>JGI24915J38486_100186_pt1 | contig 44637 bp, 44 predicted proteins | sample LinPfosmplate3_FD_38486 | JGI IMG/M metagenome (IMG submission 38486)
TGCAGGTCGACTCTAGAGGATCCCACAACACGATCAAAGAACAACTGCTGCTCTTCTTACGATGCGACGTCGAGAACCCAGCGTTCGAAAGCCAGACCAAAGACTATCTCAGTACACCTGTTGCGCAGTTCGGCTCGTCCTGCGTGGTAACCGATAAGCTTATTGAGAAGATCGCGAAGATGGGGGTGATGGATGCAGCCTGCGCGCTTACACAGGTAAAGGACACACAAAGTGCCAAGAAAACGGACGGAAGCAAAACCCGAATGGTGCGTGGTATTCCCAAACTCATCGACGCCAACCTGGCTGGCGGCGAGCGCGCATCTGAATGCACAATCATCTTGTGTGAGGGGGATTCGGCTAAGGCTGGTATTGTCTCTGGGCTGACGAAAGCAGATCGTGACACGATGGGTGTATATCCTATGCGTGGCAAGATGTTCAACGTGCGCGGTGAGACGGCCAAACGTGTGAGCGAGAACAAAGAGGTGTACGAGATCAAAAAGATACTCGGCTTGGTCGCTGGGAAAGAGTACACGCCCGAAACGATCAAAACGGCTTTGCGGTACGGAAACATCTTGTTCATGACAGATCAAGACTTGGATGGCAGTCACATCAAGGGGCTCGGCATTAATATGTTCCAATCACAGTGGCAGTCTCTCACCCAGGTCATGGGCTTCATCGGTTTCATGAACACACCAATTCTGAAGGCACAGAAAGCCGGGAAAGTCGTACCATTCTATAGCGAGGGGGAATACACCGCATGGTGTCAAACGAATGATCCTAAAGGGTGGAAGGTGAAGTATTACAAAGGGTTAGGCACGAGCACGGGAAAGGAGTTCCGCGATTACTTCCAATCTAAGAAGGTGGTGACCTTTGAGCATGGGGGCGACGAATGTGACGATTCGATCGACATGGTGTTCAATAAGAAGCGCGCGGAAGACCGGAAGCTATGGCTGTCCAACTATGATCGGAGTGCGTTCTTGGACACCTCTGCGCTGTCTGTATCATACAAGAGTTTCATTGACCGAGAGCTCATTCACTTCTCAAAGTACGACTGCGACCGGTCTATTCCCAACATCATGGACGGATTGAAGACCAGTTTGCGCAAAATATTGTACGCTGCGTTCAAGCGCAATCTCAGGAACGAGATCAAAGTAGCTCAGTTCAGCGGCTACGTGTCCGAGCACAGTGGATATCACCATGGTGAGAGCAGCCTTAATGGAGCTATCGTTGGTATGGCCCAGGACTACGTAGGATCGAATAACGTCAATCTACTGCTCCCCAACGGTCAGTTCGGCACGCGATTGCAGGGCGGAAAAGACTCAGCGTCTGAAAGGTACATCTTCACACAGCTCAGTCCCATCACGCGTGCACTGTTTCCGTTGGACGATGATAGCGTATTGGAAAGAAAGGACGACGATGGGTCACTTGTAGAGCCCGTGTTCTATGCGCCTGTAGTGCCCATGTTGCTCGTAAACGGGAGCAAAGGGATCGGTACAGGTTTCAGCACGGACATTGCATCCTACAATCCGGGCGACGTGATCGCATACCTACGATACAAGCTGGCCGGCGCGGAGGGTGCGCCACCGTCGCGTATGCACCCGTACTACCAGGGCTTCAACGGTATCGTCATGCCATGTGACGACACGTGCAGCAGATACATCATCAAAGGTGTATGGAAGCGCGTGAGCGACAAGTCAATCCGTGTTACCGAGCTGCCCATTGGGTATTGGACGGACGACTTCAAGCAACATCTGGAGGCGCTTATCTGTCCGGTGGCGCCGACGGGGAAGGCATGTAAGGTCAAACCCATCGTGAAGGACTACAGTGATATGAGTACGGACCAAACAGTCGATATCACCATCTCTCTCATCCCAGGAGTACTGGCGAAACTGGAGGCCGAAGTTCACCCTCATGGGTGCGATGGTGTGGACAAGCTGTTCAAGTTGTCCACGTTCCACAGCACCACCAATATGCATGCATTCAATGAGAAGGAGCAACTTCGTAAGTATGGGTCCGCGGAGGAGATCGCGGACGCATACTACAACGTAAGGATGGGCATCTATATGGAACGGAAGGCCCATATGCTCGAACTATTAGGACAAGACGTGAAGCGACTAAGTAACAAGGCACGATACGTCAGCCTCGTGCTGGATGACACGATCGACCTGCGAAAGAAGACGCAATCGCAAGTCGATGAGATGCTTAGTAAAAATGGTCTGGAACGGCACGAGGATGGGACCTTCAAATACCTCGTCAAGATGCCCATGGACAGCGTCACCGCAGAGTGTGTATCCAGACTACTAAAAGAAAAAGGCGATAAGGATGCAGAACTCGCAGCGTTGGAGGGCTCGACCTTGCGCGGTTTGTGGGAAAAGGATTTGCTCGACGTGGAAGCCGCCTACAGGGATCATATGGAGGAGCTAGAGAGAAGTCGAGGACACGTCGATCATGCGGCGGGAGGGAAGAAGAAAAAGGGTCGTAAGCTCACCTTGAAATAAGTCTGGATGACGTACGTACCGGTCGGTTACTTAGAACCATCTTTTCAACTCAAGTGTCTTTGTGCGGTACGACGAACTCACGGGAGCTTGCATCGGCATGGCGAGTGTCGACGCGTCTCTCTTATACTTCACGTAGCCATCCGCCTCTCCGTACACTTGTGGGATCGCATAGTCGAGAACGAGCTGATTAAGCTGTTCGATTTGACCCGTGATGTCGTCGGGACGGTTCATCGAACTTTGGAGAAAGACGCTGCGCATGATTATCTTAAGGGTGTCGCAATCCTGAGGGGCGATTACATACCTCCCTTGGGACATCTTATAAACGCCGGCCTTGATGCCGTTTTGAACAATCGCAATGTTCCCTTCGCAAAAGAACAACCTGGACAGAGGCGTATCCTCCCAGTTACCAGTCATCGCGTCGGGAAAGCTCTCGCAGGACTTCGCCGGTATTCTATCGTACAACATGAAAAGGGCATCTGTGCACGGCTCCATGATATCTACCCGCCCGTTAGCACATGGCTTTGACATATACTATTGCGGAAGAAAATATTGTGAAGAATATATATATACATGGTGTTCCAAAAGACCGTCGCCATTATCGCTGGTATTACTTTGTTAATAGCGCTTTGCGCTGTGGCTTTTCTTGCTTATCATGCCAAGAACAATGTCAACTATCCACCTGTATCGGCACAGTGCCCCGACTATTGGGAGGTGCAGGAGGTCAATGGGCAGAGCACATGCGTGAACAGCAAGAACCTCGGCAAGAGTAGCTGCCCGAGCAGTATGAACTTTTCCGTTTCTCCGTGGGCGGGAGACAAGGGCCTCTGCAGAAAGAGAGACTGGGCCCGCGAGTGCGATATCACGTGGGACGGTGTAACCAACATGGATCTTAAATGCTAGTGCAATCATGTTATGCTACATATTTTCCCATCCTATTCTAGTAAATGGCTGATTGGATATTCATCCATTTACCCGTCGAACTCCTAGACATCATATGGCAACACGTCCCATCGTCTGCGAAGTTCGTTTGTAATAGAAGTCTGTACTCTGAGCACCACGAAGCGTTCGTTGCCGCCATGCCCTCCCGCCAGTACCACGCATACATCAGAGACATGGTGCGAAACGATTGCGCATTCGTAGTCAAACATCTGCTTGTCGAAGAACGCTCGCGGTGGGGTGAAATCCGGATGTATCACTTCGGTGGGTTTATTTACGACAAATATGAAACCTTTCTGCGGTCACTTTGTCGTGTCTATGGGTCGGGACGTACACTGGCCTTGCTAGATGCATCGACCGTACTCGAGACGCCAAAGGGAGGGCGAGCAAAGGCATATAAAAAAAGGCGTGCTTTAAAAGTTAAGCCAGAATGGACAAATTAAACATGAACTCTCTACTCGGAAGAACAGAGCTAGCCGCGAGAGTCGTAAGTCTCTTGATGGAGGCGCTATCAGCCAAAGGGGACCTGACTGTTAAAAAAGGGATATACATATCGGGAAGACCGGGCTGTGGCAAGACGCGGTTCATCGCCGACATTTTAAACGAGGCTGGTCTCGACATGGTTTCGTTTGACGCGGGGGACATTCGCAACAAGTCCGTCATCGAGACCCTTACGCGGGACAATATGGCGAACCATAATGTGTTGAGTATGTTTGGAAAGAAGTCGAAGCCGTTAGTTATCGTGATGGACGAAATAGACGGGATGAATAGTGGAGACAAGGGCGGAATCAATTCGCTAATCAAGGTCGTCCGTCCGAAGAAGACCAGAAGACAGAAGACAGAGGAATACACGTCTAACCCCATTGTATGTCTCAGCAACTTCCACGTGGACAAGAAAATACGTGAACTGATGAAAGTGTGTCATGCGTTCTCCCTCGACTCGCCAACGGATAGCCAGATTAGGGTTATCGCCCACAGAGCGATGCCAACGGTAACTGACGATGTGATTGATGCTTGCGTCGGCTTTGCCCAGGGGGACCTTCGCAAACTGCGTTTCCTTATCGGCATACACGATACGAAATACAGCATGCTGCGAAAAGATGTCATCGAAGGTGCTTTGCGTCAGAAAAACTACAATGAGGACACGCGGGACATAGTCCAGAACTTGTTCAACCACGACTACGACTTCTTAGACCATGCATCCGTAATGAATGAGACAGACAGAACTATTGTTGGCTTACTGTGGCACGAAAACGTTACTGACCTGCTCGTCAAACAGGACAAGATGCAATCTGTTAGGTTCTATCTCAAGGCTCTCGAGGCCTTATGCTACGCTGACTACATAGACCGGGTCACGTTCCAAAGACAGATTTGGCAATTCAACGAGATGAGCTCTTTAATAAAGACTTTCTACAACAGTTGGCTTTATCACAACACTTTCACAACGATACCTAGATACAACCCTTCTGAGGTCCGCTTCACGAAGGTGCTAACGAAATATAGCACAGAGTACAATAACACCACGTTCGTTCAGTTTCTATGTCAGCAGCTAGGTGTCGATATAAAAGATATGATAGCGATGTTCTTACATTTCCGAGAGACCGTCACGATCGACGACCTTGCCGCGACGCTTGATCGATATTCCATCACCAAGCTGGACATAGGACGGCTTTACCGATATCTCGACAAATACGCTGAGGAGAGCGACACGGTGCCAGAGTAGCACCATAGAACAATACATGGAAGAAAAACATCCATATATTGAGGATAGATGTGGCACCGGTGGCGCGTCTAGTTGATCGACTGCACGACCAAGCGACGCTGATCCTCCCACTTTCGGACCACGGCGTCAGGCACCTCGCGCTCGGTGTGTCGCGTGTAGTCACCAGGCGAGTCGTAGTAGTACCAATCTGACTCCTTCTTCCCACAGTTGGACGCGTCGCACACCTTGAAATACAGCCTTTCACTCGGACTACCGACGCAATGCTGGCAATAGACGCCAGTCCCCGCGTGACGGATCAAGCGTCCCTGTGTGTTAGAAGCGAACGGAGGATATTCCACAGGCCCGCTGGGCCGGGCAGGGGAAGCCTCTTCTGCCCCACCGGCCGTCATGTCATGGACTAAATCGGTCAGAACCTCGCTGGCGTGCGTCATCGTGCTGGATATGCTTGTTTCTGGAGCATAAACGTCAAATCAATTTTTTGCTTTATCCCTATGTCCACGTCTTCTTCTTCTTCTCTCTTGTCTCTTCACTGCGCTCCAGCGCAGCCTCAAGTGACGACACACGCCCTCGAAGAGCTGCCACCTCGTCAGTTTTTGACTGCAGCTCCGCCTGCATATGCTGCATCATTTCCATAGTCTCCCGTGCGCTCAGCGACCTGGGCTCTCCGTTCGCTCCTCGAACCACGATCGCTGGCTGTATCCCTTGAGCAGCCTCATGCTCTTCCATCGCCTTTCTCCGTTCTTCCTCTATTCTCGAAGTCTGAGCAAGCACATCCGGCTTCATCGAAGGGTCCCCCGGAGCGTACCCCTTGAGTGTCTCGTCGATCTCCTCCAAGAAAAAGCGCTCGAGGTCCCTTTCCTTCACGAAGTCACGTACTTTGAAACGTGAATCCCGCACAAACTTCGGGTTTGGCTTATGGAGGAGCTTACGTTTATCGAACGTATTGTGCTCGTGCGAAAACACCAAAATAGTCTTCCTCGTATCGAGCTGCACAAACGGCACTGTGTAGTCCTTCAGGAAGGCCCTTTCCTCAGCGAGGCACGCATCTTCGTCATAACTATGGTTCTCTAGCAGCTTGCGCTTAAAGGCGAACGTTCCCGCGGTAGCGTGCTTTGGACCATAAGGACCAAACTGAATGATGTGCCCAAGATGCTTGAAATACACGTGCAGTTCGCTGCTGCCAGCACACAGCCACTGCTGGTTGGACTGGAGCCGCATCACGGCGTGTGACACACGCTCCGGCGGATAATAATCGTCGTCGTCCATATACACCAAAATCTCTCCACAGCTCTTTTCGTGCATCAAGTTTCGCTTCTTGCCCAACGTCATTTTCTCGTCGTAAGCGTAGTATTTAACCTGAGGGATACCCTCGACCAGATCACCGATCTTGTCCGTGCCGTCGTCGATGATGATCCACTCCATACGATCCCTGGGGTAGGTCTGATGGGCAAAGCATGCTATCATAGTCTTGATGAACGGTCGCCGGTTGAAGGTGGGTGTGCAGACACTCACGAAAGGGCGTTCCTGCTTCTTAGCCGCCGCCGCTGCTTGCTTGCCCCTGTTTTTCTTCCCCATATCTGGTACAGTGTCGAGTTCACCTAAGTGGTTTTCCCTCTATACCCTACTCCAACGCCTTGCTCGTAGCTAACATGCCCACAGTCACTCCCGCGGCAGTTATGCCAGCCCACGGATTTAGCTTAACGCCGGCACCAACTGAGAGCAGAAAGCCGAATATTCCCGTGAACAATCTCCTATGCCGACTTGCTATCCTCATGAACTGGTCCGAGTTCTTGTACGCTCCATAGCCCATGAATGTTACGAAAGTCTGCATGGATTGCAGAGAACCTATCGCACTGGCTAGCATGAACCCGACTCCGGTAAATAATAGAACCAGCGCCCATATCCAATGTCCGCTCGCGAACTGTCCTATCATATTACTAAGGAGACCCCATACCTGTGCTCCTCCTATGATAAGTGGGATGAGGAGTGGTGCAATGAGTATGGAGATGATCGATGAAGGTGCGCGCGTGTCTATGCTTCCCGTCGCCCGACTGGCTGTACCGTCTAGGCGTTCGAGTACATTCAGTATCCCTTGGATGGCGGCGCGCCCGTGTAGATACGAGAACTTCGTTGACCCCACGAACCATCCCTTAAGACCGCCCCAAACGCCCTCACAGGCTTCAGGCTTTGGACATAACGTATATGGCGCGCTGTACCTATTCGCGATAAACAAGTCGAGTGGGTCTGGCCGTGGAGGGTCAGAGCCAGCAACGTAAGGAGGGAAGTCCTTTTCCGCGGGAAATAGGACCTCTAGCGATCCGCCCGACCCGGGTTTTGAGTGTGCCATTGCTGCTAGGTTACAACCGAGAAAGATCCATACAAACGTCACCAATAGAGACCAAACCGCCCATATCCCAAAAGCAACCCACCCTTTGTTTTTTTTATCGTCCGTCTCTGTAGTTCTTGAAGGTCGAGCCATTTACGATTATATTATCCGCAGATAATATAATCATGGGTCGTAAGAGACTGGCCATGTTCGGAGGGGCACTACTCATAGTTCTACTGGCGGTTTACCTCGCGAGAGAGCCTTCAAGAGAGGGTCTGGAGGAAAAAGACACCTATCGCGTCAACATGATTGCCCCTAACACCGCACAGTACGGGAAGAAAGACATGGTGTATCATCCATCCAACATCACACCCGATGTAGCATTCCCGAGTGACTGGACTGGCCGCATGGCGCGGGCTCCCATCAGGGCGCTACCCAATGCCGACGAGTTCTCGGAGAGGGACCCGGCCGACTCGAAAGATATGGGCTGGATCGCCGACCCCGGCAAGTTCGTCGTCAATTACGATTGTCGCCCTTCACTAACCGGTGTGTACGAGGACTGCGGACCTTATTCTTGGAACATAGGTGACTATGGCAACAAGCTCACGGGATGCGAGTGCCCCCTCATGAACGAGCATACATAAGTCCCGCGTTACCCGAAGTAAAGATCACAGTGTTGTATCGCTCCTCGAGCACGATTAAATCGTAGTTATAGTCGTATATCCGCCACGTCGGCTTATTAATACCCAATATCTCGTTTGACGATGGATCACAAATAACGAAGGTCTGAGCGGACGGGTCCAGCGGCGGTGTAAAGGTAGTGAACTCGAACTCCACGCGCTGGAACTTCGACATGTTCAGCGCCCCGCTTGGCTGATGGCTGAAAAGATCGGTATTTAGTCCGAAGTTGTAACAATACAGACCGTCCGGTCCGTCGCCTTTCGAGGCCGTGTACTTTTCCACATAGGACCAAACACCCCATTCCATCGGGTTCTCCCTGTACTTGCCGTCTAGCAACATGCACCAGTTTAACATCACCGACTTATGGTTGTTTATGTTGAACACACCGGATGTGTATAGGCCTGTATCAACTCCACCGGGGTTCAGACCCGGCCCTAGTGTTGCATTGGAAGGGTCGGTAGGCTCGCAATAGGACAAGTCGATCGTTCCGGACACGTCAGCAAGGACTATTTGGCTCGGTGGCAGCCCATACTCCCAGTTACTGTAATTGCTCCACTGGTTTCTCAAGTTTATGTCACTCCTCCGGAAAAACCACATATAACTCGAAACCATTCCCAGACTGTTCAAAAGCACCCGGTGCGACCCAGTGACGTTGGGGAAAGTGTACTCGTGGACCTCCTTGATTAAATACTTCTGTTCGTCCGCGGCGAACACCCTGACCTCCTCCTCCGCCAAGAAACAGAATGTACTCAGAAGATGGATGTCGGCGTTCCAGTTGGTTCGCAAATCTCCGTAGGGCGTCAGTGCATCGTTCGGCGGGGGCTGAAGAAAACGATAAAATCCCTGTAAGGGATCGTTGAAGTTGGGCTGGATGTCGCGTCTATCGGTATCGTCTGGGGCCACAATCGTGCACATCTCGCGCACGGGGCGGAATGTGACATCAATATGCAACTCGTTATATTGCAGACTTACCAACGGGAAGGCCATCTGGCTTGTTAGCGTAAACCATGCATTGAGAGGGATATAAAGTTTCCTACCACGGATGGACGGCTCAGGCCCAGTGGGTGGAGGGACGTAAGCCGCGTTGGGATAGTTGCCATTCCTCCCAAGTGCATTAGCAGGGTCATTGAGCTCGGCTACATTTCCCGTCATTTGGTTATACATACTCTGCTGCGTGTCCTCAAAATCTCGCTGCACCTGTGCCAGTAAGTAGTTCCCGCTCACCCTTTGCAGCGTTTGACCACCCACACTCACCACGACCTCCTTTATCATCTGCGCACCCAAGTTCTCAATCCACTTGAAGTTATATGGCGCCCACTCTCCGGAACAGTCCTGTGGCGGGTAGATCGGACTCCATATCGTAGGAAGTGTCACCACGACATACGTACCCATGAGAAGATCTGCGTATCTGGGCACCTTAAAACTGAACTTCGACTCCTCATTTAGTCTCAAGATCCTCTGACCCGTAAAGTCAATCCTGAACTTCTGCAGGCCAAAGTTAGTGTACTTAGCATACGTTGTCTTGAAGAAGGTTTTAGACGGTGTACCATTGAGTATAACATTCTGATTGCCATACGCAACAAGGTTCAGAAGCCCACCCGGCATGACTTGATATATATAAGTGTTCTAATTTATTTTGCTGCCGTAATATAAGCATGGATCGGTTACGTAACCTCAACATCGTTTCCAAACTAAAAAACCTACATATCCTCCAGAGCAAAGCTTTTATGGTCAGGATTATCATCTACGCGATCCTTGCCATCGTGGTGTTTGGTACGGCCCTGTACATATACAACAAGTCGACACTGCGGTCAAAGGACTGCGACCGGCTCGAGCACGAGTATCCCGACGCCCCACCACTGGCGCCCGTCCCTCAAACGGGCGACACGTACGGACACGCCCTTCGGGACTACTACATTAAGAGCTCGTACAACAGTTGCAACCCGGGAGATGTGAAAGCCTCATTCGTGGACGTGTGCTCGCTGAAAACCGCCATACGCCAAGGATATCGTTTCCTCGACTTCGCCATATACTCCGTCGGCGACCGCGCTGCCATAGCATCTTCGACCAGTGACAGTTACGATGTAAAGGACACGTATAACAGTGTTCTTTTTGCGGACGCCATGACTACCGTAAGAGACTATGCGTTCTCTGCCGCCGCATGTCCGAACTCATCTGACCCTGTGGTACTCCATTTCAGAGTGATGACCGCGCACCAGCCAATCGTCGCTGACATGGCGAAAACGATCGCGTCCGTGCTTGGTGGCAGGACGCTTGGAAAGCGTTACAGTTACGAGAACGATGGGAAAAATCTGGGGGCTATGCCTTTAAGGGACTTCCTCGGCAAAGTGATCATATGTGTTGACCGGTCCAACCAGTCCTTCATGGGGTCCCCCTTAGAAGAGTATGTCAACATGTGTAGCAACTCTGTGTTTATGCGCGCGCTCCCGTTTAGCGCGGTCAAGTTCTCGCATGACACGCAAGAGCTAACTAACTTCAATAAGAAGAACATGACGATCGTCATGCCAGACAAGAAGGCACCCATCGTTAACCCGTCAGCCGCGCTGTGCGGGCAATACGGGTGCCAGATGGTAGCGATGGCCGTGCAGAAGACCGGCCCGAACTTGACGCAGTATAACTCCCAGTTCGCGAATGCCGGCCATGCGTTTGCACTCAAGCCAGCGCATCTGAGATATACGCCTGTCACGATCCCTGTTCCGCCGCCGCCGCCTGCCTCTCATTCGTACGCACCGAGGGTAAGCAGCACGGACTACTACAACTTCAGAATATAATCCGGGGGGGGAGAGGAGGAGGTTTTTCTCTACCATATGTATACGATCATATGGTAAAGGGCGATGGTTTGACAAAAGAGGAGTTTCGCGAGAAGGAGCTAGCAATCCTGCGTGACGCGGTTAATATGGTGGAGGAAGGGCAAGCACGGGAGGCGGCCGGCGCGCCCGCCGTGAAGAAAATCATCGCCATAGTCGAGGAGTTCCTGAGGAAGAAAAAGCTGATATGCTATGGCGGGGCCGCGATCAACAACATACTTCCCAAGGAAGACCAGTTCTATGATAAGGAGCTAGAGATACCAGACTACGACTTCTTCTCCCCCGATGCTCTAACAGACGCCAAGCAATTGGCCGACATATATGCCAAGAAGGGCTACGAGGAGGTCGAAGCGAAAGCCGGCCAGCATTTCGGCACGTTCAAAGTCTTCGTCGACCACATACCTGTCGCTGACATTACTCAAATCGATCCCGAACTATTCAAGAGACTAAAGAAGGACGCGATGATAGTTTCGGGTATCTACTACTCGCCCGTCGACCTATTGCGAATGAACATGTACCTAGAGCTCTCGCGCCCCGCCGGAATGGTCGGTAGGTGGGAAAAAGTGCTCAAGCGACTTATCCTTTTAAACAAACACTATCCACTTCGAGGTGCGAAATGCGATCCCGACACATTCCAACGCTCGTTCGAGAGCGGGGCGGCGCAGGACGAAAAGGACATCTACTCCATAACACGCTCTACGTTCGCTAAAGAAGGGCTCGTGTTCTTCGGTGGGTACGCCAACAGCCTGTACATGAAATACATGCCACACCAGGCCAGAGAGGCCCATGCTATGCTGCCCGACTTCGACGTACTATCGACCGACCCGGAAAAGTCCGCCAAGTCGGTCGTGTCTGCGCTTGAGAAGAAAGGAGTAAAGGGTGCTAAGGCGATTTCACGCGAGGGTCTTGGCGAGCTGCTAGCCGAGCATTTTGAGATACGTGTTGGCCACGACACGATCGCGTTCATTTACAAGCCACTTGCCTGCCATAGCTACAACACTGTAGACGTACGCGGCACTAAGCTGAAAATCGCCACCATCGATACCATGCTCAATCTCTATTTATCGTTCCTGTTTGCCGATCGCGATTACTATGACTCCGAACGCATAATGTGCATGGCCGAATACCTTTTCAAGGTGCAGGCAACTAACCGATTGGCACAGAAAGGCGTACTAAGACGCTTCAGTACCGAGTGCTATGGAGACCAGGAGACACTAGCCGACATGCGCAAAGAAAAAGCAAAGGCATTCAAGAAGTTTGGCACGGCCAGAGGCACGAAAGAATACGAAGAACACTTCCTCCGATACGTGCCGGGCGAGGAGAAGAAGAAGTCGAGTGCCAAGACACGCAAGCATTCTTCCCCCAGAAAGAGCAGCAGCAGCAAGACAAAGTCCGCCAGGAAGCGTTAGCACTACCAGGAAGCGTTAGTACATCCAGATAAATATGAAGTCCCGAAACAGCCTCCCGATCATCTCACCACCTCTGTTCACAATCACGTTATCTTTCACACCGTCGGGAAGATTGCGTTTTAGCCAGTCTCTTGCCATCACCATAATATACACGTTGAGGGCAAGCACGTCGCGCCCCCGGAAGACCACCATGTCCACCGCACTCCAGTCTCCGACATAGCTGCATATGTCGCTTCTCTTCCCACGCGCCTTAGAAAAGAAACTGTGGGTATCTTCCACACCATGAAGCAGTCGGTGCCAGAGGTTCTTCTCGTTGGCTATGGACAGCGTGCTGGCGAAAAGCGTTTTCGTGTTCGCCGACACAAACAATGAAGGCCTTTCCTTGTCCCTGAAGAGATGTGGTGTCAAACCGTCGAAATAACCACCGGGGTGCGTCATATCGTCGCCTGTCAGCCACGGCACGAAACATGAGCGTGTGATTGTCTCCAGCATGTCCTCATAGTCGTCGAACCCTTGCTTAACAACCAGTTTGCACTCTTTACCGTCGCGATACGAAACATACAAATCGCGATATACGTTTTGACTTATATCTACGTTCGTCACACCTCTGAGCAGTTCCTTGAAGGTATTCACACTCTGACACTTCCGCAACTCGGGAATGATCTCTTTGTGCGTCACGTCCATCACGCGTTCAAGTTCATCGGTCAGATATAACATCCCCAGAACGGACCCGATGCTAGCACCAGAGATACGCCGCACCTTCAGTACCTTAGCGCGTTCCAGCGCTCTGACGTACATGAGCGCACCTAAAGTGTAAACTCCGCCAAACATTCCAACATCGAGCACAAGATCGATCTCGTCCGGAACATTGCGCTTATCAACATTCTCTACAAGTGAATCTACAAAGGTGTCGACCGAACCAAACATTACTATGAGTGCATAGTAATGTTACGTCTACGCTCCGCATGCGCGGTCCTACGTTCGAGAAACGACCGTAGTGAACTTAGTGAGGCTATAGAACGTACCCGCAAAAAGGAGGCTTGTTAGAACATAGCCATACAGGTTATAGTTACCATCTGCACTGAACACCATAGGCACTATTTTCATCATGAAGGATCGCACGAAAGGCAGCTGAAACATGAAGAATAGCGCCGCGAGCAGGATGGGCGTGTGAAGCTCATCGTAAACAACCTCCTTCGTGTCTTCTCTGTTCTTCTGTTGCTTGATCATGACTGCCGCTCTTTCTTGCTGGACATTGTGGGCTGATATGTAGTCCGGATGTGTCGGCACGTAATTCGGCTTCACTTGCTCGTCCACGACCACCGGCTGCGTTGCTCGAGGTACGTCCCGTGCGGGAAGTTGGGTCATCCCTGACGCGGCCGCACTCTGCAACCCTGTCACCAGCTCGTTGACCGCTCCGGGGGACGGTCTTATTTCCACTCGCGGGGGACCGCCTGCCATCCGCGCAATGTCCTCGTCACGTTGCTGCTGCAGGTCCGCGGCGCCATTCGGTATCTTCGTGTTCACTGTCTGTAGCGGCGGACCGCCACCTCCACCCATCGGCAGGTCGTCTAACGATGTCGTGGACAACGCCATAATATGTTCTATACACAGCATATCCTTTCAGACGTTACGCACTAATCATAGTTCACCTGAACCATCGCTTCGCTGCATGGCACCGCGCGGCGAGCGTACTTCACACACCCATCCCCATACCGGTACACATGCTTCTCAATCTCTTCGCTATCGGGCGCCCTAAAGCTCAGACAATTCAGTGTGTCGCACCCCTTTCTAAACAGGCTTGCCATGCCCAGTCCTAGCAAGAGCGACACTACGACCCGCCCCGCCTCGCTCTGAAGAATGCGCGTTACGTGCATCTAGTGTTATATGGTGAGACTAATTATCCTTCGCCCCTCCTGCCGACTGGACCGGAATGTCGACCGGTTTGTCCCCGCACTCGCTCGCCCGCATCCCATACGTGAAACAGTTCCCCACATTGTCTTTGTACTGATAGCGCCGCAGACTATCTGGCGTAGGGAACACCTTCACCGTCTTCTTGCCCAGTGTTCCGAAGTGGACGAGAAGCAACCCGACAAGGAAACTTGCCACGAACACGGGGACGGATATGTAGTCAAATAGGGTCATGTGTGTATAATGGCCCTATTATATACTCTCACTTGCGACAGTGCCGGTAGTTCTAATGCTTCCCGCGCTTCTGCTTGTTCGAAAGAACCTTTCCCGCGCCCGCATTTAGGGGGTACTCGACCGACGCCGGAGTGTACACCTCTTCCCTTAAATGATACACGTCTTCGTCGTCCCTCTCCACACTGACCGAACGGTATTTCGATGATCTTAGTGAACTGCACACCGGCAACAAACGCTCCGTGTACAAGTTCGTGACAGCCGTCATCTTGCCGCTGTCGCCGTCTTCCTCATACTCGCGCACAAGGTCGCGCAGCTCCTTGATGAGCAGGTATCGCTCGAGGCTTTTAGACTTCACTTCGCGCGCACGTACCGGGTCGGCAACCACGTCATAGAAAGCGTCGGTGGACCTCACTAGCGTCTTGGAATCACTCTCTAACTGGGTTTTGAGCTCCCCGAAAGCGGCAATGGCGCTCGGCTCGTCAATGTACTGAAACAATAGATCCAACTTCGCCGCAATCACCTTACTGCGAAGCTGATCCACGCTCGCCTGGAACAAATCAGAAACCTCGTTGCTCGGCATGGACTGCTTGCGGACTATCCTTATGTCGAGAGTGCAAGGCGTGGTCGTGTTCCCACAAACAGCTGTCAGCGTTCCGTCCACGTTGGAAAAAGCCGTACCTCCCGACTTACCACAATGTATGCACTTCGCGCGCAACCGCGCCAACTTCTGCTGCTTCGCATCCACACTCAGCGACGGATTACGCATGATCCTGTTCTTTTGCGCTGCAAGCTTACCGTCGTAGTCTCGCTTTAGTGTATAGTATTCCTCCAGTACCCTGTCGTAGTTATCCGAGCTCATATTATATAAGGCCACTAAAACTTTCCGCCATCCTAAACACCCGCATCTAGTGGGCCGCCCCACGTGGGTAGGCCGGTGATAGCCGCCCCAGTTTCCCGCCTCTTGATGGCCGCAAGCCGTTGTAGTTTAGACAGAACGTAATGTCGCGTCTCATTCATCTTCTCTTGTCTCTCGTACGGTGTCTGTTTCCCGCGGTACTTGTATGCCAAAAAACCCCCTACAACTACCAGCAGCACAATTACAAACCCCACGTTGTACATCCATATCGAATCCTTCTGTTTCACGGCCCTAGCGATTTTAAGCGACCGATCCAAGTATGTTCTCACTCCCGGCTCCACGAGTGCTGGCGTGTCCATATCTCCCCAAAAGAAAAAAGGATACTATTATATACATGCCTGTCACGCCACCCACTGAAAATGCCAATAGCCCACCGCCGTCCGCCACGCAACCGGCACCACCCGCAGCACCAGCACCGGCACCGGCACCGGCGCAGGAAAACGCCTCCCCTAGTAGCCCATCCATGCTGTTCTTCGTCATTCTAACGACACTGTACTCCGCCCTAACCTACTTCTCCAAGACCCAGACAATCCGGATGATGTGGACGGCGATATACTTCCTTTTGCTCATCTCGATACAGTTCTACCTTAATCTTGGCGTGACTGCGGGCATATGTGGCTCACCGCAGTACGGCACGGCAGCCATGGTGACCTTTATTCCGTGGACGCTTATCTTCGGGGGCTTGAAAGCACTTCTCACCATTTTTCCAGGGTGGTTGTCTCCATTTGCCAACACCATCGGCTATCTCATAACTCGTCTCGCCGGCCTGCACGGCACGCTAGGCAACGTGCTCGCGTCATCCGGCGGAAAACCATCCACTTCAGGTACACTGCAGGACATATACGATGACCCGTCTCTGCTTATCAATGAGGTGACACCCCAGAACTTCGACTCGTGGTGGAGCTCTATGAAGACCGGGGGGCTCCTAAAGGCCGGCGCGTCCGGGTATCAGGATCGCATGAAACAGCTAGTGCGACTGAAGGAAGTGATTGCCGAGTACGTGTGGTTCCTCCTCACTGGTGCTCTTGTCACGTCGATCAGCTTCAACTACACCGTCAACACAAGCTGCAACCTGTCAGCCGACGTCATTCAGCAGAGATCAGCAGAACTCACTGCCCAATCCGCGCGGACGGCACAAGCAGCCAGCTCAGAGCAACGCCGTGTCTACTCCACCACCGAGTAAGAGCACTTTTTCCATAACGTGTCTACGATACACACGGTATGGAACAACTAAAAACGTGGAGCATTCACGTAGTACATCACCGCCACGTAAGACAGTATCGCCATCAACAGACTAGCAAACCACGCCGGCACGGCCGTACGACGACTAAAGCCCAACCCAATCGGACGCAAGCTCCCATCGTCATTGTACATAAAGCTCGGTTTGACAGCATGTAAGAGAACGAATGACGCCAAGAACACCACTATCGCGACAAGACTCATATGTCTGGCTATGTAACCACGACTAAGCATAACTATACATAATACGAGATTTTTTCAACCCAGTCCAATCGGTATGTAAGGAATAGGACCTGCGCGGATTGCACTACGTGTATGTAAGCACGATAGGCCCGGGCAGTGCCCCCTACATAATCAGAAAAGTGTAAAAATATCACTTTTCAAAGGGTGATAAAAATAATAAAGTTGGACATGAAAAAGTATGTCCAACTTTTGTTTGGCCGACCACTTATAGATTCGCAGCTTTTTTCAAAAATGACTTTAGAGCATAATGGTCTCATTTCCACTTTTTCGGCTAGAATGTTGTTACCATAGTAAAAATACGACCGTTCGGCAGATAAAATGTTGTTCTATTATACATGGAGCATTTAGGAGCAGTCGAACTCCCCAGAAATCCCAGTCAGAAATACGTGTGTTATGTATGTGACTATTATACGTCTCATTTGGGCGATTGGAACAAACATATCGCCACAGGTAAACACAAAAAGCGGGTAATTGTGGAGAGAAGTCCACACGAATGCGCATGTGGCAAGGTTTTCACTAGGAGCGATAGCTTATATCGTCACAGAAAAGTATGTTTCGGTGCGAATAATTGTGATGAGGAAATCCCAAAAATCCCCGAATTGCTCCCAATTGCTCCCAAGCTCCACCGGTGTGACTGTGGCGCTACCTTCACGCGCAACAGTAACCTGAAGAGGCACAACAAACTCTGCCTACATGGCGGAGGGGAGGCAGAGAACGTGGTGCTGCCGACAGTAAACAACACCGAGGTGCTGCAGGTGTTAGGTTTGTTGCAGGCGAAGATGGACAACGACAATGCATTGCTAAAGGGGAAGCTAGACAGGGCTGAAGAGAGCAACGAGTTGTTGAAGGAGGAGATGAAGAGTATCAAGTCCGGCGTGCTTACTGCGGTGGCAGAGCCGAAAATAGTGAATAATATCAACTTCTTCTTGAATGAAAGGTGCGGCAATGCGATACCTATACAGGACTTCGTAAGGGGTTTGGTAATCGACACGGATGATGTGGACTACGCACTTGTGAATGGGAAAGCGAGCGGCATCGCCAACATTATCGAGAAGCAGATAAACGAGCTGGGTGTGTATAAGCGACCGCTTCACTGTACTGATGTCAAACGAGGAACAATGTATGTGAAGGGTGCAGAAGGATGGGGTAAGGAAAGCGGCGAGGTGACTAAGCTGATACAAGATGTGAACCATGCGCAGGTGAAGGGGATAAAGATATGGGAGGCCGCGCATCCGCGGTGCTTCGATACCGGGCACGATAGTGAGAAAGACAAGTGGTTTAAGGTAGTGAAATGCTTAACGAACGATATCGCAGGGGTAGGAACGCGTAAGATATCGAAGAGATGCTACGAGGCAAGTAAGATAAACCAGGAGGAGATGATTTGAAAAAGCCCTAAGTAGTAGTAGAAGTAGTGGTAGAAGTAGTAGTAGAAGTAGTTGTTTTTTGCTTGATGATGTAAGCGAAGTTGCGCCGTGCGCATGACTGCAACATCGATAATACCCTTCATTGTGTAGGGTAATCAGAAAAATGCAAAAATATCACTTTTTAAAGGGTGGTGAGAATATCAAAACTAGACATAGAAAAAGCATGTCTAGTTTTTGTTTGACCGATCACTTATAGAATCGCGTTTTTTTCCAAAAATGACTTTAGTGCATAATGGTCTCATTTTCGGATTTTGCGCGAACGGGTTGTGACCAACACTGAAAAAACGGCACCGAAAAAAGGGCACCACCCCATGATAAAATGTCTCAATATGTTAGGTGACGCATGGAAACTTTAGGAAACATCGAGGTAACGAAAAGTAAGAGCAAAAAATATTCGTGCGAAGCGTGTGACTATAGTACGTCACAAAAGGCAAACTATACAAAACACTTGTCGACAGGCAAACACAATAAGCGGGCAATTGTGGAGAGAAGTCCACACAAATGCACATGTGGCAAGGTTTTCTCTCGGAGCGACAGCTTATATCGTCACAAACGGTCGTGTGATGCAGTAAATAAACCCACTGCAAAAGTAACCGAAGTAACGAATTGTTTCCAAATGTTTCCTGAAGATCACAACAGACATGAATGCGCTTGTGGATCCACCTACAGAACGCGCAGTGGGCTCTGGAAGCACAAGAAAGCCTGCCTACATAGTGGGGGGGAGGGCGCGGAGAACGTTGTGATTGCGCCTACTGTCAACAACACAGAGGTGTTGGAGGTGCTAGGTTTGTTGCAAGCGAAGATGGACAGTGCGGAGGATGAGAGGAGGAGGGCGGAGGAGAAGTTGGATCGTGCGCAGGTGTCAAACGAGCTATTGAAGGAGGAGATGAAGCAGATCAAGTCCGGGGTGCTTACTGCTGTTGCGGAGCCCAAGGTGGTGAACAACTACAACAATATCAACTTGTTTCTGAACGAGAGGTGCGGGAACGCGATACCTATACAGGACTTCGTAAAGGACTTGGTGATTGGTGTGGAAGATGTAGATTATGCCCTCCAAAATGGGAAAGCGAGCGGCATTGCAAACATCATAGAGAGACGCGTCGAGGAGCTGGGCGTGTATAGTAGGCCGCTCCACTGCACGGATGTCAAACGGGCAACAATGTATGTGAAGGGCGTGGAGGGGTGGGATAGAGAAAAAGGTGAAATGACTAAGTTGATCCAAGATGTAAATCATGCGCAGGTGAAGGGAATAAAGATATGGGAGGCAGCGCACCCGCGGTGCTTCGATACCGGACACGACAGGGAGAAGGATCAGTGGTTTAAAATAGTGAAGTGTCTGACGAACAACATTGAAGGCGTCGGTACACGCAAGATAGCTAAAAGGTGCTATGAGGTAAGCAAGATAAATCAGGACGAGATGGTGTAGCTCCTCCATGCATGTAATGAGGTTGGATGCCATGCATCATGTTGTCGCTGTTGGTCGCGCCCTACTAGAAGGAAACTAGTGATATGCTATTATTTGTTCACAAAACTGATTACATTGTTCGGTTCTCTCTAGTAAGCACAACAACATAATGCAATCGGCTGGGCTCTCTGCGAAGCTTACGGCGCTCGGTGGTGGGCGCCGCCTGACACAGGACAGCCTTCCGTCCGAGGGCACGTTGGGGCAGGCAATAAGTGTAGTTATGCGCGCCGCTCAACAGCAGTTAGATGCGGTTCGATCGGGTCCACTGGCCGGGGCGCGGATTAATCATCAATCTACATTGTCACTGTTTGACTGTCAACAACAAATGCATGCATTCTTTCCCGACGAGTACCCAATTCCGGGCGACGGCGCGCGTGGCAGGTCAATGCGTCCAGACGGCGGTATTGTGAGCGTCACGGTCGCGGGAAGGTGGCACCCGTTATTGGTCACGGAGGACAAGATACAGGGGACAAATGACATCCGGTTCGCTAAGGAGTTGGGGCGCCAAGCGACTGGCAACGCCATTGAGCGTGCCGCGAAGAACATCCGCGGTGCGGAGATGGCGTTCCTCGCCCCCGATCAGAAGCTGTTCCCATATATCGTCTTTGCGGCGGGATGCGACTTCCATAGCTCAGAGACGATCGCGTCGCGTCTCGAGATGATGAACTACGGCGTTCCGAACGCTGCATTTGAAGTGACACCTTCAAATGTAGAAGTTACGCCTCGACTTATAGATCGATTAGAGCACATGAGCTGCAAGAAGCGCTTCGGTGGGCGCGCGGTGGCAAGCATCTTCATCAAGACGCACAAATGGGACGAGATGCCGCACGGGTCGAGCAATTGGAGCACGCCGGAGCGTGTGTTGGTATGTGGTTGGGCGATGAAGCAGTCGATGGATCAGCTATTCTCGACTTACCGTCAATCGTCGTGAGACAACATGCCGCCATCATCGTTCTCGCCGTAATCGTCATCATCCGCGATCCCCGTCATATCGTTTTCTTCCGCTTCCATGTCGGCAGCGGCGGCATCCTCAGACATCATATCAAGATTATAGATGTCTCTGTTCATGTCGGTGACCACACTGTTGACGCCCAATCTTCTTTCCCGAATGGCCTGTCTTTCCAGTTCCTCTCTTTCCTCGTCATATGTTTCGCGGACGTACTGAGTAAGTCCCTTCTGGAGACCCTTGCTCCAGCGCTCCAGCCTATTGTTCTTGAAGAGGTTTTCTACTTCTCTCTCTTCGTCAGTCATCTCTTTCAGGAAGGAAGTGATGTTGTCCTTTTCTTTTTCCTTGGAGCGAAGCACCTTGTCCATGACTTGTCGGTAGGTGTATGACGTCATTGCGTTTGACTTCTCTGACATTTCCAAATAAGTGAGGAGGAGGTTCCCAACCTTCTGCGATAGAGCGCTTTTCTGTCCCTTTGTGATGGCCTTCGCGGTAAAAGAACCGGTTGCATCTTCATCGAGTGACACCTCAGTAAGCGCGTCGGCCGATGCGGCATACAATGCATCATCTTCGAGGGCGTCGACATACATCATTAAACCGGTAAGGAGATAGTTCCCCGATAGCATATAGCTAACACGCGCATCAACGGACGCGTACCTCGGCCCCTCCGCGGTCTCCACGGAAGGAAAGAACGGAGTGTGACGGGCAAGCAGTTCTAGTTGCGAAGACATGTTTGCGACCTTTTCGCACACGCGTTTGACACCCCGATCCTTATAGAACGGGCGAAGAGGGGCGTAGTGCTTCTGTATGAAGTCGGCTACGTCCGCGCTGTGACGCTGCGAGAGTTTCCAATGACGTGGTATGCGGCTTTCACTGTAATCAACTTGCTGCACGATCATGGTCGGATATACGGACGTTGCATCCCAGAGAAGCGTGTCTAAAAAGCGGCGGGCCTTAAACAGTGCAGTAGGGTCAAGTCCTGCGTTAGTGATGTCGGCGAGAAATGCCCGCAGCCCCTTCGCTCTCTTGGCGCTTACTTTAGTATTGCGTTGAATAAAGGATGTGAGCCGCGCGGACATTTCATCAGTAGTGCGTGCGAGGTAGTTCTTCATGTCTCGCATAGAAGGCGTGTCCTCGGTTAAGGTCCACGAGAAGTTGTCCGTTAGTGTGGTAAGTTTGTCGAGTAATGGACGCGCGACGACACTATCGGCGCTAGGGAGTGCCTCTTCCGAAGCGTTGAGTTCTACGAGCACGCTCTTGAGTGGACCGATCCCTACCTCAGCTTTGTCTCCAAGTCCAAGATAGACAATGTTCTCGGTATTGACGACCTGCATGAGCTGGTCTAAAGACTCGATAGAGTATACATGACCGTCCCTCTTTAGCATTTCGATCTGTTCGGACAGTGTGTCCCCGGTGAGCGGATGGTCTGGCTTCCCAAGACACACGGCCCGCAACTTGTCGCCGACGGGCAGATTAGAATTGTAACGACAAAACACGATGAACGCCTGGTAGATAATGTCCTCGCTGAACTCCTCCGTGGGCTCAGGATACCGAAGCCTAGTGTTACGAGGGTCGTATATCAGAGGCGCTCTCCCAAACGTACCGATGTCGAGAAGAAGATCAGTGGTGTTGCCCACGATTTTATTGTACTCGAATAAGCTATTGTCCTTCCCACCGAAATACTGAAAAGGCGTTTGCATCGTTTCATTACAACAAGCGTTCTCGAGGAAGGGATCGCCGGCCGCATTGGCAAGCAGCGCTGACTCTTCGCGCACTTGCTTGCCGATACCCTGTATGATGGCCAGTGCGAAGTCTACCACCTTCCCTTGGAGGACGCCAATGTCTTTGGAGGACTTCATGGAGCCGTTTTTGAGGTTGGCTTTGAGGGCGCTCTGGAATGCCTTTGACACTGGCTCGGGGGCGGGAAGATCGATGGGGACTAGAGGGGGCATGAATGCGGACCAATTTCGCACATCGACTGCGACGGGCACGGCATCGTCACTCTCGGTTGCAAGATATGCGCGTTTGTCACCTAGTTTCTCCACAATGGCATCGTCGGGCAAAATGAACTTATCTATTACAGCCCGTATTTTCTTCACGAGTACCACTTCCGTCTTTTTCTGTATGGCGTTCCATGGCCTGACGCTGCTCTTTATCTTGTGAGCGACGCATGCGACGTATGTAATCCCCGAGTCATCACCGTCTGTGTCGAGGGGGTAGCCACCAAAAGAACGTTTGCAGCCAGGATGAGTTTTTTTAGATGATACGGAAGGCACGGATACCTGGACCCCGACGACAAAGTAAGCCAATGCGAGCATCACAAGTGACTCATCGTGCGCACTCTGATAGGGCGGCAGCTTGCGCGCGGCGCGCTGGGCGGCAGCGGCGACGGCCTTTTCATAGGCTTCTTCGCTGGGCATAGCCCTCTTCTGTGTGACGAGAGTATTGCGGATGATCATGTCCCGTTGTGACTCTATGTTGATGCCCATGAAGCCAGCCAGCGCTGAGATGATGTTGTTGACCGATTGGGCAAGCGGGGAGAGCTTCTTGCTGTCATCGGCCTCTCCAGCCTGGAGAACAGCATTGCCTAGGTCCTCTTCGAGCTGGTCACGGGTTTTCTCCTTGAAGCCCGCCTCGGTATATCCCTCCTCGGTGTCAAACTCAATCGTGCGAATAACATAGCCACTGTGCTTATCAACCCAAGCTTCCCCATCATCGCTAATCGTACCCTGCTGAGCACACGTTTGGGAAAGAGCGGTAACGTAGTCGCCATTCTGGACGAAAACTGAGGCAAGTCGAAGCATAAATGACGGGATTAGTTTGACATCAGCAGCGACACAATACCTCCAGTACTCATCTTCACCTGCTTCTGCATCACGGGTAAAGCGGACGCAGAACTTCACAATATCGTGTTGTTTTTTGACAAAGTCGCTCTGACCTAGTATGAGCTCGCGCAGTCCAGCCCTTGGAGACGCAACGGCCTCCCCCTCCTCGGCGAGCGCTCCCAAAGACAATTGGCTATCATTGTATCTCCAAAGACGCTTTTCTTGGACATTGCGGAGTGCATCGACAATGGACGAATAATAACCAATGTCCGCGCGAATCGTGTCGAACGTTACCTGTTTCTCCCAGTCCATCTGATCAGAGAACTCCTTCACCATCATATCGATTTTCCCTTTGTCTGCCTCCAGTGTGGCGGTGGTCTCGTCCACACAGTCGCTCTTAAACTGGAAACAACCCGGCTGCAAGTTACAAAACAACTTGGACTCATCTGCGAATGTGGAGGGCGCAACGCTTTCGTCAAGGTCCCAGCGTTGTCCTACTCTCTTGTAGTATAGGTCTACGGGCGTCTCCTTCTTCTCCTTCTGGCTCGCGGAGACTGTATCATCAGAGATGCGGAGCACTGCATAGTCTCCGGCTGCTACTACGCGTTTGCCCAGTATGATCGCTTTCGCTTCGCGGAGCGAGTCGTTGTCTGACAGCCCAGCGCCTTCGGCAATTCGTGCCGCGAGGTAGGTTTCAAACTCGAGTGGTTCCATGTCCCGCTGTTCCGCGGCGAAGTCGCTCAACATGGTGTATCTGGTAGGGTCGTACTCTTCATCGAAGTAGGCCATGTCACCATTGTCGGCATCGAGGGCGTCAAGCGAGAGATATTTCTTACTGAGGGTGTACTTCGCGCATGGGTCCTTTTTCCCGGTCGCCATTTCGCCGCTGAGAAGGCGGGCCTGCACATCTTCTAGCCCTGTCATTGTCCACGATGGAAGGATGCCGAGCCGGACGATACCTGCTATGATGGTGGAGTAGTAGCGTCCGTTGTCAAACGCTAGAAGACGCTGCAAGATCTCGCTGGAATCGTGGCGTTCTAGTAGCCCCGCTGGAATGTTGTATGCGTTTTCGAGAAGTTCGCGAAGTTCAATAGACTCCGCTCCTTCTTTTGACAACACATGGAAGACCTGATCATCGAACAGTGCCGGGCGCACTTTGCCCATCTTGCGGGGCCGGATGGCGGAGAGGGACCGCGTGTAGGTAACGTAGTCTCTTTTGTATTGGGCGACACGGTCGCGTACAAAGTCCATAATCTCCTCATATTGTTTGAAGGATAGATCACGCTGATAGACAAGAAAGGGTTCCAGACATCCAACAACACTGTGCAGTGAGAGGGCGCCTTGTATGTACTTCCGCATAATGTCGAAGAGCACCCGTGTTCTCGGGACCACTGTTTCTAGGAAGTTCTCGTACTGGTCTGCGGCGCCGTTTTCGGCGGAGAAGTGGCGGTAGCCCTCAAGGTACTTGGGCCAGTCCATGTCAAACTTGTCGTCCACACCCACCACCTGGTTCGAGACGCGTGTAGTTGCTCGGAGAAGTCTCCAGTACTGCAGAAAATGTCGATTTAGATCGGACTTCGTAAGGACATTGGTCGCGGGGAGCGCCACGCGCGAGAAACGCGCGGCTGGCTCCGGAAGGGTCAGCAAGCCCGTGACGCATGCGGTGTCATTCTGCGTGAGCGAGACTGTTTTTGTGGCGACTCCGCCGTCTTTCAGGTCTTCAGTATGCAGCCGTTGAAGACCGAGATTATACTTTTGGATTAGGAAACGCTTGCGTTTGACGACATCGTTGCTAGCAACAGATGCGTAGAAGTCCTCCAGCGTATCCACTACGCAGGCGATGTTGGCATTAACCGCCTTATTGAACAAACATCTGTCGACATTATTTGGTTCCTCGAATGGTGTCAGATATGGATTGAGCGCGTTCATCAAGTAGGCGAGTTTGTTTTCCCCTTCGGGTACGTCATTGCCTACGTACCTCCCAATGACGCCTGTGGCCCCTAGCCGAGCCTCTGCAAGCGAGAGAGGGACGAAGTCTTCTTGGGGCTCTGTGGGTGAGACATCGACATTATATAGTTTCTTCTTGCTGCGCACGACGGGTAGGAGCCACATTAGTGAGCGGTCAAGTGACAAGAGAGAATCAACTAAAGGTTTGTGCCCGGCGCCTTGGACCTTGGGCATCATGGCATTGCCTTGTTCGTCGAACTTAGAGAATGAGTCTCTGAGCTGTTTGAACCGTTCGATCATGCGGTGAAGGTTATTGAGAACAGATCGGGTTCTATCCTCGTTAGGTATCGTCGACAGTAGTTCATCGAGCAAGTCATTGGTTTGTTTCTCCAAGCCGAACCGTTGCTGGCCTTCAGGAACTTCTACAATCTGCGTGACCGCCTCCAACTGTTCCCCGATTTGTATCTTGTCGGCATCAAGCAACATCTCTCTGAGCTGTTCCCTAACCTTTTCGATGGGGGCTTCAACCGTGTCGGCCGCGCCGTCGTCCTCTCCTTCGACGATAGCAACCTTGTCTTGACCCTGTGCCCCTTCGGTATGAACGGTTGCTTCGTCATCCTCTCGCGCCGCGTCATCCTCGGTGCCTTTGTCTTCCGGTGGTTCTCGGATAACGATTTTGTCGATAGGAAGATCCTTCGGGAGGCCTTGGTACTTGAAGTCGAGGTATATCTTGTGGCCGTCTGGGTGTGTCTGTATTTCGATCATGTCTTCATCAAGGTCGGTGATCTTACCAGTGAAAACAGCCGGAACGTCTCCGCCGAAATGTATGTCGACCCAATTATCGGGAAGCAGCCCGTTTTGGCGAGCGTAGCCCGCTTCCCCGCTTCTACTGAGTATCTCGATGCCTGTTAAATCGGTGTCGACGAGTTTCCCATCTCTGATGGGTATTTGGAGCGAGGTCGTGTCCTCACCAGCGAGGTCTATGCGATCTGACGAGATGTAGGTGACGAGAAACACCTTGTTATGCTCACCATGTCGGGAGCTGGGGGACTTGAGACGTATTATGTCACCCAATCTAAGAGCTACATTCTGTTGCGCGGTTTCCGCCATGGCCTTACTAATGCCGCAGAAAATATTACGGATAGCCAAAGGCAATTAAAGGCGCCGCGTTACATTGAGACAAACCATGAGCCTCGTCCAGCCCTCTTCGCACACTTTTGATTTGAATGCTGCCACTGATGGTAAGCTCGCCGCTATTCTCGACGCGAACCATCCTGGGCATGCAGGCGCCATGGAAGATGTGGGTCTTACGGAGAAAAATGTGGAGTGGAAGGGTCGGGCCTATACCATCTTAAAGTACGACAAAGCGCGATTGACCGACGACGCGAGAGCGACATCTGGGCTGTTTCGCTCGGTTGTAGTGCATAATGGTAAGATTGTGTCCTTCTCACCCCCGAAGGCTTTGACTAAGAAGAGTTATGAGGATTGTCTGAATGCCTGGGACAATACGCTGATGGAGGAGTTCGTGGAGGGGACGATGATGAACCTGTTTTGCGTGGAGGGGGAGTGGGAGATGGCGACGAGAAGTTTGATTGGCGCAAACGGTCGTTTCTTCAACGATGGGGGGTGCGAGACGTTCCGTAAGATGTTTCTGGACGCGGCCAAAGCATGTGGTCCCGATCAGACGAGTGAGAACGGGGGTGTTTTTGCGTTGTTGAACCCTGCGTATAGTTATTCATTTGTGTTCCAGCATCCGGACAATCAGATTGTGACTAAAGTGAGTAAGCCCAGCCTATATCTAGTGCGGGTGTATGAATGTGAAGCCGATGGGCGGGTAACGGAGTACTATACTGGCTCACTACAGTCGAACGATGTTTGCCGGCCCGCCTGTACGTCAATGGTGGATCGCCCAGCGCCTATCGAAAAAGGGTCGCACACCGAGTTCGGCGAGGTCCAGCGAGCGTGGGCGTCGATGGAACGGCCCCACGCAGAGATGGGTCTGGTTGTGTATTCTCCGCTGACCGGTGGGAGGTGCACTTATCGGAACCCTACATACGAGATGGTGCGGCACCTACGTGGGAACCAGCCGAAGCTACAGTATCAGTATTTGGAGCTCCGTACACAAGGGAAGGTTGGGGAATACTTGCAGCATTTCCCAGCCGCGGCACAGGATTTCGCGCGTTATCGCGAGCAGCTTCATCTGTTTACAAAAACGCTGCACGACAACTATGTGGGGTGCTTCGTCAAGAAGGATAAGCAGCTGCGGGAGTACTCTCCTCAGTTCAAGCCCCACATGTGGGCACTTCACGAGAAGTACAGGACTGAGTTACGGGAGAAGAAGCACTATGTGTCGTTGTCGGTCTGCGTGGACTACGTTAATTGCCTGCCGGCTTCCAAACTGATGTTCGCACTGAATTGGCATGTGAGGGAGAATAATCGCCCTCATGCGCCGACGTCTACATAGAACTATGAGCTAGATGGGAAGGCCGCGGCTAGGGCTTCGACGGCGTGCGCCGCCTCGTCACAGGCAGATATGACAAGCGATCGCACACTTTGCGGCGTCGCTTCTTCGCTCTCGAATGCCAGTCGGATGAAGCTTTGTGGGATGTGAGGGTGGGGCTTCCTGAACCCGCAGTAAGTAAGTCGCTTAGTCCCCTGATAGTGGCGTATGTAGAGTATGTACTCTATGAGTTTGCCAAGTGTGTAGTCTTCATTGTGAAGCGTGACGTCGTAACACCGGGGCATCGTCGTCTCCGCCGGCGCAACCACGTCTTCACTCGCCTCTACGACGGAAGCGAGTGCCCGGAGGCGTCGTGTGATGACTGCGCATCCTAAGGATATGACCTGCATGTTGGTGTACTGCCCGATGGATTTAACAGTGAAGTTGAAGCTGTCCTTCAAGTGCCTTCGCTTCCCCTCTAGTCGGGGCCAGTTAGCCTGAAATATGGTTATCTCTTCTCTGGGAGCGCCCGACTTTTTCATGGCCGCGAGAGCCTTTGATAGATCGGCTCCGCTGGATGCGGCGTCTACCGTGAAACCATATGCGCAAGTGCTTACTACGTTGTAAGAGCCGTTCTCGCCCGCGGTTCCCACGTCGAACCCGCAGGAGAGTTTGAGGCTTTCGCCCGTTTCCCCTGCTGCAACTCGAGGGCGGAGGCGGACTAGATCGATGAACGTGCCGGTGGTGGGGTCGGGCGGGAACATCTGGCGCACGGCGTCTTGTGAGAGAGGTTTGCCCGTCTGTGTGTTGTGTACGGTGAAGTTCTCCGTGGTGACGTAGGTGACGGCTTCGGTGTCATTGGTGACATCGATGTGCAGGGCGTACTCATGAACGGGTTGGTCGTCGGTCCCGAGATGGATAGGGACGGCGGCAAGCCTTTGTTTGACGATTTCATTATTTAGGCGTGTTGTATTTGTTTCAATGGTGACTTTGCTTTCGGCGTGGGGAACGGTCCGAAACACCACACATGGTATATCGGAGAGTATCGTGCGCCGCAGTGCATTGGCAAGGCTCATGTCTACGTCCGACAGGGTGAAACGCAGGATTCCATCCTCTTCAAGGAGATTGGTGATCATGGGGCTCATATGTTATTACAAGAGACAATTGTCTCTTTTAATCAATTTTTGTGGCAAGAATGAGTTTAGACAATCCTACGTCTGAATAGAAACAGCGTCATGTCGAGCGTTCTCTACTACAGTCGCATGTGCGAAAACTGCAATAACCTGCTGGGTGTGCTAGCTAAGACCCAGGCGAAGAACGACATGCACTTCGTTTGCGTGGACAAGAGGGAGAGGAGCCCAGAGGGAAAGTTATTTGTAATTATGAGCAATGGAGCGAGGTTGCCAATGCCACCGAACGTTACGAAGGTGCCGGCCCTTTTGCTGCTAAACAAGGGGAACAGGGCCCTTTTCGGCAACGAGATAATGGACTTCGTACGACCCGTAGAGCAAAGAACAAACGAGGTTGCCCAAGGAGGGAATGGAGAGCCGACGGCTTATGCCTTTGGCGACGCGGGTGTGTTCGGAGTGGTGTCGGATCAGTATAGCTTTCTTGATCAGACTGCTGAGTCGATGACTGCAAAAGGAGACGGAGGGATGAGGCAACTCCACAGTTATGCTACGGTGAGCACTACGGACAACATCGAGACCCCTCCTGATATGTACGCACCGGACCGCATTGGTGAGGGAGCGCTAGAGGATATCCAGTCGCGCCGTAACCAGCAATTCGGAGCGAAGCCCCCTGCTCCTACATAAAACCGGTAGAAACATGTTTAAAAGAACACCATAATGTCTTGCATACCATTATGAGCAAAGTGGCCGTTCTAAAGGGGTTCAACGATCATTTCGCGGAGTTCCTGGTCGCGTTGCAGATCGTCTTTCCCGAGAACGAGGACCTAGCGGCTCTGGGTAGTTTCGCGAGCACGGTTCGAAAAGCGAACCCGCGATTAGCAATATCAGCTTGGCATGAGTGTGTTTGTGTGCCCTATGGCGCTCACATCGACAGAGACGATGTGGCATATTTCCTTGAGAAGGACTACGATGGGGACTTAGAGGGGAGCGACTCAAAGGACTACATCATCCAGAGTATCGATAAGATACGAAGGCCGATTGCGCTGTTGAGCGATGCGGATAAGCAGAAGTCAATGCAATACATTAAGAACTTGACGAAACTGGCCAACGCATACTCCGCGATGTAGTTTTGCGGTAAGTAGTATTTAAAAGTTCTGGCACAGTTCGTGTATTGAGATGAGCGACGAGGATGAGGGCGGCGTGACGCCTTTCCACAAGATTGTGCGCGACTTCGTGCACGATATCGTGCGTGTTTTTCCGGAGCGGGCGGAGACGATGGACGGTGACCTGCGTATGATTGCCGTTGACGATCCCGGGGCGGCAGCGGCAGCGGTTCGGGTGCGTGCCTTTGTTATGGAAAGGATGCCGAAGAGTTTCTTTGACGTGCTTTATCAGAACGACAAAATCTTCGAGGAGGAGGATGCGGGCCCGATGGAGCTTCTACCCGGGTTAAGCTTCACAGAGCTTTGGAAGATTGAGGGGGTGAGTGACGCGACAAAGGAGACAATATGGAAGTACCTCCAGCTAATGTTGTTTAATGTTGTTGGAGACTTGTCGGACAGGGAGTCGTTTGGCGATGCCGCCAATTTGTTCGAGGCGATAGACGAGGACGAGTTGCGACGGAAACTTGAAGAAACTGTGAGCCACATGCAGTCTGTGTTCGAGAGCCAGTCAGATGGGGACGCTTCGGGCGCCGATGCATCGGGTGTCGACGGTGAAGGGTCGATACCTGGTGGGCCTTCTGCGGCGGACGTGCACAGCCATATAACCGGGATGCTTGATGGGAAGTTGGGTGCCTTGGCCAAGGAAATAGCTAAGGACACGGCAGATGAGCTCGGGTTGGACATTGACGGGGAAGGAGACGGGGAGACGTCTGTAAACCAGGTGTTTCAGAAGCTCTTCAAGAACCCCGGGAAGCTGATCTCGTTGGTGAAGAAGATGGGAGGTAAGCTCGACAGTAAGATAAAGAGCGGTGAGATTAAGGAGAGTGAGCTCCTCGAGGAGGCTACGCAGTTCATGGGCAAGATGAAGTCGATGCCTGGAATGGAGAATATGCAGTCTATGTTGAGCAAGATGGGGATGGGTGGCGGCGGTGGTGGTGGCAAGAGCAAGGCTGGCATGGCGGCATTCCAGAGCCATATGCAGCAGAATATTAAGCACGCTAAAACACGCGAACGCATGCAGGCTAAGTTGGAGGCTCGCAAGGCGACCCAGGAAGGGCCACCTAAGGAGAGTGTCTTTACTGTTGGAGAGGGGGCCGAGCGAACACCGCGGCCGGTATCGGGTACGTCTGCAATCGAGCGCCAGAAGAAGAAAAAGCGGAGACGTCACAAGAAGACAACCACTGAGGGCGACAGCGCCGCCGCTGCAGACGCCGCCGCGCCAGACGCCGCCGCGCCAGACGCCGCCGCGCCAGACGAGTCGGCATGAAGACATTAATTATTGTGTTCCATATATATAATGTCGACACCATTTTGGACTTCTGAGCCGGGAGTGTTGCTAGACAAAAAGCGTATAGGTGAGATATGGCCGAAAGAGAGCATGACGTCGGTTGAGAAGCTTAATGCGATTTCACGTTTGGTAGTTTTGCTGGCCATAGTGGGTTTCGCGGTCTCTCGGAGTATAAACGTGTTGATAACCGCAGCGATAACCCTAGGTGTCATCGTGCTGCTGCACACGGTGCGGAAGAGTGGGGCGCGCGCCAAGGTGAAGAAGACGGTGACCGAGGCATTTGCTAATCCCGAGGTATACGATGGCGCTAAGCACATGTTCCAGCCCCCGACGTTGAACAACCCAGTAATGAATGTTCTTCCTACGCAGATTATGGAGGACCCTCTGCGCAAGCCAGCGGCGCCCGCATTTAACCCGGAGGTCGAGGTTGCGATGAACAAGTACGCCCAGGACAACGCAGTAATTGGTTTGGCGGACGGGGATCCTGCGGCGGCGGCCGATTTAGATAAGAGGTTGTTCCAAGATTTAGGGGATCAGTTCCAGTTTGATCAGTCCATGCGTCCTTTTTACGCGACGGCGAACACGCAAATACCCAACGACCAGGGAGCATTTGCTAACTTTTGCTATGGCGACATGATATCGTGCAAGGAAAACAATGCGGTGGCGTGTATCCGCAACAACGCGCGGTACACGGACCCGTAATAATAATATGAGGATGTATATATACAGATGTCATCAGTCAGTAACTTCATGTTTGACGGCATGACCCGTGGGGGGCAGGATGAGTGCGCGATGAGCCAACAGAACATCCAGAACCTTAAGGCGGGGAACTATATGCTTGACCAGTTTCGTCCCGACTGCCCGATGGGTTCCGCGATGACTCTGGCGTTGAACCAGCCCAACGTGTTTCTCAAGGGCAGCCAGACCGTGGGGATCAACGGATGTAACGTGGATGACTATTCTGCACTGATATCTGGTGATGTGAAGAGTCGTCCGAAGTGCAAGATCAGTCTGTTCCAGCGTCCTTTCGCGACCGTGCCGTATCTGGGCCGTGGTCCGAGCGACCCGGTGTTGGAGGCGCAGATCCAGCAGGGCGACGTGGTGAGCAACCGCAAGAGTGTGAATACTCTTATGGAGCAGTCGTTTGCCGATCGGAAAAACTATCCGCTTATTCCGTCCCTCGAGGCGACCATCCAGAACCCGGCCAACTTGGTTGAGAGTTCCGCCGATAAGTCGTGGGTGCGAGGCGGTCTGCCTTCCCGCGAGTTGACCAAGGACAGTGGGAGAAAGGCGGAGGACAAGACGGGATGGTTTTAAGTAGAAAAGAGTATGAGGTTTCCATTATATTTAACGTAATATCATGGAAGGGATACGGTCTATTTACGGGTATGACGATACCCGCGCGTGCCTGTATAAGCAATCGGATAGTGCTCCACGCCCCGTTTCATATCAAGAGGACTTCCTTGGCATCTTTGGCCTCACAGAATGGGACAGTGAACACATATCCGGAGTAGTGAGCCAGTTGGTGAGCCGCTTTGGAGGGGAAGGCTGGTTCCATTCCGTGATCGGAAGGAGTCCGTTCTTCGCAGACGGTGATATGGAGGCATCATTGTCAGGAATGTTTAACTATGATCAACTGGATGTTTTGCACGCACTACTATGCCGTGCCATCCAAGGAGGGTCTATGGATAATGAGGACGTTAAGCAGCTGATGGAGAAGTTGCGGCTGTAAAAGGAAAAATCCCACTAGTATATACTGCACATGGCTTCTACCAGAAACAACAACACACCCGGCAACTATTGCCTCCAACAGAACAGCTACGCTCGGTCCTTGTCGCGCAACTCGTACGTAGGTGCGGCCAAGCCTGCTGAGAGCGCAATTCCATGTTTCGGCATTACTCCCAGTCACATGCCAGCAAGCGTGCTCTCCCAGAACCCGATCGACATCGAGAGCTCGCTCAGGGGCACCGGCTCGGTTAACCTAGTCGATCCTCAGCCGAAGGTAGTCCCGGAGCTAAACACACTGCCAGGGGTAGCCTTCTTCACAACGACGCCGGTGTTCATGCCAAAGCCCTTGGTGATTGAAGGGAACCAGCGCCCGTTCCCGGTTTAAGGGGAAGTTTGTGTTTGGCGCGACGAGTGCTAGCCAATGTTATCTAATGTATCAATATACTAGATATCATGCCCCACGCTGTGAAAAGTTTTAACTGTGATGCGTGTAACGAGTGCACGGACGACGCTGCCGATTACGAGACGTACTTTAGTGAGACATGGTGCATGCAAGACCCAGCGAGCGCGGTGGCTTGCTTCGACATATCCGGTGTTACGCCGGTGCCTCAGGTCAGCGTGAGTAATATAGAAATAAATACGAGTTGCTGTGGCTCCACACCCGTCGCCGTGCTCGGCGTGCAGCACGCGCTAGCCAAGTCGTATATATCGTTCTATGGGATTTACGAGTCCAGTACTGAGGCCCCACCGACTTGTCCTTCTGATGCTTCTGCCGCGTATGTTGGGTTCCACGCCGTGTACCAGATTGACACCCACACTGTGGCGGGTAGCGTGGCCACCCTTACCGTGACCCATTACGGTGGGACGGGCAACTTTGAGAGGTCGGCTTCCCCGCCATACGAATGGTATCGCGTGACGTGCACTAACTTCCCCCCGTCTACGGCCGTCGGGCCTGCAGAGCACTTGGGAACGCCGGGCGCGCAGATATCTCAGGCGGCGGCCGGGGCCCCGCTCTCGCTTGTTCATAACGCGCTTCCGCGGGCGGGCACTGCGTACGACATGGCCAACAACGTCTTTTTGCCTGGCGGAGACGGGAGGGCCAACTCGCTTCCGCTCGAATGCACATCCTTCGTGTTCATGACAGTTACCGCGGATATGACAGCTATCACGGGGAACCCGGCTCAGAAAGTGTACGTGCCTTGCTATTTCAACCTCGAGTAAGAACGAAGGTTTAGACATAATGCCGCACATGGTACACTAAGATGCGATTGGTGTACGGAACGGATGAGACCGGCGGCGATACACTTACCACGGAAGACGGACGTCACCAAGTAATGATGGCGTGGGAAAAAGACTACATGGAGGCCTGCATCGAGACACTTGAGCCGAGCGGCAGGGTGTTGGAGATCGGGTTCGGTCTGGGCTATTCCGCTCATAAGATACAGGAATACGAGGCGGTAACCGAGCACGTCATCATAGAGTGCGCTCCCGTCGTGTGGGACAAAATGGTATCCTTCTTATCGTCAAACCCGCGTGCCTCGTTGCTAAAGGGGAGATGGGAGGACGTACTCTGCATTGCAGGAACGTTTGACTGTGTCTTCTTTGACGATTATGCTTTTGGAAGTCGCCCGGGCAGGTTCTACGAGTTTTTAGGCGAGTGCGGAGCGCGTCACCTTAACGATGGGGGGAGGTTAGCCTGCTACTCTACCCCCGGCAAGTTCTACGTGATCGATGGTATGGTGCGGACAAGCCGTGCTTATCCCGTAGCGATCCCAGAGCACTGTCGGTACGCAAAAGGGAAGAGTATGACGATATCTCTGTTTGGAAAGGTAGGTCCGGTTGACGAGAAGCAATGTCTCGCTGTGGCCAGAGATATAGAACAGAGTACCCGGTTACTCACGGTGCCACATCCAGTCATCGGCTCCCAGGACGAGGGAGATTATGTAAGGCTAAGGAAGGTTTACGCCGAGAAGCGGAACGTCGAGGGGCGGGAAGAGTTGATGGAAAGAGCGGAAGCTTTCTTGCATGAGCATCCGTCTAGCCGGCACAAGAGCATGGTGAGTTTTTTGCTCGGTTACTCGCTTTTCCGTTCTAACCCAGAACGAAGCAAAGCCGTTTTTTCGGAGCTTGTGACGAATTGTGAAAGCTCGGACATTGTAGCATGGTGCCAATCGAATATCCGGAGCCTCGAGTTTAACATAGCTACACGCGACGCGCAGCGCTGAGTGAATGAAATGCGGGTTTTTTATCTTTCCGCTATACATACGTATGTCCTTTACGCGGTTTCATGACGATCCTTGCCGTATAGAGAAGGAGCTCCAGGAGTCCACTGGGCCTGGTCGTTACATGTTGAACGTACCTGGCAACGGAGATAAGCCCTGCTTCATGGAGGACCCGTACATTCGGATGCAGCAGTGGGGGGCCAATCTCCGGACCAACCCCGTGTTGATCGAAAGTGAGCTGATGGGTCTGAACCGGACAAACACGACGCGTGACTGCATGGTTGCCCCGGATCCTTTTTCTGCGAGCGAGGCAGTTGAGTATCCTTCGTGTCAGCCGTTCACGGAGCAACCTCGCGCGACGGACCCTGCATGGACGGCCCGAGATTTAGAACAAGTCGACTGGTACACTCTTCCGCTGAACCCACAAGAGAATGTGTGCATACCGTTCCAGAACAATTTGGACACGCGCATGCTGGAGCGTGACTACTTTCTCGCATGCCCGCCGGCGATCCACGATCAAGCAGACGGGACGATGCTCAGCACCCGGACCGAGGCAGAGAGATAAGCATCCTGCAAAATAATATACTTCTACATTATACATGGAACTCGCGATACCTGTACTGGCATTGGGGGGATTATATATAATGTCCAATCAGAAGGAAGAAGAGGTCGACACCTACTCGGCTGAGACTGGCAGAGAGGGATTTCAAAACTCCGACGCCACCCTTCCGAACATGAATGTTCCGACCGTTAACTATCCGATAACTTCGCTGAGTAGCGCGGGGACCGTGAACGAGTACCGTAACTCAAACCAGGCGACGGACAAGTACCACGATCAGACGGTGTACGAGGATAACCTCGATAGAGATGGAACGAGGATGGATAGCGTGTTTTCTCTTACGGGTGAAGCTATGGCGCGGGAGAACTTCAGGCATAACAACATGGTCCCCTTCTTCGGTGCCAAGATTAAGGGCGCTGGTCCTTCTTCAAACGTGCACGAGGGTGTTCTCGACAACATGCAGGGAGCTGGATCACAGCGGAATGAGAAGAGAGAACAAGCCCCGCTATTCGCGCCAGAGACAAATGTGGAGTTCGTCGCCGGAGCGCCGAACAACAGCGACTTCTTCCAGTCTCGTGTTCAGCCCAGTCAGCGAGCTGCAAACGTGAAGCCGTGGGAAGAGGTGCATGTAGGGCCGGGGTTGGGACAAGGTTTCACAAGTGCGGGAACTGGTGGCTTCAATTCTGGTTACGAAGTGCGGGATATGTGGCAACCCAGAACCGTCGACCAACTGCGTACCGTGACCAATCCCAAAATCACATACACGCTCGATAACCTCGAGGGCGCATTGAAGAGGCCCGTACAGAACCTGGGTGTACTGGGGAAAGTGGAGAAGTATATGCCAGACACGTACTTTGAGAACAGTTCTGACAGGTGGCTCACGACGACCGGAGCAGGAGGGGAAAGTCAAACTGCGCAAAGCGCCCAAATGCTGGGAGACGTGAACCGGACCTTCACGACGCGCTCTTACTTTGGTGCGGCTGGCGATCCCGTTGATGGTGGCTACGTGGATGGGAAGCACACCGACCCGAAACGCAACCCATCGTGCACGAAGCCTCTACCTGCTGCGTCTGCGGCAGGTCAATTCGCTCCGGGGAAAATGGATTACGGTCGCGACGGGTTTGAGATACTGCCCAACAACCGGGACACTTCAAATGAAGGCTCTTTGGGCATAGTCGGTGGCATGATGCGTGCTGCGCTTGCCCCTCTTATGGATGTATTGCGGCCTTCGCGCAAGGAAGACGTAGTGGGAAACATATGCCCGAACGGCTACGTGGCCACCACCCATGTTGCCGCCCCCGTCCACAATCCCGCAGACAGAGCTCCTACCACGATACGCGAGATGACTGCGGGGCTCTTAGACAACAACCATCTGAATATGGAGAACCAAGCCGGAGCCGCCTACACCGTCGCTGCCCAGCAGGCTATTCGCAATCAACGCGACAGCACGTCTGTGCAGTACGCCGGCGCCGCCGGGGGCGATATGAGCAGAGCTGGGAAAGCAAGCTACGTTAGCGCGTACAACCAGCACAATAACGGCAACAAGACCTACGCGAATCGCCCCCATCAGGGTGGAACCGCAATGATGATGAGCGGGCAGAACCTCAACATTGGGAAGGTCGAGGGGGACCGGTTCAACACGCGGGATTTGGTGAGGAGCGGCGGCCCCAGCGCAGTCCCTAGCGCCCAGACGCATGGATATATAGACGCCCAGCCGGCGCAGGGGCAGAACGTGCATTCGGAGCGCATGCACTCGGATTACATAGCCGCCTTTAAAAGTAACCCATACACTCACTCATTGCAGTCTTGGGCATAGGTCGAAACTGCCATTAGCGCAAGACCGGTTTAAACGTCACACGCTTCTTAATATAATCATATTGACTATGAGTCTGCACCAGTCCATAGTCAACGTTTTAAATGGATATGCTGATACGGGTAAGATACCTAACATACTATTGCATGGCCCGTCTGGCTCGGGTAAGAGAACGCTAATGGGTAACTATATCGGTTACATTTACGGTGGCAACAGATCAACCATTGCCGAGTATGTGCGATACGTCGAGTGCGCTCATGGGAAAGGTATCAAGTTTATAAGGGAGGAGTTGAAGTTCTTCGCGAAGACAAACATCGGTCTACGACCGGGCGTGCCATGCAAGTGTGTAGTTTTGATGAACGCTGATAAGCTGACAATGGACGCGCAGTCGGCGCTGAGAAGGTGTTTGGAACTATTCACACACACGACTAGGTTTTTCATTATTGTCCAGAGCCTCTCAGGGATCCTGCGACCTATTTTGTCGCGGTTTTGCTCGATATATGTTCCTCTGCCGCCAAGCGGCGACCTCCACAAACAGGCATTGGCACAATCCTTCCGCTCGACCGCTAAGTCTGTCAAAGGATATGCACGACTTGCTGAGGAGCGAGCTGCGGGGTTGACGTGCTTACTCGCCAAGACGGTGCCTAAGCTGAATTGTGCGAACTTATTGTCCACAGCACGGAAAATGTACGAGAAGGGATACAGTGGGCTTGATCTACTGTCTGAGGTGGAACGCCGATGTGATGCGGGAGAGTGGACATATTCGCTGTGGATTGACATACAAAAGATGAGGGTGGAAAGCCGCAGCGAGGTACTGTTCTTGGCATTTTCCCTGTACGCGATGTATTTACGTTGTGAAGACGATTAAGGAATGTGTCGTCAAAGAAATGGACGATTATTCGCTGGCGAGCCTGAACGAGTCTAAGAATGAGTGGTGCGCCAGACTCGTGAACATGCTAACCCCACTCGTGGCTGAGGGGCTCCGGTCTATATTCGACGAAGCGTGGCGTGTGTGTGCAGCCAACGACGAGGCAGAGAAGTATCTGGCCACGTTTCAGACGTTCTTAGGGCGAGTGCCAGGCTGGAATGCTACAATGATCGCCGATGAGTGTAAGCGCATCACGGATCGGAGTGGCTGTTCTTATTTGCCTGACCTGATAACCTGCATCCACATCGTGCAGCTAAAGGCGCTCAGCTGTGTACGGGTAGGCACGCAACAAAAGAAAGTCGATGTCAATGTACCATCGCTTGATGACTTTGTACACAGAGTCTACATCCAGTGTGCTAGAAAGGTATATACAAATGTTTATCTCTTCGAGAAGGGGATCCCGTCGCTGGAAGTCCAGAAGAGAAATAGAGAGCTCGAGCTCATCGTGCGGGAATGCATGATGATGGCAATAAGGGACGGTATCCCTATGGAGGAAATCCTTCGCGCGTACATGGAGGAGACGCAGGACAAGGACACGATCGTCGAGGAGAAGAGTGAGGTATTGGGGGAGGAGACAGTCGAGGAAGAGGTTGCCGTCGCAGACCGCGAGCCGAACTTACCGGTCCGACCGGACGCCGCTGCTGTCGCCGTCGACGTAGAAGAAGCGCAGGTTCCCGCCGCGAGCGCCGACACCGCCGCCGCGCCGGAGATTGTTATTGAGACACGCACCCCGCCGCCTGCCACCGCGGTCGAAACCCAGCAGCCTGCCATCTCTTTTTCAGACGACGACCACATAATGTCATCCTCGGGAAAGGAAGAGGTAGTGAGCGCACCCAAAACGCTGGAACGACTAGACCAACTCCAGAGAGAAAGGCAGCAGTCAGAAGCCCAGTCCGAGGCGGCAGATGGTGACGGTCCATCCCTGCAAATCGGTTCGGCCGTCTCGCTTGCTCCACTAGACATCACGGCTCTTTAGGCGCGTTGTAAGCACTTGTCCATAATGTTATTTATGATTATGGACAGTATGTTCTGGACCGCGACGGCCGTGATGCTCGTCTTTGTGATATTCCGACTAATGGAGGGAAAGCTAACTTCAAAGGAAGCGCATCCCACAAAGGACATCATTAAGGACAGTGTCGTAGTTTACTTAAGCGCACTAGGCGCACTCTTCATCTTACAACAGCTAGGGAAAAGTGGAGGTGGTGGTGCGAAGATGGCTACCGCCCAGGTAAGCACCACGGAGCCTGGCTTCTAGGCCACGATCACTATCACTGTCACTGTCACTGTTAAAACACGTATGGTTTTAACTGTGATGTTTTTGTTTCACCGGATTATGTCTATGCGTAGATGGGGAGCGTGTCAATGTTCATGATCTTCTGCGATTTGTTGATGGTTTTCCTGCCCACCACATAGGCGTTGAACAGTGGACATTGTAGAACTTTCTCTGGCACATGCTCGTGTACCGTTCTTGCGATCATTTTATACAGCTTGAAGTCGGGATACCTCTCTTCTCCGTTGCTCTTGTACAGTACATTACGTTTTTTGTCGTCTCGGCACCATCCAAGCACAAGCTTTATAATCGGCCACCAGTCTCCTTCCTCCTCACCGTCATCTCCAACGACACAGTCGTAAAGGGACGTGGCGAATCTGCACAAATCAAAACTAAGATTTGGCTCTAGTCTCGGCTTTTCCGGTACGAGAAAGGGTTCACAATTGTACTGGCCGCCCGCATCCCCGTCCGGGGCAAAGCTATTGCTGCATACTTTCTGCCCTCGGAACCAATATATAGCCCTCCCAAAGTCAATGATCTTGTATATCTTCCCGAAAGTCGGGACCTTGTAGTGTCGGCCGCCTACTTTGTAATAGAGAAAGGGCTTCTGTGTCTCGATATACATCACGTTATTAGTGTGTAGGTCGTTATGTGTCAATTTGAAACACTTTTGATAGGTAATCAATGACATGAGCAGTTGAAGTATCATCGACTCCCATTCCCCTTCCGAGAGGTCGGCGTGCTCGTCGATGAGGAGGCTGTCTACGGTGCGTTCGCACTTTTCAAGAAAGGACAATTGGACCGGATAGTCGTGCATACTCAGATATGCTACGGCGTCTTCATCGTACTCCGACATACTGTCGTCGGCGGAACCATCACCTTCATCATCACCCTCGTCATCATCTAGGTCGCTTGTTTCCGCTTCGGTATCAGATGATCTCGAAGAGCAGTACTCTGACTCGTCGTCGTTGCACTGCAGCACTGTTTCGCCGACGCCGGTGTCGTCCGCGGCTGGCGTAAGCCGCATCACTTCTTCCATACCGCTCGCGTCCTCCACGATGTTTTCCCTCAGTACAGTTAGCTCGTCAAGCTCACCTATGTCGGCGACGTCTAGTGATATGGGTGTGCAATCTTCTTTTATGTCTAACGCCGGACGGTTAACGGCTGAATGTCGCATAACTTCACGGCGAATGCTGTCGTCCATGTGAAAGAGCTCTCCATGCTTATCATTGAAGTATTCCGACTCTTCAAGGCTCTCGATGTCGTCGATGGCGTTGTATAGGTAGTTTGACTGTTTACCTATGACCGCCCCGTAATAATCCAGTCCATTGATAAACCCATGATGGTGTAAGAGCTGGCTTGTCAAATAGGTGAAAAATGTGTCCACGTATGGAATGTTGTCTTGATCCGATGTTGTCGGGTAGGAGACGGATTTATCTCCCCAGACTGGAAGCGCTCGGCACATGTCAACGTCACCCGGACATTTGCCAGTAGCGAACTTCACGGGGTCTACCAGCGGAGATATCTTCATGAATGCGTCTCGCTTGTTTGTGCAGTCGTCCCCTTTGGTCACCACGCATCCTTGCAGTGTGTTGCCACTGAGATCGCCTATGTCCTTTAATATCCATGCATTGTTGAAGGTCGCTACGTGACAGTTGCTCTCCCCGAGTACGAAGAACTTGTCGTGGATTGGCGAGTACACCTGTGGGTCGGACAACCCGAGTGTCGGCGTGTTTGCCAGTGCCTCAAGAAGGGGACCCGGCGACCACTTCCTGTAGGTGAAGGGGAACTCCATTAGTCTTAAGGCCACTTTATTTTCAAGCCCTGAACTTATCATCTACCGCGTATTTAGCAATAAGTTCTTTTATACTTCTACACCATCGATGACGCTGGAGCTCCGAAAGTTTGATATGAAGCACATTAGCTTCCGTCCTGATGAGAACAAGGGACCTGTTGTAGTTCTAATTGGTCGTAGAGACACGGGTAAGAGTTTTTTAGTGCGTGACCTTCTCTATTACCACCAAGACATTCCAATTGGCACCGTTATCTCCGGCACGGAAGCCGGCAATGGTTTCTATAGCCAGCATGTGCCCAAGCTGTTTATACACGACGAATACTGTACGGCCATTATCGAAAACGTTCTTAAGAGGCAAAAGACTGTGCTGAAGCAGGTGAAGAAGGACATGACAAGTTATGGCCGCTCGAGGATTGATCCCCGAACATTCGTCATCCTCGACGACTGTTTGTACGATGCGTCTTGGACAAAAGACAAGATGATGAGGCTACTGTTCATGAATGGCCGACATTGGAAGGTCATGTTGGTGATTACTATGCAGTACCCACTGGGTGTACCTCCTAATCTCCGCACCAATATCGACTACGTTTTTATCTTGAGAGAACCTTACATCGCCAATCGCCGCCGTATTTGGGAGAACTATGCGGGTATGTTTCCCACGTTTGAATCGTTCTGTCAGGTTATGGATCAGTGCACGGAGAACTACGAGTGTCTCGTTATTAATAACAACTCGAAGTCAAACAAGCTACAGGACCAGATATTCTGGTACAAAGCCGAGTCCCACCCGGACTTCCGGCTGGGTTCGAAGGAGTTCTGGGCGATATCAAAAGATTTAGATAGCGACGACGATGAGGTGCAGTACGATCCTGCTGGCGGGAGGAAGAAAAGCGCAGGGCAGCGCATCAGTGTTAAGAAGTCTAGGTGGTGACCGGCATGATTGCATTTATTCCTCATTCCCGTCAGTGAAGGCGACTGTGAGGCCAGTTTCCTCCTCAAGCTTGTCAAACGTCGCATTGAAGATGGTATCTGCCACGGCCGGTGGCATGGACCGGCCCTGTTCGTCCTTATGTTGGAGCGCCCTCCAACAGAGGTACAACGAAGACCAGTTGAGGATTTTGTTCTCCAGCTGCCCTTCCGTGTCTTCTGCCACTCCCGGTTCGCCGTCCGTCCCACCGAACTGCGTTCCTAACCTGAGGCACTTGTGTCGCCGCCCGAGATTGATAATGTTCTGGGCGACTTCAATCCCCACAAATGACCCCTGGCCCCACTCTCCAGCGGCGAACGCGATCTTGCGACGTTGGGCGGCCGGGATGGTCAGTTCTAGGCGCTTGTTGTACGTCATCGCACTTAGGTCGGCGGGGGGCATATTGAATGGGTGGTCGTCGCGTTGGGGTGCACTCCCGATCATCTGTTGTCTGTGTTACCTTCCTATACGTGGGGTGGGCGTTTCAATTTTCCCGCTAGCGCGACCTTGACCCGGGGACGTTGTGGTGCGCGACCCACCTCGTTTCACAACCACTATCGCGTTTCTTGATATGCGAGCGCATGGAGAGCTTCTTCGTGCTTTTCTACCGGGTGTTATGTACTCGTGGGGGATACAATTATCTGGACATACAACATAGTGATGGCACGTAGAAGCCGCTTGGCACGCAGAAGAGGCGCAGCCTCACGCAGAAGAGGCGCAGCCTCACGCAGAAGAGGCGCAGCCTCACGCAGAAGCCGTTTGGCACGCAGAAGAGGCGCAGCCTCACGCAGAAGCCGTTTGGCACGTAGAAGAGGCGCAGCCTCACGTAGAAGCCGCTTGGCACGCAGAAGAGGCGCAGCCTCACGCAGAAGCCGCTTGGCACGCAGAAGCCGCTTGGTACGCAAACAAAAGATGACGACCCGAAGGAGAAAGGGTCGTCGTCATCAGAAGAGAGGGGGCGGTCATATAGAGACCTACAACCAGCTGGTCGACGGCAACCTGTCGGAGACGGCACGTGGCAACGTCCACGCGCAAGAGGTAAAAAGGACGCTCGCTAGATTGAGGGATGAGCGCAATCGTTCATCTGATTTGGATCGAGAAAGAAACGATTTGATCGGTGAGTACGAGCGCTTCATTAAAGTCGCAGAGGAACACTCGCTTCCAGACCAAGGCCAAGACATGGCACTTAAATCGTTCAAATGGAAGATAAACCGCGATCTCGGGGATTGGCAAGGACGAAAGCGACTATACGACGACGAGAGAGAGAAGCGCCGAGCGTCCTGGTGGAAGGGAGGCAAATCAAAAAAGGCGAAACCGGACGCCGAGACCCGCGCCCTTAGAAAGGCCTTCAGGACTTGCCGATACGGCTCGAGGGCGGTCGACGCACCTAAGTATTGGCGCTGCATAACGCGCGATGAACACGTAGAAGCGGGCGGGAACCCAGATATGGATGAACGCCCCACGCCTCGTAAGTAGAAGGGCTGGGCCAAGACCTCTAAGTCTCAACTACCTTGCTCGCAACACATTTCATGTTGCCAACTAGGGTGTCCATCTCCGCCAAATGATGAGAACGGAAGTCAAACGAACAAGTATGCTTCTCTGGCAAACGATGTCTCGGGCAAAATGTTTTCTCGCATCGGCATTTAATGGCCGTCAAACCAGTCTTTCGTTTGCACGGGCCGTCCTCGGCGTCCATGTAGGCGCACCGACCGGAACGAGCGCTGATCCCTGTAGGGGCAGTCGGTGGGGGCGACATACGTGTGGGATCCCCGGGTACCGAGCTCGA
>JGI24915J38486_100931_pt1 | contig 43879 bp, 44 predicted proteins | sample LinPfosmplate3_FD_38486 | JGI IMG/M metagenome (IMG submission 38486)
TCGAGCTCGGTACCCGGGGATCCCACGGTATGGATTTGTGTCCTGATCTGGGCTTAACAGTTCCAGTTGGTAAAGATTCTATGAGCATGAAAAGCTCATGGCAAGATGAGAGTGGCACTGATAAATCAGTCACTTCTCCTTTATCATTAATTATTACTGCTTTTTCAAAAACACCGGATGTAAGGTGTCAAATAACACCTTTACTGGATACAGACTCAGAATCTGAGTTGTTATTAATTGATCTTGGCTTTGCTCAAAATCGTATGGGCGGCTCGTGTTTGGCACAAGTTTATAATCAAGTGGGTAACGTCGCACCAAACCTTGATGATAGCAGCGTATTTAAATCATTCTTCACCGTTACCAACCAGCTTAATAAAGACGGGTTAATTAGTGCTTATCACGATCGCTCTGATGGTGGCGTTATCACTACCTTGCTAGAAATGGCTTTTGCATCACACTGCGGATTAAATATTACAACAGATGCTAGTATTGAGCATTTATTTAATGAAGAGTTAGGCTGTGTGATTCAGGTTAAAGCAGAAAACAAGCAAGCAGTAAATGATGCATTAGTATCAGCTGGTCTTGGGCAGTGCACACATTCAATTGCAACTATCAACACCACTGATACAATTGAAATTATCACTAACGGAAAATCCATTTATAGCCAATCTCGCTCTGAGCTACATTCACTTTGGTCATCGACTTCTTATGAAATTTCCAAACTAAGAGACAATCCAGAATGTGCACAACAAGAATTTGACGCAGTTAGTCAATTAACAAGCGGTATTAAAACTGACTTAAGCTTTGATCTAAATCAGTCTGTTGTTACACCATATATTAAAACCAATGTTAAGCCTAAAATTGCCATTCTTAGAGAACAAGGTGTTAATGGCCAGGTTGAAATGGGTGCTGCATTTACCAAGGCTGAGTTCGATGCTATTGACGTACATATGAGCGACATTCTTTCTGGGCGAGTTTCGTTAGAAGAATTTAAAGGCCTAGTGGCTTGTGGCGGATTCTCTTATGGTGACGTGCTCGGCGCTGGACGAGGCTGGGCAAGTTCAATTTTATACAATGCACGTGCTAAAGATGAGTTCGAAACCTTCTTTAATCGTGAAGACAGCTTTGCATTAGGCGTGTGTAATGGCTGTCAAATGATTTCTAATCTAACTGAGATTATTCCAGGTTCGAAAAATTGGCCAAGTTTTTCTCGTAATGTATCAGAGCAATTTGAAGCACGCTTTTCAAGCGTTAAAATTGGTGAATCAAACTCAATATTTTTAGATGGCATGGCTGGATCAACTATGCCAATTGCCATTGCACACGGTGAAGGCAAGGCGAGTTTTAATGGCAACAGCGCAAGTAATATTGCAATGCAGTACGTTGACCATAGTGGCAACATTACCCAAAACTACCCTCACAATCCAAATGGATCGGACTTGGCAACTGCCGGTGTTACTAACGATTCTGGACGCGTTACCATTATGATGCCGCATCCTGAGAGAGTCTTCAGAGCAGTGCAACACTCTCATCATCCTAAAGATTGGGATGAACGTAGCCCATGGATAAGAATATTTGAAAATGCTAGAACTTGGGTTGATTAAACTTAAGGGTGCAACTTTTATACTTTAAGTAGTTTTTGCAAGAGCAAATCTTCAAGGTTTTGCCTTGAATCTAGGATTGCCATTATATAAACAATGTCACCGCCTACTTTGTAGATAATTCTCCATGGTGCAGTTATTACTTCCCTATAAGTAGTAATTCCTTGTTTTTGCAACTCTGGTAGTATGCGACCCTTTAATGGAAAAAAATTGCTTGATTTGGCTGTTGATTTTATTTTTAAATAAACCTCATTTGCATTGAGAGGAGAATCTTTTTCAATATATTTAACTATGTTTAAAAGGTCGTTCTTTGCATTTAAAGTCCATTGAAGTTTATAAACTTTTTTCATTTTTTCAAAAGACTTTCCACCGCATTAAATACATCTTCTTCACTATGAAGACTACCATTTTTAATATCTTCTTCCGCAGCAGATAAAAGCTTTAAAAGAGAAATGGAGTTTTTCATATCTTCATAACTTTGAGGATCTTGAATAACCGCTTTCGCCTCTCCATTTTGCGTAATTACCATAGGCCTATGGGTCGCATTAATATGTTTCAACACATCAGCGGTTCTACTCTTTAAATAAGTAACAGGTTTTATATCATTAGCTAATTGCATGCAAAAATCCTTTCATTTAATTCAGTCTTAATATTGTACCAAATTCAGACCGATATAAAGACATGTTTTTTTACTCACGTCTACTATCAAATTTTTAAAAAAAATTGAATAAATTACACTCTGACCCTAATTATCTTTTAAAGCAAAAATAAAAACAAGTGCCTTTGCTGAATTTACAGAAAGTTTTTTACAGTACCAAAAGCCCACTAGATTTTTAAAAAATTTTGGAAATAATCCAAATCAAATACTTATCTCTTTAATAAAGGCTTTATCCGTATCAAAACAGGTAAAAAATGGGCAATTTAATTGATTAAATAGGTGTTTTTATAGGTTTTTAGCCTTGATAAGATAGGCGTGATTCACTAAAGGCAATTGTATTAGAAAATTTAGGAAATTTTACGAATGAGTGATTTTCTGTGTTTTTATCGGGTTAAATACTCTTATGAACTACCAATTGATTCGATCAAAACGTAAAACCTTAAGTTTGCAAATTAACAACAATGCTGAGCTAGTTGTACGTGCGCCAAATCGATTATCGGTTAATAAAATAGAACAATTTATTGATGAAAAATCTAACTGGATTAAAAAAAAATCACAATCTTCTCAATCTAATATACTTAAAAAACCTAGCTATATAGAAGGTGAAAAATTCTTATATTTGGGTAGTGAATACTCATTAAGTGTTAATACTACCCACGGTAAAAAATTGGGGTTTGATGGGCAAGTATTCAGCTTTAATGCGGGTGGAAAGCAGGAATTTTTAGCTTGGTATAAAGCTGCTTTTAAAAAAATCGCACTACCGCGTCTTGAATATTATGCAAAAAAGTATCATCTTAATTACAGCCAAGTAAGGCTAAAAAATCAAAAAACCTTATGGGGGTCATGCAGTGGCACAAACAACATTAACCTAAATTATTTACTTATAATGGCGCCAATGAGTGTGATTGATTATGTGATTGTGCATGAGTTATGCCACACCATTCATAAGAATCACTCAAAGGATTTTTGGCATTTAGTTGAGCAAATATTCCCAAACTATAAGGCTGACAAAAGTTGGCTCAAAAAAAACGGCCATAAATTACAAAATTTATAGCCGCTCTTTGTTGAAGAAAGTTAGTTACTTATCGAACTTTGCAACCGCCTCTTCCATGGCACCCTTCAAGCTACCCATTTCAGCCATTTCAACAATAATATCACCACCACCCATTAATTCAGAATTGAAGTAAATTTGTGGAAAAGTTGGCCAATCTTGAAATGCTGGTAAATTTTGCATCACTTCTTGATCTTCAAAGATATTTACATAAGCAAATTCAATACCTGTAGAAGCTAGTGTTTGTGCTGCTGTTGCTGAAAATCCACACTGTGGAAATTGAGGCGTTCCCTTCATATAAAGCACCACTGCTGCGCTATCTACTTGTTGCTGAATTCTTTCCATTACATCCATGATCTAACTCCTGAGTATTAATTATTAATAATTACAAGTATTTTACTCGTATATTATCGTTTTATGATTTAATTGCTTGAGCAATTGTATACTTTTGCCCTTGCTTGAGTTTCTTATAATTGCCGAAAACGGATTTAAAGTTATCCTTAATAAAATGACGCAAACCATTAATGGTGACAAAAGTAATTTTTCCACCTGGTTTTAATGCGTCATAAGCATCATAAAGAATAATACTCAATTGCTCTCTGCCCACTTTTGCAGGCACATTTGATAGCACTTGATCAAAATAATCAGTCTTACCAACGGCAGAAAAAGCATCTGAAAGATAAGCTTGCGCATTATTAGTATTATTTAGCTTAGCATTAGTATTTGACAATTCAACGGCGATAAAATCTTTATCTACCATATGTACTTCACCCCTTGGGCAAGATTTAGCCACCGCCAAACCAATTGGACCATAACCACAACCTAAGTCAAGACATTTATCGGATTCTTGAATATCTACATGCTTTAAAAATAGCTGCGTACCTTCGTCAATTGCCCTTGGGCTAAACACGCCCCAACGGGTTTTAAACGTTAGATCATGATCCAATAAATTAACCTGGATGGTTAGATCTTGCTTTAATTTTGCTATGTCATTTCGTAAATACATGAGACGAGTATTATATCATGAGGCTATTAGGGGTATTAAACATGCCCACATGATAAAATACTCGCATGAATAGACCTGAACTTTTATCTCCTGCTGGTAGCTTAAAGCACATGCGCTACGCTTACGCTTATGGTGCGGATGCTGTATACGCCGGGCAACCAAGATACAGTCTTAGAGTGCGAAACAACTCGTTTGATTTTGACGCTTTAAAACAAGGCATATTTGAAGCACATGAAAATGACAAAAAGTTCTTTGTTGCATCTAATATTATTCCGCATAATGCCAAAATAAAAACCTACATGAAGGATATTGAGCCAGTCATTGAACTTAATCCCGATGCGCTAATCATGGCCGACCCTGGTTTGATTATGATGGTTAAAGAGAAGTTTCCACAACAGGTGATTCATCTTTCTGTGCAAGCCAACACCATTAACTATGCCACAGTAAAATTTTGGAAAAATGCTGGTATTAGTCGAATTATTCTTTCGCGTGAATTGTCTCTTGATGAGGTAAAGGAAATTCGCCAAGAATGTCCTGATATTGAACTTGAAGTGTTTGTACACGGCGCACTTTGTATTGCTTATTCAGGTCGATGTTTACTGTCAGGTTATTTCAACCATCGAGATCCAAATCAAGGATCGTGCACCAACTCTTGTCGTTGGAAGTATGACGTAAAAGAAGCAGAAGAAACCATTGAAGGCGACATTAAAGCGGTGGAGATAAAGGCGCCAATTGATCAAGTGGTGTTGCTAGAGGAGGAAGGTCGCCCTGGTGAACAAATGCCAGCTTATGAAGATGAGCACGGTACTTACATTATGAACTCCAAAGACCTGCGCGCTATTGAACACGTGCACACACTTACTGCTATGGGTATCGATTCTTTAAAAATTGAAGGTAGAACAAAGTCACACTACTACGCCGCTCGTACCGCGCAAGTCTATCGCAAAGCGATTGATGATGCGGTAGCCGGAAAAAAGTTTGATCCAGAAGCATTCGGTGTATTAGAAAACCTAGCCAATAGAGGTTATACCGATGGCTTCTATCGTCGACACCAGCCAGAAGAACTGCAAACTTATTTTGATAACTACTCAAGATCTCATCAGCAGCAAGTCGTGGGTGAGATTCTTGATTACAAAGATGGTAAAGCTTTTATTGAAGCAAAAAATAAATTTTCTGTGGGGGACTCTATAGAAGTTATATTGCCCAGTGGATGCTTTAACACCAAGGTAGAGTCAATGGTAACCGAGCACAATGAAGAGCTAGACGTGGCTAAAGGAAGTGGCTATCGCGTGTGGATTCCTATGACAAAGATTGATCCAAATTTGGGCTTTATTGCTAAGAATTTTGACGAAAAAATTAAGATTAAAAATAAAAACATTCAAAAAGATCCGGAACAAAAAATTAGACGTCCTTCTTGGTAATTAAATAACCCTAAATGCATCAAGTATAATGGTTCTTTTTAGTGAGAATTATTCTACATGCTCGACCAAATTCAATCCCCTGCAGACATCAAACAACTGGACTTGGACCAGTTACAATCTTTAGCAGAAGAAATTCGCGAATTTTTAATCGAAAACATTCAAAAAACTGGTGGTCATTTAGCGCCTAATCTCGGAACTGTAGAGCTGACTATTGCTATGCACTATGTGTTTGATACACCTGATGATAGCTTTGTATTTGACGTGGGGCATCAAGCCTACACGCATAAAATATTCACCGGTCGAAAAGAAAAAATGCACACACTTAGGCAAAAGGGTGGAATATCCGGCTTTACTAAAAGGAGTGAGAGCGAACACGATGCTTTTGGCGCAGGACATTCCTCTACCTCAATCAGTGCTGCACTTGGTATTGCCATTGCCAATCAAATTAACGCAACGGATCATAAATCTATTGCTGTAATTGGTGATGGCGCTTTAACAGGTGGAATGTCTTTTGAGGCATTGAATCATGCAGGAGATTGCAATGCAAATCTACTGATTATTCTCAATGATAATGACATGTCAATTTCAAAAAATGTCGGGGCCATGAGTAAATACCTAACTAAACTCATGTCTGGAAAAATATATTCAACCATGAAATCTAAATCTCTAAAACTGCTTGAAGGCATGCCAATCATTCGTGAATTTGCAAAACGTTCAGAAGAACACCTAAAAGGCATGGTCCTACCAGGAACATTATTTGAAGAATTGGGTATTGATTATTTTGGACCAATCGATGGTCATGAATTACCGATGTTAATTAAAACACTACAAAACCTAAAACACCATAAAAAACCAAGCTTACTACATGTAATTACTCAAAAAGGAAGAGGGTTAGAAACAGCAGAAAACGATCCGTGTAAATTTCATGGTATCGCCCCTCCTTCATCGGATACCTCTGGGTTGCCGAGTTATAGTGAAATTTTCGGTCAGTGGCTTTGTGACCGAGCAACGCATGACAAGGCACTCATGGCCATCACCCCTGCCATGTGCACCGGTTCTGGCATGGCTGCGTTTGAAGAGCAATTTCCTGAGCAATATTTTGACGTCGGTATTGCAGAACAACATGCTATTACCTTTGCAGGTGGTTTAGCCACTAAAGGCATGAAACCTGTGATTGCTATTTATTCAACGTTTTTACAGCGAGGATACGACCAACTTATTCATGACGTCGCTCTACAAGATTTAAACATTGTTTTTGCCATTGACCGTGCAGGACTCGTGGGTAGTGACGGTGCAACCCATGCAGGTAGTTTCGATTTAAGCTTCTTAAGGTGCATTCCTAATTTAATCATCATGGCACCAAGTAGTGCAAGTGAAATGTATCGTATGCTTAATACAGCCTTTGAAACCAGTGGCCCAATCTGCGTACGCTACCCTAGAGGAAAATCTAACGAGTTCGAATGTGCGTCAAATGAAACTTTGACTATTGGTAAAGGTAATGTTGTTAAACAAGGTAAAAAAATTGCAATTCTATCTTTTGGAACAATGCTGGAACAATCACTCATTGCAGCAGAAAAGCTCAATGCCACGGTTGTTGACATGCGTTTTGTAAAACCACTAGACGAAGCATTAATTATCGAACTTGCCAGTTCACATAAACAATTCATATCCATTGAAGATAATACTATTACTGGTGGAGCGGGCAGTGCGATTAGTGAATTCTTACACCAAAAACAAATTAACACACCTTTGAGTATTTTAGGCCTGCCTGATCAATTTACCGAGCAAGGCTCTCAAGAGGAATTGTATGTATTATATGGCTTAAATGCCAAAGGTATTATCAACGCTGTTGATTCATGAAAAAATTATTAAAACGCTACAGTCCTAACCCAGAAGAACTAAAAAATCATAAACACTTAGGCTGGCTTTCAGAGCATTTACATGAGCGCAGTTTATGGAATTTTAATCGTCGATCAATTTCTAAAGCCTTTGCCGTTGGGTTGTTTTGCGCCTTTGTTCCCGTGCCTTTTCAGATGATACTGGCAGCGCCAGCTGCAGTCATTTTTTCAGCTAATTTACCCTTATCCGTTGCTTTGGTTTGGATCACCAATCCAATCACTATGCCGCCTATTTACTATGGCTGTTATAAGTTAGGCGCATGGATATTAGGTGTTGAAATCCAACAAGACTTTATCATGTCACTGGATTATGTCTGGGAAACGTTTAGTGTAATTTGGCAGCCTTTTTTACTGGGCTGCTTGATTGTGTCTGCTGTTAGTGCCTTTACCGGCTATTGGGCCGTACAATTGATCTACCGATTCAAGGCTTACAAAAGAATGAACCTCCTTTAAGAGTCTTTTAATTGAGCGCGTATTTGAGCCTCTAATTGATCCACCAATTGTGCATTATCCAGCTTAGAGTGAGTCTTGCCATTGATGTAGAGTAAATTAGGGCTACCGCCGGTCAAACCAACAGACACCTCTTTAGCTTCACCTGGGCCATTGACCACACAACCAATTACCGCCACATCAATTGGATCAGTAATGTCTTCAAGACGAGATTCCAATTCATTCACCACTGAAATAACATCAAATTTTTGTCGTGAACATGATGGGCAAGCAATCAAATTAATGCCTTTTTTACGCAGATGTAATGACTTTAGAATATCAAAACCCACCTTAACTTCATCAACGGGGTCAGAAGCCAATGACACACGAATGGTGTCACCTATTCCTTCCGAGAGCAGTAAACCTAAACCAATGGAAGACTTAACTGCACCCGCTCTAAACGAGCCCGCTTCAGTAATACCCAAATGCAGTGGATTCTCAATCTGTGAAGCCAGTTGCTTATAGGCAAACACGGTCATAAAGATTTCAGAAGCCTTAAGAGAGATCTTAAAATTATCAAAGTTAAGCTTATCCAAAATATCAATGTGCCTAAAGGCTGACTCCACCATGGCCTCAGGTGTTGGCTCGGTGTATTTTTTCTGAAGGTCTTTTTCTAAAGAACCGGCATTCACACCAATTCGAATAGGAATACCGTGATCTTTAGCCGAAGCCACCACTTCGCGCACACGGTCCTCACGTCCAATATTGCCTGGATTAATACGTAAACAATCCGCCCCATATTCAGCCACTTTCAAAGCAATTTTATAATCAAAATGAATATCGGTAATAAGTGGGATATTGGCTCTCTTTTTGATCTCTTTAAAAGCTTCTGCTGCCTCCATCGTTGGCACTGAAACACGTACTAAATCAGCCCCTGCATCCGCAATTGACTGGATCTGATTAAGCGTTGCATCTACATCACAAGTGTCTGTGTTGGTCATGCTTTGTACTGATATGGGTGCATCGCCACCGATAGCAACATCGCCTACAAATATCTGTCTAGACTTTCTTCTTTTAATACTGTGTACTGGCTTCATTTATTTTCTCGATTATAATTTTGAATAACTTCGTCTAGTTTTTCAAAATTATCAGTGATTGGAATAATGTATTCCTTCGAATCAACTTTCACAGGTAAAAATACAGCGCTTTGCTGTTCTTTTAAATCGTTTTCTGGCTCGCTGATTATTATTAAAGTAGAATTTTGTTTTTCAACTACTTTGTTATCATTCAAATACCAATAGGCAATAGAAACAGCAAACAGCATAAATAAAATCCACCATTTTAAAATTCCCTTACTTTTCTTTTTTTGAGGGTAATAATTAATGCCTTCTATCATTTTCAGTTCGCCTCGTTTTGTCTATTACTTTTCCTGCTAGTTGCCCGCAAGCGCCATCCACATCTTCACCACGAGTGCGTCTGGTCATTGTTCGAATTCCAGCTTGAAATAAAACATCTTGGAATTGTTTAATTGTAAACGCTTTTGAAGTTTTGTACTGAGTTTTTGGAAAGGGATTAAAAGGAATCAAGTTAACTTTAGCTGAGATTCCTTGCAATAATTTTGCTAATTTTTTAGCGTGCTCCACCGTGTCATTAACCCCGTCCAGCATTACGTATTCAAATAAAATATGACGCTCTTGTGTGCCTGAAGTTAGGTAGTTTTTACAAGCAGCCATCAGCTCTTCAATGGGATATTTTTGATTGATTGGAACCAATTCATCCCTTAGCTCATCATCGGGTGCGTGCAACGAAATGGCCAAACTAACTGGGGTAGTCTTTGCCATGCGATACAAAGCTGGAACAACTCCAGAAGTCGATATAGTCACCTTGCGTCTAGACAAACCAAATGCTAAATCATCGAGCAGTAAATCACAAGCACTGTAAACCGATTTTTCATTAAGTAATGGCTCGCCCATGCCCATGAACACAACATTGGAAATTTTCTTATTCTCATGACTTAAATACTCATTAGCAATGATGATTTGAGCAATGATTTCAGCCGTGGTTAAATTACGATTAAAACCCTGCATTCCTGTCGAACAAAAAGTGCAGGCTAAAGAGCAACCCACTTGGGAAGATATGCACAGTGTTCCTCGATCTTTCTCGGGGATGTAGACCATCTCAATATGATTGTCAGAGCCTAAATCAATCAGCCATTTGATCAGCCCGTCTGAAGCAAAATTTTGACTGCTTATCTTAGGTAACTCCAATGTAGCAACCTGCAGTAATTTTTGCCTTAGTTCTTTACTCAGATTAAGCATTTGATTAAAATCAAATTCATGTTGGTGGTAAATCCATTTCATGAATTGCTTGGTGCGATAAGGCTTTTCTCCCAATTTAGAGAAAAAAGTATCCAGCTCAGATTGAGACAGACCAAATAAATTTTGTTTGTTTTGCATTAACAAAAAATAGCACAGGCTAGCCGTGCTATTTTTTAATATTTATTGGTAAAAATTAACGAGTTCTTGGACAAACGCCGTCTTTACCAAAAAAGTATTCAATTTCAATAGTAGCATTCTCAGCTGAATCAGAACCGTGCACAGCATTCTCATCCAATGAATTCGCAAAATCTGCACGAATAGTACCTGCATCAGCTTCTTTAGGATTGGTTGCACCCATGATTTCACGATGCTTAGCGACTGCGTTGTCCCCTTCTAAAACCTGAACCATCACTGGGCCAGAAGTCATGAATTCAACCAAGTCATTGTAAAAAGGACGATCCTTATGAACAGCGTAAAAACCACCTGCTAAATCAGAATCTAAATGCAGCATCTTTGCAGCAACAATTTTAAAACCTGCACTCTCAAAACGAGAATAAATTTGGCCAATGACATTTTTTGCTACTGCATCTGGCTTAATAATTGATAAAGTACGTTCCATGGATATCTCCGCTAAATAATAAAGCGACTATTTTACCAAAATATGGGCAATAAAAAAGCACCCTAAGGTGCTTTTAACAAAAACCTTGTTAGTTCTGTTTAATTAACCGCTTCTTTTAAAGCTTTACCTGCTTTAAATGCTGCTACTTTAGAAGCTTTAATCTGAATAGTGGCACCAGTTTGTGGGTTACGACCTGTGCGAGCTGCGCGATCTCTAACCACAAAACTACCAAAACCTGTAATTTGCACACCGTCGCCTTTTGCCATAGCGCTAGTAATTGCACCTGTTGTTGCGTTAAGTGCACGACCTGCGTCTGCCTTTGAAAGGCCTGATGTTGATGCAATTGCATCGATTAATTCTGATTTGTTCATTTTTTCTCCCCTGAAAAGTAAGTAATTTTATTAAAACTAGATGTTAGAGATTAGCTATTAAGGAGGTAAGAGAATGAAAAAGTAACTATCATTGTTGCTAACCCCCAACATTTAGTACTCATAATTATAAGGGGAAATTCTTTGTAAAAAGAACAAAATGCAAAAAAAAAAAAACGATCCTAAAAGCTCTGTGTAACGGCTTATCGACTGCTTTCCTTAAGCGCTCTTTGTTTATCTCTTTGCCAGTCTCTGGCCTTAATATCTTGGCGTTTATCGTGGGATTTTTTACCCTTGGCAACACCAATCTCTAACTTTACCTTGCCCCTTGTCCAATATAATTTGAGTGGCACAACCGTCGCCCCTTTTTGATTAATTTTATCTTTAATTCGATTAATCTCTAATCGGTTAAGGAGTAATTTTCTAGTGCGCGTTGGATCGGCGTTAACGTGTGTTGATGCACTTTTAAGTGGTGAGACATGTGCACCGAATAAAAACAGTTCGTTATTTTTTAAAATAACATAGCTTTCTTTAATATGCACTTTATTATCACGCAAACTTTTCACTTCCCAACCTTCTAAACTTAAGCCAGCTTCCAAGGTTTGTTCGATAAAATAGTCGTGTCTTGCTTTTTTATTAAGCGCGATCGTATTTGAACTTGTTTTTGATTTTTTAGATTTTTTACTCATGCATTATATTTCTAAAAGTGCCATTGTGCCTTATTCAACTGAACAAATGTACCAATTGGTTAATCAAGTGGACGACTATCCAAACTTCCTTAACTGGTGCTCAAACGCTTCTATTTTAAAGCAAACTGACGACCAAATTACAGCCTCGGTCAAGATTAATAAAGGCGCGTTTAACCAAAGCTTTACCACTATTAACACACTAACGCCCAATCAAAGAATTGATATGCAGCTCAAAGATGGACCTTTTAAACATTTAAGCGGTGCTTGGATTTTTACTCATCTGAATGACAATGCTTGTAAAGTTGCTCTTGAACTTGAATTTAACTTCTCTTCAAAATTATTGGATATAGCCATATCCCCTATTTTTACCTCCATTGCCAATTCTCAGCTTGATGCCTTTGTCTCTCGCGCTAAACAAATTTATAAAAAATGATTGTTTTGTTTAATAAACCGTTTGGGGTATTGTGTCAATTTAGTGGTGAAGGCAAAACACTATCGGACTATATTGACATTAAAAACATCTATCCGGCAGGACGACTCGATAAAGATTCAGAAGGATTAATAGTGCTAACGGATGACGGAAAATTACAACACCAAATCTCTCACCCGAAATTTGATAAAGAGAAAACCTATGTCGTGCAAGTTGAGGGCAGTATAACGGATAATGCCATTACTCAACTTTGCAGGGGTGTCGCGCTTAAAGATGGGATGACCAAACCAGCCAAGGCAAAAATTATCACTAAACCCAGTTGGGTTTGGGACAGAATCCCGCCGATTCGAAAAAGACAAAATATTCCTACCTCATGGATAGAGTTGAGCATTACTGAGGGTAAAAATCGGCAAGTCAGGCGTATGAGTGCACACGTAGGGTTTCCAACCTTGAGACTTATTCGCACTGAAATTGGCTCGTGGAGCCTGAAGCGGCTTCCACTTGGAAAATATGAATGCATTTAAACTGGCGCACAATGCGCTAATGAGTCGCTCTATTGATGAGAAAATCACCCTCACTAATGAACTGCAGCAACTAAAAGAAACTCACCAGCTTAATTACCAATCACAACACTCAACTCAATCCATTCAAGATCCGGGACGACCGCAAAAACCCGATTTGGTTCGGTTTCAATCCGTACCTAAACGAGATGGATCGGATACTGGGTTAATTAAAACCATTCATGCTATTTGTCACATTGAATTTAACGCTATCAATTTAGCATTGGATGCAGTGTACCGATTCCACGACATGCCGGATAAATTTTATCAAGATTGGATACAAGTGGCTTTTGAAGAAGCCAAACATTTCACTTTAATTAATAACTACCTATCTAACTTAGGTTATCACTACGGAGATTTTGATGCCCACGATGGTCTATGGACCATGACTCATGACACTGATTATGACGTATTGGCCAGAATGGCGTTAGTGCCCAGAGTGTTAGAGGCCAGAGGTTTGGACGTTACCCCAAACATACAAAAAAAATTTCAACGCTCGAAATTTAAAAACATGGTGGAAATTTTAGATGTAATTTTTACCGATGAAATAGGACATGTAAAAATTGGCAATCATTGGTTTCATTATCTTTGCCAACAAAGAGGTTTGGACTCTATGCAAACCTTTGATCGACTCGTCAAAAAACACATTGGTGAAAAACTGCGTGGACCTTTTAACATCGAAGCACGAAAATTAGCAGATTTTTCAAACCAAGAACTTAAATATCTACAAGCTCTGTAGTATTATTTTAATCCACTCAGCCAAGTGTCAATTGTTTTAACCAGCACTTGAGAACTGCCATTTTCCTTGTAGTAATGATCTGCCCCTTTAATGACCATCTGCGCATTCTTGGCATTAGCAGAAACATCCATCAAATCTTGCCTAGACTCTGAAAGTCGAACCACTCCTGGAAAATCATTCTCACCAAACACATCCAACACTGGTGTCAACATCTTATCAAGTGGAAAAGGTTTGATCAATTTTTGCTTGTAATCTGTTGCACCCATGCCCACACCCACGTAAGCTGATATTTTAGAATCACCGTATTTATCAATGTAACTCATCGACATGTGCGCACCGCAACCATGACCAATTAAAATAATATTATCAACCCCACGTTGTTTGTAAAAATCAATTGCCGCTTCAATGCGCTCATGTGCATAAGGAAAAATCGGCACGTAATCGTAATATTTTGCTTTTTTGTCCAATACCGGCATTTGTACCGACAATGTATGCCAGCCTTTTTCCGCTAAACCAACCCTAAGTGGTTTAATGGTGCTTGACCAATTGGCATGATATCCACGAGAATGCAGAAGGACAACCCCGCCTTTAGGTGTATCGGCATCCGCTTCCATGAAAATACTAAATACTTCCCTGTCTTTTGATAATGGCAAAAATTCAACGTCACCATCCATCACAGATTCTTCAATCTCCCCCACCATACGGTCTTCTCTATCGAAATCGGGCTCTACTCCAATGAACTCGTTAAAAGAACGACGTAAACTATTAGGATCAAAATCACCAAAATTCGGCAATTCAGGCAAACCAAAAGGCAGCGCTAAAGAGGCTTGTGAAAACAACAAACCCATTATTAATATTAATCTACTCAACATATTCTCTCCTCAATTTATCCAGCGCCACTTGTGCATCTGGATGGCCATTATTTTTCGCTCTAGTGAACCAAAAATAAGCGCGTTTAATGTCGGACTGCTCTAAGAACAACGATGCTAAATTAAACTGTGCGTATTCATCTTCTTGATTAGCCGCTTTAAACCACCAATCATACGCCTTTTCTGTGTCTTTCTCTACCCCTGTGCCTCGATAATATAGCATGGCTAACTCGCTTTGAGCATAAGCAAGGCCTTGTTCCGCTGATTTTTCAAACCAAAAAAATGCTTTTTTCTCATCTTTAGGAGCACCCAAAGCATGTAAATAGCTCAAGCCAATGTTGTTTTGCGCTGTTGCATGTCCTGCATCTGCTGCTTTTATCATCCATTTAAAGGCATCTGCATTACGACCTCTCTGTGAATAATCATAGCCAATCTTGTACCAAGTATCGCTACGCTCATCAGCAGTAGCGCTCAAATTTATTGTAAAAAAAAGGGATGCTATTAACACCCCTTTTATAACACTAATGTTTATCAATTTACTTTGTTGTTAAACCTAGTGATTTCCAAGCATTCATACCACCACGGTAGTATTTGATTTTATGCTCAGGGTAACCGATTGCTAACAATGCTCTGATTGAAGCTGGTGATTGACCACACCATGCACCATTACAGAAGTTGTAAATCGTCTTAGCACCTGTAAAGTCTAATACACCGTCTAAATCTTTAACACCGAATTTCTCAGTTAAGATTTCAACAACTGCCATTGGATCTTTAGCTAACGCCTTAGAATTCAACTTAGTAAATGGAACGTTGATTGCGTGTGGAATCGTACCTTTCTTAACCCAACCCGGAGTACGTGCATCAACTACTAATAGTGTTTTATCGCCATTAGCAACATCACGTGCAGCATGGATCATATCAAGCTCTGTTACCATGTCAACCTGTGAAGGTGCAAATGGATTGGTTGCATTGATACAGAACGGAGGACAAGGACGTGAAGTCTTTGCAAACGCAGGATCAATGGTATTTTTGTTGTCTGCATTACGTGAAATGCCTGCAACTTCTAAAACACCTTTAACAATTCCAACTGGCTTGCCTGCTTTTACTGCTGGCGCAGATGAAGTGTTATTCCAGTTAAAACTAGAGTTTTGAAACGTTGCTGCTTGAGAACCTAAAGCAAACGTAGAAGCAACTGCTAGTACAAATAATTTAATTTTCATAATAATCTCCTAGATAAAAAAGCACTTAACTAGTAAGTGCTTTTTATGAATCAATTACTTAGTTGTTAAGCCTAAAGATTTCCAAGCGTTCATACCACCACGGTAGTATTTGATCTTGCTTTCAGGGTAACCGATTGCTAACAATGCTCTGATTGAAGCTGGTGATTGACCACACCATGCACCATTACAGAAATTATAAATCGTCTTAGCATTACCAAAATCTAGTATGCCGTCTAAATCTTTAACACCGAATTTATCAGTTAAGATTTCAACAACTGCCATTGGATCTTTAGCTAACGCCTTAGAATTCAACTTAGTAAATGGAACGTTGATTGCGTGTGGGATTGTGCCTTTCTTAACCCAACCCGGAGTACGTGCATCAACCACGAGTACCGATGTGTCACCATTGGCTGAATCACGCGCAGCATGGATAACATCTAACTCTGTTACTGTTTCAACTTTTGCAGGTGCAAATGGATTGGTTGCATTGATACAGAACGGAGGACAAGGACGTGAAGTCTTTGCGAACGCAGGATCAATGGTTGCTTTGTTATCTTGATTACGAGAAATACCCGCAACTTCCATAACGCCTTTAACGATACCAACTGGCTTAGCCGTTACAGCCGTTGATGCTAAGAATGCTACTGTTGCAGCACTTACTACTAATGTTTGAAGTTTCATACTTCTCTCCTCTTATATATAAAAAAATGACTCATCATTGAGTCTTTATTCATAGCCCCCCCCCAAGTAGACAGAGACCAAAAATTCTTGTTGTTAATCGCAGCTTGGCTCTTCTTCCAAATTGTGATTAGCGAAATAATCCATTACACATTCTTCTTTCTCGTCATCTTCTTTACCGTCACAAGAATCTTGTGCAGCATCACGAATGACTTGTTTTTGTGCTTCTGTTGCATTAGCCTCCAAAGGCTTGACACCGTCCGTTGCATTTGCAAAAACATTAAAACTTAATAAAAATCCAAATAATATTGCTAGCTTCTTCACTACTCCTCTCCTTATTTATCTTACTTGAAAACTCTATTTATACCATTTATATTGATAAATACAAGTTTTATTGCAACTATCTAAATATCATAATATTCTAATAATGCATAACCTATGTTATTTAGTTTAACCCATTTCATCCATGGCTTGGTTAGCCAATTCATCCGCTATATCATTTCCTTCGTTGCCACTATGGCCTTTAACCCAATGCCAATCCACGTTATGTTGCTCGTTCAATGCATCAAGGCGTTTCCACAGTGCTACGTTCTTAACCGGTTTTCTATTTGCTGTTTTCCAGTCTTTGGCCTTCCAGCCAACAATCCAGTCATTAATTCCGTGCATGACGTATTTAGAATCGGTAAATAAATCAATGGAAATCGTACTTGATTTAATCGCTTCTAATGCTTTAATCGCCGCCATGAGTTCCATTTGATTATTAGTGGTGCCTTTTTCCACACCTTTGAGTTTTTTATCATGATCGCCATAGCGCAACCAAACGCCCCAGCCACCTATGCCCGGATTTCCTCGACAACCACCATCGGTGTATATAATTATTTTATCCATCAATGTTTATTTGCAACCAATACTCAAGTAAAGCCAAATGCCAAAGTCTTGATCCGTTTAATGCGGTCATGTACTGCTCCGGTTGATTAATAACTTTTTTCACAAAATCTTGATTATAAACACCTCGATTAATGCACTTGCTTGAATTTAAAATATCAGCCATAAAATCTAGGAATTCACCGCGAATGTATTTTAGTGCCGGCATTGGGAAATAACCTTTTTTACGATCAATCACACTGTCGGGCAACAAGCCTCTGGATATTTGTTTAAGTGGGTGCTTACCCTCTTCACTCATTTTTAAACTTGGTGGTATACTCAGTGCATGCTCTACCAGTCGATGGTCCATAAATGGCACGCGTGCCTCCAGCCCCCAAGCCATGGTCATGTTGTCCACGCGCTTTACTGGGTCATCCACCACCAAACGAGTAATGTCGGTGCGAAATACTTTATCCATAAATTCATCGGCGTGGGCTTTTGAAAACTCTTTGTTTAGCCAGGCATCAGTATGATTACCCGTGTGATATTTGGCATGCACCGTTTGTAAATACTCCTCATAAGGTCTATCCACATAATGCTTAGAAAATCGCTCAACTTCCGTGCCTGATTCTGCTTGCATGCGTGGATACCAAAAATACCCCGCAAAAGCCTCGTCCGCGCCTTGACCTGATAACACCACTTTAATGTGCTTGGATACTTGCTCAGAAAGCAAATAAAAAGCCACAGCGTCTTGGCCTACCATCGGCTCATTCATGTTTGCCACTGCCTCACCAAGACGTGGCAACACTTGAGAATTACTGACCACGTATTTTTCATGGCGTGTATTAAACTGATTAACAATTTGATCTGAATATTCAAATTCTGAACCCTCTTCATCGCCAACGTCTTCAAAACCAATCGAAAAAGTACGGATGTCTTGATGCCCTGCCTCAGCCAGAAGTGCTACCAATAATGAAGAATCTAAACCACCGGATAGTAACACACCAATTGGTACGTCCGCTGCATCCATTCTTTTTAACACTGCATCGGTTAGCAATTCGTGCGTACGCTCAATGTATTCATTATCGTTCAAACCAATTCGTTGAGCCTTGGGTTGCCAGTAAGTCGTTTCTTTAACCTTGCCATTCGGTTTAATGATAAGTGTAGTAGCCGGCTTGATTTTATTTACCCCACTTAAAATCGTATTCGGTGCTGGCACTACCGCGTGGAGCGAGAGCTGTTGTTGTAGAGCGACTGAGTTAATGTCAGTATCAGCACCAATCGCCACCAAAGCTTGCGTATTCGAAGCAAAACTAAAAGCATCTTTGTTTAAATTAAAATAAAGTGGTTTAATCCCCATACGATCACGCGCAACAAACAAATGATTTTGTTTTTTATCCCAAATACAAAAGGCAAACATACCATCAAAATGGGTAATGCAATCCTCACCCCACTGATGATAAGCTTTAAGAATGACTTCGGTATCAGAATGCGAGAAAAACTCATAACCTTGTTTGATTAAATCTGCGCGTAAGGCTTTATAGTTGTAAATCGTGCCATTAAACACCAGCACTAAATCCAACGTTTTATCCGCCATGGGTTGTGACGCATGATTAGACAAATCAATGATGCTTAAACGCTGATGCCCAAATCCGATCTTTCCATCCATCCATTCGCCAGACGCATCCGGACCACGGCGCGCAATCTTAGACATCATTACGCCTAAATCTTCAGGCTTAACGGTCTTATTATCAAATCTTAGCTGGCCACAAATACCGCACATATAAAAATCACAAAGGTAAAATACGGTTATTTTATCAAGTATTACGAATCAATAATGGCACAAACACTTTATGACAAACTGATGAGTGCACACGTGGTGCATGAAGAAAGTGGCACTTCATTGATTTATATTGATAGACAACTGATTCATGAAGTTACCTCACCGCAAGCCTTTGAAGGCTTAGCAATAGCAGGCAGAAAACCTTGGCGCATCGATGCCTCTTTAGCCGTGCCTGATCACAACGTACCCACCACGGAGCGCTCCAGTGGCGTAAGTGGCATTGAAGACCCGATCTCTAAATTACAAATTGAAACACTGGATAAAAACTGCAAAACGTTTGGCATTAATGAAATCACCATGAATGATGTTCGCCAAGGCATTGTCCATGTGGTTGGCCCTGAGCAAGGTGCCACCCTACCGGGCATGAGCATCGTTTGTGGCGATTCACACACTTCAACCCACGGTGCACTAGGTGCACTGGCTTTTGGCATTGGAACTTCTGAGGTTGAACATGTATTAGCCACCGGTTGTTTGTGGCAATCAAAATCAAAAAATCTTAAAATTGAAGTTAATGGTGCTTTAAACGAATACGTTAGTGCTAAAGACGTAGCGCTTTATATTATCGGCAAAATCGGCACGGCAGGTGGCACGGGTTACGCCATTGAATTTGCTGGTGACACCATTGAAAGTCTGTCCATCGAAGGCAGAATGACCCTGTGCAACATGGCGATTGAAGCCGGTGCGCGCGTGGGCATGGTTGCCGTGGATGACAAAACCATTGAGTACGTTAAAGGTCGCCCACTCGCTCCTACGAATGATGCATGGGATAAGGCTGTTAAATATTGGAACACCTTACACTCTGATGAAGGTGCGCATTTTGATAAGGTCATTAATTTTGACGCCAAAGACATTAAATCACAAGTAACCTGGGGAACGTCCCCTGAAATGGTTATTAGTATTGACGGCATGGTGCCAGACCCCACCAAAGAAACGGATGCCGTTAAGGCTGAAAGCATTCGCAATGCACTGAATTATATTCACCTTAAGGCCAATACACCCATTAACACCGTGAGCATTGATAAAGTCTTTATCGGCTCATGCACCAACTCTCGTATTGAGGATTTACGCATAGCCGCTCAAGTAACAAAGGGTAAATACATTGCTGACAACATCAAACTTGCTTTGGTGGTGCCTGGCTCTGGCCTAATTAAGGCGCAAGCCGAAAAAGAAGGTTTGGATAAAGTATTCACCGATGCTGGTTTTGAATGGCGTGAGGCAGGTTGCTCCATGTGTTTGGCGATGAACGCTGACAAGTTAGAAGCCGGTGAACGATGTGCATCCACCTCAAACCGTAACTTTGAAGGTCGTCAAGGTCAAGGCTCATTCACTCATTTAGTTAGTCCTGCGATTGCGGCCTCGAGTGCCATTGCTGGTCATTTCTCGAAGGTTAAATAATGCAAGCATTTACCACACTAACATCAATTTCCATGCCACTTGATCGCGCTAATATTGACACCGATGCCATCATCCCTAAGCAATTTTTAAAATCTATTAAGCGCTCTGGTTTTGGGCCCAACCTGTTTGACGAATGGCGTTATCTTGATCATGGCGAAGTTGGGATGGATAATTCAAAACGCCCACTGAATAAAGATTTTGTTTTAAACAACCCAGAATATCAAGGTGCGCAGATTTTACTGACACGGGAGAACTTCGGCTGCGGATCCAGCCGTGAGCATGCCCCTTGGGCACTCGAAGACTACGGTTTTAGGGTAATCATCGCCCCTAGTTTTGCTGATATTTTTTACAACAATTGCTTTAAAAATGGCATCTTACCAATCGTACAATCCAACGAAGTAATGGATAAACTGTTTGCCTTTAACGGCAAAATTAGTATTGATTTGGATGCACAAACCATTAATGCAAATAATAAAACTTACTCCTTTGAAGTTGACGCTGAGCGTAAACGTCGTCTGATGAATGGCCTAGATGACATCGGTTTGACCTTGCAATACAAAGATGACATCAAAGCCTTTGAAAAGGGATATTTCAAAACTTATTCCTGGCTATAATCTTTAAACTATGATTGGGCAGTTAACAGGAAAAATTTTAGAAAAAAATCCACCGGAAATCTTACTTGAAGTGGGTGGTATTGGTTATGAAATTCTATGCCCTATGTCGAGCTTTTACGAGATGGGTAGCAATGAAAATATCTCACTGCACACGCATTTTCACGTTAAAGAAGATGCACATACTTTATACGGTTTCATCTCTAAAGACGAAAAAATATTATTTCGTGAGTTGATTCGAGTCAACGGCATTGGCCCTAAAGTGGCACTTGCCATTCTCTCACATTTAAACGTGGCATCATTAATGAATGCAGTGGCGAATGAAGACGATGCATTACTCGCCAAAACCCCAGGCATTGGCAAAAAGACTGCGCAAAAACTCATTGTTGAACTTAAAGACCGCTTGGAAAAATTAGAACTCAGCAGTAGCGCACATCAAATCATCACTGCTAGCAACTCCAATCCAAACACTATTAAAGCCTCACAAGCCCTTCAGGCACTCGGATTTAAAACCAAAGAAGCCGACAGAATGCTGAACGCCATCAACGATGATTCACTCTCAATTGAAGAGCTTATTCGTAAAGCGTTACAAAATAAATAAAAATTTCGTAAATTTTTAAAATGAGAGAAAAATTCTCTTAAAATCCATCAAACTCAAGTCTAGAACTCAATAAAACCTTATTTTCAAGCCAAAAATAGCTGATTTTATTAAAAAAATACTACTGATACAAGCCTTGTCCGCATCGGTTAAAAAAATTTGGCAAATTATTGAAATCACCCCACAAAGTATAAGATTGCTATAATCAAAGCATGTTTAGACTGTTATTATTTTTTATACCCACTTTAATATGGGCACACCCCATGGTTGATTTAGAACAAGCATATCTTGATAAAGGTTCGGACTACTCTCCTAGAACACAGCACCTTGACAAACAAGGTCGTGCTAAGTTTGTTAATCATTTAATTTTAGAATCATCACCCTACTTACTGCAACACGCCCATAATCCAGTCAATTGGTATGCTTTTTCAGATGAGGCTTTTGATAAAGCTAAGGCAGAAAATAAGCCGGTTTTCATTTCCATTGGTTATGCCACTTGTCATTGGTGCCATGTGATGGAAGAGGAGAGCTTTGACGATGTTAAGGTGGCGGAGTTTCTCAATAAGCATTTTATTTCCATTAAAGTGGATCGTGAAATTCGCCCCGATGTCGATGCCACCTACATGAACGTTTCTCAGTTAATTAATGGCTCAGGTGGTTGGCCGCTCAATGCTGTTATATTATCGGATGGCAAGGCGTTTTTTGCCGGTACTTATTTTCCAAAAAAACAATTACTAGACATTCTCTTACAAATACAAACACTTTGGAAAAATGAACAAAACAAAGTGATTAACCAAGCTCATGATATCGATAAAATCTTAAATAAATCCACGGTTACGACTAAAGTGGGTATTAACAAAAACATTGTCTCTAAAGCTATTCAAGCGATATTAGATAATTTTGATGAACTTGAAGGTGGCTTTGGTGAGGCGCCAAAGTTCCCACACGAGACCATGTTATTGTTACTCATTGATGAGCAAAAACGCAATCCAACGGATGATCTTCTAAACGCCATTACTACAACGTTAGACACCATGGCCAGCGGTGGATTCTATGACACTGTCGGTGGTGGTTTTCATCGCTACTCCACGGATAATTCTTGGCTGATACCGCATTTTGAAAAAATGCTTTACAATCAGGCACAACTCTCACTGATCTACACGCGCGCTTACCAACTTACACAGAAACCATTGTACAAACGCATTGCTAAACAAACACTGGATTACACTTTACGTGAGATGCAAGATACTAATGGTGGGTTCTTCTCGGCCACGGATGCGGACTCCGAAGATGAGGAAGGTACTTTCTTTGTTTGGTCGATCACAGAATTAAAAAATGTTTTAAACAAAGAAGAGTTTAAACGCTTTGACCAATACTTCGATTTATCAACTTACACTGACTTTGAAGGAAATCATGTTATTCGTTTTAAAGACGTTAATGATATTAATGAAAATGACTATAAGAAAATTGACGCCTTACTGACTAAATTGTACAAGCTTAGAATTAAAAGAGAGCCACCACTTACGGATAACAAAGTTTTGCTTTCTTGGAATGCTCTAATGATTCCCAGTTTACTAGAGGCTGGCGATGTTTTTAACGAGACAAAATACACCGATGCTGGGGTGGCGCTTGCACGCTACTTAGACAATTTTAATAAAAATGGCCAACTCTATCGTGTATCCATTAATAACGAGTTACAAACCATCGCCTTATCTGAAGATTATGCGTATTTAGCCAATGCCTATCTATCTGTGTTTGACTATACTCATGAGTCAATTTGGCTGGATAAAACCGTGCAATTGATCGATGACATGATGCAAAAATTCTGGGATAAAAAGAAATTTGGTTTTAACATGACTCAAGATAAAAAATACTTAAACACCAATTACAAGGAATCTTACGATGGCGCCATTCCTTCAGCTAACGGCGTGGCCTACAAGGTTTTGGTTAAGCTTAATTATCGAGTCAATGGGCAAAAATTCTTTAAACAGGCGCAACAATTATTAAGTGCTTTTTCAGCTGAAATTACTCAAAATCCATACAACTACAGTTCCTTTGTTTTAGGGTTTAACAATGCTACTTTCGAAGAGTTGTCTAACGTCCAATACGCTTATGATGGCCGTATTCGCATCCATACGCAAAGATTGAATAATCGAGTTGTGATTAACTTAACTCTAAATCCGCTGTGGCATGTGAATTCTAACCAGCCTTTACAGGATTCACTGATTGCCACACAAGTGAATAATTTAGATACGAAGCATTGGACAATCACACAGGCTATTTATCCAAAAGGCGAATTGGCGAAACTGGGTTTTTCAAAAGATGAAATATCAATCTATAAAGACAAGGTAAGCATCGAGCTCAAACTCGAACAACACTCAGAAGATTATCACTCTCCAAGTCTAGAGCTCACACTGCAAGCTTGTAGCGACAAAGTGTGTTTACCACCAACAACACTGACTTTAAAACCTTAAGAGCTTTTATGAAAACGACTCACCCAGTGGACAAAATCATGATTGATAAGGTACAAACACGGCAACAGAATCAAGGTCATTACCGTACCAAATAACAACCCATAGCCGAGTGATAATGCCATTGGTTGCAAAATATAATCCGTACCACCAATGCCATAAGCCAAAGGAATTACGCCGGCCAATGTGGTTAATGTCGTGAGCACCACAGCCCGTAGACGATCTTTAGCACCACGAACAATGAACTCATGTGCCGACGTTGTTTTGTCAATCACTTTGTCTTTAAGGTAATTAAGGTGAGACACCAACACCAGTGAATCATTCACAATCACTCCCACTAAAGCTAATGTGCCGAGAACGGCGAAAAAACTTAAAGTTTCACCGTGCAAGAAAAATGCCCAGATTACACCGATGACCGAAAAAGGAATAGCGCTAAGCACTAACAGTGGTTGCGTGTAAGAATTAAACAACAGCACTAATAATAAGAAAATACCAAAAATAGCCATAATAAAGGCGCTTTTAAAGCTGTCCATGGACTGCTTGGTTTCTTTGGCACCACCCTCGCCTATTACGCGAACATTAGGGAAATTATTAGTCAAATCTAAACGCTCTAAAGCTTGGGTCATTACCTTACCTATGGTGGTGGTATCATCATCCACACTACCACTGAGCAAAGTGGATCGCTGACCATTGAAGTGATTAAAGTCGGGCTCTCCCTCAATTTCATGAATACTGGAAAATTGTGAAATCGGTATCAAATGGCCTTTACGATTGTTGACCTTTAAAGTACTTATAAAGTCTTGCGAATGTTTTCCATCACCAAAATAAATCCTGAAATTAACATCGTTTTGTCCGTCACGAATATCAGTGACGTCAATGCCCGTAAAGGCCGTTTTTAAATACTGGCTCACCACGGGAAAATCAATCTCCAATCGGGCCATTTTTTCAAAATCAAGCACCACTTCAACTCGTGATTTTCCTGGTTCATCATCACGATTAATGTTATCCAGTCCTTTAATTGATAATAAAATCTTCTCAAGCTTATCTGCAGCTGCTTTACGCTGAACGTTATCATTCCCAACTAGGCTAATCTCAACGTCCTCGCCCTGCGGTGGACCAGGCCTTCTGATGGAGAATTTCAACTTTTCAGCCAAGGAGATCTCGCCCACCCTTGCTTTGAGTTGTTTTAACAATGATTTTGAAGTTTGAACTCTATCGCCTGATGGAGAGAGTTCAATGCTAAATTTGGCCACATGAGTAAAGTACTTGCCAACATCGGTGGTTACAGATTCTAGGTCCTCACCCACCACTTCGGTAACTAACGCCTCTACTTGCTTACTCACAGATTCGGTATGATCAAGCGAACTGCCCGCTGGCATTTGTAATCTAGCATTAATGGTATCAACACCCACCGCAGGAAAAAGCACAAACTTCATGTTGGTTTTGGCAAAATACAAAGAACCTGCTAACATCACTATAAAAACACTAATCACTAAATAACGCCACTTTAGTACAGCGGCTAAAAAACCCCCAAACCATACCTCTACGGCATCAAACCAGTTGGATTTTTTAATTTTTTCATGAGAACTGGCCAAATGTGCCGGCAATGCGATTGATACTTCTAAAAATGAAAGAATTAATGCAAAAATCACCACAATTGGGATTACATAAATAAACTTACCCATGGTGCCTTCCATTAAAAACATGGAGGAAAAAGCCAGTATGGTCGTTAGAATCGTAGTCACCACTGGCATAATAACGCGTTTAAAACCACGGACAGCCGATTCAAATCGATCCTCCCCTTGTTGTTTGTAATGATGGATACTTTCTGCCACAATAATGGAATCATCCACCACAATGCCAAGTACCAAAATCATTGCTGCCAATGACACTAAATTAATGGTTTCACCACTTGCCCCAAGCAGTGCAACGGTGCCTAACAAACTCACTGGTAAACTGACCGCTACCCAAAAAGCCGTTTTAAAAGATAGAAAAGCACCCAACACAATGAGCACTAAAACCAATCCCATCATGCCGTTATTGGTTACAATCTTCAGACGATTGCGCACGTACTTTGACATGTCTGATGAGTAGAAAATTCGCAATTGATGGTCGTACTTAGCATTCAGTTCAATGATTTTTTCTTTGACCAAATCAACCGTTGTTATTACATCAGCCTGTTCTTGCTTGCGCACACGCAGAATAAAACCTTTTTTACCATTAATGCGGATAATGGATTTCTCCTCCACGTTGCCATTTTCAATACTAGCAATGTCCTTTAAACGTACCACCGGCCCTTCAAAAGTGGATTTAATAATAACATCCCCCACTGATTCAGCCTGATTAAATTTGGCCAATACGACAATGATTTTCTCATCAGTATCACTATGATTTTGTCCAACGGTATAGCGCTTATTACGCTTAGCAATGGCATCAATAATCTGCGGTAGAGAGAGTTTATGCTGATACAACTTGTCAGGCTTGATCCTAATTTGTATTTCTCGATCCAAGTAGCCATCTTTAACCACTTCAGACACACCCTCAAGCAGCTCAAGAGAATCAGCAATGTTGTCGGTAATTTTTCTTAACTCGGCATAAGATAAATCTTGGGCACCAATACTGATCTTAATAATACTTTTTCTGGAAGTTTTTTGATCACGAACGCTAGGTAGATCAACCACTTCTTCAGGTAAAGATTTAATTCGATTTACCGCATTTCTAATGTCTTGCTTTAGAGTGTCTACATCACTCACGTCTTGAGAAAGGGTAACGGCAATACTGGAACGCCCTTCTCGAGAAACTGAAGTGAAATTATCAATACCTGAAATATTATTAAGCTCATCTTCAATAAGGTTGGTAATATTTTGTTCAACGTCCTCAGGTGAGGCGCCAGGATAAGATGTTGAGATGGTCATCATCTCAAAATCAACCAATGGAAATTGATCTCTTTGAATGTTGTTAAGGGTAAGCAGTCCGAGTGCAATCACACTCACGGTAAAAACCAGTGCTAATTTTTTTTGTCGAACAAAAAAATTAAGAATACTATCCATAACGGATTAGTATACCAACAGTAGCACGTTTTGTTTTCTAGTCAGCTTTTTTATTGCGCACTCTTTTACGTGCAGTTTCACCAAGTACACGTTTACGAATGCGAATGTTATGAGGCGTTACTTCCACCAACTCATCATCATCGATAAACTCTAAAGCTTGTTCAAGATCTAGCCTGATTGCCGGCGTCAGCACCACCGCTTCATCCGTACCCGAAGCACGTACATTCGTCAGTTGCTTGCCTTTCATTACGTTAATCACCAAGTCTTTATCACGAGTATGAATGCCAACCACCATACCTTCATAAATATCGGTATTGTGCTCAACAAAAAACTTTCCGCTCTTTTGCAAATTAAAGATTGCATAAGCCACGGCTTTACCTTGGTTCATTGAAATCAAAGAACCGTTAGAACGTTGTCCAATGTTGCCAGGCTTTTGTGGTTTATAACCATCAAAGGTTGAGTTCATTAGGCCGGTTCCTGTGGTGGCGGTTAAGAACTCTGTTCTAAAGCCAATTAAACCACGAGCAGGAATGTCGAAGTCTAATTTTACTCGGCCATTACCATCAGGCATCATGTTGGTAAGTTCAGCTTTACGCTCACCAAGTTTCTCCATCACCGTGCCCTGATGTTGAGTTTCAACGTCCACACTCAAATCTTCAAATGGCTCACAAATCACACCATCAATTTCTTTTAAAATCACTTGTGGTCTACCCACTGCCAGCTCAAAGCCTTCTCTGCGCATGGTTTCAATCAGAATCGATAAGTGCAATTCACCACGACCTGAAACAATAAATTCAGACGGATCTTCCGTATTTTCAACACGTAAAGCTACGTTGTAAATCAACTCTTTATCAAGGCGATCTCGAATATTTCTCGAAGTAATGTATTTACCATCTTGGCCCGCAAACGGTGAATCATTCACACGAAATGCCATCGATACCGTTGGCTCGTCCACACTAAGTGGTGGTAATGCCTCAATGGTTTCTGGATCACAAATGGTATCTGAAATTGAAATACCTTCAATGCCAATGATGGCAGCAATATCCCCTGCTTCAGCACTGTTAGTATCAATTTTATCCAAACCAAGAAAACTTTGTAAGTTGGCAACTTTAGCCTTACGTGTTTTACCTTGTGCATCAGCCACTACAACTTGCATATTTTTCTTGATTGTGCCACGTGTAATTCTACCAATACCAATTGCACCGACAAATGATGAATAATCAAGCGCTGTAATTTGCATTTGCAGTGGTGCATTAACATCCACATCAGGAGCTTTCACGTGTTTGACAATGGTCTCGAACATTGGTGTCATGTCGCCTTCGCGTACATTATCTTCAAGTGAAGCATAACCGTTAATACTGGATGCGTAAATAATTGGGAAATCCAATTGCTCATCAGTTGCACCAAGCTGATCAAACAAGTCAAACACTTGATCAATCACCCAATTAGGGCGCGCAGCATCTTTATCAATTTTATTAATCACCACGATTGGATTAAGACCTTGATCAAAAGCTTTTTTGGTCACAAAACGCGTTTGTGGCATAGGACCTTCTTGTGCATCTACCAACAACAACACTGAGTCCACCATTGACAATACACGCTCTACCTCACCACCAAAATCAGCGTGCCCTGGAGTATCAACGATGTTAATACGATAATCGTTCCACTTAATGGCTGTATTTTTTGAGCTAATGGTGATGCCACGCTCTTTTTCCAAATCGTTTGAATCCATCATGCGCTCGGACGACTCAAAACGATCATCAAAGGTTTGAGATTGCTCAAGCAGTTTATCAACTAGTGTGGTTTTTCCATGGTCAACGTGTGCAATAATAGCAACGTTTCTGAGTTTAGTGTTCATGCTTGATGGGTAAGTATAAAAAAGACACTATTATCCCGTAAAATGACCATCAATATTAGAAATTATTGATATAACTATTCATGGGTAAAAAAGGCAGTTCTGGTCGTTGGATGAGTGAGCATCTTAACGATGAATATGTAAAACGCTCTCAAAAAGAGGGTTATCGCTCGCGTGCGGTCTACAAACTCACTGAAATTATTGAAAAAGATAAGTTTATCACCCGTGGTTCTCGCGTACTTGATCTGGGCGCAGCACCAGGCGGATGGAGTCAAATTGCCATCAAACTGGTAGGGAAAACTGGCCAAGTAATCGCCAGTGACATACTTGAGATCGAACCCATTACTGGGGTGGATTTTTTACAAGGTGACTTTACACAAGACTCTGTTTACGAAGAATTATTAAACCTAACCCAAGGTAATAAAATGGATGCAGTACTCTCAGACATGGCGCCGAACATGAGTGGCCAGCTCTCAGTCGATATTCCAAAATCCATGTATTTGTGCGAATTAGCCCTCGACATGGCAATTAAAACACTCACGCCTAAAGGCTCTTTCTTTATTAAAATCTTTCAAGGTGATGGTTTTGATGGTTTTGTTAAATCCTGCAGAGACTCATTTGTCAAGGTCACCATTCGCAAACCTAAAGCCTCAAGGGCGCGCTCTAAAGAAGTATATCTACTGGCAAATACGCTAAAATAACTTTCTATGAATAATTTTGCTGACATTCAAAAATTACTCAAATCAGACTTAAAAAAGACTGATAAAGTACTAATTAAACGCCTGAGCTCCAATGTAGCTCTCATTAATCAAATGAGTAGCTACATCATTAATGCAGGTGGTAAACGCTTACGCCCACTACTTTTACTACTTTGTGCTAAAGCAACGGGCTACCAGGGCAATCATCATCACCTAATGGCCGTGGTTATAGAGCTTATCCATACAGCCACCTTACTGCATGATGATATTGTTGATGAATCAGCCACACGTCGTGGCAAAGACACAGCGAATGAAGTCTGGGGTAATGCTGCCAGCGTTCTGGTGGGTGATTTCCTGTATTCACGTGCCTTCGAGATGATGGTAGAACCTGATTCGATGCGCATTATGAAAATACTATCTAAAACCACCAACAGCATTGCTGAAGGTGAGGTACTGCAATTGCTCAACTGTCAAAATTCTGAACTATCAGAAGCAGAATACTTTAATGTGATTGAACGTAAAACCGCTTGCCTATTCCAAGCATCAACACAAATTGGCGGTATTTTATCCAATGCTGATGAAAAGCAAGAATTGGCTTTAAGAAATTACGGTTTGCATTTAGGCAACGCTTTTCAAATTATCGATGATGCACTCGACTATGAATCAGATGCCCAAACCATGGGTAAAGAAGTCGGTGATGACCTCGCTGAAGGAAAAACTACCCTGCCCATGATTTGTGCTCTTTCCAGAACTCTCGGACAAGAACACGAACTATTAAAAAATGCTATCAACAACGCTGATAACAGCAAAATTGATAAAATTATTAAAATTTTAGACAGTGTGAACGCCTTTGAATACACGCATAATAAAGCCCAAGAATCGGCCGATCTGGCTAAAAAATCACTAGCAATCCTAGAAGAATCTGACTATAAAAACGCACTCGTCTTATTGTGTGATTTATCCTTACAACGTAAGTCCTAGTGCTAAGCGACACGCTTAAAGCACAAATCCGTCAGTCTTTTGAGGCCGCTAAAAACACCATGCCTGGCTTTGTTGTTCGCCATGCACAAAACAAAATGATTGCTGAAATATCCAAAACCTTAGCCGGAGAATATCCAGACACCAACCCTATTTTATGCGTTGAAGCGCCCACTGGAACCGGGAAAACCATGGCTTATCTTTTAAGTACCATCCCCATTGCTAAAGCCAATAAGAAGAAATTAATCATCTCCAGTGCCAACGTTGCCTTGCAAGAACAACTACTGAATAAAGACATTCCAGAGACGCAAAAATACTGCTCTGTTGATTTTGAATACGCATTGGTCAAAGGTCGATCACGCTATGTTTGTATTCGCAATTTGGTTAATTTAGTCGAAGACAATGCCAGTGATAATAAGCTGTTTGATAACGACTTATTGTGGGACTCTCCACCCGGAAAATACCAGCTCGACCAACTTAGTGATATGTTGCAAGATTATTCCAATAAAAAATGGAACGGTGAAATTGACGACCTAGAACAAACACCAGATCATTCATTATGGCCAAAAGTGGCTTGCAACCGTTTTACTTGTACGGCAAAAAGTTGTGAACTTTATAACGACTGTGCTTTTTTCAAAGCCAGAAAAAAAATCACTAAAGCCGATGTGATTATTGCCAACCACGATCTTATTTTAGCCGACCTTAGTACGGGCAATACCGTACTTCCCGATGTGGAAGAATCTATTTTTATCTTTGATGAAGCGCATCACTTGAGCCATAAAGCGCTGTCACATTTCTCGCTCAGCACCAGCATCGAATTCATTAAAACCAGCATACGACAAACTCAAGGTGTCAGTGAGCAAGTGTGCAAAATCACCCAGCAAGATCCAAGCGAAAACAACATTAAACAAATTGATGGTTATTTGGATGATTTAGTGCAATTGTTAAAAGAACTGGACTTTGATGAAGACGTTCATCTTTTTGAACAAGGACAAGTGGATACACCTATCCAATCAATCTGCCAAAACCTACTCACATCCATTAGCTCCACTCACACTCAATTTGAAACTCTAAAAGAATCCTGGATCGATTATCTAAAAATAAAAATGGTAGACAAAACCATTGCTGACCCACTTAATAATGTTTTAGGAGAATGCGAGCAACATTTGTCTTCTATCCTGTTACTGTTATCGTCCCTACTACAAGCCGATGAAGTCGGACAAGCACCTCACTCACGCTGGATTGAAAAAACCATTTTAGCTAACAAAAAAACCAACTACATTCTCAACAGTGCGCAGATTGACGTGTCAAACAATTTGAACAATTTAATCTGGTCAAAAGTAGCAGGCGCCGTACTAACCTCAGCCACACTCTCATCACTTGGAAGTTTTGCCCGACTTAACCAACAATTAGGCTTAACAAAAGATAAAAATCAATACTTGCGATTGCCCTCACCTTTTAACCTTAATGGTGTGGACTTTATCGTTGCCAAATTTAAAAATAACCCAACTCAAATATACGAACACACTCAAGAGGTCGCCTCACAACTGTTAAAACGCATTGACCCCAACGAGGGGTCTTTAGTGTTGTTTGCTTCTAACAAGCAGATGCAAATGGTGGCTGATTTAGTTGAAAAAAAATTAGATTGCGATCTATTTATACAAGGAGAATTCTCTAAAAAACTCATCCTCAAAAAACACCAAGATCTTCGCAAACAAAACCAAGGTAGTGTCATTTTTGGACTTGATAGTTTTGCCGAAGGCGTTGACCTAAAAGGTGATAATCTCACTCATGTGATTATTGTCAAGCTACGTTTTAGCGTACCAAATTCACCGATTGAAAAAACCACACAAGATTACTTACAATCTCAAAATCGCAATCCATTCATGGAAATCTCACTACCTGATGCGTCTCTACGACTCATCCAAGCTTGTGGCCGACTGATACGCACGGAAACTGATACGGGAAAAATTACTATTTTTGATAATCGTTTAACCACTAAATTCTACGGCAAACAATTACTTAACGCACTGCCGGGCTACAACATTGTTGTTGAATCGTGAAACACTTTACAAAAATCTTCGATTTTCGTCTGAGTGTTTTATGCTTTTCTAAGTTTCTCACTGTTTTCTCTGTTTAATTCTTTAAAATATTTAAATTTTCACCTAAACGATCAGCAAATACTTCATGGAAAACCTCCCTTGAGAGGGATCTTCCAGATGCAGAGATTAAAGCTGGTTCAGCCTCCGTCCACAAACCTACAGGATCGTCAGACCGAATAACCCAGCTAGTAACAGATTCATCGGGCAGAAAAACAATCACTGCTGGTCGCCCATCCCAATCAAAGAATCGTGAAGCATCATTCCAATCAAACGACACTGTATTTGGTGAATCAACAGATTTTAAGTCAGCCGTATCGTCTGGCCATCCTTCTTGGAAATCTTCTTTGGATATTACCTTGCCGTTTTTAAGTATATCGCCAAGCGCTAAAGGAATAAAGCCACCACCACGATTGGGTGAAAACCAACCTTCCGCAGCTTCCTCAGATCGAGTAATGGCTGCTGGCCGTCCATCTAGTGAAAAGAAACGAATTGCGTTATTGAAATTGAAATCGGATTCTAAATCCTTTATGACTTCATCTTGCTTATTGCTATTACTTGATACATGGTTTCGCAACATATCTTCAATACGATATTTTTCTTTCAAAAAATTAAATATATTTGCATAACCTTTTTTGTCAAATTCATGCTCTAAGTACTTTTTAGCTAGCCCTATAATTGTCAGTTGAATATCACCCATTGATGTATCCTCTTCTGAGAATTTATCAACAAAATAGAAGTACATATCCTCATAAAGTTGATAGGTTCTATATAAGGTGAAATGTTTTTGCAAGAAGGTAGCTCGATACCCTAGTTCGTACATTTGAGTTATCATTCCATCTCTAAGAAATTTTCTTTTTTTACTTAGCGATAAATTCAAGATTTGATTAGCGGATTTTTGAGATTGTAGCTTAGCATGCAACATTGCCGCAGCAAAAAGCATATCTTTTTGTTGCTTAAGTCCTTGATGACTTCTTGTTAATCCAAACAATAACCGCTTATCCACGTTTAATATTGTAACACCTATCAAAAAAACCAAGTTAGTTAATCCACTTTGGCTCTTGAATTATTCTCCTTTCAAATAAAATCCAATCATTCTTATCGAAGTGAATGGTTGATTTTTCGGTGTTTGCACCCCAAAGATATTTCCTCGCTACGCTCACAGCAAACAAAGCGAGTTTAAAAAAACCAATGAACAAGATTAGAAAGGTTGAGATTGTTTTTAAGGTGAGCTCTTTTTGGATACTTTTTCTACTGCGCGAAGCCTACCCTTGGGGTGCACTAGAAAAAGTATCAAGTCCTAAAGAGAAAATCTTTGATTTTTGAAAAAGGATTTCACCAAAAAATATCAGAAATAATCAAAACGACCAATCAAAACATTAAATTCCTAATTATTCTTATCTAAAAATAGCCATTTAAAGGCCAAAAACAGCCTGTTTAGGCGGTCTTTCCCTAGAAACAAGGCTTTGGCCAAAGCAATACAAAAAATTTAGGAAATTTTAAGAATAGTGTGTTTTTACGTTTACGGAAAAGATTTATAGATATCTTTTCTATGTAAAAAACGAATCACATGAATTTTTTCATTTTCATGACTAAAACCCAATCGATAATTACCTATTCTAATACGGAAATAAGCGTTATGCCCTTTGAGTTTTTTAATATTTTTGAATTGACTGAGGTTGTTATTAGATTCGAATGAATCCAAAATTATCTTAAGCTGTTTAACAACTTTAGCATCATTTAATCTAGTAATATCTTTTAGAAAAGCACGCTCAAAGCTAACTTTCATACTAGGCGTTTAATGCGTTAAACACCTCTTTTTTACTGACACAATCTTGTTGATCACTTGCTAGCAAAATATCACTAAACAGCTTGTCTTCTGAATCTTGCTCAACTAATTTGCAAAAATAATCACTAATATTGCTCTGAGTCTTAAACTGTGACAACAGTGCTTTTTCTATTTCTTTGTCATTTATTTTTACAGTTAACATGGTGTTTCTCCAAAATTTATAATTCCATTTTAACAAATATCACTAAAAATTTCAGAAATAATGAAAACAGTGTATTTTTAACCAAATCGACATAGGCATTGCTTATGTCGATAAACTTAAAAACGCCAAAAAGCTTTATGCAATAACGCCATTAGCGTTAAGATTTCCAAGCGTCCAAGCAACATTGAAAAGCTTAAAATCCACTTTGCCGTATCACTAACACCGCCATAATTAGCGGCTACTTCACCCAAACCTGGGCCTAAATTATTCATGCTGGCTGCCGTTGCTGAAAAAGCACTGACTTGATCAAGACCTGTAAACATCAGTGCGATTAAAATAAAAATAAAAGCAATTACGTACAATGAAAAGAAACCCCAGACTGATACCAATACTTGCTCAGAAACACTTCTTTGATTGAGCTTGATGTTAATTTGTGCACTGGGATGAATGAGTTTTTTAATCTCTTTCATGGCTAATTTAAACATAAGTAACACCCTAACTACCTTAATACCGCCACCCGTAGAACCTGCACAAGCACCAATAAAACTAACAAAAATTAACAGTACTGGCAAAACAAAAGGCCACTGAGAATAATTTTGAGAAGCAAAACCCGTGGTAGTTGCGATGGATACCGTTTGAAAAATGGCGTGTCTGAATGATTCGCCTGCCGTGTAATAGTATTCGGTGTTAAATAGATAAAAAGAAACCAATGCTGTGGTGACAGATAGAATGAACAGATAAGTTTTAAATTCTGAATCTTGCATGTAAGTAAAGGCGTTTTTCTTTTGCCAAACAAAGAAGTGCAAAGAAAAATTAATACCGGCTAAGAGCATAAATACAATAGCAACGGATTCAACTGCACTTGAATTAAAAAAACCAATCGAAGCATCGTGCGTGGAAAAACCGCCAATGGCAACGGTAGAGTAACTGTGCCCAATGGCATCAAACACATTCATGCCAGCCAGATAGTAACCAATGGCGCAGATAATGGTGAAGCTAATGTAAATTTTCCACAGGGCTTTAGCAGTCTGTGTGAGTTTTGGTGTGAGTCTTTCTTTAGAAATACCGCTGGATTCTGCGTGATAAAGCTCCATACCGCCCACACCTAGCATTGGCAAAATAGCCACTGCTAATACAATGATACCCATACCGCCTAACCATTGCAGTTGCTGTCGGTAATACAAGATCGCTTTGGGTAAATCGTCCAATCCAGAAAGTACGGTAGAACCTGTAGTGGTAAGACCTGACATGGATTCAAAAAAGGCATCACTAAATGACATTCTGAGTGATTCTGAAAGTAAGAATGGAATGGTCGCAAATAAAGACAAAACAAACCAAAAGCTAACCACCACTAAAACCCCTTCACGAATCCTGAAATCTTTTTTTGATTTTCTAAAAGGTAGCCATAGCACAAGCCCACTGAGTAACGTTAGTGCGAATGCCGACAAAAAGGATGAATATTGATTCTCAGCATAAATTAAATCAACAATAACCGGCGGAAGATGGGTAAGACTAAAAACCATCAACAATAAGCCAATGGTTTTGAATACGATACTAAATTGCATGAGTTTGATTAAAGTTATTCATTCTCTGCAAACAAAGTCTCGACCACATGGATCTTACTCACATCGGTAAGCACTAATAACACGTGATCACCCTCTTCAATTACCAGTGTCCTTGAACCCATGATTACTTCCTTGTTGCGCACTATCGAGCCCACTACTACGCCATCGGGAAGCTTGATTTCTTCAATTGTTTTACCCACAACATCTGAATGATCTTGATCGCCGTGCACGATCAGTTCAATGGCTTCAGCCTTGCCTTGACGCAATGAATGCACCATCATGGTATCGCCTTTACGAATGTGTGCCAAAATTCCACTGGCCGTGATTTGGTCAGGTGACACCACCATGTCCACGTCTTCACTTTGCTCAGCCAAATCTTCATAAACATTACGCTTAACCAAAGCAATGGTTTTGTGTGCACCTAAACGTTTAGCCAGAATTGAAACGATCACATTAATTTCATCAGAATCAGTGAGTGCTAAAAATAAATCGGTACTTTCAATGCCCTCTTCGAGCAACAACTCCTCATCCGAAGCATTACCATGCAAGACCAAGGTGTTGTCCAATTGATCGGCAATTTCACTAACCCTGGCCTTGTTTAATTCAATAATACGGACTTTGTGTTTATTTTCTAAAAATTTTGCTAAATCAAGACCAATGTGCCCACCGCCAGCAATGATGATGTTTTTATAAGCTTTATCTAAACGCCTAAACTCTTTCAAAACTTTAGACACGCTTTCTTTTTTAGTAACAAAATAAACGCGATCACCATCTTTGATCACGGTATCTCCATAAGCTGGAATTGCCCTACCATTACGATACAAACTAACAATGCGCATGCGTGTTTTTGGCAAATGCAAGTGTAAATCCTTGATTGGATGACCAACGATTGGTGTGCCTGCATAAGCTCTGGTTTCCACTAACTGCACCAAACCATTTTCAAACTCAAATACTTGTTCTGCTCCTGGCTCTTCAACCACTCTTTTAATGTAATTGGTTACCAGGCTCTCAGGAGTAATGACAAAATCAATAGGGATGGCGCTGTCTGAAAACAGCTCTTTTCGATGCAAATACTCAGCGGTGCGAATACGTGCAACTTTTTTCTCCACCTTATACAAAGTGTGTGCCATTTGACAAGCAAGCATGTTGCCCTCGTCAGAACGAGTGACAGCAATCACCATGTCCATGTTTTTAATGTCTGCCTCTTCTAAAATATTAGGATAAGAAGCATGCCCTAAAACGGTTTTAACGTCTAGATGTCGTTGTAATGATAAAAGATTAGTCTCATCTTTATCAATGATGGTGATGTCATTTTCATCATCGGATCCAAGGTACTTAGCCAGCGTAGAGCCAACTTGACCTGCGCCCAGAATTAAAATCTTCATTTTTTATCGATTCCTAAATCTTTTAATTTACGATACAGTGTTGTCCTCTCCAGACCAGCAAGTTCAGCCACTTTAGCAATGTTATGATTATTACTGTCTAAATGATGATTGAAATATTGTCGCTCAAAAATATTTCTGGCAGCTTTTAATGGAATGTCAAAATCAATGCCACTAATGGTTTTTTCTAACACTTTTCCGGTTTGTTGTTCGCTCAATATTTTACGCACAAGAGGCAAAATATCATGCAATGGTTTGGTTAAAAAATCAACCGCTCCTAGCTTAATAGCCTTGACCACATCTTGATGTTCAGCATGGCCAGACATCATGACTACTGGCATGGAAAAACCATCATCCATCCACTCTTGCAATAAAGACATGCCGTCTTGACCAGGCATCCAAACGTCCATCATTACTAAATCAAACGTTTGTTCTTTAACAATGGCTTTAGCCTCTTCGGCATTAGCAGCCAGCGCTACTTTATAGTTAACATCCTCTAAGGTGTCCATCATGGTTTCAGCGTTAATCGCCTCATCATCAATGATTAAGATATTTCCAATTACTACTGGGTCTGGGTCACTCATTTCTTTCTCCTGTTATGCCTTGTAATCAAATTCTATAGTAACAATTGCACCGTGCGGTTCAACGTTACCTGCAAAAATTCGCCCATCGTGTTGCTCGATAATATTTTGTACAATGGCCATGCCTAAACCGCTACCTTTAACTTTAGTGGTTACGTAAGGCTCAAACACTCGGTCAATCACATCTCCATCAAAACCATGACCATCATCCTGAATACTTAAACGCACTATACCCTCAGATTCTAAATATTGAGAAACAATCTTAACCACTAAGTTATGCTCATCTTCAGCGGATTCAGTTGAATTTTTAACCAAATTAATCAACACTCTGGAAATGCTATTTGCATCCAACAATAACTCTGGGATATCACCTGATAAATCAAACTCAATACTGACGTTGCTTTGTGCATTGTAAAGTTCAGCCGATTGATAGATTATCGTATTTAAGTCACAAGGTCTTCTTTCAATCTGAGGCGTGTTGGCGTACTCCGCAAACGCGCTAACCATTGTATCCATCGACTTAACTTGTTCAATAATGGTATGGGTGGTTTTATCAATAATTTCCAAATCCTTACCCTTGAGCGCATCTAAAAACTTATTTCGAAGTCGCTGAGCAGACAACAAAATTGGAGTAAGTGGGTTTTTAATTTCATGTGCCATTCGAATCGCCACTTCACCCCAAGCCGCTTTTTTCTGCGCCCTGTGAAGTTGAGAGATGTCTTTAATGATAATCACATAGCCCAATGTTTTATCCTGGGTATCTAATGCCGTTCCTTGGCAAGTTAGAAGAATGTGTTTATTGGGTAACGAGAGTTCAATTTGTTCTTCCCATTCACCTAAGTTTTGTTTAAACTTATCCGCCGTCAATTCAAACAAAGGCTTAAGATAATTGTATTTAGCAGAGATAGTACCGCAAAGTTTGCCAATGAATTTCTTTTCATTATTAATGTTCAGCATCTTACCAATCACCGGATTAATCAACTGAATTCTTCTTTTTTGATCAAGACCAATCACACCATAAGAATACTTCAAAATGGTTTCTAAGTACAAGTTGTGTGTATCCAAACCCTCGCGAGAAGTTTTAATTTGTCTGGACATTTGATTAAAGTGCTTAATCAGTTCTTGCATGTCTTTGTTTTCTTCATGAATATCGACCGTTACGTCGTAATTACCCCTTGAGATCTCCCTTGTGGCTAACGACAAATTATGCAAAGGCTTCATTAAATGATTCATCATTCGAAAAACAATCATCAATACGCTCAAAATTGCCAGCAATACGGTGGATGAAAAATCAATCAAAAAACGTTTTTGAGTAACGGCTGTATTAGCAGAAAATGTAATTGTTTTTGTTCTATTGCTGAATGCTCTTACTTGACGTAAAAAACTCAATAAACCCGGATCCGTTGTGTACATAACATCAATCACAAAAAATTCTTTTATTGGAGCTCTGGCAATGTATCTTGATGACATCTTAACTTGAATAACATTCGTTGTCTCATCCTCGTTAATTGTATAAGTCTGGTCTTTTGGCAACGACTGATCTTCAATTGAGCCACAGCTTTCAATGTCTGCAGTTTTAGCAACCAATTCTTCCTTTGAATCAAACAAGCTTATTTGACACGCCCAACCTCCATCAATCAGGCCATCAAGAAAGACTTTCATATCTTTTTTGTAATTTTTCGAATCTTTTTGAAAATTACCATAAGAAATAATAATGTCCAATAAACCTTTAGAGTGACCGGTGTAACGATCATCCCTTACTTCTTGAATGCCCTGATACAAACCATCGACTTGCTGAATAAAGCCAGCATTAAACTCTTCAAATGTTTTTTCTGAACTCCTAACATTTTCTTGAATGGACTGAAAAGAAAACAGATAAAAAGACAAGACAGGTACAATCACCAAGATTGGTACAATTTTAATAAAAGACCAAGTAAACCTTGAACCAATAACATTGGCTTTAAGGTCCTGCTTTAGGTGCCTAACGTTACTTGAAATATAAAACACTGCAAGCAAGCTTAAAGTTACGTTGTAAGCAACTAAGGCTTGCCAGTACTGCGTAATAAACTTAGGATTAAGACCTAGATAAAACGTACCCGAAATCGAAATCAAAAACACGCCTAGCCAAAACCAAGCAGGTAGATTGTTTTTTAGTTTGAAAACTCGATTGAAAATCATTCGCTAATCATTAGTGTTATTATTATTTTAGACCGATTATCTCATAAAAAATATACCGTTATCATTAATTGTTGCTAAAATACAACAATGATACAAACACCAACACAACTGCGCGATTTTCTACATTCAATCAAAGATGAAACTGAACTGGCGATTGACACGGAATTCAAACGCGTTAATACCTATTACCCAGTGCTGTGCTTAGTGCAAATAGCCACTAAAAAAAATACGGACTGCATTGATGTATTGACCTTGGATGACTTAAGCCCTTTGTTCGACAAACTTTATCAAGACGATTGTTTGTGGATCGTGCACTCTGCTCGACAAGATATTGAGGCGTTGCATTACTTATCCAAACAACTACCAAAACAATTATTCGACACTCAAATTGCCGCCAGTTTGGTCAATTACCCTGCCCAGATTTCTTACCAAGCGTTGACTGAATCATTGCAAAACGTACACTTGGAAAAAGCTTACACAAGACTGGACTGGACCATTCGCCCTCTGCCCGATGAGGCCATTGAATATGCACTTGATGATGTGCGCTATTTACTTAAAAACTACCACCAACTAAAAGCCCAACTGGAAGTGGAAGAAAAATCCACTTGGATTGAGGAAGAAGGCAAATCATTGCTTGACATTAACCTTTACAACCCAGACATTAAGGAAGCTTGGCAAAGGGTAAAGGGTTTTTCACGTCTGGCTAAAAAACCTCAGCTCAAAGCTGCACAGTTATCGGCATGGAGAGAGTACCAGGCAAAGAAAAAAAATAAACCCAGAAAATGGATCTTATCGGATGATAAGTTAATCAGTTACGCATTGGGAAAAGATAAGCTTTCAGGGAAAACAAACAGCCTGTTCAATGAATTTCTTGGTCATCACCCACACATTAACTCGATGAGCATAAATGTTGAAAAAAACAAAATAGTAACAAAAACTGAAAAATCCAAAAAAAATGAATTACAAAAACTGATACAAAAAATAGCAAATCAGTATAATCTAGATGATAAGATCATTGCCAATGGCAAGTCGTTATTGAGTTTTATTCGCGGTAATCGCTCGGTTATTTTTTTAAGCGGTTGGCGTTATCAAATTTTAAAAGAGGAATTAGAAAATGCAAAATAGTTTAAAGCCTGTTTCAGCAGGCAACATCCCTGAAGAAGTCAACGTTATTATTGAAATACCGGCAATGTCATCACCAGTCAAATACGAGATTGATAAAGAAACTGGCGCCATGTTTGTGGATCGTTTTATCTCCACACCGATGTTCTATCCGTGCAACTATGGCTTTGTACCGGAAACTCTAGCAGATGATGGTGATCCAGCTGATGTATTAGTAATTACACCTTACCCGCTAATCCACGACTCAGTGATCACCGTGCGCCCAATTGGCGTCTTACGCATGACGGACGAAGCAGGCAAGGATTCAAAAATCTTAGCCGTACCAACCGATAAACTGTGCAAATCTTATCATGACATTAAATGCATTGATGATGTTGGCGCTACACTTAAAGATCAGATCGAACATTTCTTTACCTACTACAAAGATCTTGATGAAGGTAAATGGGTTGAAATCGATGGCTGGGGAGATGCTGAAGAAGCCAAGAAAGAATTGCAAGAATCGTTTGATGCCTATAAAAAATAGGATTTGAGCAACACCAACACTTTTCAAATCATAGCAGGGGAACACCGGGGCAGAAAATTTAGCTTCCCCGATGCCCAAGGCTTAAGACCCACACCGGGAAAAGTCAGAGAGACCTTATTCAACTGGATTCAATTCGAAACCCACAACAAAACTTATCTGGATTTATTTTCTGGCAGTGGTGCACTCAGTTTTGAGGCTCTATCTCGTGGCGCTAAACAAGTCGTTAGCGTTGAAAAAGATTTAAAAGCTTTTCAAAGTCTGGAAAAAAATCGGAAATTATTAAAATCAGACAAAATTCACCTTTTCAACCAAGATGCGTTGAAATTTTTAGACCAAAAAAGTGACCAAACCTTCGATTTTATCTTTCTAGACCCGCCCTTTCATCAAAATATCCTACCAAAAGCCCTAAAAGCACTTTCAAAAGGTAATTTTGTCGCCCCAAACAGCAAAATCTATATAGAATCTGAAGTTGAAATGCTTGAAAGTGAAGTGGCTGAATTTTTTTCACAAAAAATCAAAATCAGCAAACAAAAACACTCAGGACAAGTGCATTATTGTTTAATTGAAATATTATGAAAAAAGTTGCAATTTATCCCGGCTCATTTGATCCAATCACCAATGGCCACATTGATTTGATTCGCCGTGCAAGTAAATTGTTTGATAAGGTTATTATTGGCATTACCCAAAACAGCAAGAAACCTTCGTTTTTGAACATTGACCAAAGATTGGTTGCTGCAAAAACCGCACTCAAGGAAATCGATAACATTGAAATACTTAGTTTTAATACTCTATTAGTGGATTTTGCGAGTGCACAAAATGCCCAGGTAATTCTACGCGGACTACGTGCTGTTAGTGATTTTGAGTACGAATTTCAGCTATCGGGCATGAACAAACACCTTAATCCTAATATTGAAACTCTGTTCATGACCCCTGCCGAACAGTACGCCAATATTTCATCCTCACTGGTACGTGAGATTCTGTCTCTTGGTGGTGATATCAGTGCCTTTGTGCCGAAATCAGTCGAAAAACTGCTAAAAGACTCACTCTAAAGAGTTTTTTCGTTAATAATCCTTGAAAAAAAAATGACCATCCCTATATAGGAGGTATATCTAATACAAGGAGTTAAAAAAAATGGGAAAAATTATCGGTATCGACTTAGGAACAACCAATTCATGCGTAGCCATTATGGACGGTGGTAGTGTTAAAATTATTGAAAATTCTGAGGGTGATCGTACTACCCCATCCGTCATTGCTTATCCAAAAGACAGTGAAGAAATCTTAGTAGGACAACCGGCAAAACGCCAAGCGGTTACTAATCCTGAAAATACTTTATACGCCATCAAGCGTCTGATTGGCCGTCGTTTTGATGAAAAGGCAGTACAAAAAGACATTAACTTAGTGCCGTACAAAATTGTCAAAGCAGACAATGGCGATGCTTGGGTTGAAGTAAACGGCAAGAAAATGGCCGCACCAGAAATATCAGCTAAAGTCATTGGAAAAATGAAGAAAACGGCTGAAGAT
>JGI24915J38486_100161_pt1 | contig 41629 bp, 30 predicted proteins | sample LinPfosmplate3_FD_38486 | JGI IMG/M metagenome (IMG submission 38486)
TGCAGGTCGACTCTAGAGGATCCCACGGATCTTGCTGGGCATGTTCAGCCATCGGACATCGCCAGCAGGCGGAAATCGCTGTTTTCAATTTTCCGTGTCGCGGAATCCCACGGAAGGTGATCTGTGTCGTGGCGGTGGCAACGCGACGTACCAGTGTGTAGCGTTTCGTATTACGAACCACTGATCCGTCAGCACTGTTGAGCGGATGCTGTTTTAAATCTCTGGTGTATTCAATCCCCGATGTAGTCACCCCATTGAGCCTTCCCCATGCCCGACGACGACCAGAGCCTTGGCGGCGACCAGACATTCTCTGGAAAAGTCGAACGCGACGACTCACCTCAGAGCATTGGTGACGAGGGTACGTACGCGGGTGGTCCGGGTGTCCGTGATACGCAGTCACTGGGTGACCAGTCGACGTTCGGTGATGCCGGTGGCGATGACGAGCCGTTCGATGACGGTATAGAAGTGGTGGACCTGTCTGCCCGGTACACGATCGAGGGCACGCTCGGCAAAGGGGGTATGGGAGAAGTACTGCTGGCCATGGACACGCGTCTGGAGCGTAAAGTGGCGATCAAGCGGATGCTGGGCGACGGAGCAAAGAGCCGGATCGCGGTGAGCCGGTTCATTTCCGAGGCGAAAGCGATCGCTAAGCTGGACCACGACAACATTGTTGACGTGTACGACTATGGACGTTCATCAGACGGTCCGTTTCTGGTGATGCAATACGTCGACGGTGGGAGCCTTCTGGACCGTTGCCAGGCAGGGGCTTTGCCACTGGAAGAAGCGGTGGATCTGACTTGTCAGATCTGCGACGCCCTGACGAAGTGTCATGACGCTGGCGTGATCCACCGTGATATCAAGCCGGCGAATATCCTGATGACCGGTGACGGTTCACCGCGTCTGACGGATTTCGGTCTGGTTAAAGAAGACACGATAGATGGCGGTCAAACCGCTGCGGGAGCGGTGCTGGGGACATTGGACTTCATGCCGCCAGAGCAGCGGAAGGACGCGGCTCTGGTGGATGCTCGCAGCGACCTGTGGGCCCTGGGGGCGACGCTGTATCAGATGGTGTCTGGCAGAAGCCCTAAGATCATCAAATTCAGTCAAGTGCCGCAAGCTCTCCAGGATGTACTGGAAAAGGCACTTGAGGACGAGAAGGATGACCGCTACCAGACGGCAGGTGAGTTCAAGGATGCGTTGCGGGAGGCTCAACAGGGTGTGAGTACTGAGACACTGGAGGGTGTGGGTACTGCGACGCTGGAAGAGGGCCAATGTCCGAGCTGTGGCACGAAGAATCCGACGACCCGGAAGTTCTGCCGGAACGAAGATTGTGGGATAGACCTTCAGGTTGCCTGTCTGTCGTGCTCAGAAAAGATGCCGATGTGGGAAGGCGTCTGCGATTCGTGTGGCACCAAACAGTCCGCCTTGCTGGACAAACGTCGCGACAGCATGGTTTCCAGTCAGTCGGAAGCCGAGAGTCTGCTGAAGAACTTCGACTTCGATCGGTCGACAGAACTGGCAACGGCCCTGCGTGACGAGCCGGATTTGCGTCTTCAGCACGTGAAGGGCTGGGCGGAGAAGTTCCTGCCACAGATCGATCAGGGTCGCCAGCAGCAGCTGGAGCAGATCGGTGGTCAACTGACGGAAGCGGCGGCTCACGAGCAGGCACATGACTACGCAGCCGGTCTGCGAGTTCTGGAAAAGGTGCCCGAGATTCTGCGTGAAGCTAAGGTGCCCGGACACAGCGACACGGTGTCCGGTGTGATGAGCCGGTTGCAGTCTACGCTGGACGAGATTAAACGGCTGGATACGGAGATCCGTCAGCGTGTGAAAGCACGAAAGCTCAACGGTCTGCTGACGGAGTTGAACCAGCTGCTGAAGCTTCAGCCGGATCGCAAAGACATCCGCACGCTGAAGACGCAGCTTCTGGAACGTGATCGAAAGCTGAAAGAGACGCGTGACGAAGCGTACCCGGCGGCGAAGCAGAAGCTGTCAGCCCAGGATTATGACGGAGTTCTGGAAGCGATCGCCCGGATCGACAAGTCCATGCTGCGTGATGAGATCACTCAGCTGCGTGACGAGGCGATCAAGAAGCGTGATCGCCTGAAAAGCCTGCGAGCTGCGATCAGCGAGGGCGTGAAGACGAAGAAACTGCACGGCCTGCTGAAGAAGGTGGACGAATGCCTGTCGCTGAAGTCCGGTGATGCGGAGCTGGAGAAGTTACGAGGCCAGTTACAGGCTCGTGAAGAGAAGAACGCGGCTCAGGTGGTGAATGTGATTGAGAAGGCACAGGGGCTGCGTAAGGAGTGTCGGTTCAAGGCGGCCTCGAACGCTCTGGGCAAAATTCCGGTGGAGCTGATGACGCAGGAAGCGTCGGATCTGCTGGAAGACTGTGATTCTCTGGCTGGTCAGCGTGAGACGGCGATGCGATCGCTGAAGCATGCAATGGCCGCTGAAGCGTACGGTCCAGGTCTTGCTAAGGCGAAAGAATACCGCGACTCGTTGGAGAATTCGTCTCTGGATGACGAAGAGTTCTCTCGTACGTATGCCGACTGCGAGATTGCGTCGAAGGAGCAGCAGGAGGCGGAAGAGACTGCTGAGCATCGCCGGGCGTTGATGAGCAAACTGAAGAGTGCGAAAGCTGCTGTCCTGGTTGTGATCCTGCTGGTAATCCCGATAGCTCTGCAGATTGAATCGAGCATGAATGCCAATGCTCGGGCAGAGGCAGAGGCGGCGATACGAGCCGACTCTGCGGCCCGTATCGAACAGCAGGCAGAAGCGGATCGCCTTGCCTCACTGGTTGCCCAACATCCCGAGCCCGAGCCCGAGCCCGAGCCCGAGCCCGAGCCCGAGCCCGAGCCCGAGCCGAAACAGCCGAAACCCCAGTCATCCCTGACAAACTCACTGGGCATGGCGTTTAAGTCGTTGCCTGGCGGAACATTCACGATGGGTGATGCAAACGGATATGACGATGAGACACCTCATCAGGTGACTTTGACGAAGGCGTTCGAGCTTGGCGTTTATGAGGTGACACAGGAGCAGTACGAGGCGGTGATGGGCACAACCCCGAGTCATTTCAAGGGTCCTCAGAACCCTGTTGAACAGGTTAGTTGGGATGACGCGGTCGAATTCTGTCGTAAGCTGAGTGCGTTGCCAGCGGAGAAACAAGCGGGTTACGTGTATCGTTTGCCGACAGAGGCGGAATGGGAGTACGCGTGCCGTGCCGGAACCACGACAGCGTACAGTTTTGGCGACAGTGACTCCGAGCTTGGGGCTTACGCGTGGTACGGAAACAACAGCGGTGATCAACAGATCGACGCTTTGAATATCTGGAACACGGATGAGGACAATTATTTTGATCGTCTTTCTGAAAACAACTGCCGTACCCATCCGGTTGGTGGTAAGAAGCCGAACGGGTGGGGCCTGTACGACATGCACGGAAATGTTTATGAGTGGTGCCAGGACTGGGACGGGGATTACCCGAGCGGTTCAGTAACTGATCCGACTGGTGCTGCATCGGGCTCGGACCGGGTGCTCCGGGGCGGTGGCTGGGACTACAACTCCGGCCGCTGCCGTTCGGCGTCCCGCGGCAGGATCGCGCCTGACTACCGGCACTACATCCTGGGCTTTCGTGTGCTCCGCAGTTCCATCAAGTAAAGTCGCCGGAGGCGGAAACAGGCCAGCGAGCGAAGCCGTAACGAAGCCGTAACGGAAGCCCGCAGCGAGGGACGAGCGTAGAGGCTGGAGTGGAGAGTGCAGTGCAGGCCGCAGCGATCGACGGATACTGAACAAACGCCCGAGAACCAGTGAACATATAGATCATGCCATTTCGCTTCCTTCAAATTCCAGCCCGGGGCTGCGAGCAGACCGAGTCCGAGATGAATTTGTTTCTGCAGAGTCATCGTGTGCTCACGGTTGATCGTCACCTGGTGGATGCCGGGGAGAAATCGTTCTGGGCGATCTGCATTGACTACCTTGAGGGGGCCGAACGGAGTACGTCGCGAAGGGGCGGCAGCGGCCAACGGAATCGTATTGATTACCGCGAGGTGCTCTCTGCCGAAGAGTTTGTAAAATTCTCGGCGTTACGAGAGGTTCGTAAAACCCTGGCCGCTGAAGATGCGGTTCCGGTTTACGCCGTGATGACGAATGAGCAAATGGCTCGGATCGTTCAGACTCAGGTGTCGGATCGTCAAGGACTCTCAGCCATTTCGGGACTCGGTGACGCGAGGGTAGAGAAGTACGCAGATCGCATCCTAGAGGTCATGAACTTAGCCGAAGGAGATCAGGGTGAAGCGGCTGGGCGATCTGTTTGAACGGATCGCGGAACCTGGAAACCTGCGGGAAGCGTTTCACAAAGCCGCTCGTGGAAAACACGACCGGCATGAGGTGCGAGCATTTGCAGCGAGTCTCGATCGGGAAATCTCAGTTCTTCGGACAGATCTACTGAAGAACCGATTGAAACTCGGTCGTGCGGTGACCTTCACGATTCATGATCCGAAAAAACGGATCATCACGGCCCCCTGTTTTTGCGAACGGGTGCTGCATCATGCGATTCTCAATGTGTGTGAATCAGCTTTCGAACGATTTCTAATCACGGATACATTCGCCTGCCGAAGCGGAAAAGGGATGATCGCTGCTCTGCACAGGGCGATGCACTTCAGCCGTAGATTCGGCTTTGCCATCAAGCTTGATATGCGGAAGTACTTTGAAAGCATCCCTCACGACGAGTTATTGAATCGATTGACGCGTCGATTTAAAGACCGACGTCTGCTGGAACTTTTCCGGCAAATCGTGCATGCACATTCCGATCAGGGCCATGGCCTTCCAATTGGCAGTTTAACTTCGCAGCATTTCGCGAATTTTTATCTGGGTTGGTTTGATCGTTTCATCAAAGAACAGCAGCAGGTCAAAGGCTATGTCCGCTACATGGATGACTGTGTGCTCTGGGGCGAGCAACGATCTGAACTCAAACAACTGACTTCGACGTGCCGTGACTTCCTGCAGGCGGAACTGGGGCTGACTATGCACGAACCTGTGCCAGTCTTCAAAAGTCGAACCGGACTCGAGTTTCTCGGGTGCCGTGTGTTCCCGGACCACTTGAAGCTGAATCGACGCAGTCGCCGTCGCTACCGAGCAAAACTTCGTGATCTGGACGACCAGTTCACAGCCGGGATAATCACCGAATTAGAGCTGCAGTGCCGTTCCGAATCATTAACGTCTTTTACCGCAGCTGGTGGTGTGCGGAGCTGGCAGTTCCGGCGGCAGGTGTTAGAACAGTTACCGGTCAGTGGTCATGGGCTCGAACCGGGTGAACCGGGGCGGTAGCTGGAACAACAACTCCGACAACTGCCGTTCGGCGAACCGCAACAGGAACACGCCTGACAACCGGAACAACAACCTGGGCTTTCGTGTGCTCCGCAGCTCCGCAGACGGGATGGATGTCCCACCTGATGGAACCGATCGCTGTCCAGCTGACTAAATTGCTTCTGCAACTCGTTAGCGAAACTCACCCGCAGCCGCTCTGTGCTGGTAGGTGCTGATGGATTTCAGCACTCGAACGCTCAGAGCGGCTTTTCGGATGGCTAAAAGAAAGCCCGCTACGCCCAGTGGGAAAGCGGGCCTTTGTCTCTAAGCCGGAAGTGACGATCTCACTGCTAAGGACGGCGCCGCAGTCGTTGCCAATGCACGTTGCAGGGTCAAAAAACTCCGCCCACCGTTAAATGCAGGCAATTTTTACACTTCCGACATCTGAAACATCGTAATGTAAGCCGGTTGATCCTTCGCCAATCTTTCACAACGCAGCGAGCTACATCGCACCGCTTCAGGATCCCCCGCAGCCAGCCCGCGTCTGGACTTCGGCGTCAGCCCGAACTGTGCCAGCAGGCTGCGGGAGTGATGTTCAGGATGGCGTTGCAGTCGGCATGGTTTCGGGGTGACATGCAGGGGATGTAGACTTGGGGTGTAGCTGGAAGTCATGAGACCCAACGCGGCTCTCGTTCTTCAGATTCAGCCTTAAAGATCGAATCCATGATTCGGCAGTGTGTCCGTCACTCAATCTGATCTGTGAGTCAGTTCCTATGACCAGCCATCCAGACGGCGAATCGACCACACCTGCCCCGGACGGAGATGACTCCTCGGATAAGTTACCAGAACAGCGATCAAATCCGGCGGTGGAATCCGATGCAGAAGCAGGAAAGACTTTGGTTGAGCAACTGGATGGTATCCTCCATGAGTTTGCACAAACTCTGGTGCCTGAACAGCAAGACCTGAATCAGACACTGGCGGAAACCAGTCTGAAGCCTGCGATGGGCCGGGCAAGATCCGGTCTGTCTTCCCTGTCACATTCCGGCTCCCTGCGTCCGCGGAAGCTGCAGTCAAACAGGGCAGGAACTGCCGATGCCGGCACTGAGGACGTGTCACAGGACTACGTGACGCTGGACAAACTGGGCGAAGGCGGAATGGGAACGGTGCATCTGGCGCGTCAGGTGGCGCTGGGGCGCGAGGTGGCCCTGAAGCAGATCCATCAGCGGTCCAGCCGGAAGCAGTCAGTGCGTGACGAGTTTCTGACGGAAGCGGTGCTGACCGGGAAGCTGGAGCACCCGAACATCGTTCCGATTTACGAGGTGGGTCAATCAGAGGGTGGCGACCTGTTCTACACGATGAAGAACGTCAATGGTCGTGCGTGGGACGAGACCATCGACGATCTAACACTGGATCAGAATCTGGAGATTCTCATCGACGTGTGCGACGCGATTGCGTTTGCTCATGCGGAGGGCGTGATCCACCGGGACCTGAAACCGCAGAACATCATGACCGGAGGTTTTGGTGAAGTACTGGTGCTGGATTGGGGACTGGCGGTGCTGGTTCACCCCGGTGAAGACGTGAACGCTGCAGCGGGTGGTACTCCCAGCTACATGGCTCCGGAGATGATTAATCCACCGTTCCTGGTTGGTCCCCGAAGCGATGTCTACCTGCTGGGGGCGATTCTGTTCCGTTTTCTGACAGGCCAGGCACCGCATGCCGGCAAATCAGCGAGAATTAGCCTGAAAGCTGTCACGCAGAATGAGATTGTCGAACCAGATGCTGAGCGGATGCAGGAGCTTGATCGGACGGGTGAGTTACTGAATGTGGCGATGAAGGCGATGGCGACGGTTCCGGCAGATCGTTACCAGACAGTGGGTGAGTTCCAGCAGGCAGTTCGGGATTTTGAATCTCATCAGGAGAGTCTGCAACTGACCACTCGCGCTGAGGAAGCTCTTGAGGTGGCAGAGCAAACTGGTGAATACACCCAATATTCCCGGTCAATGATTGGCTTTGAGGAGGCAGTGACGCTGTGGGCTGGCAACGAGTCAGCCAAGGATGGTGTTGAGCGTACGCGTCATGCGTACGCGCTGTCTGCCGAGCGGAAGAAAGACTTTGAGCTAGGGTTATCGCTACTGGATGCGTCGATCCCCGATCAAGAAGAATTGGTTAAGCGTCTCACAGTCTCACGCGATGAACAGAATACCCGATTACAACACATTCGCATCACTAAAAGAGTTTTGCTTGGGGCGTTTGGGCTTTTGGTAATCTCATCAATATTTATTCTTGATCAAAGGCAGAGGATCGCCGTCAATGAAAAAGAACTTGCGATAGCCACGATTGAAAAAGATGCCGCCCAGCAACAATCCAGGATCGAAGTCTATTATCGAAATCTCGCCGATGCACAACGGCTCATTCAGTTTTCTCAAATCGGGCGGTCGTCACAAGCGCTCAGCCTTCTACAAGAATCATCTCAAATAAAATTCAGCAGCCGAGATGACTCAGATCTTCGAACTAAAATCGTGTCCTGTCTAAAAGACGGAGAGTTGCGTTCAGCTGGAGTACTTGCGAATGGGTTCAACGCTTCGGTCATTACCTTTAAGCCAGATGGAGCAGTAATTGCGGTCGGTGAAGATCGGCATAGATTTGTTAACCCTAAATTGAAGGTTCATTTGTACCAATTTCCTTCCGGGGAGTTACTGCGTGAATTAACGTGTCCGATCAACGTGAAGTACCTGATTCTGAACCAAGGTATTGATGGAATGAGGCGTTTGTTGTGGAGTCCTGATGGGCGCTGGCTTGTCGCCAGTTGTCGACGTGGCAGTATACACATCTGGGACACCACGAAAAATTACAGTCGTCAGTCTTTGCCAACGGAATCTCCAGTCGGATGCAGACTCCTGTTTTCGCCGGACAGCCTTCATCTCTATGCGGCTGAGCTTTCAAGTTCTTCCAATAATCTTCTTCGACGCTTCAAACTGAGTGACAAATCCGTTTTTCGAGAAGTTTGTCGCGCGGAAATCGATTGTAGTAACGGGCTGGAAATTTCGCCGGATGCTTCGCATCTGTATACCTGTGGTGTTCAGCATATCCAGACACTGGATGCTCAGTCTCTGGAAGTTTTCAGAGATCGCCCATCAGCAATATCGTTATTTACACAGTCCCGTAATGGAAAGGTCCGCTTCATACTGAATGATCGAACCGTCGGCCTTTCAACCGAGGACGGATTTGATATTCGACGGGCGATTGGAACTGGAAACGAACTTCGCGACCGCATAGATGTTAAACGCCATCTCGCCTGCACTGCCAATGGAAGTATTTGCCTGACTCAAACGCTGGGGCCCCCACAGATTCAGTTTTTTGAATCAGCCGACGGACGCCTGTTCGGTGAATGGCCGTTAACTGATCCTAAATCAACGGGTTTCCCCGCGCAGCTGGATCCGACGGGGAACTATGCTGCAGTTCCGGATGGCGATCATGTTAAGGTGATCGAGATAATCCATTCCAATGAACATAATTTCATCGGGTTGGCGACCGACTACGTTCAGAGTGGAGCATTATCACCGAAAGAGCAGTATGCGGTGGCGGTGACGCAATTTCAGGACAATGACACATCCTTGAAACTGACAGTCCTCAAGCGTGAATCAGATTCATTTTGGAACGAGCATCAAATCATTCGCCCGCGTGTTCTATCCAGACACCATGTGCGCGATTCGCACGTATGTTTTCATCCGGACGGAAGTCGCTTTGTAGTTTCGCTGAATCACTGTGGCCAGATTTCCCAATACAATATCGATGGTGTAATGCAGTGGGAACTTCCAATGGACACGCCACGCGAGGTGGCCTTTTCTCCGGATGGAAGACAGTTATGGATTACACATTCAACTAAGGTCCAAAGACTTCAGCTAAGAAACAATAACATCGATGAAGTATGGAACTGGGACAACACCTGGGCCGGCCTGCAGCGCGGTGGGCGGACTTTATCGATCGCAGTTGGGAAGACGCTTGCAGTAGCGAGTGACAGCGATGGACGCATTCATGTGTTCTCAACCGAGCGGCCCGCTCAGAAGAACTTATTGCAGCGTGACTGGTCGACGCAGGTTGCGTCACACCTGGTCCCTGTAACGACAATTAAAGTAATGAAAAACGACAATTATATACTGTGTGGGGACGAAATCGGCAAGATCTATCAGATCGATTGCCGCACGAGGGAAGTGAAGAGCCAGCATTTGCACAAACAAAAAGTAACTTCCATCGGCCGTGTGGACGACGATTTATGCTTTTCGGCGGGGTTAGATGGAAATGTGATTTTCTGGCGATGGCAGGCAGGAAGAATAAAAGAAAGCTTCCGACTACCGCATGGCAGACCGGTCAGGGATGCGAATCTCAGTGAGGGTAACCGCAGTCGATCGCTGTTGATTACCAGGCAGGGTGAAGGAACCATGCATCGATGGGATCTGAGCCGGCTTGAGAATCGTTTTCGCGATATGGCAGTTTGGACGGACGAGAGGATGAAAACTGATGCTCCTTAAATCGCAAGTCCGCGGGCATCAGACTGCCAACGGTTGTTGATACTTCACTCGTTAACCATTAGGTCGGCCGGACTTCGGCAGCCAGCCCGCGTTGTGACTTCGGCGTCAGCCCGAACTGTGCCAGCAGGCAGCGGGAGTGTTGATCAGGGTGCCGACGCAGTCGGCATGGTTTCGAGGTGACATGCAGGGGGGGGGGTAGACGAGTCATCGTGTTTTTCGATTTTCCGTGTCGCGGAATTTATCGAATGGTGATGGTCAGCAGCGAGGGCTAATGTTTGGTTGACTGTATCAGTCAGACACTTGCACTATTGGCGTGTGAAATTCCGTGAGACCGATTAGAAAAGGCTTTCACCATGAGACAACTACTGCTTGCTGTGTTGCTGGTTGCCATGACGGATTGTGAGCCGGATCCGAAACCGGAAGAACAGCCGACAACGCCGACGAAAGAAGATCAGCCGACAGTCCCGGCGGCAACGACCACCCTCAAGGGGCATACGGGGCCTGTCAGGAGCGTGAGTTTCAGCCCGGATGGCACGCGCATCGCCTCGGGAAGTTTTGATAAGACAATCCGGTTGTGGGACGTGGCCCCTTAAACGCAGCCGGTCCCCACTCGCGCTGAAGCCGCTGGCGTGAACTCTTCTGATACACGATCAGAACCCATCCAGCGGATCGACCGAATCCCTCGCAGCCAGCCCGCGTTTGGACTTCGGCGTCAGCCCGAACTGTGCCAGCAGTCCGGTGACGATCGCACTGTTCAAAATGCCGGCGTAGTAGTTGAATCCACCGATCGTACCAGCGTCAGGATCGTCTGCAGAATGTGTTGCGGCAGGTGCGGCCTGCGGGCCAGAAAAAATGTCTGTTCCAGTCCGGGTTCTGCGTCTCCGGACAGCGTGTAGTGGACGCCCAACTCTCAAGCGACACGGGTGGCTGGTCGGGCTTCATTACTGCCGCCATCGACAAGGTTCGTTGAAAGAACGGTACGTCGTTTTTACCCGTAATCTCCGCCAGTTCAACTGAGTTCATTAAAACCTGGGGCTTCTTTATCTCACGGTGCCAGAGTTATCCGAGATACTACTGGTAACGAAATCACGGTCCGTGATGCGAAGACCAGGACTCTTCGTGAAGGGGCACGTCCGAATTCACGTCGTTGAACCAAACCCGGTTCTAATTGGCACATGGTAGAGAATTTGAAACTGGTAACGGTGTCGATGGTTGGGGAACGCAGCAGATTGTGAATCGACGGCACGACCTTGATGTTCCGTCGGTCAATACAGTGTCGATTCTCTTTCGATAGCAGATTTTTGAATTAACGGGCGGCTCGCTGGCGATAGTATTTCAGGCCGGGCAGGAAGAAGCTCAGGCCAGCGACAACTCCATAGAGTGAGATGCTGAAGTCGGGCAGATTTGTTTGCGGGATGACGGCCATCACTCCGCCGGTAATGAAGAGTGCTGCTGCCTGAATGTAAAACCGGCCGTTTAACAGACTGGCCTTGACCAGAAAGACCATTCCACTGATCAGGCCGATGACCGGTGAAAGTTGCAGGACGGCAAGTCCCATTTGCCACTCTACAAAATAGAGCAGCGTGCTGACGATCATACTGCCAGCCCAGACGTGGACGATCTGCCTTTCCACGAAAGTCACCGGCCCCGCCCGGCGGCGCAGGTTGTAAAAAATGATTGCCCAGACACCCAGGCCCACACACCAGATGCTCATGTACGGCCAGCGTGATGAGGATTCGGCGGCCGCGTCCCGCCATTGCAACACGTTCGTCAGCAGGCACAGTACCAGCACGACGGCGCTGTGCAGCATCCACAGAATCCCCCAGTTTTCCAGCACCGATGCGTGGTGAGTTTCCCGGAATGCCCGGCTCAGCACGTCGGTAAACTGCGACGACCTTGCCGAGATCGTTTCGTGATTGAGCCATGCTTCGAGATCGTCGGCCAGCGCGGCGGCATCCTGATATCGAAGGTCGGTTGGCTTCTGCAGGCACTTCATCGCGATCATTTCAAGGTCGGAGTCTGCACCCGGATTGAGGACTCGCGGCGGAACGGGTTCCTGCTCAAGCACCATCAGAATTGTGTCGACCGGGCTGGCAGCCTGAAACGGAGGCCTTCCGGTTAACATTGCGTAGAGGATCGCTCCGAGACTGTAGACGTCTGACGCTTCGCCGATCTGGCCGCGCTGGCCGGCGGCCTGTTCGGGCGCCATGTAGCTGGGTGTGCCGATGATCGCTCCGGAATTCGTCAGCGTTTCCACATCCGGGGCCGCGGCGTCGTCGCGCAACTGACCTGACGGTGGAATCCGCTTTGCGAGGCCGAAGTCAGTCACGAACGGTCGGCCGTCTTCATCGATGAGGATGTTCGATGGCTTGAGGTCTCGGTGCAGGACGCCGTTGTGGTGAGCTTCCGCGACTCCGCGACAAACGGGGATTAACAATCGAGCCGCTTCGCGAGAGGGCAGGGGCCCTTCCGCAATCTTCCGGCTGAGCGTCGTCCCTTCAACATGCTGCATGCTGAAGTACGGCTGGCCGAGATGGTCTCCGACTTCGTAGACCTGAACGATGTTCGGATGGTTTAGTCTCGCCGCCGCTTCCGCTTCAGCCTGAAACCGAGCGACGTCTTCAGGAGAAGCCAGTGCCCCTCGCAGGATCATCTTGAGAGCGACCTGTCGATCAAGACTTGACTGCCGAGCTCGATAAACAACGCCCATCCCGCCGCGGCCAATTTCGATCACCGGCTCATAATCATCAAACGGTTCCGGTAGCGGAGCGTCGCTGCGTGCAGCAGACTCAACGTGAGTAGACGTTTCTTCCCCGGCATCGTTGATACCGTCAATGACTTGCGAGAAACTCGCAAAGTCCTCAGCGAGAATCATGGTCGCCCAAAGCTCACGCAGTTCCAGTTCCAGGTCCGAGTTCTGAAGGACCACGGTCTCAAGATCCGGGTGTCGCCCATCCCGCGACTCCTTCGCAAGCTGCTCGAGTAGTTCCGCAAGCCGTTCATCTCGATCGATCAAAACAGGCCTCCCATCTTCGCAGCGGCAATCCATCGTCGACCGCAATCAGTTGTTTTAGCAGTTCGCTGGAAGTTGAGGCTGGCAAAGATCGAACCGTCCCATCCATCACCGACGTTTGTTACGCTCGATTTCAATAGTCCTGTATCGTCAAAAACAAACGTCGAGTCGTGGTCGCTTGAGTTTTTCTGTCCGTAAGCCGCCTTTATGTTCAACGATATCTGGCCAACAAAGCGATCACGTGGTTCTATCCAGTGAACTCCGGATCGGGCCGATTCGAAGATACACATCGTGCCTGCAGTTCTGTCTGTAATATCCTGGAGCCGTACCATGCTGTCTGCTTGCCAGACTGAACGTGGACCAACTATTGCGAAGCAGCTGGTTTGCGAACCCTGGCTGGTGACGCCGGATTCAGTGGGGCATTGAAGCCGCGCTTGCGCGAAGTGTTCGTCCGCAGTCGCTGCCTCACGATGATGTGGGCTGACCCACGGTTCGTTCAGTTTGAATCTGTCATACAGTTCCTGTTGATCCAGATTACGGCAAAAAACCATTTGCCAACTATGGATCCGTTTGCACGAGTCGTTTGTCGTGAATGGAAACGGAAAGCATTCATAGTCGGTGTGATAGTTGTGTACGGCGATCATGATTTGCTTCAGTCTGGATTCGCAGATTGATCGAAGGCGGGCGTCGCCGGGCTTGTCCAGTTGGGTGGCCAGCCAGACACTGGCAAGTATGCAGACGATAGCCAGGAGCAAGGATGCATACGATACCCAGGAAACAGAGGCCTGGCTGACAAAGTAATTTTGAGCGTTCTTACAGGCAATCAAGGTCCGCTTCTGTACAGGTTATTATTTCCGCCCCCGAGGCAGTGAGAAGGTTACTCCACAAGTGCCGCATGGTGGCCGGGGATGCCAAGGTTGATGCGGTACAGTCCGCTGCCGGCGGTGATGTAAAGGGTTTTGTTCTGGTCATCGCGGCCGAAGACGCAGTTGGTGGGGAGAGTTGGTGTCTGAATGCAGGCCAGTTCGTGGCCCAACGGGTCAAAGACGACGATCCCGAAGCGGCTTTTCGAGCGGACCGCCGCGTAGATGTGGCCTTCCGTGTCGACCGTCATTCCGTCGACGCCGGTTTCGTTGCCGAAGTTGTGCAGGACGGTTTTTGCTCCGAGTGAACCGTCGTCATTCACGACGAATGCGTTGAGTGTCATGCGGCCGGGGGTGGCGGGTTCTTTGTCGAGGTCTGCGGTTGCGCTGCCGTTGTCTGTTTCGGCGACGTAGAGAATTCTCTGGTCCGGCGACAACATGACTCCATTTGGCTTGTCGACTGCCTGAGTCGCAATCTGAAGCGTGCCATCCGAGTCGAGACGAAACAGGTTGAATCGGTCGAGTTCAAGTTTTTCGGGGCCGACGTACTTCGGATCGCTGAAGTAGATGCGGCCTTTACGATCAATGACCAGGTCGTTGGGCGAGTTGAAACGCTTTCCTTCAAACTTCGACACGATTGGCAGGACGGTCCCGTCAGGGAGAAATTCGACGAGTGATCGATGTCCACCGAGCGGCGACGCGCAGCAGCCGATCAGTTTTCCGTCGCGAGTAAACATCAGGCCGTTGCCCATCCCGCTGTCCGGGCAGTGGACGGTGATCTTCTTTGACTTCGGATCGAACTTCATGACTCGAGCCGGGCCTGAGTCGAACGGCTGAGCGAAATCGCTGAAGTAGATACAACCGTCGGAACCAGAAGCGGCGCCCTCGGTAAAGCCGCCGTCTTCCCACAGAGTCTCCAGTGTTGCTCCAGCAGGAACGATTCTCGAATCGCCAGACACAGTCAACTCTTCGGCTTGACCATTCGATAACGAAGCGGCCATCAGTGTTCCAATCGTCAAAGCGGTGATCGATCGAGTCATGTTCAAGGACCTTCGGTTTGAGGCGTGTTCAGTTCAGGGGGAGTATTGAATTCGTCCGGTTTTCGCGCGAACCGATCGGCAACAATTGTATCGATAAAGAGTTGGCTGGCGTGGAACATCAGCATCGGGAAGACGGCGAATGGTATCGCGATTCCACCAGCGACGGACGCGCCCCCGAAGATCTCTGGATCTGTTGCGAGGTACACGCCGATCGGCAGCGTCTTCTGGCTTCCGGCGAACGATGCGGCGATGCGGTCTCGACGGTCGAAGCCGAACAATCCCCCGCCGTACCATGCAACAGCCAGAGCGACAACGTGCATGGCGACGCAGCAGGCCCAGACGAACAGCACTGCGGTGAGTTGCGTTCCGATGTCGGCTTTCTGAAGTTGCACGCCGCCGCCCAAAGCACTCAGAAAGACGAGCGCCAGAATGCAGGACTGAGCGACGACGCCGATTGGCGTTTTGTTTCTGGTGGCAAAATCAGAGGCCTGCTTTGGAAACCGCAAGGCCTGACCAAGCAGTGTTGGAATTAACACAACCAGCACAAGCCGTTGTGAGAGGTAACCAGCATCAAGACTCGCCGATTGCGAAGTGCCAAGATTCAACCAGAACGGCGTCAGCGCAAAACACGCCGTGTTGGTGACGAGTGTTGTCAGCAGTGAAACGGCATCGTTCCCGCCGGCTTTGCGTGTCCACACCGAGGCCGCGGCCAACGTGCAGGGCGTCGTCGCGGCGATCATCAGCCCGATGCGGAAATCGGGCGTCATCTGAATCCGCATCAGAAAAACGCCCATAATCGGCAATAGTCCGAAGTTAACCAGGCACGCCCACACGACGGGTGCCGGTGCTTTGAAGGACGCTTTCAATTGCTGGCTGTTCAGGCTGAAAGCCATTAGAAGCAGCACAAATGCAGTCAGCGGTCGAGTAGGGACGAGCGATTTGAAACTCTCAACGGACTCTGGCGAACTTTGCGAACCGATCACCAGCCCTGACGTGATTAACGTCAGAAGCGAAAGCAGGAACCAGCGGCGTTTTGCCAAATCAAGCATGAATGCAGTCTTAACTTAGGCCTTAAATGAACGAAGAAATACGCTGGATATACGAAAAAACATAGCGTAAATCTGCCAGTTTTATTTCAGTGTTCGTGTGTTTTTCCGGTGGTTAATTGTTTGGTTTCTGAAGGTGCTGGACCCAGGCCGGGGGGATGTTGAGGAAGACCCAGTCTCGCCGGATTCTTTGTTTTGAGCAGTAGTTGCACATTGTTTTGTCGATGGATTTCAGACGGGATCGTTCGGACTTTGCTCCGACACGCGTTCTGAGTGACCGGACGAACTGGTACTCGAAGTACGACAGAATTCCGCCAGGGGTCAGGTGTTTGAAATAGTGTTCGAAGATGTCGTCGACCAGGTCGGCCGGGAAGTTGTTCAGGGGCAAGCCCGAGATGACGAAGTCGTACGGGGCGTCTGACGTGAAGTCCTGAAGCGGTGCAACGTGGACAGTTGACTGCTCGGCGACGCGATTCCAGTCGTCGGCGGTTTCGAATCGTTGTTTGAGATGCCCGGCGAATGCTTCGTTCAGTTCGACAAGGTCGAAGCGGTCGTTTGTACGGATGTGCTTAACGATAGTGCCGGTGACAGCGCCGGTGCCGGGGCCGATTTCAAGGACTCGGACGGGTGGACCGTCAGCCGGTCGGGCTTGCAGGTAACGCGTCATCGACCGGGCAAGAAAGCGACTGCTGGGCGCAATCGCGCCGGTCGTTTCGAAGCGTTCCCGGAACTGGCCGAAGAATGTGGCGTACTCTTTGAGTGATGACATTTACCGGGCGGCTAAGCAAAAGGGCAGGGCGGGAATCGGATTTCAATCGTGATCTGTGTAGACGCTGACTGATTTACCCACAGCGTTCCTGTGCTGCCAGGGCAGCCTGCTGCACAATATCGACTCCCACCAGGTCGCTCCAGGCAGTGATCAATTGCTGGAAGACTGGACCGGGTGTGCCCCCGCCGATCAACTGGTCGTTGAACTTCGTCACGGGCAGGAGGCAACAGGTGGTTGAAGACGTCATTGCTTCATTGGCTTCCGCAAGATCATCAAACGTAATTGCCGACTCCTGCCAGTCAAATCCAAGGTGGGCAGCGATCTCTTTCATGACCATCTGACTGATTCCGCCCAGGACGATTGCTGAAGGCGGTGTGTGGATGGTTCGATCTTTAACGAAGTAGAAGTTGCCGGCTGCGGTTTCCGTGATGTATCCGTCCGGGGTTGCCAGCAGAGAAGCTGCCGTCGGGAAACGAGCCCGGGCTTCTTTGTCGGCACGCAACCAGTGAATCCGGTTTCGGTGCTTGGCCTGCGGAGGGACCGAGTCATTTGGCAAGGGCTGAATGCTGACCGATGCCAGTTGCTGGCCGGTGGATTGTTTCTCAGCCCACAGTTCAAACGGCAGTGGGAAACTATGGACGCAGACCGTTCCTTGTGAGGCGACATCGCGACCGGCGTCTCCGAGGTATGTCAGGTTCTGGCCTGCGGACACAAAAATGATGATCCCTAGATCGTGCTGCTTCGGGATCAACGCGGAATTGTGCGCGACGATTTCTGCTACGGCGTCTTCGAGTTGCTGGCGGTCGACCTCGGTCGGAAAGCCGCATAGCTCAAGTGAACCAAATAAACGATCAACGTGCTCAGCAAGGCGGAATGGCACATGTCTGAAAGTGCGGATCATCTCGGTGACTGACGCTCCCGCGACGACGGCAAGGTCGGTCACCGGAACGGCAGCTCTGGATGCTGTAACGATTTTGCCGTTCAGAAATGCGATGGGATCGGGCATTCTCGTGAGTTCTCATCCTGCTTTTGTCGCAGGCGGGACGGGGTGTTGATACAAATAGTCAGCGACTTTGCTGAGATGTTCGCCAGCGCACCGTGTTGTGGAAAATCAGCAAAGAAGCTTGCCACAGTCTGTGGATTCTGAGAACCAAATTCTACAACACCTGTCTGGTTCCCGTTACGACGGAAGATTCGTCCCCCGTCAACCGGTCGAGTGACTTCGAAAAAGGCGGCCGATATACTCCCGCTCAGCGTGGATGACAGCAACTTCAGCTACAGTACAAGGAACGACCAGAGATGGCATTGGTGATTGCTCCGGGAACGACAAAAATTGGCTGGATCGGCACGGGAGTCATGGGCTCCAGTATGTGTGGACACCTGATCGATGCCGGGTACTCGGCAACGGTCTTTTCCCGAACAAAATCGAAAGCCGAAGCACTGGTCGCCAAAGGCGCCACCTGGGTCGATTCCCCCAAAGCCGTCGCGGAAGCATCGGACGTGATCTTTGGAATCGTCGGATTTCCTTCGGACGTGCGTGAAGTCTTTCTGGGAGAATCCGGAGCACTGGCCGGTTCCAAAGAAGGCAACGTGCTGGTTGACATGACGACCAGCGAGCCGTCGTTAGCCGTTGAAATTTACGAAGCTGCCAAAGCAAAAGGCGTTGCAAGTGTCGACGCTCCCGTTTCAGGTGGAGATGTCGGAGCAAAGAACGCTGCCTTGTCAATCATGATCGGCGGCGAAAAAGAACCAGTCGCCGCACTGCAACCTTGCTGGGATGCGATGGGCAAAACCATCGTCCATCAGGGCAGGGCAGGAGCCGGTCAGCACACGAAAATGGTCAATCAGACGCTGATCGCCACCAACATGATTGGCGTCTGCGAAGCATTGCTTTACGGCTACAAAGCGGGTCTTGATCTGCCGACAGTGCTGCAGTCAGTTGGATCTGGAGCGGCCGGAAGCTGGTCGCTGTCGAACCTCGGCCCTCGGATCATGGACAACAATTTCGATCCGGGTTTCTTTGTCGAACATTTTATCAAAGACATGGGCATCGCGCTGGCTGAAGCCAGAAAGATGGGCCTTTCGCTGCCGGGCCTGGCGTTGGGGAACCAGCTGTACATGGCTGTGCAGGCTCAAGGGTACGGTCGAGACGGTACTCATGCGTTGCAGTTGGCACTGGCCAGCTTATCTGGTGTTGATTGGAAAGGCCGCTAGGCCATTTGTAATTTTGACAGTGTATGCACCGCCGAAACCAGGAAAACAGAGCGATTTACTCCGTCAGGCTGAGCTTGACCTAAAAGAATATGAGGCATTCCCATGGCACGACGAGGTGAACAGTTTGCAGGGCTTACAGTAGCTCTGGTGACTCCGCTGAAAGACGGGCAGATTGACGAAAATGCACTCCGACAACTGGTCGACTTCCAGGTGGAAGCTGGCACAGAAACCGTCAGTCCGGTTGGAACGACCGGCGAAAGTCCGACGCTGACTCACGAAGAGCACGAGCGAGTCATCAGCATCGTCTGCGAGCAGGCTGCCGGACGGATCAATGTCATGGCCGGTACCGGTTCAAACAGCACAGCCGAAGCGATCCGCCTGACGAAGTTTGCCAAGGGTGCCGGCGCCACGGCAGCGCTGCTGGTCGCCCCGTACTACAACAAGCCGACTCAGGAAGGCTTCTTTCAGCACTACAAGGCCGTGTCCGAAGCTGTCGACATTCCGATCGTTCTTTACAACATTCCGGGACGAACGGCGAAGAACGTCGAAGCCGAAACCGTCGCTCGCATTGCCGAAGCCTGCCCGAACATCGTCGCTGTGAAAGAATCGACCGGCTCGATGGACCAGGCTTCTCAGACGCTGTCACTTTCTGATCTGACAGTACTGTCCGGCGACGACAGCCTGACATTGCCGTTGCTGGCTCTTGGCGGCAGCGGAGTCGTATCTGTCGTCGGAAATATCGTTCCGCAGGACGTACGAGCGATGATCGCGGCCTGGAACGCGGGCGAGATTGGCAAAGCTCAGGAACTGCATCACAGGCTGTTCCCACTTTGCCGCGACCTTCTGGGTATCGCCACAAATCCAATTCCGATCAAAGAAGCGATGGCGGAGCTCGGCCGTGATACCGGAGAAGTTCGCCTGCCCATGACACCGCTGGACGCAGGTCAGCGCGAAGCACTGCGGGCGACTCTCACGACATATGGCCTGCTGTAATGGTGGATTCGGTCGACCTCTGCCGGCCGTTGATCGATAAAAGGATCGTATCATTTTCGGCGAGGCCGCATAAAGCGGCTCGACAGTGTTCTGTCTTAAAAGTCGTCGTTATGTTTGATCTGCTTGTTTGATTGTTTGATTCGATGGGAGTAACGGCGTGGGTTTATTCAGCAGAAACAACAACGACGATGACGATTCGGAAGAGGAGATTGAGTACGTTCTTTTTCAAGGGGCGACGAATGGGCAGGAAGCGAATCTTGAAGAGAACCGCAAACTGGCCGCTGCTGGGTTGCCGCTCGCCAAAGAAGTGGTAACCGAGGCGCTGGCGTTACGGGCCGAGATGTTCAAAGTCGAACCGCAAGGCCCCAAAGCGCTGGTGACGTTCTTCGTCGACGGCATGAAACGTCAAGGGCCGCGGCTGCCAATCCAGAGAGCGAACGCACTGGTTCAGATTCTCAAATTGCTCGGCGGCGGCGACGTCAAAGTTCGAGATAAACCGCAACGCTGCGGAGTGAACGCCGAATATCGTGAACTGCCGTTTGAACTGGCGATCAAGACTCGTCCAGCCCCACCAGTCAAGGGGCAAAAGGCACCAGCAGAGCATCTGACGGTCGTCTTTCGAAACACAAAGTCAAAGCGAGCGACTCCGGAAGATATTGGAATTCCAGAGATTGTCAAAGAAAGAGTCCGCCATTACGGCAAGTCAAATTCGGGTGTCATACTTGTCGTTGGACCGCCAGAATCGGGCGTGACAACGACGGCGTTATGTGCCCTGCGATGTGTCGATTCGTACATGTACCAGTGCTATATCATTGGCGATCCTGGCACGCGAACGGTGCTGAATGTACCAGTCTTTGAGCAGGAAGAGGGGCACACTCTTGAACACACCTTCTTGAGAATTCAGCGGAACGAAGGCAACCTGGTCTACATGGTCGAACTGACCGATCCCGATGTCGTCAAGGATGTCATACAGGGGTCGATGGAAATGACTTTCATGTCCGAGTTGTATGCCCGGGATGCCGCTGACGGGATCACGAAGTTTGTGGAACTAGTCGGTAACCCGGCACTTGCTGCCGAGCAGTTGCGGATGGTGATGAGCCACAGGCTGATTCGAAAACTCTGCCCGAAATGTAAAGAGGCGTTTCGCCCCAATCCAAAGCTGCTTGCTCAAGTCGGGCTGCCGGAAGACACCGAGACGCTGTACCGGAAAGCGCGACCACCAGAGCCGGATGAAAAAACCGGCGAGCTACCAGAACCGTGCCGGGCCTGTGAAGGAACTGGCTTCCGGGCTCGTACGGCGGTTTTTGAAATGATCGACGTCTCTGAAGAGATGAAAGCTGTCATAGCTAGCGGAGGAGATTCGGCTGCCATTCGAAAACAGGCCAAAGAAGAGAAGCAGTTGAGTTGCCAGAAAGATGCGTTGCGTCTTGTTCAGGATGGTGCGACAGGCCTTGACGAATTGAAGCGGGCATTCGCACCGCCTGGTGGACCACGCCGCAAAAAGAAACCCGCTCGACGTCGACCACCTGAGTAGGCAAGTCATCCACAATCGCGAATTGTTCAAGAGTCTTTAAACGGCCTGTCGTTTGTTACGGCAGGCCGTTCAGTTTGCGCACCACCCATTCTGTGGTCAGCAGGGCGAAGAAGAGTAATAGAAATATCCAGTGGTCCCACAAAGTTGTTTCTTCGCGGGATTGAGCCGACTGCTGAGGACGCTTCAGCAATTCTACAATCCGGTTGACTTCGTCTGGCATGATCAGTTCGCCGCCCGACGCATCAGCCAGTTGAGTCAGCAAGTCTCGATTGGCACTTAGATCACTCAGTTCCCCTGTCAGAGGTTCGCTGACATAAAGTGACGTGCTGACTTCGCTGCCAAGGTTTGCATTTTCGACGGTGACTTTGGCGGTCCAGGTACCGACTGGAAGCCCGACGGCTCTCGCCTGAAAGAGCAGGGCGTTTCCGTCAATCGGTCCGAGTTCAATCCGACTGAACGGTTTTTCGCCAGGGATTCTGGAATCCTGGTAGATCTCTATCGACGCCTTCAGGTCTGGATTCAAATCGAGAAACCGTTTTTGCCAGCGGGCCTCAAAGATCGCATCGTCTCCGACAGACAACTGGCTGTTTTGGACGAGCAGTCGGACAAAATCGTTGCCGGCGGAAGATTTGTTGCGAGCGGCCCAACGCGCCAACTGTGCCCAGAAGCGGTGGTGATACTTGTCACCGATGCGGTGTCGCCATCGCCACGTGCTGTCAATGCCGATCCAAAGGACCTGTCCGAAACCGTAGTACTGATGCACGATCATTGCGTTGTCGCGTTCGGTTTCAAGCGAGGGCCCGTCCGGCTGATGAGCTGCCGCGAACACAGTCGTTCCCGGCTTCGCCGTCCCGGTCAGGCCCCAGACATGCCCCGGCAACTGTGACCAGACGCGGCGGTTTTCGGAGCTGTTCGTATCGAATTGAAACATCGCGTGTCGATCGGCGTCCGGCGTCAGTTGCAATCGAAAACCGCGGTCAAGTGGCGCATCGTCCGCTCCAGATTGAGAAAGATCGATCTCTCGCAGATTCGTGACAGGAAGCAACTGCCGAAGTTCCAACGACGTATGTCTTGCCGGGAACTGATTTTTTCCGGCGAGTAGAACCAGTGTGCCGCCTTGCTCCCGCACAAACTCATCGATCACTTCCCAGACATTCGAATCAACATTGGATGGCGAGACATCTCCGATGACCAGGAGATCCAGCTCGGCCATGGTCGATTCAGAAACGTCCTTTCGACTTGTTGGTAACTGAAGCCGCCTGGGGAAGAATGTTGTCGGCAACACTCCGATGTGCGGCTGATCAAAAACAACCCGCTGCAGATCAACTCGTTCATCGCGGCCGAGTGCATTGTCGATAAAACGAAATTCCCAACGAGCTTCACCTTCGACCAGCAGAACGTGTGACTGATCGTCAACGATTTCAACGGCGAAGGATCGTTGATTGTTGTCGTCGCGGGTCTCACCTTCCTGGACAGCTGTCCGAAGCTGGTACTCATTACGACCGATCTTATCTGCATTCAACGGAAAGTCGACATCAACAAAAGGCGTACCCGCAGCGTCTGGCGGCACTCTGACAACGCGGGATTCTTCCGTTCCGTCGGCGTGCTGCAGAATGACGGTCAGGTCTTTGTCGTTAAATCCATCGGCGGCCAGTCTCGCTTTGACGACTGGCGTGTCGTTCTGAAAAACGACTCGTGGATGGTCCAGCGACACGACAGAAATGTCTATTGGGCGAAGCTCTGACCCGATCATGACGGGAATCATCGGAGTGTTAAGTGTTCCTAATCGCATTGCGGCTTGCAGCGGATTTTTATCAGCATTGTGACGACCGTCTGTCAGCATGACGACGCCCAGCACCTTTGAAGTGTCATCCGCGACGTTGATGGCAGTGGCGACTCCCAGGTCAGACTGCTGAGGAAGGAGTGACGGTCTCGGCCTGGTGAGCGATTCTTCAAGAATTGATTCATCCAGGGTTTCCGCTTTGGCGGCGAAGGCCCGGACCTCGACAGCACCTATTTCGTTGAATTGTTTCAGCAACGGCTGCGAAGTTGCATTCAAAAGGCGAGTGGCGATTTCCCGGCGGGGCAGGGCACGCACGGTTTCGATGACCTGCTCAACGTTGGCTTTACGAAGTCGAGTCAGCTCTGCTCGACTGGCTGCGGTTGCCGCTTCTGACTCCTGGATCCAAGTGGGTTCCAGGCCGTTTTCAAGTTCTGAGATCCACCGGTCCAGTCGATCATCAGTGGTCGCGTTGCCGATCAGCTCCAGACTTCTGGCCCAACGCAGAAGTGATGCTTTATCGGCATGGGCATCGGCAGTGTCCATGCTTTCAGAAACGTCGACGGCGACGATGATTTTTGCCGCGTGGTCGCGGTCTAGTACCCATGTTACGACCGGTTGCAGAAACGTCAGACAAAGTAGAGCAAGCACGGCAAGCCTGAGTGCAAGCAGAGTATTGCCGACTCGCGAATGAACCAATGTCCGCTCGTACTTCAGCAGTAAGCCAACACAAACGGCAGCGATGACACATACGACAGTACAAAACCAGAACCAGCCGGATGTTGCCAGTCCTTGAAGAATGAGTTCCCGGCTGTGCATGGTCGTGTGATTCGACTTGTGTTTTGATAGACGTTCTGGCAGAGATCTCACCACAGTAAACGGCCTGGCATAACGCATTCGGCGGCGCTGGTCGAGTAACGGGCGATCCGTCCGCTCCTTGATTCGGTGAACAGTGTTGACGATAACCCGTCCGGTTCGTCATTCGTAGCTATGCTGTTTCTGACACAGATCGCTGGGAATCTCGTGCCAGGTCAGTTACTAACCACTGTCCGCTCAGGATGCTCGGAGTTCACGTTGGCTGGAAAGAGTAAGAAAAAGTCGCTTCGGGAGAGACAAGCTGCCATTCGCGCTGACGTTGCCGAGAAATTTCCCGGATGGAAAAAGCCACTTCGCCCAATCGAACAATCGTTTTTAGAGGTGGCGGACGAAATTCGGGGCGAGCGGATCGTCGTGGTATCCAATGCCGGGGCGCAGGCTGCCGCTGAGATTGCGAAGAAGAACCCAGACGCCAAAGTTGTGTGCAATTTCCTCGACGCATTTCTCGCTGATTCAGCTCGTGCGAGAAACGAAGGCGTCGAGAATCTCGAAATTACCTGCCTGCCAGATCTTCCTGACGGCAAGTGCAATGCCGCCGTGATTCCTTTTCCAGCCAAAGCCGAAAGCGACCTGGCTCGCGAATACCTGCAGCAGACGTTGCAGCAACTCGCGCCGGACGGGCGGTTGTTCGCGTCGTCTGACAATGTGAAAGACCGTTGGCTGCACGACCAGCTGCAGGCATCGTTTCAGAAGGTAACTAACCGAGTAACGCCGCATGGGCGGCTTTACATCGCCAGACGCCCGAAGCCACTGAAAAAGGTCAAGAACTTTGGTTGCTGGTTTGCCTTTCGTGACGGTGAACGATTGATTCACGCGTGCAGCCGTCCGGCCGTTTTCAGTCATCGCCGAATGGATAATGGGGCGAGAACGCTCATTGATTCTTTGACAGTAGCGGATGGTCCGAGGGCAGGGGAGGCGGTTAAAGACAACTTTCGAGTTCTGGACATCGGTTGCGGAAACGGAAGCGTGGGATTCGCTGCTGCTCTGCGAGCGGAAAACGTTCAGGTGCGAGCAATGGATGCGAACGCTCGAGCCGTTCAGTGTGCGGCGATGGGTGCAGAAAAGAACGGGATTTCAGCATTCTCAACCCAACTCGAAGCTGCAGGATTATGTACAGAACCAGGTGCATTTGACCTCGCTCTGGCAAATCCTCCTTATTTTTCGAACTTCCGAATCGCAGAAATCTTCGTCCGGGCGGCGTTTAACTGTCTGAAAAGTGGTGGACGGTTACATTTCGTAACAAAACAGCCTGAATGGTTCGCCGATCGGTTCGTTGAAGTTTTTGACGAAGTCAGTGTGTTGGAATCTCGCGGTTATTTTGTCGTCAAAGCGACTCGGGTGGATTCGCAGTCAGAATCAGTTTGAGGCTGACTGCTCGATTACTTTGTCAGTTTGTGTCAGAAATCAACGGTTTCTACTGCAAAGTTCCTCTTGCTGGATGGATCCGCGTCAAGTTCAATGCGTTGTTCGAGAGGTTCGTGACGTACCTGAACGTAGCCGCCGAATAATCTGTCTCAGTCCTGCCTGCGAGCAACGGAGATTCTGTAATGAATTTTCTACTGGTTCTTGCACTCGCCGGAGCTGGCCCGTCAGCCTCTGTGACTGAAGATGTCGAGGTAGCGTCTATCACTGAGGCTGTTTCTGAGTTACGCCCGATGCTCAAAACAGGAACGTTGCTGGTCTCAGCGGGTGATTGCCTGGCGGTTCGCGTTTATACGCAAAGCCCCTTCACGCACATCGCGGCTGTCATTCATCGAAACGGTCGACCGTTTGTATATGACGCTGCGAACGGAGTCGGGGTGCGGTGCCAGACGCTGGAAAATTATCTGCAACTCCAGAGTCCCGACGAATTGCACATTTTTCAGCCGACTCGGCCACTGAATTCAAGTCAGCAGAAACAGCTGGCTGGTTGGCTCGACGGACAGCTCGGTCGGCCTTACGCGGTTGCTCATCACATCTCTGGCGAGCGTGGCACAGGAGTTCATTGTGCCGAGTACGTGGCTGAAGCACTCTACAAATGTGGACTGATCAAAGTGAAGAATCCCGCAAAGGTATCTCCAGCCAGCCTGGTGAAAGGGATCACGATTTACAACGTGTATTTGCAAACGAAAACCGTCCACATCATTGCCCCGATACGGGAGCCGACACTGTCGCCTACGTGGTACGGACAGGCGTGGCGGTGTACGAAGACCTGTACCGCAGCGTGTATGTCAAAGTTCCGTCGTTGCGTGCTTTGCCAGTAGCGTCTGCGTGATGCTTCCCCGATTATTTTCCAGGGGAGCGTTGTTCGCGGATGAGCCGAACGATGACCGCATCGAGGTCGCGGAGGCCTTCATCCGGATTGATCGGGTAAACGCCGACGTGAAAGTCCGCGATTTTTCCATCCGGGCCGACAACGACCCACAACGGCAGACTCGCGTCCAGTTGCCGTGGGTCTCCCAGTTGCTTAATCAAATTTCCACCGTCCATCGCGATCGGGTATCCGAGGTTCATGAAGTCACGAAGCTTTCGCACCGAACGTTTTGCGGCAGCCAGAGTTTCAGGTTTTGCGAATCCTTCGTTGACGGCGATTCCGACAGCACTGACGCCAAGGCGTCCTCGGCGATTGAGCAGGAAATCGAGGTAGCCGACCTGGCCGTACGGTTCTTCGAGCGGCTCTCCCTGATACTCCCAGAAGTGCAGCACGGTGATCTTGCCTTTCAGTGACGTGGAGTCGAACTGTGATCCTTTGAGCGTTGGCAGGACGAAGCCGGGCAACGGCTGACCGACAAATTTTTTCTTAAGGCTGGTGACATCCCCGACTCGTTGCGACTGGGCACGCACATCGCGAGACATGGCGACTACCAGTTTCGTCAATGGCAAACCTTCAGTTTGCTCGACGAGGGCCGGCAGCAAGACCGACGCCTTTTCAATCTGGGCGGGCGACAGTTCGGGTTTGGTCGTCCCCTCGGAACGTTCCAAAGCTACCTGTAGTTTCTGCAATGACGCAACGGCGGTGTTTGTTTTTTCAGCTTCGGCAGTCTCAAGCGTTCTTGATCCGGTAAGCGAGACTCGCAACGTGAACTCATCGCCTCTCCCCATGAAGACTCGCCGTTCAGCAGCGACGAGAATCGGTTCGTTGTCCGCAACGAAGAACTTCTGACGACGACCGAAGTTGTCGACGGCTTCGACTTCCCAGCACTGCCTTTTGCTGATTTTCGTCTGGCCTTTGACCAGGTATTCAAGACGTCCAGAAGTCCAGCTTGCGTTGTTTGCAAGCTGGTCAGCGAATTCAAACAAGGGCAAAGGAGTCTCCACCGGATATTTAACGCCATCATGAGAATGCAGCACGTGCGGTGGTCGGCCACCGGATCGCCGATTATTTCCATTGATCGTTGCTGTTCCAAAACGTTCAGGCCACGCCCATGCACCGCCGCCTCGCTCGGAAACGAGATGAAAACATTTCTGTCCGCCCCTTGCCGGAGTCAGCAGTGTGTACAGCTCGAATTGCTTGACTGGAGCAGAGGCCTCGCCGTTACGAATCTTCTGGGTGAGCGTTCCTGAGTACTGTAACTCGCGAGTCTGTGCCGCAACGCTTTGTGCCAGAACTCCAAGCAGAATCACTGGCAAAAGGGCTTTCTGGTGAGAATTGTTTAGCACGGGAAGTCATCCTTTGCCGGGCGGCACTCGGGAGGCAGGAGCGGATTGTCATTTCGGAACTACGGAAATTCTGAAACGATGCATTACGATGTGTGGATGCGAAATCATTGTCTCTGGCAGGAGCTGACACAAGGAAAGTGGGCCCTCAAACGTGACGATATCGCCGTGAGGTGGACTCGGCCAATTTCGGCGTGGCCTTGTAACTGCCAATTCGGATCGACGAGCTTTGCGAATCAAACAGTCGTGTGATAGGCAGGACCGTTGCAATCGCCCGTTGACACCTGGCACAACCAGCCATACCTTAGACTTTTTGGAAAGTATGGTACGGACGACCTTTACGGAGAATCTCAGTTGGCTCGATATTTCCTGATTCCAGCGTGTGTTTTGTGCATGGTCGCTGGAGATGAGACGGTAGCTCAGCAACCCGCTGGTGCTAAGCAACCCGCTGGTGGCAAACAACCAGTCGTGATTCTACGACAGATGATTCGCTTAACCCCGCCGGACGACTATCAGTTTGCGATTTCATTGCAGGCTTCTCGTGAGTTGACCGTGCGTGCCCCATTTAATGCGAAGACACGAACAGTCTCGGCTCAAAAAGGAAAGAAAGTGTTGCCTCAGGCAGAACTGGTCGCTCTGGAAAGCAAGCGTCTGGCGTTGACTCATAAGCGGGCGATGGCTGCCCTGGAGGTAGCAGAAGGCTTGCTCCGCGTTGCGCGGAGTGGTGGCAAAACTGAGCAGGTGCAACTCGGCGAGGCTCAGGTAGCCTTCGCCAAAGCTGAACTGGCGCTGTCACTTTACGACAACACTCAAACATCGTTGCGGGCACCGTACGAAGCGACAGTGCTGAATGTTCACGTTCAAGACGGACAGAATGTCAAGCAGGGGGATCCGATTGTCACAATCGGTGATCTAACCAGTCTGCAATGTCGAGTGCCCGTGGACCGAAAGACGGCCAGGGTCGGTCAAACCATATCCCTGACGGTTGAAGACTCGGTCATCGCGGGGATTGTAGAATCCGTCGAACCGATCAGTGAAGATCAACAGCGTTTGAGGGATCTGGCGGTCTCTGTGGCGATGGCTGTTGTGTCGATCAGAAACGCCGATGGAATACTCGCTCGCGGCCAGGCGGTGTATCCAGATCTTGTGCCAAACGATCCTGTCACCCGTGTTCCGCTGGAATCGGTCACAACAACGACGGGTGGGCATCGAATTGTTCAGGTATTGCGAGAACATGTCGTACGAAACGTGCCTGTCGTTCTACATGGACAGATCGGGAAGGGCGATGTATTCGTGAGCGGACCGTTTACCAAGCATGACGAGGTTATCATTTCTACATCGGCCAAACTGGCTGACTCGACTGCGGTGCTGCCAGCAGTTGTGCGGGCAGCACCGTCTAACGCCGCTGGATCGCGTCAACCCGCAACGTCGACTCAGTCCAAGAAGGTAGGGGCTGCAGGTTTCTAAGCTGCGGCTCATGTATTCAATTTACGGCTCTCTCAGTAAAACCGCACGCGGAATCGTAAATCAGGGAAACAGCACAGTGTCAGACGACCCGAATGACCAGAATAAAATCGATGACTATCTCCTGATTGCTCCGATCGCGTCCGGGAAATCAGGGATCGTCTGGGAAGTCATGCATGAGCAGAGCAACAAGATGTTTGCCATGAAACTGCTCAATAAGAACGCTATGCAGGATCCTGACGAAAAATCGTTACTGAAACTGGAAGCGAAGCTCGGTGCGATGATGGAGCATCCAAATCTGATCAGGAACCACGGAGTAGTAATTCGAAAAACCGAATGCTACATGCTGATGGATTTGTTCAAGACTCCTAATCTGAAGGCGTTCATCAATTCCGGCATAGAAATGGTGCATACGAACTTCCGGCAGCTTGTCGAAGGAGTCTGCGCTGGTTTGGGGCACATGCACGGCAAAGGCTGGGTGCATCGGGACCTCAAGCCGGAAAATATTCTGCTGAACCGTGCTGGTGAGGTTCGACTGATCGACTTCTCGCTGGCAGTAAAAGCGGCAGGGGGGCTTGGCAAACTGTTGGGAGGTGGCCGAGGGCCGATCCGAGGAACGCGGACGTATCTAGCTCCAGAGACAATTCGCAAAGAGCCGACCACCCCGGCAACAGATATCTACAGTCTTGGCATAACATTCTTTGAATGCTTAACCGGAACGACGCCATTCAAAGGTGACACTCCACAAGACCTGCTGCGAAAGCACATCGCGGCGGCTCCGCCACTTCCGTCAATGCAGAATGACAAAGTCACTCCCGAGATGGACCGCTTCATCCTGAAGATGCTGGCGAAGAAGCCCAAGGACCGACACCAGACGATGGACGAAGTTCTCAGAGACTTCAACAACTGTCAGGTTTTCAAGAAGGACGAAGAAGCGGAAGAACGTCAGCAGGAAGAAGCTGAAAAACGCGCACGTGAAAAAGCCTCGGGGTCGGACCTCAGTGCCGCGCAAACAGATGAACTTCGAGAGCTGATGGGAAGTCGCCGTGACAGCCGTGCTGACGCTCGAATACAGGCAATGATCAAATCGAATCCAGCAATGCAACGTGAGTATGAAGCTATTCAACTTGAACAAAAACAGGAAGAAGAGAAACGCAAGGCTGAGCGAGAGAGGCGAGCCAACGCAAGCACCAGGGGTGAAGCAGCTGAGCCCGACGAAAAGAAGAAGCCCAAAAAGAAACGCAAGGCACCGACGCAGCAACAGCAACCGATGATGCCGCCAATGCAGCAACCGATGATGCCGGGTTATGCGATGCCACCGCAGGGGTATCCGCAGCAGCCGATGATGCCACCGGGGATGCCCATGCAGCAACCGGGTGTTCCACCGCAACCGGGTGTTCCACCGCAACCGGGGATGGCACCGCAACCGGGGATGGCACCGCAACCGGGGATGGCACCGCAACCAGGTGTTCCACCGCAACCGGGGATGGCACCGCAACCAGGGATGGCACCACCACCTGGCATGCCACCGCAACCAGGGATGCCTTTGCCAATGCAACAACCGATGGCTCCGACTCCTCAACAGTCAGCGCCGGCAGTCCAGCAGTCACCGACTCCTGGTCAACAGCCTGCAGTACCTCCGACTGAGACAGACGAGGGTGACAGCATGGAATTCATGACAGACCTTCCAGAAATCGAATAAACTTTGCCTCGACTCTCTCTGCGGCGAAGTACACAATCCTGCCGCAACATTCCACCATCCATATAACCACAAATCGCAGCCCAGGCGAATTTCGTAACGCATCGCCTGGTGACTTGCTTCATAGAACTATTCTGATGGCTGATTCAAAACCTCGTCGCAAAAAAATTCCTGTTCCGCCACTTCCGTTTGAGAAAACTATCTTCGCGATGGAAGCTCAGCTGGAAGAAATCGAAGCGCAGGCTGATTCAACACCAGCCCGGCGTGACACGATTCGCAACATGCGGGTCGAAATTGCCAGAATGAAACGGGAGGTATTTGATAACCTTGATGCCTGGGAGACCGTTCAGATTGCACGTCATCCAGAACGACCACAAGTTCTGGACTACATCGAACTGGTCTTCGATGAATTTGTCGAACTCCACGGCGACAAGGCTATCGGAGACGACCGCGCCATACTGACGGGTTTCGGAAAAATTGGCGATGAAAAAGTAATGTTCGTTGGTCAGCATAAAGGGCGGGATATCGAAGAGCGAACTGAGCACAACTACGGAATGCCACACCCTGAGGGCTACCGCAAAGCACTCAGTAAAATGGAACTGGCTGCTCGTCACAAACTTCCGATTGTTTGTTTTATCGACACTCCCGGTGCCTATCCGGGAGTTGCAGCCGAAGAGCGAGGACAGGCCTGGTTAATCGCAACAAGCCTTCGAGAAATGTCGCGGCTCAACACTCCTATCATTTGCGTGGTGATTGGTGAAGGAGGTTCGGGCGGCGCACTCGGCATTGGCATCGGCGATCACATCGCGATTCTCCAATTTGCCTACTACTCAGTCATCAGTCCTGAGGGCTGTGCTGGCATTCTTTGGAAGCATGCCGAGCATCGCGACAAAGCCGCGCATGCGCTGCGATTTACATCGCGAGATCTGCTGGATTTCGAAATCGTCGACGAGATTATTTCTGAGCCGCTCGGTGGTGCCCATCGAAGCCATCGTCAAATGGCGATGAATCTGAAGGGCTCGTTGGTCGCTGCTATTCGGGAACTGAAACAGATTCCGGAAGACGAACTCGTCGAACGTCGTTATCAAAAATTTCGACGCATGGGCGTGTTCGAAGAGCAACTTGCCACCGGTGATAACTAGTCATCGCTGCGGGCCTTTGTCCGTTGATGCAGTTACGGTGAACGACCAGCGCCAACGTGGCTGCCACGGTTCGTACTTGAGCATTCAATATGCACCTGTGAGTTGCAGCAAATCTACATGTAACGTCCGATAATGTCTGTTATGTTAAATTTGGGCTGCACGAAACCGCTGGTTTTACAGTGATTCCCGCTGAAGACAGTTCTGAACTGGTTGTGCTCCACCCTACTGAAAGTGTCGAAGCTGGTTGCTAAAGCGGAAACTGAAACGACTGATCAATTGGCGAACCAGATGCTGGTTGGTTCGGTGAATTAAGAGCCTTCTGGAGAGTATTGGCCACCTGCTCTGGAAGCATTGGTGCGGTGAATTGAATCGTATGATACGTGACCGCGCCAGTTGCTGATTCTTTGATCATGGTATGGGTTGATGGTGCGATGATCAGGAGCAGGCAGGTAACAGCAAGGACAAGGATCACTCCTTTGATTGCACCAATAATCGCGCCCAGGTGGCGGTCGTATTCGACGAATTTGACTTTTTCCAGCCAACCTCGAATTGTTCGTGCCAACAGGAACACGACTAGTGAGATTCCGGCGTAAACAGCACCCAAAGCGACCCAATGCCTGATTGGTTGAGCAAATGGGATTTCCTGCTCGATATGTGGTGTTACCTTACCGGCGATCAGGATGCACCCGACGATTGATCCCAGCACAGCCAGTTGCCAGATGGCCCCCCTGGCCGCACCTTTCCATGCAGCGATGGCGATTACAAGAACTGCACAACCATCAAGCCACATATCGCATGATTCCACAAGGTAAAGATCGCTGACGAATCATGGAGGTTAGTTCCGAAAACCGGAGGAGTCTATGCCAGCGTATTTACCGTTCCAGTATCAAGGAAAGTCGATCCGGAATCAAAACGTCTTGCGACTATCCAACAGCAAAGTGACGGGACCATCATTGACCAGTCTTACATCCATGTGTGTTTGAAATTGGCCGGTCTCAACATGAATCCCCTGCCCTCGAACTTCGGCGACGAAGGATTCGTAAAGCAGCTCTGCTTGCTCTGGCCGAGCTGCGTCAACAAAGCTTGGTCGGCGACCTTTGCGGCAGTCACCAAACAGTGTGAACTGGCTGACTACCAGCATTTGACCATCAACATCGTTCAACGCAAGGTTCATCTTTCGATCGTCGTCCTCAAAGACTCGCAACCCCGCGACCTTTTCCGCGAGGGTGACGGCGTCGGCATCTGAATCGTCCGTCCCAACGCCGAGCAGCACTAGAAACCCACGCTCGATCTGACCGACGACTTCGTCGTCGACTTTTACACTGGCAGAAGCAACTCTCTGAACGACCGCTCGCACAACAATTCTCCAGGACAACAATGTTTGATACGTCAGGCGTGGAATTCATGTTCGGCATTCAATACCGGCCAAATCGACGTTCTTTTCCTGGAAGCACTTCCAGGCACGTCGTCCACCATCCTTCGATGATCGTTTTTGAAAATTCGTCCGGCAAATCTTCGGATCGCATTTCTGCTGCAAGTCGCTCGTGATCATAGAAAAGGGGGATGAACTCAATCACGACAGCACTTGGCGTAGAACGCGTAACATTGCCATTATCAGCTCTGTCCGTGTCAATGATCGTGTACCAGACATTCGTTTTACCATCATTTTCAGGGCGACCGAGCACTCCAACGTTTACGAACAATCGTTCGTCCTTCAACCGTCGCTGCCAGTGGATTCCGGAATGTGTGCCCAGCACGACGTCAGCCTTCGCGTTGTCGAAAAGTCGCTCCAGAAAATGTGTGCTGGTGGTGGACTCCCACAGAAACTCGTTGGTTTTTCTCGGGCTGCCGTGGCACAGCAGAAATCGTACGCCGTCCACATCGAACCTGATCTCCGAAGGCAAGGCACGCATCCACTGACGGTTTTGAATCGAAGTGTTCGCGTATGTGTAGTTATAACTGATCTGAGCGAACCAGTTGTCTCGCGGATCTGTGTAGCCGCACTGACAATCGTGGAGATCATTTCCAATGCTGTTGTCGTAATTTCCCTGGACGCACTCAATCGCATTATTCTGCAACAATGGAAACACTCGATTGGGATACGGGCCAAAAGCTCCGAGATCGCCAAGACAGTACATCCTCTCGACACCGCGTTGGTTTGCGTCTTCTATAGCCGCTTCGAGAGCCAGATAGTTGTTATAGATTCCTCCGAAAAACGCAATTTTCACAAGTGCTTACCTTCCCGGTCGTCCCAGTTGATCGCGATTGATGCCATCAGCCTTCCATCGAGCTTGATGCGGCGTTCGTACAGATCGCTCCGTATTGAAAGCAAGTAAAGCACGCGCCGTAGGCCAGTGGGAACTCACGATTGGCTTCATCGAGTGTCTCGCCCATGATTGCTCCAGGCGAATCGAGAAGGATCGGGCAAACAGCGATACCGCGGTCGGTAACAATCCGACTGTGGTTACAAATAAGTTGTCCCATATCGAATTCTTCAAGTAACTCATGGGTCACCCGATCGTACTGGCCGTAGCCTTCTGTCCGTTCAGCCTCCGCACCGATCTTTAGTCGCGGGAGGATCTTCAACCTCGCGCGACTGTAACCGTAGTCTGCCAGCACTTCTCGAAACTGTCCGAGGACCTTCTGATCGTCAGTGTCTTCCCAGACCCGAGTCATCGTGATAATGGGCAGGAAGCCATGCTCGACTAATAATGCGACGCCCTGTACTGCCTTTACAAAGGTCCCTTCCCCACGGATAGGGTCATTGGTTGCGGCGTCCGGCCCGTCGATAGAGACTCTGAACTCAAGGCAATAGCTGCTGGCGTCTTCAGCTTTCCTCAAACGCTCAACCCACTCCGACTTCAGAAAGGTGGCATTGGTCAAGACTGTCGCGGGACCGTACTGTAACGTCAGTTCGAGGATTGGGACCAGTTCTTTGTTTAAGAACGGTTCGCCTCCGGTGAAGTAGTATTCGCGCACGCCGTACCGGACCGAATCTTCCAACTGGCTTCGCACAGTTTCCAGTGACAGGTGCCCGAATTTGTCATTGGTCGGGCTGCAACTGATGAAGCAGTGACTGCATTCCAGATTGCATCTGGTACCTGCTACCTGAAACCACAACTCGTCGAGTGATTCCATCGCGACGACTGGATATTTTGTGAAGTTGGTTTCAGTCTTCATGCCGCCTCCGCTGCGATAAGATCAAACGCGGATTGGATTTGCTCCAGTCCGATCCGCAATAGAAACCGCGAATTGCGACCGTAACTTTTCGCTCCAAGTATGTAGAAACCGGGCTCCGGGTTCTTCAAAGTGTCCGTTCCGGGACTGATCTGCGTCATACAGTCCGCGGAAGATTCATCCATCAGCGCTGCCGCCAGTTTCATTGGCCCCTGACTGGCGTAGCACTCATGAATCTGTAGTTCTTCATAGAGTGACCGGTCAGGGTGATACCCGACATTTGCAATGACGTTATCAATGGTCAGGACCTTACAGTTTGAATTGCCCTGCTCTGTATTTGTTTCAATAGTGACTTGAATGCCGCCATTACTGGCTTTCCCAATTTGACGGACGTACGACGCAGGAAACCAGTTGATCTTAGAGGCCGCGTTTGTTGCAAGCTCATTTGCTCTGGCTGTCAGGTCGGCCCTGCCACGCAGCGTGTCGCCGTCGATGCCGGAGAGTGGCGTATCGGTCGACTTTCGCGTCAGCCAGAATACCTCAGTGTCATAATTCTGTTCAGTCAGATTTCCAAGCGCGACGATCGCCGTAGCGGCTGAGTAACCGCTACCGACAACCAGATTTCGGCGACCAGTAAATCGAGATTGATCTTTGCCGGTGATGTCCGGCAGGAAATAGTCGATCCGCTCGGAAAGTTGGCGTTCACCAAGTGCCGGAACACCACCATTACCAAGCCAGTTGTGGTTTCCAAAAGTTCCAGAACAGTCGAGAACGAAATCGGCTTCGATGACTTGCTCACCATTCTGCTGTGACTCAGTCAGCAACGTAAATGGTGATTCCAGTCGCGAGCGACGGCCGATCGCATCGCCCTTCCAGAAATGTCGCTTTCCGATTGTGAGAACGCGAGTATTCTCTTGAATGCAACCCTGGAGGCGTGAATGCTGGCTGAGCGGAAGCAAGTATTTCCGGAAAAACTCGACTCCGGTCAACAGAGAGTCAGCAGCGGGTAAGGCTGAGTCTGACAGTGCCCCCCTGCCCCACTCCGACGAGTTGATTCCGAACGGGCTGAACAGTCGCACGTGCCCCCATGACCGAACGTTGTCCGCAACAGTGCCCTGCTCCAGTACTACAACTTCGAAGTCTCGCAGCCGCGCGTACAAGGCCGCTTCCAGTCCAATCGGCCCTGCTCCGGTGATCGCAATCCGTTTGCCCGGCATTCCGTCGCTCCAAATCGACATCCAGCGTTTCAAGTAGCTCGCTTTTATTGTTGCTGACTTTGTGTTGCCATTAACTCCTCGACCGCCGCATCCTTTGATACAAGAGCTGATCCCACCACACCGTAAGGACTCAGTGGAATTGACGGTTCCTGTCCCAGCAGCATCTGGCGGACAAGAACAGCCGTGCCGGGCGACATTTGCAATCCTGATCGGAAATGCCCTGTAGCAACAAACAGATTTTTCCGGGCGGGCAAACGCGTAATGAAAGGTTCTTCGCGGCCAGAGAAGGGTCTCAACCCGGACCAGCTTCTTTCAATTTCCGCTGAAGCCAATGCAGGGACGACCGACACGGCGAATTTAAGCAGACTTTGCACGCCGTCGACTGTGTTCTGTTTGATAAACCCGACACGTTCTTCGGTGGAACCAATAAGAATCCGCCCGTCAGCTCGCGGTACCAGATATCGTGCTCCAACCTGAATGACATGCCGAAATGGAAGCGGCGAGCATCTAAGCAGCACGATTTGCCCACGCATGGGCTCGACGTTTAGTTCCACGCCGGCTTCCTGAGTCAACTGACGAGACCACGCTCCACTGCAAATCACAAATTGCCCGGCCGCGTAATCAGCACCTGCCGTGCGAATATGGGTGACACGATTTCCGGATACCCGCCATCCACAGGCTGCCGCACCTTCAAGAAATTCGACACCGACTTCCGTACACGCTGCCGCAAGTGCTTTCAGATGTCGAGGATTCCGCACCTGGCAAAATTCATCAAGACGGTAGGCGTCCTTGACGCTTGACGAGATTGCCGTTTCAAAGTGCCGTCGCCGATCGTCGCTCAGTAATTCAACACTGTTACCGGAGGCTTTCCAGGTGTTTGCTTCATCCAGCAGACCGCGGTCAAACGACACTTCGATCGCCCCGCAGTTCAGGTACCCATTGTCGATGCCCGTGGCTTCGCGAAGCGACTGAGTCCACTCGCCCCAAAGTTCACAACTGAGTGCTCTAAGTCGCCCTTCCCCGCTGGTTTCACCAGCGAGATTACCAGGCGGCAGCATGCCCGCTCCTGCCCAGGATGCTTCCTGGCCGATCATTCTCTGATCGATTATTTTTACGGTCGCGCCGTGGCTGGCAAGTTCCCAGGCGGCTGAGAGGCCAATCACTCCTCCACCGACAACAATCACATCTGACATGCGTCCTGAACTTTCCGTGCTCCGTACGTCTGCAGCGTGTGTAAGGGGCAGTTCACCCTTGATAACCAGAACTTGCTCAATGCTGCTTTCGAGGGGACAGTCGCAGTATAGAACTGCCGTCACTGCGTGTCACACCTGAGGCACAATTGGTAGCGGCCCAGGAGATCACGTTACGAGGTCCTGCGAATACTGCCGCTTAACAGAACCTTCATCTACCAGACGACCCCGCGAGACAGACTCCTCTGCCCGGCCCTGCGTTACCGAAGACTGTTCAGGTACGCTGTGCCGAGACTCTTGATATCTGTCGAATAAACAGCACTTGCCGCTGCTCCCATATTCGCGCCGGACTGCAGTCTGGAGATGAACTGACCAAACTTTCGCCCGCCCCCTGCCTTGATCATGAATGAAACTACCGAATAGCCAACCGGACCGACTTCGCCTGGCCCGAACCGCCCATCCGTGAAAACATCATCCGGTCGCTCGATGCCCTTGAGCGCGTCCAGAACCTGCGATTTCATGCCATCTATATAGGAATTGGAGCCCACAGCTCGCCCGGCCAGCGCCAGACCTGTTCCGCGAATGACCCACTGTGGCAGATTCGTTCCTGGTTTCTGCAGGTAAGCGCCGGTGATGTGGTCAATCACGCTGAGGTGAAGGCCGCCATGAGTCTCGCCGGGGTCATCACCGACGTCTTCTACGGCGATGTATGCGTCTTCAAATCCCGTTGTGATATGAGCATGCCCATGCATGTCGCGAGCCGTGCTTCGGCTGTGCAGAACCTGGTTTAACTCCGTGTAACCAAAACGGTCTTTCATTACGAAGATCGTCAGCCGACCTTTCCAGACTGGCCGTTGCTGAATGCCGAACATCGATCGCAACTCACCCAGATACTGTCCTGCCCAGTCGCTGACCTGTTTCAAACGATCTTCTGACGCGTCACCGTACACGTAGAACTCGTCGCTGGTCACATATCGAGCGGTGACTCGAGCTGACACTCGTTTCCATTGGTCTTCGGTTCGCTGTTCACGCATCTGACGGAACTCGTCTGGCGACAACGCGGCGAGACGTTCCATCGCCAGTTCGTCTTCCGTCGGCACGAGGCGTCGAAGTGGGAGCTTCGGATCACCGCCGTCGAATTTGGCACCTTCCTCGATCCATGTCCGAAGGTCGGCGTGGAACTTGCGAGTGATCCTGGCTTGCCCTTGAGGCATCCGAGGTTGCTCCCCTGCCCCGACGAGTTGCCACAATCGACTGCCGTCCAGATTGCCCGCGACGATTACTCGTCCGCTGTCACCACCTCGCATCAGGTTCTCAAACGTTTCGACGTTCAATCCGCTGTTAGGATCATTGCCTCGGTGACAGCCGGTACAGAGATTCACGATGGTCGGTGCGATGTCTCGCACAAACGAAACTTTTTCTGTACCCGTGGCTTTGGTAATCATGACTGGTGGCGCGTCCGGTTCTTTGCTTCCGTCCGACTTTAACTCTGCCAGGGGGGTTGTCTCGTTGTCGCCGTCAAAGATCGCTCCCTGATTGATCCAGGTGTAGATTTTCTCCAGCTCAGGGCGACCAAGCGCATTACCATTCTTAGGCATCCGAGCCTGAGCATCCTGTGTGACCAGCCTGAGCATCAGCAGGCTGCGTTGAGCCTGTTTGGGAACGAGCAGTACGCCATTCTGTCCACCGCGTTTCATCGTTGCGAAGGATGTTAGATTCAGTCGGCCGCGTGGGTTGTCGCTCCCGTGGCAGTTACCGCAGCGTTGATCCAGAATCGGAGCGATCTCACCAGAGAAGCTGATCAGCGTGGGGTCTGGTTTACCAAGGGCTTTCGCGACTCGTTGACGGTTGACTGTGAGAAGTTTCTTAAGCGATGAAACCGCCCGATCTGCCGGGGACAGTTGAGCGTCGGCTATCAACTTGTTTGCCTGCTCATTCAGCTCTTCGAGCTTCTTTTCGGCTTCTTCGTAGTTCTTACGACGAATCATCGACGAGACGGTCGCGACTTCCTTTTGAATCGCTGAAAGCTGTTTGCGCTGCTCGGGAGTTGGAGCCGCCTGAGAATTCGAAACCGACAACACTAATATTGCTGATCCGAGTGTGACGCACGCACAGAGTTGACGCATTCTTACAGTCCTCAATTCATCGAGTTGACGAATTTTTCTGATATCGATCCACGTTTGACAGTTTTGACCGAGTATAAGTCTGCTGCCATGCTGAAGAAAGACTTGATGCATTGGCCCCATTGCTCGAACGGACTGGCGCAACGCCTGCTGTTAACCTCACGGAGACGATCCAGCTTCGCCAGAATTTGAACGATCAAAGGCAAATTGTCGAATTCGGCGTGCCTTGTGACGAAATCGTCAGCGTGTGTTAACAGAAAAGCCCACCGAATTCGGCAGGCTGCTCCGTTTGTCAAGATGTCCTGCGCAGGCTGATTACTGAACAGCTGCGAGCGCTGCGTCGTAATTCGGATGGTCGGCGATTTCACTGACATACTCGACGTGCGTCAGTTTTCCTTCGACGTCGGCGACAAAAACGGCACGTGCGAGGCAACGATGCAGCGGTCCGCCCTGAATCAGGACTCCGTAGGCTTCTCCGAAACCTGTGCAGCGGTGGCCGCTCAGAGCCATGATGTTTTCGGCAGATTCCGCTCCGCACCAGCGTTTCTGCGCAAACGGCAGGTCCATGCTGACGACCAGAATTTCAACATCGGCTAGATTGCCGGCTTCGTCGTTGAAGCGTTTCGTTTCCTGATGACAGGTCGGAGTGTCCAGAGACGGCACTGTAATCACAATCCGCTTCTTGCCTGCACTATCAGCCAGTGTTACATCGCCCAGGCCGTTGTTCTGAAGCTTGAAATCGGGAACTGCGTCACCGACTTTCAGTTCCGATCCTGCCAGATCTACTGGGTTTCCTTTGAGAGTGACCGCTGCACTTCGAACATCTACCATTTGTTTTATCCAGATAGCCGTCGTGAAATTTTCCACTGATTATGTCTCGTCAGTATGACGGAACTCAGGCAGCAAATCCAGGGACGGGAATTCAGCCATTCCCGCGTGGCCCAATGAGTTGACGGCACTGTTCAAGCACAGCCAGAATTTCTTCTGCCCGGACGAATTTCCGGGAGTTCTTTCCAATAACTGATATCTACGACGAGCAGGAATATTCGACGATGCCGGTGTCATTTCGCGAATTCTACTTTGCAGGTCTGGCAGTTTTAGCTTGCTTGACGAACGCTTCCCACATAAGTGCCGCAGATGTTGTGACAAAGCAGCCGAACTTTCTTTTCATTATCGCGGACGACTGTACGCATCGAGACATCGGCTGTTACGGCGGGCAGGCAAAGACGCCGAATATCGATCAGCTTGCAAAGGAAGGCATGCGATTTACGCAGTGCTTTCAGGCGGCTCCAATGTGTTCGCCGACCAGGCATAACATCTACACGGGCCTGTATCCTGTGAAGAGTGGCGCCTACCCGAATCACACTTTCGCAAAAGACGGTACAAAAAGCATTGTTCACTACTTAAAGCCGCACGGATATCGAGTCGCTCTTAGCGGTAAGACTCACATCGCGCCTAAAGAAGTTTTTGCTTTCGAGTATTCCGGCGGAAAGAATCCCGACCTGAAGGCCGTCGATAAACTGTTCGAAGAGAGTGACAAATCCGGAACGCCGTTCTGCCTGTTTGCATGCTCGAACGAGCCGCACACTCCGTATACGATGGGCGATCCGTCGAAGTACGACGCAGCGAAATTGAGTTTGCCAGCAAACTTTGTGGATACGCTGGAGACTCGAGCCGAGTACGTCAAATATCTCGCCGAGATTTCCTACTACGACTGGCAGGTTGGCGAATGCCTGCGGCTTCTCGATAAACACGGTCACGCAGACAACACGCTTGTCGTCGTCGTCAGTGAGCAGGGTTCGAGTTTTCCGTTTGCGAAATGGACGTGCTACGACTCCGGTCTGCAAAGCGCGATGATTGCCCGCTGGCCAGGAAAGATCGCCGCCGGCACGATCAGTGACGCTATGGTCGAGTATGTCGATGTCCTCCCGACGTTTTTAAACGCAGCGGCGTTGGATCGTCCTGCTGTGCTCGACGGACGAAGCTTTCTGCCTGTGGGATCCCCGGGTACCGAGCTCGA
>JGI24915J38486_100229_pt1 | contig 41187 bp, 44 predicted proteins | sample LinPfosmplate3_FD_38486 | JGI IMG/M metagenome (IMG submission 38486)
TGCAGGTCGACTCTAGAGGATCCCACCCGATTGGAACGGAAAGCCAGCTCAAGTCCCCTCATAATCTTTTCGAGATGAGCGAAGAGAACGGGACGCTTTTCTGTAACAGCCCCTCCCTTTTCAAACATCTCCGATGAAGCAAGAGCATGGAGTTTCTTTTCAAAAGCTGCAAGATCGCCAATACCTAGCTTGTCCATCTCTTTTGCAAATTGACCAAAGGTTGTCTCAATCCCATCACCACAACCCAAAACCACGGCGAGGTATTTTGCGAGATTATCAAGCTGTCTTTTGGAGTATTCGCGCACAGGATCGAGATCGCAAATTTTCTCTGAGAAAGTACGTTCAACAAAGGCAGTAAATTCGTTTTTATTCAGTTTTTCCTGAGCAAACAGGGTAATGAGACGCACATGCAACTGAGACTCTAGCCATCTCATACTGTTATTGAGCGACATAATCACCTGTCGCACCCCTTCCACATCAAACGGGCGCCAGTCACCAATGTAGTACCCATCATCATTCACCATCACAACAGCGTTTTGATTCCGCTCATGATAGGTGCTCATCATGAGGTCGTGCGGGCGCTTGAGGAGATACCCTTCTTGGGTGATGAGATCGAGGCTTGATAGAGTAAGCTCTTCCCGGGTCTTTGCAAGCGCTTTGAAAGTACCACGACCGAGCATTTGCTTGAAAAGCAACTCCACCTCTACATGAGGCGATGGAGGCCCTCCAGGAACATTCCAAAGGTGCATCCCTGTTCCCACACGAGCCGAAAATGCGTCAAGCCACCCCCAGAAGGATCCAACCATCGTGTCGAGATCAGGCGAGCTGTGCGCTGTAACAATGTGCGTCCCCTCATACTGTTTTCCCATAGCAATAGGGAAAAATGCTTGGTATTCATCACGTGGCAGTGATTTTCCAGCTACTAGATCGCATACTCTCCCTCGAGCATCATCTCCCACACCGGAGAACTGGATGAGCCAGAGTTCAAATTCGGAAAAACTGTAATTTGTGAAAATTCCCTGTTCAATGACGCGGGAAACATAATCGATCACTTCCGTTAGAAGGAAACCGCGGTCAGCGTGACTCTCTATGAGATCAAATAGAGCACGATTTACCGTGTCATTGCGCTCAAAACGATTTAACGCATTGAATGCATCCCCGGAAAAGGTAGCCATCGTCTCTTCGATTTTCGTGAAAGAACGTGGCGAAAATGGATACTCGGCAAGCGAGGTCTCTTTTTTCATAAGCAAAAAATTCGGATTGAGCAGGACTCGAACCTGCGACCGCCCGCTTAGAAGGCGGGTGCTCTATCCAACTGAGCTATCAATCCACTACTTTATATCCTTCATTCTATAGGAGTGAGAGAATAAATTCCAGTCATGATATACTACTTCTTCATATGAAGATTGTAATCTGGGGAAAATCAGGCAAAATGGGGAGAGCTCTCTCTGCTCTATGTAGCGAAGCGCCGCTTGAGTTTGCCGATGCTATTGTTGACTTTTCCACGCCTGAGGGAGTCAAAGAGGCTATTGCAGCCGCTGTAGAGCACAAAATCCCTCTCGTTTCAGGAACAACTGGCATTGATACGCAGATCTTTATGAACGCAAGCAACCAAATTCCAGTTCTTCACGCTCCCAATTTTTCTCTCGGCATTGCTCTCATAAAAGAAATGCTTCCAGTCCTCACCCCTCACGCCACTCCCTCCATTTGTGAAACCCATCACACTGAGAAAAAAGACACTCCAAGCGGCACAGCCCTCGATTTACAAACGCATTTGGGTGGAGCTCCTATAGAAGCTAGGCGTATTCCTGGCGCTATTGGGGAGCATTCAGTCACTTTTTCTATGGAAGATGAGGAGATTACAATCACGCATAAAGCACACTCGCGAAAGCTCTTTGCAAGAGGAGCCCTCCACGCTGCAAAATCGCTGATTGAAAAGCCACCAGGTCTATACATATTTACCCCTCAGATGTATACTGAAACGCATGCAAATAGCTCACTATAAAGTTGGCGAGAAAAAGCCACTCCTTATTATCTCTGGACCGTGTGTCATTGAAAGCGAAGAGCATGCTCTTGCATGCGCTATGCGCTTAAAAGAGATCTGCAAAGACACCCCACTCATTTACAAATCGAGCTTTGACAAGGCAAACCGCACCTCCCTCTCGTCCTATAGAGGCCCCGGCCTGGAGAAAGGGCTGGAAATTCTGGCGGCGGTCAAAGAGAAAACAGGCCTTCCTGTGACAACCGACATCCATTTGCCAGAACAGGCGGCAATTGCAGCTGAGGTGTGCGACATCTTGCAAATTCCTGCTTTTCTCTGTAGGCAAACAGATCTGCTCGTTGCAGCAGCAAAGACTGGCAAACCTGTCAATGTGAAGAAAGGCCAATTTCTAGCTCCTTGGGACATGCAATATGTCGTTGATAAGCTTGTAGGTGCCGGATGCAAAGACCTTATGCTTACAGATCGCGGCGCTATGTTTGGCTACAACAACCTTGTGAGCGACATGCGCGCTATCCCCCTTATGCAAAACCTCGGCCACCCTGTCTGCTTTGATGCCAGCCACTCAGCGCAACTACCCGGAGGCCTCGGCGAAAAAACCGGAGGCATGCGCGAGCTTATCCCCACGCTTGCTAAGTCAGCAATTGCAGCTGGGGCAAACGCCCTCTTTATAGAAACGCACGACAACCCCGAGAAAGCGCTCTGCGATGGCTCAACAGTCTTCCCGCTAGATGAATTCCCAGCCCTTCTCGATCATCTGTTGAGGCTCCATGCGCTCACTCATTCTCTTTAGAAGAGCCTTTCTCGTATCATTTGCCCTCATTGCCCTCATCTCCTCGCTACTCCTCTACCATTTTTTCATCATTTTACCCAGCGACTTTGCCCACTTCAAGCAGCTCAAGGCAATGAAAAACGAGATCTCACAAGCGCATGCCCCTACAGAACAGATCAGCCGCAACGTGCAAAAAGATATTTGGCTTGCACAAGACGGGAAAAGGCTCCACCATCGCATTAATAGCGAAAAATCACTCATCACCTTCCTCCCCAAAGGACACCACCACGAAGTTGTCGAGAAGATGGAAAACATCCACGGAACCATGCAGGAAAAGGTAAATCAAGCAGAAGAGACTGTCCGCCACTTTAAAGCTCTTTCGGGCTTTTACCACTACGGAAACAACGAGTTCTTTGCAAATGAAGTGGAGCTCAAACTCATCAACCAGTCCTTACCTAAACCAGAAACAGAAAAACTTCTCCTTTCTGGAACAGCAGAGGCCATGACACTCCACCTAAGTGACCACAGACCAAAGATTTCCGTCCTCAAACTCAAAGCGATTTTGCCATGAAAAAACTCCTCCTCCTTCCACTCATCCTCTGCGCTACAGACACGCAAATCGAATCCAATGCAGCACTCTTTAATGAGAATAACCTCATACTGCAAGGCGATGTCTATCTTGATCATCCCCTCGGTAAAATGTGGGCCGACAATGCAAATCTCATCGACTATCAAACAAAGAGAGACACCCCGTTTTCTGAAGTCGACCTGAAAAAATCTGTGCGTCTCCACTTCCATGAAGGAGCAAAGCTTACGTGCGATAGCGCACACATAGACATGGAAAACTCTTGGGGGTCTGTTACAAGTGACAATTCCGTATTGTTTACAGATGTAATAAATCGCACTCCCGTAGCTCTTAAGAGCCGCAAAATCACGTTTGCAGTTAAGGAAGAGAACCTCGATTCCATCCACGCAAAAGAGCAGGTCAAAATCCACTTTTTAGACAATTACCAAATCACATGTAATGAAGCGATCTATCTCAAAGTGCCTACTCCCACGGTTCATGCTCTACCAGACGCCCTCCAAACCTGCACAGTTGAGCGAGACTTTGATCTCATCGAAGGAGAACAAATCGCAGTTGATCTCGACAATAGAATCATCACAATTGATGAGAGCCTCGGTAGACTTACATCGAAAGATGCTCCGATTCACTTTTCCGCAAAAACCCTTGCCTGGAACGACACAGCAAGCACCCTCGCATTAGAAGGCAGCGTGTGGGTCTCCTCAGCAGAAGGCAATCTCTCCTGCGACAAAAAGGTAACGCTCGAACAGCAAACTAGATTTGGCAAACAAGAGGTCACCCATATCTGGGCCTGCGGAAGAACTCTCTTCACTACCGGAAAAAACACCCTCGTCTCCCCGGCAACACTCCATGTTAATCGAGACCTTTGCGTAGTCGATGCGCTGCCAGCAGAGCTTACAACAGACTCCGTAATTATTCTCTCAGACACAGCCCATATTACCTACAACGAAAATGCTGATGGCATCCAAATCGACTCCATGCGCTTTACAGGCCACGTCTATCTACGCACAAAAGACCCAGATGTCCCACTCAAGCGAGCACTATGCGACACCCTCACCTACGATCCAAGCTCACAAAAAATGATCCTCAGTTCCCAAGCCGGGACAAATGTGTTATACTGGGACGAAAAAGAAGACACGCAAATGAGTGCGACAGAAATTCACATTGACTGGCCCATTGTTAAAGGTGTTGGAACCGTGCACTTCACCTTTAGTGAAGAAGAGGAGGGAAGATGGTTCTCAAAGTACAAAATCTAACAAAGTCGTACGGATCGCGAAAAATCCTCGACGGTCTCTCATTTTCCGTAGGAAAAGGAGAGGTTGTTGGCCTCCTTGGCCCAAACGGCGCCGGAAAAACCACAGCCTTCTACCTCACAATCGGCCTCATCAACCCTGATTCTGGCACCGTCCTCTTCACAGAACAAGATGTAACAAAACTCCCTATCCACAAAAGAGCCCGCATGGGCATGGGCTACCTCGCCCAAGAACCCTCTATCTTTCGCCAGCTCACCGTCGAACAAAACATCCTCTGCATCCTAGAAACCATCGAACCCTCGCGCAAAGAGCGCAAAGAGCGCCTGCAAGAACTTCTCCACGAGCTCCACCTCGAATCCCACGCCAAGAAAATCGCCTCCACTCTCTCTGGAGGAGAGCGCAGAAGACTCGAAATCACAAGAGCTCTTGTCACATCACCCTCACTCCTACTCCTTGACGAACCCTTTGCCAACATCGATCCCATAACCGTCTCCGAGGTCAAAACCCTCATCCACCTCCTCAAGTCAAAGGGGATAAGCATCCTGATCACAGACCACAATGCGCGCGAAATCTTCACAACAGTTGACAGGTCCTACCTCGTGCAAAACGGCAAGGCAACTCTCTCCGGCACCGTAGATGAGCTCCTCGCCTCCAAAGAGGCGCGAGAAACCTACCTCGGCCCCGACTTTACATTATAATCTTCTAAAGAATCGATCGCCTTGAGAACTGCGTTCACGGAAAGCGTGTCAAGGCAGTCGCTTCTGCCTGAGCCGCCACAACCGGGATTGTAGCATGGCCTGCAAGTGTAGTTTTGGGAAACAACTCGTGCATAGGGGTTTTGCCAGGGGGCCCAATTCTCATCAGAGGTGGGGCCAAAAAGCGCAACAACAGGAGCCTTGAGGGCACTTGCCATATGCAGCGGCACCGAATCTACACAGATGAGCAGATTAGAAAGATCGATGAGGGCTCCTAGCTCTTTCAGATTGAGCCTTCCAGCTAAATTGATAATAGGAACCTTTTCACAAATGCGCCGCACCATCTCCATCTCTTCCAAAGCAGGACCTGCACTCATCACAATGGTCTCCCCACGCTCTATGAGCGTTTTGCAGAGAGTAACCATCTTCTCTTCCGGCCAGCATTTGAACATCCAGCGGGATACGGGGTGAATATGGATATACGATTTTACGCCGTTTAGCTTGGAGATAAGGCTGAGTCTATCAGCGTCGGGGATAACGAAGGTGACAGCCCTCTCAGACGGCGTTGGGAAGATTCCAATCTGCCGCAGGGTGTCGAGATTTTTCTCGACTGTGTGACGTGGCCTCTGGCAAGGGCGCACCATGTGAGTGTAGGCGATTTTTTTTAGCGAGCGTTTATCAGGATCATAGCCAATGCGCACTTTCGCTCGGGAAGCTAAGAGAGCAAGAGCTCCTCTATCACCCTCTGTAAGGTTGATAGCCAAATCGTATTTTGTTTGCAGAATCTCTTTAAGAATAGAGAAGGAACGGGGATTTTTTCGGTCGTAGAGATAGTACTTGTGAATCGGAAGACCTTCAAGCATGGGAAGGGTTTCTTTGTAGATATAGGCATCAATTTTGGCATCGGGATAGCGCTTTTGCAGACAGGAAAATACGGCTGAACTAAGAAGCACATCTCCGTGGTGACGCAGCTTTGCAATAAGGATTCTTTTCACAACTACGTAGTTTGCCACTCTCGCTGTTTCTGATCAAGATCTGCTCTAACAGCGCCCATCTCTCTGGAAAAATCACGCTGCTCCTCGTCCATAAACGGTGCGCAAATCAAAAAACGGCACACAAAATAGACAGCAAGTACTCCTGACGCAACATACCCAAAGACAACAGCTGCAAGCCTCCACGTTTTTTTCTCTGTGGGAAGCTCTTTCTTTACCTCTTCTTGAGGCACTGTTGACTCTAGCTCTCCTTTCTGGGTCACATTCATATAGCCACACGTGTTATTGGGCTGCAACATGTAAATATCGGATTTACAAATGTGACAATCGCACGTACAAGATACATTGAAAGCATAAATGGCAGACAAATCAATCCAATAATCGCTGCAACAACAGCTTTGATTTTTGTAACCACGAGTTGTAGAGTGAGAGAAAAGAAGCCTTTTGTAACCTCAGGCTTTTGTTGTGCAGCTCTATCCGCTTCTGGATTCGCAGCATACGCACACACAGCCCTAAAAGGCTCTCTTCCATTAAGAAATGCAGTTACAGCCGCATCCCCCTCTGCCCTTGCAGCAGCAAAAGCACGAACTCCAGCTTGCACATTTGTGTACCTACCAGCCGTCACGGCTCGGCATACTGCACATTTTGGATTATTCAAAGGACCTGCCTCATCAATAACCCCCTGGTTACAGCTTTCATGAAAAAGATGATGACAGTCATTAAGACCTACAACTTCCCCATTTCCAGTCTCATCTCCTGTAAACTCCTCCATACATATAGGACAGTTTCCCAGCGTTATACCAGCCATTATTCCTCCATTACAAGTAAATAGCGCGCGCAATAATAATTTAACTTCTATTAAAAGAGCAACTAAACAAATTACTTTGCAACATCTTTGTTTGAACTGGAATTATATAAAGCTTAGTTGATTTTTAGCTCAATTTCATCTAGACTGGAGCTTTAAAAAAACAAGAGGAGCAAAAAATGAGTCAAGAACGAACACTTTCTATTATTAAGCCAGACGCTGTGAAAGCAGGTCACATGGGCGCTATCATGAAGCACATTGAAGGACACGGGTTGCGCATTGTAGCAGCACAGCTCATGCACCTGTCTCTCGAGACAGCCAAGGAATTCTACGCCGTTCACAATGGACGTCCCTTCTTCGATGAACTCACCCAGTTTATCAGCTCGGGTCCTGTTATGGTAATGACCCTTGAAGGTCCAAATGCGATCGCTAAAAACCGCGAAATCATGGGAGCTACAAACCCAGCAGAAGCTGCTGAAGGCACTATCCGCAAGCTCTACGCAAAGAGTATTGGCGAGAATGCTGTACACGGATCTGACAGTGAAGTGACAGCAAGGCAAGAAATTGACTTCTTCTTTACCAAAAAAGAATTTGTCACTCGATAGCCTATGTTGGGGATGGCTCTCTTGCCGTCCCTACACATACGCAATCATACCTCCTACTGACCACAGCGTTTTATCTTTTCCAGCATTTGCCCTGTCATCACCGCTACTTAGAATTGTGAAATTGAAGGTATTTCCAGTACACACATGTCCATTGCTGGAAATGGCAAGGTCATTCCCCGATCTACCTCCACAACAAAACCAACCGTGGCAACTGTTCGACGCAGAAGGATCTACACTGAAATTCTCTAGAACTGCCGCAACTCTCTCCTTTGTAAAAAAGGAGAGAGTGCAACAATTAAAATTTTATATATAAAGTGAAATGCTAGGTAACTTGTGTGTCGCCCTTGTCGCTATCTTGTCTGCTAACAACCCCGCCGTTGTCAACGTTGGATGCAGCTGCATTGCCACCGTTACCCGCAGTACTTTGAACATAACTTTGTGAACGGTGGTGCATAGACTCGGGATGATCAACATCAACTTCTGTCGTGACTGGAGGCGTACCTCGTCCATCAAAATTTTCATCTACAGGAGGCGTACCTCGTCCATCAAGATTTTCATCTACAGGAGGCGTACCTCGTCCAGCAAGGTTTTCTTCTACATCCGGCTGCTCAACTGCATTTTTCATTCCAACAAGAACCTCTTTGTACTGGGCAAGAAGCTGCATAACTTCATCATTGGATAAATTCGCCCAATTCTGAATGCCTGCTAATGCTTCTTGAAAAGTGTCTGGGAATTTATCTATACTGAGAAGCTGTGTAGTACCTTCTACATAGGCAACTTGAGCAAGACGACCTAGAACCTCTAAAGTAGTCTCTTTTGGAGCGTTGCAGCATCCCAGAAAGAAGTTTTTCAATGCTGAAACTCTTTCAAGAACTGTGAGGAAAGAAACATCCAACGCCTTCGGATCTCCTCCCTTCACTACATCGAACAACTCTTTGAGCTGCATAAGTATTTCATGATCGTCCTGGATTTCTCGCATTTCTGTTTTCGTAAACGTCTTTCCTGCTGGAAGACGGTCTAGTAGCGTTGCAAATTCAGCTGTCATATGCAATTCCCGTCTGGCATTGCTAAGTTGGCCTAAACATATCTGATTATACTTTGTCTGCGTGGTATCCGCTTTCACCATCCTAGCTCTTTGCAAATTTTCTCCGCAAAAAACTGGGTTTGCTGTCCGTACTGCTATTAATGCACCGCTCATATTACTCTCCTGGTTAAAAAAAAGTGGAGTGTAAAGATTCAACTTTTAAATTAAAAGGGTAATCGGTCCATCGTTGCAAAAAGCCAGTTGCATATCAGCTCCCAACTGAATAGTGGCGATGCGATCGGAAAAGGTTTATAAAATAATTACATTGTTCTATGAGTGGATTAAAGAGGGAGAGAATTATATGGCAGGCACAGGGGGAGTTTCCGGTTCTAATAGTTATGAGTGGACCCCCGCAGCAAATGGCAAAACGACTGTGTTTACTCCCGCAACTGCGGATACCATGCAAACTCACCTTGGCACTCTTTCTACTGCGATAGGAAAGCAAATTGGCGCGTTGCAAACAGCTTTTACAAACGTCAATGATACGCATTCAAAAAACCAAGCGCAGAATATGAAAGTTTTATACGAAGCCTTAGCAGGCCCCTACATGGACAAATATACTCCTGATGTAAAAGTAGCACAAGGTTGGATTACAAAAGCTGTACAAATATGCGGTGGAAAACCTTCCTGGCAACAGGTCCTTTATTATTCAGCCACGAGTGCACAAATAAACAAATTTTCAGCGGCGTTAAATAAAGCCGCTGGTTTCACTGTCTCTCCAACAGGTAGCAATTCTAAATACACGTTGTTTAATATATTGCGAGTAACAGGTCCCGGCCCGCCACCCTATGGTTCCAATGCGCTCTTCAACAATCAAACTATGTTCACAACTTATTCTACTATGGGCAACTTTCCGGGTTGTCATGCTCTTATGCTTGCCGGGAAATCGTGTGAAAATAATATGACTGATTTCTTTAATAATCCTACAGTAAAGACCATTCTCGCAATGCTTCCTAAAACGGGCAACCCAGAAGGCGCTGGTGCAAATTATACTTATCCAAAGGGACAACCGATACCAGACCCCCCTTTTGGAATCGGCTTTACAGCAAGTCAACAAGTCACGCTCAGTGAGGGCCAAAATCTCACAACCTATCACGCTGATTTCGAGAAATATACATCGGAAATAGAAGCTGATTTTACAAAAATACACGGAAAGCTTGCAAATCCCAATAACTACACTCAAGCGGAGAACGCGCAGGTCAATACAAATTTAAATGCAGCCCAAGCCGAGATAAACAACTTTCCTTCAGGTGATGACACGAACGCAACCGTTGCGCAATCTTTAGTGCATCTTCGAAAGATTACGATGGCGTTAAATAATGCGGCAGAGAGCGGAAATTTTTAGATGAATAGGGTAATCGGTCCATCGTTACAAAAGTCAAGTTGCATGTCGGCGCCAAACTCTCCTGTGGCAATGCGACCCTCCCCAAGAATTGATCGTGCTTTGTCTATAGCGTAGTGGTAAAGAGGAGCTGCTTTTTCTGGACGCATTGCCTCTATAAAAGAGGGCCTGCGTCCTTTGCTGCAATCACCGTAAAGGGTAAATTGAGAAACGAGCAAGAGACTTCCATTCACCTCTTTTAGAGAGAGATTCATCTTGCCGGCATCATCTGGAAAGATGCGGAGGTTGCATATTTTTTCGATGGAAACATCTACATCAGATCGAGCGTCAGAGTGCGTAAAACCAATGAGAGCAAGGATTCCTTTCTCGATGGCACCGATTGTTTCTCCTGCCACGACAACCTTTGCATGCGAAACCCTCTGCACAACGGTTTTCACAGTCGCTTCTCGAGGGCATCTAGCTCGTCGCAGATTCCTTGGGGAAGTTTATCACCAAACTTTTTGAAGTAGGTGCGTAGTTCTTGCACCTCTCCTTTCCACTGCTCATTGTCGATAGCAAAAAGTTCATCCGAGATGGTGAGGCCTGAAAGATCTAAGTCGGATTTTTTGGGCGCGTATCCAATAGGGGTTTTTACAGCGTCCACTGCGCCATCACACCTCTCGAAGATCCATTTGAGGACGCGGGAATTCTCGCCAAAGCCGGGCCAGAGAAATTTACCCTCTGCATCTTTGCGAAACCAATTGACATGGAAAACTTTGGGCATTGTAGCGCCTGGTTTTTCCATGGACAGCCAGTGACCGAAATAGTCACCCATGTTGTAGCCGCAGAAAGGAAGCATAGCAAATGGATCATGACGCAACTGCCCCATGGTTCCAGCGGCTGCGGCTGTCATTTCAGAGGAAACAGCAGCCCCCATAAAGGTGCCATGTTGCCAACTAAGCGATTCATACACGAGCGGCTCAACATTTTCCCGTCTACCACCAAAAATAATTGCAGAGATGGGCACCCCTTTTGGGTTGTCCATCTCAGGGCTTACAACTGGACACTGTTTTGCAGGGACTGTAAATCGGGAGTTTGGATGCGCAGCCTTTTCACTAGATCCCGGACTCCATCTTCGACCATGCCAATCAGTGAGCTCTTGCGGAGGCGCTATGCCCATATTCTCCCACCATACATCGCCATCGTCTGTAAGTGCTACATTTGTGAAGAGGGAGTTTTTTTCAATGGAGAGCATTGCATTTGGATTGGATTCCATAGATGTTCCAGGGGCAACACCAAAGTATCCAGCCTCTGGATTAATCGCATAGAGTATCCCATCGTCGCCAAAGCGCATCCAGGCAATATCATCGCCAACAGTTTCCACACTCCAGCCGGGTAGAGTGGGCGTTAACATTGCCATATTGGTTTTTCCACAGGCACTCGGAAATGCTGCGCAGATATATTTCTTTTTTCCCTCGGGTGAGGTAAGCCCCAAAATAAGCATGTGCTCGGCAAGCCATCCTTCATCGCGAGCCATTGCCGAGGCAATGCGCAATGCGAGACACTTCTTACCGAGGAGCGCGTTACCTCCGTAGCCACTTCCAAACGACCATATGGAGCGCTCTTCAGGAAAATGAACAATATATCTGTCGTTGGGTCTGCAAGGCCATTTAGGACCTTTCTCTCCATTTAAAAGTGGGATGCCAACAGAGTGGATACCGGGAACGAAAGCACCGTCAGTGCCGAGCATATCTAGCGCCTCTTTTCCCATACGCGCCATGATATGCATGTTGACAAGTACGTAGGGAGAGTCTGTCAATTCCACACCAATAATTGACATGGGAGAACCAATCGGACCCATGCAATAGGGAATGACATACATTGTACGCCCTTTCATACAACCTTGAAAAAGCTCATGAAGCTTTTCCTTCATCTCTGTTGGCTGGGACCAATTATTGGTAGGCCCAGCATCTTCTTCTTTTTCAGAACAAATGTATGTGCGCCCCTCGACTCTTGCAACATCTTCAGAATCAGAGTGACACCAAAAAGATCCGGGTCTTTTTTTTAGTGAAACAAATACGCCATCGTCAACAAGCTCTTGACACGTATTATCGTACTCTTCATTGGAGCCATCACAAACCCGTACTTCTTTTGGTTTGCAAAGCGCCTCCATTTCCTCGATCCACGCATCGAGTTTGGCATGCCCTGTTTTCATCTACATACTCATAGATTTATTCTTTTTAAACTTCTCGAGATATTCTAGAGACTTGCCCGTACCGATACAAACAGCAAGCAGTGGATTTGCTGCAATAATTACAGGAAGACCAGTCTCTTTAATTAACGCTTTATCCAAGCCCTTAATGAGCGCTCCGCCACCCGCCAGCACCATTCCTCTTTCAACGAGATCGGCTGCAAGTTCAGGAGGACATTTTTCGAGTGTAAGTTTTACAGCTTCAACAATTTGCTGAATAGGTTCGGCTAAACATTCGCGAATTTCAACAGAATTAATGCGCTTTGTTACAGGAAGCCCCGCAACTTGGTCGCGTCCACGAACCTCCATTTCGAGTTCGTGATCGCCCAAAGGATAGGCAGAGCCAATGGTCATCTTTATTTCTTCAGCTGTTCTCGGCCCAATCATCAAGTTGTATGTACGACGCATATAATTGATAATACACTCGTCAAATTCATCCCCTGCAATGCGCAAGGATCTGGATTCAACAACACCACCCAGTGAAATAATAGCGATTTCCGTTGTACCGCCACCAATATCGATAATCATATTCGCAGAAGGCTCATGCACTGGCAAATCGACACCAATAGCTGCTGCCATCGGTTCCTCGATCAAGATCACCTCTTGCGCACCCGCGCGCAATGCAGAGTCTTCAACCGCACGCTTTTCCACACCCGTAATACCCGATGGAACGGCAATTAAAATCTTTGGTCTAAACAGACTGCGTGACGGTGTAACACGGCGAATAAGCTCCTTGAGCATACCCTCGGCAATCTCAAAATCGGCAATCACACCATCTTTCATTGGACGAACTGCATGAATTTTTCGCGGCGTTTTTCCAAGCATCGCTTTTGCTTTATGTCCAACTGCAAGCACATCATTCGTATTAGAATCGACAGCAACCACAGATGGCTCTGCTAGCACAACACCCTTCCCACGCACATAAACAAGCGTATTTGCTGTTCCGAGGTCAATTCCTATATCACTTGAGAAGATACCTGATAGATGTCCCCACTTCTTTCGAACCGACTGCCCAATCTTTTTCAGCATGGGACTCGATCCCGCAACACTACTTTGCATACACACACCATTTTATTGCCAAGCATAAAGAGGAGTGATTTTCGTGTCTAGGATATATCAGGTATTGCTTTAAGAACTTCCACTTGAAGAGCGTCTAAACCAAGCACTTTGCCAATGTCAACATCATCAGCAAAACATTGCACACCCTTATTTATCGGAATTTCAATCGAGTGATAATTCGTCAAAATAGCATATTTACTCTGCATCCAACTAAATTCCACACAAAATCCCCCCGGATGGGAATAGTCCCCGACTATGATACTCATCTGGCACCTTTGAAAAAAACTGCACTCTAGCTACAAAGTCTACTTTTGACACCGTTTCAAGCTTAAGCTCATCGTAAACATTTTCAGCATCCACCATGATTTTAGGCTCCGTATGCTTTCTGCCGAACTTCAAATCAAACATCTTCTCTATTCTGGAATGGACTTCATCACCTAGAGTTTGCGGCGGAAGGATTATCGTCAACGTGTAGCATTCGTGCTTCAGCTCTTCTTTATCATCTTCAGACGATTCAATTGATGCAAACACTCCTCCGCACGCTTCCTTGAAGCGATCTTGACAAGCAAGCAAAGAACGTGGATTTGTAAAATCGCGATACGCTCGCAGGCGGCGATACACACAAGGAGGGTCATATGGAATTTTAGCCCTCTCTCTTGCATCATCAACATCACGCACCCCGTGAAAAACCTGTTGTACTATTGCTCCCACACTCATGGTCAAAAAGAGTAGCACAAGGAAATATTAAGTGGCAGGGCCAAGTAGTTCGAGCACATCTTCCCAGGTGAGTTTGGAGATCGCCTCGTCATCGCAACTTACAACCTTCTTGACAAGACCTTGCTTCCGTTTTTGCATCTCGACAATCTTCTCTTCGATCGTGCCTTTCGTAACAAGTTTGTAAACAGAGACGTTTTGCTTTTGTCCGATGCGGTACACCCTGTCTGTCGCCTGGTTTTCCACGGCGGGGTTCCACCACATGTCGTAATGGATAACTGTGTCTGCACCAACAAGATTGAGGCCTGTGCCTCCAGCTTTTAGCGAGACGAGGAAGACAGAGATTCCCTTATCTTCGTTAAAGTTTTTGACAATATCGAGACGGTTCTTGCTCGTGCCATCGAGGTAGGAAAAGCGTATTCCAAGCCTTTCGAGATCAGTACGCATAATTTGCAACATACGTGTGTATTGCGAGAAGATCACTGTTTTGTGCCCTCCTTCGATGAGAGTCTGCAATAGCTCGAGCAGCATGTCGTACTTGGCAGAGTCTCCAGGTTCCACCGTATCCTTGGCAAAGATTGCTGGGTGACAGCAAATTTGTTTTAAACGGGTGAGCGTTGCAAGAACATGAATCTGCACCTTGTCAAAACCGTCACGTGCAACAAGCTTCGTGAGCTCATCACGCGCAGAAGCTGCGTATGACTGGTAGAGATCTTGTTGGGTAGCTGTTAGTTGCGTATGGTAGACAATGTCTGAAATTGGCGGTAGATCATCAAGAACATCAACCTTCATTCGGCGCAAGATAAACGGTGACACTTTCTGCTTGAGATAGGAGAGATTTTTCATTTGCTCATCGCCAGAGACGCGAATATATCTCTCCAAGAACCGCTCAAATGTACCCAAAAAGCTCGGCATGAGATAGTCAAAGAGGCTCCACAACTCTTCCAGTGAGTTTTCAATCGGCGTACCAGAAAGAATCATACGATGCTGCGCTTTCACAAGCTTTACCGAACGAGCATTGCGTGTTCCACGGTTTTTGATATGCTGCGCCTCATCGAGAATAGCGAGGGAAAATGTCGTGTCCTCATAAAGCTCGATGTCTTTCTGTAGTAAACTGTAGGAGGTAACAATCACATCGTACTGCTCCACATCATCAATCAGTCGTTTTCTCTGCGAGGGAATACCATCAATAACAAGAACATTCAGCTTAGGATTGAACTTGATAAATTCTTCTTTCCAGTTATAGAGCAACGATGTCGGGCAAACAATAAGCGATGTCCCACGGTTCAACTGCGTTATAGCAACAATTGCTTGCAGTGTTTTTCCAAGACCCATATCGTCCGCGAGAATCCCGTTTAAATACATCTTGCGCAATCTCTCAAGCCAGTTGACTCCCTCTTCCTGATAGTGGCGCAACTCAGCTTTTATCGACTTAGGAACGGGAGAAAATTTCACCTTTTTATCACCGAGCATCTGCGATCTGATCTCTTTTAGCTTCTTTGTCATCGTAAAGACAACGGGAAGTTCTGCAAACTGCTGCTCATCAATATTGGCAATACTCCAGAGCGGTCTCTCTAACTGGTGGTTATCAAGCTTCTGAATACCTAGCTCATCAAAGAGCTGCACAATCCCGCCAACCTCTTCAAGGTCGAGCACAAGAATCTTAGGGATTTTCCCTTTAGCCTCATTACGTCCTCGTCCACGGGCTCTCGTTGCTTCAAGCTCTAGATATGCCCTGCGCGACAAGATACATTCCCACAGCCTGTCCATTGTGACACCCTTCAGCGCTCCATCAACTTGCAGATCGATGTCATACACATCCATCCGATTTTCATGCTCGGAAAGCGCTAAGGTAAACTTCGATTCGTTGTAGATAAACTGATCAAGAAGATTTTGTGGGCAGTTAAATGCGATCTGATCCTGATAAGCAGGGATCGTCTCTGTCATAAATTCAATGACCTTCTTTTCCGTCTTTGCAGAAAAAACGCCTTGTTCAGGCAAAAAGTAAAAGTCTTGGAAGAGCGCGTCGACAATCTTTTGTTCATCGACCAAATTACGCGCAACAATTCCCTGCTTCGTAATAAACGACTCAATGTCCTCTGTCGTAAGTTGTCCCGCATCAGCAGGAAGCACCTTCCCGCTATAGTCAAACGAAAGATTAGCCTCCAACTCTCCATTGAGATAGGAAATGTCACACACTCCCTTCACCTTTTCAATATATGGAAGGGTAGTAATCGTTTCCACAGCTCCATCATCAGCAATCTCAGCATACGCCGACAGCTCACTCAACCCATTCTCAATAAACGTACCGAAAAGCGGCTGAGGAATTGTCATTTCACGCAACGGCTTCAAGCTGCTCAAGTGCTTTCGAGTAATCTTCTCACCAAACCGGTAATAGGCGTGGTTAGAAAGCATTCCTGGACTCGCGCACTCAAAGAGACGAACCTCTTCTAAAGTCAATCTCGCTCCGTCAACAAGCAAACAGGGATTAATCAGAATCTTCGATGTTGGCGGTTTAATAAACTCTAGTTCCATCCGAATTGATGCAGGACTTTGGGAGAAGCGCAATGGATTCTCCAAACTCTCCTCGTACATGCAAGGCAGCACAGGCAAATCATCATCTGTAAAACCAATCTTATTCGCAGTAGCAATTTCATATGCCTTGGCAAGTATCGTTCCAAAAACGCGCAGTTCCATAAATGCTGTCTTCTGACTTCTTTCATTCTGCGATTTATCCACAATGCGCGAAAAATCAAGCACCATCTTCGCAAGCTCTCCCTCTGATTTTGAAAAGGAGTCCAACGTGAAAAAATAATTCCTCCCACCAATCTGAATGGGCTCGTTATGGCGCATCGATTCAAATAAATCGCGAATATTGGGAATATGCAACGGCTTTGATCGCGATGGAAGCCGAAATGCCAACTGCAGTTCCACCGAATTCTTAAACTGTTTCTGCTCAAAAGAGACAATCACCGCAAGCTCTGCACGATCAACAGGTCTCTCCTCACGCGTAATAAAAAAAGGTGAGCGCGCAAGCAAATTCGACGCATTCACATACTCTTGCAACAACTGCTTCTGATACTGCTCTTCTTTCCTCAGGTCTTCCTTTGTGGCAGCCTCCCTCATAGCTTCAAGAAGTTCCTCTCCACCCTTATCTTCCTCAATCTCCACCATGTCAGCCTCTTTCGAATAGGCAACCAAAATCGAGTCAAGATTCTCTTCCAGGTAATACAAGAGCGCTGCTAGGTGCTGACAGTCGTAATGATAGGGACAATCACAGTCGGAATCAATCGTTTCACATTCCAAACGATCGATTTCTATTTCGCTCTGATAAGTGTTGTCATATTGACCGAGAACTTGCGCTGATATCCGCAATGTCTTGGTGTCTAAATAAACAATCTTTGCAGATACAACGCGACAGTCTTCAAAGAGGTCCTTTCCTTCTTTCAATATGTTCGACGAGAAATCTTGCTTTAACTTGCGTACATTGAGCATGGGTCACTTCCTTTCAAGAAGCTCACTTGTACATTTTCCCTCAATCCTTGTCAAGTTGGGCAGGTAGTAATTGATGAATTTATGCAGGACCTATCGCCCAGATGAGAACTAGTAACTAGAGACAATAGGTGATTTTACTCCTCAGGAGACGGGGGTCGAGACTCAAGTTTCACCGCCTCGTCGTTTGCATTTGCAAGATCCAATTGAGAGCCACTCAGACTTGTCTTCAAACTATTCGATCTTTCAGAGGTCCTATCCTCTTCATCAGCAAGATCTCGCACTAACAGATCACACTCTAACTGAGCTTCTGCAACCTTGCATTTAGCTTTGGCAAGATCCAGATCATATAATGCTTCAGGAGTCGGAGCGTCACACCACGCCTCTTCAGCAAGATCAACAGCATTTTGTGCGTCGACAAGTTTCTTCATAGATTGGTGAACCCAATGCTTAGCACTATCAGAAGTAATCGCATATTCATAATCACTTTCCTCATCCACACCATATACATGAAATGCCTTGTGCTCATTGTATTGTGTCCGTTGACTCTTCGCTAATATCCATTTCTCTTTAGCAACTTTATGATTCTCTTCTGCGCGCAGATAAGCCTTGCGATTACCTGACCCACATTGCGCAAGATTAAGTGTTGCCGAGGCTAGAACGAGCCTAGCTCGAGTAACCTTCTCATTTCTTTCAGGGCTATCACACGCATGTTTTGTCAGCATAAGAACATAAAGCTCAGCTTTAGCAACTTTTAACTCAGCATTGGTTTTTGTCAGTTGTACCACCAATTTTTTGGTTGGAGGAGATCGTGCATCCACCTTAAGCCGCAAACTATTCCAACTAGTCTCTAGACGAGTCACCCTCTCTTCAGCTCGCATAATCATGCGCATCTGCACATCGATATATGCGCCACCGGCCCGCCTTATTGCCTGTCGTGCTTTAGCACTCACTGCAGTAACAAATGAAGCGATTCCAGAGCTATCATCTCTTGAGAAGGAACCAGAAAGAGCTCCTTCCCGAATCTAATGAATTGCTTTATCCAATATTCGAACAGGCTCATCATCGCCATCCATTGATAAGTCTTTAGCAACAGAAACCACTTTTTCTTCCGTATTTATGATTTGCTCAACCTTTCCTTTCGAAACGGCCGATTCAAACGCCTTAAAAGCTTTATTAAAATCACTCAATAACACTTTATCCATAACCACCCCCTAAAGTTCAAATAAAGGATTACTAGTTAAATGTTAACTAAATAATTTATACCGAGATCATTCAGATGATTTCTCATTCACCAGCACTTGCGTTAAATGAAAGGAGAATATATGCTTTGCGCTTACTTGGGCGGGTGTAGCTCAGTGGTAGAGCATCACGTTGCCAACGTGAGGGCCGTGAGTTCGAATCTCATCACCCGCTCATTTTTTTTTACTTAAGGAGATAGCTTCCAATGACCGACGAACACAAGAGCGAAACAGTAAGCGTAAAGGTAAAACGAGAACCTTTTTGCAAAGTAACACTGGAAACGATAGCTACAACAACTCTTGTAGCACAAGCGCGAAAAGAAGCCGTTAAGAAAGTATCCAAAAAAGTATCTATCCCAGGTTTCAGAAAAGGAAAAGCTCCCGAGAGCGTGATCTTGAAAAGTTTCGGAAAGGCTGTTGACGAAGAATGGGAAAAAACCATTGCCGATCAAGCATTTCGAGACGTGCAAGCCTTGGTACATGTACCTATCCTCAATGGAAATTCTCAGATTGTCTTTGACATGAAAAAGCATTCAATGGACGGAGCAGAAATGACCTTCGCCTTTGAGACAGAACCCACACTTCCAGAGATCGACTACAAGAAAATCACTCTTGAATCTCCTAAGAGACCCCCTATTACTTCCAAAGAAGTAGAAGCAACCCTGGAAAAGATTTGCTCCTATTTTGGAAAAGTAGAACGAATCACCGATCGCCCAGCGCAAGAAGGTGACGCAGTACACATTGATGTCAACTTGATCAAAGAGAAAGATCTCACTCCAGTATTCAACAACACACGCTTTGAAGTGCGCGAAAAGAAGATGGCTAAGTGGATGCGTGATCTCGTTCTCGGCATGCAAGTGGGAGAATCTAAAGATGGCGTTTCTAAACCTGATGAAGATGCTACTGACGAAGAGAAAAAGAACTTTGAGCCTAAAGACGTCCGCGTAACGCTGATTAGCATTGAAAATGTTGACCTACCTCCACTTGATGATGAAATGGCACAGAAACTCGGCGTGAGCACAGCAGATGAAGCAAAAGAAAAGGTTGAGCTCTTGCTGAACAAGCAAGCAGACGAAGAAATCCAACGCTCACTTCGTGAAGATGTAAGCGAAAGATTAATTGAAGACTTCCCCTTCGAGGTCCCTGAAACAGTTGTAGCAAGAGAGGCAGAACACCGCTTGCAATCACAACAAAAAAATGAACAGTTTCGCACAAAGTGGCGCGGTCTCAGTGAAGAAGAACGCACAGAGATGCGCAAACAAATCACTGTGGAATCTGGAAACGCTATTCGCCTTTTCTACGTCTGCCGAAAGATAGCACAAGAAAACGGCATCAAGGCGAAACCAGCAGATCTTAGCCAGGGAGTGACAAGCACTCTGGATGCGATGTTCGCAGATCCTGCCCTACTCAATGCAACGCCTGGATCAGAACAAGAATCTATTGCCCTCTCACGTGTAATGCTTTCTAAAGCACAAGACTTTGTGATTAGCCAATCGACAGTGAAAGAAAAGAGCGCGGGAGCCAAAAAAACTACTTCAGCAAAGCCTGCCGCAAAGAAGCCTGCCGCAAAAAAACCGGCAGCTACTAAGCAATCAGCTACTGCTAAGAAGCCTGCCACTGCAAAAACGCCTGCTGCTAAGAAACCAGCTGCCGCGAAAAAAACTGCTGCAAAGAAGAAATCAACTTGACCCTCGTGTCTCAGACAGCATATAAAGTATTCTATGGAGTGTGTAAAAATCTACACCTCTCGATTAGCCAATGAGGAGCGCTGCGAATGTACGATGAAAAAATGAGCTTAGTACCCTATGTAGTTGAAGACACTGGTAGAGGTGAGAGATCAATGGATATCTATTCTCGTCTCTTAAAAGACCGTATTGTCTTTATCGGGACAGAAATCAATGATCAAGTTGCAAACACTATTGTGGCACAACTCATCTTTCTCAGAGCTGAAGATCCCAAAAAGGATGTCAGTATTTATCTCCACTCCCCGGGCGGATCTATTTCAGCAGGTCTAGCGATTTACGACACAATGAGATTTCTCGGTTGCGATATCAATACATACTGCATTGGACAAGCTGCATCAATGGCAGCTCTCCTTCTAGGAGCTGGAACAAAAGGCAAGCGATTTGCACTACCCAACAGCCGCATTATTATGCACCAACCCTCCGGTGGCATCACAGGAACAAGCGCTGACATGCACCTACAGGCGCAGGAAATTCTCCGTCTTAAGCAAATGTGCGCAGGGGTATTTAGCGACCACACGGGACAAACAGTAGAGCGCATTCTAGAAGATACAGACCGTGACTTTTTCATGTCCCCAAAAGACGCACTAGAGTATGGACTGATCGACAAAATTCTAAATCCTGCGGAGCAAAAGAAATAATGAGCGATAAACAATCGGCAACATGTTCGTTTTGCGGAAGAGCTGAAGAGGCCGTTGAAAAACTCATCTCCGGTCCAAGCGCTTTCATCTGCGATAAGTGCGTACATCTCTGCGTCGACATCATTGAGAAGAAACCCATCTCAACTGACATCAAACTTCTCAAGCCCAAAGAAATCAAAAAGAGAATGGACGAGTACATCATCGGTCAAGACTCTGCTAAACGCACGATCGCTGTTGCTGTACACAACCACTTCAAACGTATTCGTTCCCTATCCAAAGAAAGCCGCGATGTTGACTATGTAAAATCAAACGTTCTTCTGTTAGGGCCGACAGGATCCGGAAAAACCCTCGTCGCACGTACTCTCGCAGACATTCTCGACGTCCCCTTTGCCATCGCCGACGCAACAACACTCACAGAAGCTGGCTATGTAGGTGAAGATGTAGAAAACATCATCCTACGCCTTGTCCAAAGTGCTGATTACGATATTGCAAAAGCAGAACAGGGAATCATCTATATTGATGAAGTAGACAAGCTACGTAAAACGACAGGTAATGTCTCCATCACACGCGACGTTTCTGGCGAAGGTGTACAACAAGCTCTTCTGAAAATTGTCGAGGGAACTGTTGCCAATGTACCTCCTAAGGGAGGGCGCAAGCACCCCAACCAAGAATACATCAAAGTAAATACGCAAAACATCCTATTTATCGTAGGGGGCGCTTTTGTCAATCTCGACAAAATTGTCGCTCGACGCCTTGGCAAGGGTGTGATTGGTTTTGATACGAAAGAAAAACGCAGTTTTGATACCAGCGAAACAAATTTCCTCCTCTCTAAGGTAGAAACAGAAGATCTCATTCAATTTGGACTAATCCCTGAGTTTATCGGACGCTTCAATAGCATAGCCACCTTCAATGAACTTACCCTCGATGATCTCGTAGAGATTTTAACAAAACCCAAGAACGCAATCATCAGGCAGTACCAAGCACTCTTCCACGAAGACCATGTCGAACTCGAGTTTTCTGAAGATGCACTACGCGCCGTTGGAGCCAAAGCAAAAACAGCAGGCACAGGTGCCAGAGCTCTTCGTATGATTGTGGAAAATCTTCTCATTGATCTCATGTACGAAACCCCGTCCGATCCTACGATCAAAAAGATCATCATCGATGAAGAATGTGTCTCTGGAGATAAAGCGCCGCAAATCATTCATGACGAAGAAGCCATCTAACCACTGGGATAGAGCTTCTTCAGCCCCTCTGGATTCTCTCGGTGCTTATATGCGAGCAGAAAAAGGTTGAAGCTGCAATTTTCACTCGATGCATTTGTATGAACAAGAGCATCTGCAATCTCTCCATCTGTCATACCAGGCTCTGCAAGTAGGTGCTTTACATTAGCTTGTACCCCCTCCTGATGATCACTGTACTTGTTTACCATAGAGACCATCATATCACCATATGACATCGTATTTTCAAGGTGTTGATCATCCTGACTCATTTCGGTCCACAACTCGTGACGCAAACCAGGAAACACCTCATTGAATTCCGGCTTGTCTAAAAATTCGGCAATTTTCCCTGGATCGCGATCAGCACCACTCACGCACCCACCAAAAATCTCACGGACCTCACTATTCCTTCCAAGAGCTTGCGCGCGCGTCACCTGCGGTTTCTTTTGCACTTCAGCAAGGTTGTCATTTGATTTACTATACAACCTCGTGAAAAAAGCTATGGCTTCCAAATCAGCCCCTTTAATCTTAAATCGACGATGTTCCTGAATTTTTCTATTTTCATCATGCACAGGAAGGCTTACAGAAATCGAATTTTTTCGCGTTTCAACGCTACCGCTAAGCATCCACCCAACAGCCTCCATCCGCTTGTAGCTTTGCTTAACCTGCGTCTTATCGAGCTTTTCAAATCTTTTAGCAAAAGCCGCGATTTGCACAAAAGCCAATCTTTCCGTTGCGGCGATAACCGTTATAGGCATCTCAAAGCCATCACCCGGAGGCACAACCACAGTGAAATGTCCAAGGATCTGCCCAGATTGAGTCCGCTTCATCACCCCCTGTCCTTTAATCGCAAAGGATGAGCCCTCTGGCAACGCATCAGCACGCGCTTTTATAGGACCTGTCATGCTAGGACCCCCTGTATGAACTAACCACAGCTTTGACAAATGCGCTAAAGGATTCAATGATTTTGGCAACAGCATTGTCAATCACGTTCAACTCAGAAGAGATCTCTTGAATGTTTTGAGACAGCGTTTGCGATGTCGTATTCACAGTAGACTCAGCATGGGTAATCGATCCCTGCAAAGAGCTTGCAGTGTTTGTCATACTGTGACTTGTCACCCAATTTTCCCCAGCTGATGGTGAAGCGCTCGATCCGTTAGAATTGTGATTCACCCAAGCCATAAACGACAAATTGTTCGTTAATCCTTGCGTGTTTGGAGGATTTGCAAAAAGGTCTGACAGCATGCTAGTTGTTGGATAAGCGTTTGGTTTGGCTGGCGAGTATAACGACCCTGGATTATCGTTTGACGATGGCATTGAAGGCATGCCTTGGAGAACGCCATACATCGTCGAAATTGCCAAATTGCTCGTATTTGTATATGATGGAAGAAGAGGACTTCCCGTTGTCGTTAGAAGAGAATTTAGCGCTGTTCCTATTGCATCTGGCGTAGGCGTACCCGAGGTCCCCTTTGGCATCGGCAAGAGCTTATCATCAAGCTGCGTCTGCACATACTTTGCCATATACGCCTGCATCCCCGAAACGGTTATATTCCCATCTGTTGTAACCATCTGATCACCATGGGCCCCTCCACTTTTCTGCCAAGCTGTCCAATATGGCTTAAGCATCGGGTTATCAGCATGAATCGTTGCGGTTTGTATGGGCGCGCCTGGCGATAATTGGTAGCGAACCGTAAAAGTTAAGGAACTGAACTTCGGATTTGTCGGTTGCCCCGTCTTATAGATATTATTAAATGATGACTGAAAAGCGCTCTCTGCGTTTGCAAATTGCGTACCGGCTCCCGTGTCTGCAATTCCGGAATTGGAGCCATCCTCCATTAACAAGCTTGTCATATTCGAGAACGTGTTCAAACCCGTCTCCAGAGATGTGGTTTGGTCCATGAGCTCAGAAAGATCAGAAACATGCGCCTCCATAGGCGTAAACGCATACATTTCAGCCACCTGCACAGCTATCAAGCCAATGTTGGTTTTGTTCGGATTCCACTGAGTGTTAAATCCTCCCTGCTGGGTATGTGAAACCTGCCACGTTCCAGTAGTGCTCCCACCAGTCTTTCCACCTCCTGAAAGGCCTCCAAGTCCTGAAAAGCCACCACTACCCGCAGCAGAGCTAGTGCTACTGACATCGCCACCCTGCAAACCTCCAAGTCCCTCTAACCCCATAAAAACCCACCCATTCTTTATATTAAATTATATCAATCAATCATTAATTAATACTATTTCGCTCTTTTAACATTATTAGATGCGCTTAAATCAAAAGCAACCATCTTATTACCAATAGCTGTTAATACTCCTTGCTCCGTACCAAGATTGCCTATGTTGAACGTAGCAGCATTCTGGTTCTGAGACGCTACCGCCTTTTTCGCAGATAGCGAGCTTTGCTCCACCTGAATGGAGAGCGCCTCCTTGTTTATTTCCTCACTACTAGCCCCCGAATCTGCAGAGAGAGCACTCCCCTTTTTTGCCAATGCCTGCTGCGCCTCTGAGAGCTTATCCATCTGCTGCGATGCATCATTAACTGTGTTTGCCAAGCTTTCCTGCGTGTGGAGATTGCTCTCACAGCTTTTCGCAAGCGCTTCCACAAACAGAAAGAGAAAAGAGGCATGACTATGCTCTTGAGCTCTCTTCTGCCGGCTCTTCTCGTGTATCATTTTCAGCTCATCCTTTTGATGAGCTATAAAGTTCTTTACAGGTTCCATAATTATCCTCTCACGGCTGCTGCTTGCGATTCATAAGGGTTTATATTTCTAAATGCTTGGATCATCTGCACAGCCTGCGTGTAGAGCTCCTTCATATAACTGGCCTCTGCGCTATAGATCGTGGCTTCGGCTTGGCTAATCTTAGCAGCCATCTGATCCTGCGCAGAGGTTACAGCTCCAGCTCCTGAGACAATCTTGCCCGCAGCATCTCCTGCAGCTTGTGGCAATTGCGAAAATCTTGCCCTTCTATCCCGCTCTTCCCCTCGTTTATAATCTACCTCACCGATATCAGCCTGGATCTCCTCTTTACTGCGCATAGGCGCCTCATGCACGCCCACGCGTACACCTGAAGAAACCCCTTTAAGCTCCTCTGTAAGAGCTTTGTGCTGATCATTAAGATCTTCAAGCTCTGGACTCGCCTGCGATGCCACATGGCTCATCGCAGCTGTCGCCGCAAATGTAGCAGGAGCTGCAGCAATGGCAGCGGCTGCCGTTACTTTAGCTGCATCCACCTCTTGCTTCCCCGACTCAACACTCGCCCTTGCAAAGCCCGTATTAAGCGTTCCGACAAGCTGCATCTCCTTGTTAATCTGCTCTAAAAGAACAGCTGTTATCTCAGGCAATAGCAAAGCCACCTCTGCTGCCTGCCACTCCTCTTTATTACGTAACTCTGCCGCCACCTGCTCCGGTGTTGGCCCATTTGTTTTTTCTGTAGTTGTCATCATTCCCCCTTTTAATTCCACCTGCTTGCGCTCGTCTGTCCTTGGATATACGACGCTATTGATTGTTGAAGGCCTTGAATATCTTTCGCCTCCTCCTGAAGATCCTTTCCAGAGTCTTCCGTATATTGAGAGATCACGCGAGATCCCGCCTGGTCCACCTCAACCTCTCCTTTCGCTCTCTGCTGTTTGGCATTACAGAGGCCCGTCACAAGCTGCTCTCCAACACCTGCCGCTGTCGTTGCCATGTTGCCACCCCATGCACAAGCCCTAAACGCCCCCTCTGAGAGACGGCCATTCATCGCCATACCACCCAAAGTTGACCCAATAATTGTGAGAGCCGCTCCAATACCTATTGCCAACTGCATCTGAGCCCCCTCCTTTTTCACATCGGATATGAGACCTCTCACCTCTTTATCCGCGTTATCTGACGCCCTCTCTTGCGCGCCTGACAAACAAACAGAGGCAATCCCCTGCTCGATCTGATATTTTTGCATCGCCATCTGCGCATTTGCGCAAGCGGCATATATGCCCTCTCTTGATTTTACAAGTACCATATTACCTACCCCTGAAATGATGAGTTTGTCGTAGAAACCCAGCTAGACAGCGCTTGAGAGAACTGGCTTGAGGCCATGTTCATCTGCTGCTGTGGATTACTCACAAGAAGCTGAAACGTGTTCTGCGATTTATTCTCCGCCTGCTGCAACTCATTCATTACCTTCTGCATTTCTACCTGGTACTCAGAAAGATTTGCACTCACAACCTCATTCGCATTGGCATCCTTTGCCGCATCCTTTTGCTGGTACATATTACCAATAGCACCACCTGCGGACATCGCCCCCATTAAAAGCCCCATCTTGGTTAAGTTGGATGAGAAAAACGCAGATGTTCGCGCATAACCTGCAGCTGGCGCTGTAGTCCCCCCAGATGATGATGCAGTAGCTCCCGTTGTCTCAGCAGCCTCCTCTCCCGCAAGGGCTGCCTCCTCTCCTGCAACAGAAGCGCCCTCAGCAGCCCCCTCAGCAGCGCCCGTTGCACCTTCCACAACAGCTGTCGCCTCCGGCGCAAGGGCAGCACCTGCACCACCACTCAGAGCCGCAAGCCCAATCCCAACAACAAGCCCCACAACAATCCCTACAAGAGCCTTCCACCACTTTTGATGTGGAGGATGCTGCAACTTGACAACCTGCGCATTGATTTTCGACTGAATCGCTCCAAGCTCAGCATTATCCGACTTAAGAGCCGCATTCTGCACCTCCACCTCTTTAGTACCCGTCAGAATCTGCGATTCATCGTTTTGGTTGATATCATCCATCACCTTCGCAATAATCAGCATAATATTCACAACATGCCGTTTAGCAACGCAGCTCTGCGCATCAAGAGCGCCTGACACCTGCCCAATATCGGTAAAAGAATCAAACTCCTTCTTGCCAACCCCTCGCCCCACGACCCGCTGGCATCTTTCACGGCGCTCCTCTGCCAGTAAAGTCTCACCCTTTTCTCTCTCCTGATAAACAAAAGACGCATGCTGGGCAACCAATCTCGCATTTTGATCCACCTTATTTCGTTCTACAATTACCGCCATATAACCCTTCTTTATTAAATATTATAAGATAAACCATTCAAGGCCACATCCCCGTGTTTTAATTATAACAACTATTTATTTAATATTCAATAGTTTATATGAATCATAATCACAACCAACTCATCCTAAACCACATAAATACTTAAAAAGTTTTTCATAACTACCTGGTTATTAATCCCCTGTTTTTTTGTTAAATAAACAGTTATGTTTTACAATAAGATAAGCAAATAAAAGGTTGTATATGTCCAGCGTCGGTAAACCTCCAGATAATGATGCAGTAAACAAAGCCCTTGGCCACCACGCAGCACACGTGAACCAAGCCAAAGATAAAAGCGACACAGAAAAAGCAAAAAAACGAAAAGTCGACCTTAAGGAAACAGAAAAAACAACCAAGCCCCCCTCAAGTCAAGAGTTAAGATCATTTGACAGCATGGACCAGCTCGCACTATCTCTCACAGAATCTGCCATCACAGGCACGCACGCACCCCAAGCAAAGTTCGAGGTCGGCTTCGCCAAAGAAAAGCTTGTCAACATCATGATCATCATCGCCCAGGTGATGAAAGACGTGAACCAAAACGACGAATCGATGATCATGACCGGCACGAAAGAGGTGCAGGTAAAGAACTCCCAGCTCAAATCAGACAATGCCATGCTTGCAGGCGTGGAGAAGAAAATCAACGCCCAGATCACAAAGCTCCAACATCCCCCCCACCACTCTTGGTGGATGGCAGTTGTAGGGATTGTCGTGGGTGTTGTCGTAGGTGTTGCACTTGCAGCCTGTAGTGGAGGGGCCGGAGCCGCCCTAGCGCCCGAGATCGCTGCCGGCGTGGACGGAGCTGAGGTCGCAGGAGAAGGCGCAGCGGCTGCAGCCACAGCAGCCGGAGAAGGGTCAGCGGATGCAGTCGCGGCCTCTGAGGTTGCATCTACCTCTGCTATAGGATCAGGAAACGCAGCCGTGGAAGAGGCAGGAACCCAGGTACAAACGGCAGCAGAAAACCTCACCGCAGCTACAGAAGAGTCAAATGCAGCGGCAGCAGCGTCATCAGATGCCGCTGCTGAAGCTGGCACTAAGGGAACGAGCGTAGCAGCAAAAGCGGCAGCACGAGCGGCAACTCGTGCTGCCGCAGCCGCCACCAAGACTGCTGAGGCCGCCGCAGCTCTCTCAGAGGCAACAGCAAACCTATCTACGGTTGCAGCAGAGCAAGGAGTTGAAGTAGCAGGAATGGATGCAGCAGTAACGTCTACCGCTGCTGCTGCTGAATCCTCAGCAGCAGCAGCCACAGCTGCCGAGGGCTTTGCTGCTGTTGGTAATACCGCAATCGCCAGCATAAAAGCAGGACTGGGATCTAGAATACTATCCTCGCAGTTAACCAAGATGGGACTGATGATGGGAGGCATGTCTGCTGGTGGTGCTGTGGGTAACATGTACGAGGAAAAGGCGCAGGATAAGGAAAACAATGCCAATGCCCTCGTAAGTGCCAACCTCTCCAAGTACCAGGCAGAAATGCAACAGATTACCAACATGCTCCAGCAGGCGGAAAACAGCTCGCAAAACACTTTCCAGATTTTTATTGTTCAGACGCAACAACAGATGAATATGGCCTCAAGTCAGCTAAACCACGTACTGACCGGCTGGGCACAAACCACAAGCTCACATTTTCAAGGGTAAAACAGCCCATAAAAAAAAGCCTCTATTGAGGCTTTTTCTACCGACTCAACAAAAAACCTAACTACCCTTGCTTGGCTCTGTTAATATTCTGCAATTCTTTTTGCCAAAGTCCATTTAACGACTCGAACATATTGTGCAACACATCTTGCTGGGAACCCAAATTACTTATAAAATACATGTCGTTACCCTGCTTTTGCGTGGCCTCTGTCTTCACATCGGTGATTTCCTGCTGCCGCACTTTAATACTCATCGCCTTTTGGTCGATCTCTTCCGATGAATCGCCCGTAGCATTTGAAAGAGCCACAGCCTCCTTACCAAGTGCTGCCTGAGAGGTCGATGCATCCTTAATGGAGGCCGATTGTGCATTCATCGCATTACCCATCCCCAGCTGCAATGTCGTATCAACATCTGCCATCTTGGCAAGAGCCTGCTCTAGTGCCAGCATGCCCGTGGCCCGCGCATACTTCTTCCCTTTTGCCTTACTTTTGGCATTATTTTCTGCGTTATTCTGTACATCATTCTGCTTAACTCGCGTCAGCTCTTTTTGCTGTCCCGACAGAAATTTTCCTACGTTTTCAACTCCCATAACAACCTCCTATTACTCACTATGATATCATCAAATATCGTTTTAATCAAAAATTGAACAACTTATAATTAACGACTTACAAAACAATTTATTAAGTTCAGCTTATTGATAAAATAGTCTTTATATAGTACAATTAAGAGTGAAAAGGAAGGAATAAAACACATGACAGCACCAGCAGATAACACACCACTCATCGCCTCAAGAGGGGGCCTCTATAAGGCTATGGCAACGGCGCAGTTTGCCCAGCAAGGATATCAACTGCAACTTGTTAGCACCGACAAAGATCTTGCAGGAGCCAATAAAACAGCTTCCAATATTGCCATGAATGACGCTAACAAACTCGTTTCAGAAGTAGAAAGCATGGGAAAAAGCATGAAAACAGCAGTTGCTGTGGGCGCTGTCCTCAGCATGATCGGCGGAACACTCCTTGGCCTCGCCATGTTTGGCCCCCTATCCGAATCTGGATTCTCATACGCTTTGATGGGGGGATCGCTTGCTAAAGCCGGAAGTGAAGAAGGCACGAAACTTGTAACAGGCATGGGACAATCCAGAGAACAACAAATTAAAGGGAAAATGAGTATCGCTGAGACCGCCCCCAAAATCATTGGAGAGATTGACTCGCAAACCTCTTCTGATGCGCAGCAAGATGCTAAAGCGCTCGCAAGTTTTGCAGAAAAGATTCAAAGCTTCATTAATGGACAAACAGCTGCCAGCCAGCCTTAAGGAGAATCAATTATGTCAGGCGAAGTTTCAAATAGCAATAACCCGCAAATCAATGCGCTACAAGCTAACGATGTTGCGGAAGGTGGATTTCAAGCAACCGGAAAAAAGCCAGGAAAGGCGCCAAAAGCTACAGCGCAGCAGATTGCAGCTCAGCAAGCTAACGAAAACCAATGGCAAACAGCTGCCATTCAGCTCCTTTTGCCAGAATTGACAACAACTCTTCTCACGCAGATCTCAAAAGAGCTCGATCTTGTGGCAAGCCTAAACGATGCCTTTGAAAAGGCAAGTGTTGCCTCGGGTAAGGATGAGGTTGACGCCGCAAAAGTCACCATGATGACAACGATCGCCTCAGCTCCCGCAACATTCCTTGCAACAGGCGCAATGGCCTATCAAATGGGTAAGACAACCCCTGAAATGAAAGGCCTAAACGATCAGCATGCCGCTCTAAGAGATGAGCTTGCTGGACACTCTTCTGGGGTGAAAACAGGTTTTGATGACAAGGGCCCTGGAAGATCCAAAGAAGAAATTCAAGGCGACCTAGATGATGTCTCTCACAAACGAACGCTCGTAGAACAAAAGAAACAAATGCTATCTCAACTCCCTGCATCCCTTAGCCAAGCAGCCGGGGAAATGGTCAGAGGCTCTGGTAGCATTGCATCTGCAGGATTTCAGATGGCCGCAAAGATCAACCAAGCAGAGGCTGCCATCTATCAGCAGCTTGCGCAAACAATGATGCAATATATCTCACAAGCGAAGGGAATGATCGAGCAGATGCGAAACGTCTCCCCTTACGAATCACAAACAAGAGCTGTCGCAGGATAAAAAAAAACCCGCAGCAAATGCTGCGGGTTTTTTTGTTAGGATTTCACCCACTTTTTCTTCTTCTTGGGCTTCTTCCCACGCTCAGCTTTGGGACGCAGCGAAGCTCCAGGCCCCTCTTCCGTGCGAACGTAGTCTGAAATCAAACGAGATTGCTCCTCAATCTTCGCTTTAGAATCCTGGATTATCTCCCACTGCTCTTCTGTGTAGAGATTCGGATCGACAGAAGCTGTTTCAAGCTGCTCTTGTGTTAACCCAGTATCTTTACAGATCTGTCCCACCTCCGATTGGATCTTATCTTTCAGCTCATGAACAAGCTTCAACATGCTCGCCTTCTCTTCAGGACTCCCTGTCTTTAAGACGTGCCGAAACCTTTGAAAGAACTCAATAGAGTCCTCGAAAACCTCTCCTAACTTATTTGCTTTCTCATCAGTACTAAGTTCAAAGTAATCAAATATGCGTTTATATTCTTCCATAACTATCCCTCCTCTCTTTATTTTACCTTTCTAATATTATTTGATCTAGTCTAATATGACAGTGATCTCCTAGAATCAATCCCCTTGCGTTAAAAATCTAGAAGAGCTAAACCGAGGTATTATGCTGGAACGCTTTTTAATAGAGACTTGTGAAAAGTATCCTTTCGAATATCGAGAGAAAGACAAGGTAGGAGCCTACACGCTCGTACTTGGCGATATGCAGATAAAAATTCTGCCTCTTGACCCCGGAATGATTTTTACAGGCGTCATTGGCAAGGTTCCAAAGAATGAAGAACTCGAAGATGCAGAAGCTTTCTACATTTTTATGGCGCAGGCAAACTATTTAGGCCAGGGAACCGGAGGAAATATTATCTCTGTTGAAGAGAGCGGAAAGACGTTTTTGTTAGAACGTAAGTTTAACTACCAGATCCACTTACCCCTCTTCCTAGATACAGTAGAATCGTTTGTAAACTACCTTGAGTATTGGCAAGGAAAGATCAAAGAGTTTGAACAGAAAGGCAGCACGGCCTAAACTTGATGAGAGGCCTCGGCTAGGAAGTATAAAATGACAGGATATCTCGTTGCAAAAGAAGGCCCGCTTGCGGGCATGACCATCCGTTTAGAAGAAGAAACGGAATGGACCCTCGGAAGAGACGCGGACGTGTGCTTTCAAACACTCGAAGATCCGATGGTCTCGCGCAAGCATGTGGTTTGCCGGTTGACAGACAATGGCTTTACCGTAGAAAACCTATCAACAGTAAACCCTGCCCTCCTCAATGGAGGACCAATTGAAGACCAGTCTCCTCTAAGCGAAGGAGACACTCTCCAGGTAGGAAGTACCCTCTTTCTTTTTAGTGAAAAAGATCCCGGCGGCGCTGTAGAAACCGAAAAAGAAGAACCTGAGCTCTACAGTGAAACAGCTCCTCTGGACACCCTCTCTCTAATGTCTAGCGTAGAAACGCGCTGGATGATCAAGGTGATCTCCGGTCCAAATACTGGCGGCGAGTTTAACATCCAATCCGGCGGCACCTATACAATTGGTAAAGATGCAACAACTTGCGATATCGTCTTCCATGATATGAGCGTCTCAAAAGAGCACGCCAAGGTGACGATGCAAGAGGATGGATCTCTTTCAATCACAGATCTTGGAAGCAAAAACGGCCTCTTTGTTAACGGCAAAGTAGTAGAGGGCAACAAGCCCCTAGAAAACCAAGATCTTGTAGCTATTGGAACAACAAGTTTTCTCGCGATCGATCGGGCATCCACACGTGAAACCATCTATACACCTCCTCCAGAATCAGCGAAAGAAGATGAGGCCGAAGCCCCTATCACTCCGGAAGAGGTAAAAAGCAAATGGAAAGAGATGCGCATCACCCCCAACTACTTGTTGGTAGGTGCTGTCGTTGTTGTTGTTGTCATTTTTGGTATTGGCAGCGTCATTAGCCTATTCTCTACCACACCTGTAAAAATTGTGCAGATCAATGAATCCCAAGAGGTCGCAAAAATTTTGCACAGCTTCCCCGCAATTGAGTACACATTTACAGAAGCTACAGGAAAACTCTTTATCATGGGGCACGTGTTAACAAAAGTAGACAAGCAAGAGATGCTCTATCTGCTGCACACGCTCCCCTACGTCACCTCAATCGAGGACAATGTGGTGGTAGACGAGGTGGTATGGAGCGACATCAATGCTCTCTTATCAAGGAATCCCACCTGGCGAGGGATCACTGTCGGTGCTCCAAAACCTGGACATTTTGTTGTTCGCGGTTATTTACAAACGCCTGATGAGGCTGTAGCTCTTAGCGACTACCTTAACCTCAACTTCCCCTACCTTGACATGTTGAGCAATCAAGTTGTTGTTGAGAACACCCTCGAAACCGAGCTGCGATCAATCCTTGTCGAAAAGGGATTCCTAAGCGTTAACTTCCAACTAGCAAACGGTGAGCTGATACTCGCAGGACGCGTTAGCAAGAAGGAAGAGAGAAGCTTTGAGCTTCTCGTACAAGACTTTAAAGAGATCCGCGGTATTCGCCAAGTGAAAAATTTTGTAATTATCACAACCGAAACAACAGGGCGCATCGATTTAACAGGAAAATTCCGCGTAACGGGATCGTCCAAGTTTGGAAACACCAATCAATTCGTCTTAATCAACGGGAAAATCCTAGCAAAGGGTGACCAGCTAGATGGGATGACCGTTACTGGAATTAAGCCAAATGAAGTGCTTCTCGAAAAAGATGGATTAAAATTTAAGATTAACTACAATGTGCAATAAGTATGCATTTTCTACTTAGGAGACATTTAGCATGTTTGGAATGGGAAAAGAGAAGTCATCAAATTTCTTCCAGTTCGATTTGGAAAAGGAAATTACCGATGACCCAAACAAAAAAAAGTCTCTGTTAGCAGAGATTCAAACCAAGATGAGTGACCTCAAAACGGTCATGAAAGATGACCTCGAATCGGAGGCATTTGAAGAGTACGGTGTGCTTTTACAAGGTTATACCGCTCTTGAAAAAACAATTAAGAACATGGGGAAATAAGAATTATGTCTGGTGCTGGTGGTGCAGGTGGTGCGAGTCGTTGGGCAAGCCTTTCGTTCAACACACTAATTAACAAATATTCAAGTTTACAAAGTAAGGTTCTTTCACAGGTGAAAAGTCTCGCGAGCAGTATTAGCTCGGCGACTCCTGGTAAATTTCTCTTGCTACAGTTTGGTATGGCGCAGGTGACACAGGTCGGTGAATCCATCTCTAACTTAATTTCTCAGGTGAATTCAATGATCAGTAACGCTGTACGAAACCAGAAAAGCGGTTAATACTTTATCATTGTAGATTTGTGCATTTTATGGCATAAGTAAACAAAAGGATCGACAATCATGGCTGATTTAAAAAAATACGAAGAACATTTCATCACCTTGCTAGAAGCAGGATTCATTGCTGTAAATTATGCAGACGAAGATTCGGCACTAAAGCTCTTCAGAGCAGCGGAATTGCTGAATCCTAAAACAACTCTACCTAAAGTGGGACTAGGATATCTCCATCTCCACAAGCTAGAAGTTAAGCAAGCAAGCGACATGTTTAAAGCTGTACTCGTAAAAGAACCGCAAAACGATATGGCTAAAGCCTTTCTCGGCCTTTGCATGAGCATGACACCCGATCAAGTAAGTGAAGGGGAAAAACTCTTACAATCAACTGTTAAAGAAACATCCGATGATCAGGTTAAAGGCCTTGCCACTGACGCGATGAAATTCATCGATGAACATGTAAAAAAAGCGCCTTCTCCCGCAGAAGTGCAAAAGCCTAAAAACCCATAAGGTAGTATGGCTGGAAGAGTCCCCGATAAAGTCACCCCCCCTGAGTCCATTAAGCCTCTTCAGGATGTTGGTCAAGAACCTGACAAACAACCCGCCGGGGGCTTTGATCAAGCTATGCAAAATGCTGGCTCGGGAACAAATGCCACACAAGAGCCTGGGAAGATTTCTCCCATGGATCTCGCAGCGCAAACCCGCATCCAAACAACTCCCCCCACCCTCGACACCATCAACACACAAATGCAACACAGCATGGGTTCTCTCGGAGATATCCACACGCAGCTGAACACCAAAAATCTCAAGCTAAAGCAGTCGCAAAAATACCTCCTTCGTAACAAACTTACCGAAGCCAACACCCATATCCGAACGGCTACTGAACAGGCAGGCGAAACACCAGAAAATCCTACCAATATCCACGCGCGCCAAAATCCCGTCATGCGATTCATGGGCATCGTGCAAAACTCCCAAACGAATCTAGAAAAATCACAAAAACTGATCGCCCATCTAAACAGCAGCGGCAAGGCTGTCGAACCCGGCAGACTCCTGATGATTCAGGTAAAGCTCGCCAAAGCGCAGCAGGATCTCGAGTACTCCTCCGTTCTCCTCTCCAAAGCCGTGGACGACATAAAGATGATGTTCAACATCCAACTGTAGGGTGGGCAGCGATTTGTGGGTTTATATCGGATCAATCATTTCAGTCCTTCGTCCTTCCATTAAAAAGAATCGGTGACCCAGAGGTCAACCGGATCCTTTTTTTGACCAATCTAACCTCCAAAATCAGCACCACCCTACACATACATCAATCTGGAGAAGAGAGCATTTAATTGGCTGCTTCGGTTAGGGTGAGAAAAAAAGGAGAGGGATAATATGGCAATAACACCACCAACTAGCGGACACGGCTCTGTGGATCCTGCAAATCACGGGGATCACACGCAGCCTAAGACAATGAGCACACAGCTTAAAAACGCTCTAGATCATGTACATGATGCTATATCTACGAAAATTGGGGATTTCCATTACCAAACATCTTATGATTCGACTCAAGCTGACTCTGCCATACGTTGGTCGGATAGCGTCCAAAAGGAACTCAGTTCCGATGAGACTTTAAAGGGTAGCCAAGAATTCAAAATTAAGGAGTTCTTTAATCCTGCAAAACTCTCTCAACTTAATGCAAAAATTACCCAGTTGAAACAGCAGCTACCAGAATTGCAAAAAAGAGCCAGCAACTGGACAACAACGGCACGCGATGCCAATGCAGCACAAAATCCAACAACTGGAACGAAACTTCTCAGCGATGTTATGAAATCACTCACCCAAGCGGTTGCGGCGTCTGTAAAATCGGGCAAACCCTCTCAGAAGGACCTAATAGCACAACTTACAAAGCTCAACAAATCCTTGAATAGTTATGGCCCTACTTTAAATGAAAGTATGTACAAAAACCCTACTTCTTCTACTCAAGTTCCAACTGAAGTTGCAGGTATGACAGCAGTTCTATTGGGCGCTACAAACGACATTACGGGTGCACTTCCCACAACGGTAACTGAGCTGCCAAAGCTGCAAAATCTCGACCCAAATCTCAAGACTGTTCTAAGCCAACTTGATGACACGATCGCTGCGAATATAATAGAGGGAGCTCTTCCCATTGCCGCTCAAACTACTGAAACAAGTCAGCTAAATTCCGATATATCAACTGCGAAGGCACTAGAGACGAAACTACAGACGGAAGCACGACAAGGGAAGTTTTCTGAGGCGAATGAAAATGAGCTCACTAAACTGAGCACAACGATTGACAATTTGCGTGAGAACTTAAAGACCATGCAGACAAAGCTTTCTACAGAAGGAGAAACGATCACCTCTGATAAAGGCATGCTAGAGACGGGAGCAAACCTTTTGAGCGAGGTCACAGATACTCTTCACCAAACAATTGCAACTGCCATTCAAACGGGAAAGCCTCCTCAGTCAGACATCACATCTACCCTGAATGGAGTCTTGCATGATCTGAATGACACCTCTAGCTTAACAAACATAGCAGCAGCGTTGATGAATGCTTCAACTGAGATATCTGACCAAATGTAATTGTAGGGTGATCAACGATTTTCCATACTAGCGCTTATTTTCTAGAGCGGGTACAATGAGGGTATGGACCCTTTTGATAACTTAATTGATCAGTTGGATGATGTAGAGCTTTCTACTGTGCACGGGCGCATTACTGAGATTGTCGGGATGCTGATCAAGGCTGTTGTCCCTCAGGTGAAAATGGGCGAGGTGTGCATGATCAAGCGCGAGGGCCCGCCTCTAATCGCTGAAGTTGTTGGTTTTACAAAGGATGAGGTCTACCTATCCCCTCTTGGAGAGATGTTTGGCATTGGTCCTTCGTCGGAAGTGGTCCCTATGCGCATTCCTTTGCAGGTAAAGGTAGGTCCCGGTCTACTCGGCAGGGTGCTCAACGGTATGGGAGATCCCCTTGATGAGGATGTTAAGGGGCCTCTTGAAACAACGGACACTTTCCCTGTAACAAATGATGCACCAGATCCCCTTCAGAGAAAGATGATTACAGAGCCGCTAGAAGTTGGAGTTCGAGCCATTGATGGCGTACTTACAACTGGTAAAGGGCAGAGAGTGGGCATTTTTGCGGCGGCAGGTGGCGGTAAGTCGACATTGCTTGGCATGATCGCTCGGAATGCTAAGGCCGATGTCAATGTCATTGCGCTCATCGGTGAGAGGGGGCGGGAACTTAAAGAGTTCCTGCAGAATGAATTGGGTGAAGAGGGCACGGCACGGTCTGTTGTGGTGGTTTCTACATCGGATCAGTCGGCACAATTGCGATTAAATGCGGCATATGTCGGCACGGCAATCGCTGAATATTTTAGAGAGCAGGGCAAGAGTGTCATTCTGATGATGGACTCTGTGACCCGTTTTGCAAGAGCGCTCAGAGAGGTAGGACTTGCTGCGGGAGAGCCACCTGCGAGAGCTGGATATACTCCCTCTGTTTTTGCAACTCTTCCAAAACTACTAGAGCGGTCGGGAAACTCGGCAAATGGTTCGATTACCGCTTTCTATACAATCCTCGTTGCGGGGGATGATATGAATGAGCCTGTTGCCGATGAGGTGCGCTCCATCTTAGATGGACACATCATCTTGTCTGCTGAGTTAGCACAAAAATACCACTATCCAGCTATTGAAGTATTGTCATCTGTCAGCCGGATTTTTACACACATCACACAAGAAGAACACCAGATGCTCGTCGGAAAAATCCGCGAGGTTCTTGCAAATTACAAGAAGAATGAGCTGCTCATCCGTATCGGGGAATACAAGCCGGGATCTGATAAAGATGCCGACTTCGCTATTAAGTACATCGATAAGGTCAATCGTTTTCTCAAGCAAAAGGTGGATGAAAAATGCACCTTTGAAGAGACTCTCGAGCAACTCAAGGCACTCTTCAGATAATGTCTACATATCCCCTACAGCAAATTGCAGATATCAAAAAGCGCAGGCTAGAAGAGGCTGAAAAAATCTTGCAGCAAAAGCGCGAGGCTTTAGAACAAGAAAACGCCAAACTCGTCTCTCTTGAGGAAGAATTCCAAAAGTCCCGCACACACTATGAAGAAAAAATCAATCAGCTGCGCGATGAGCTAGATAGTGGAACGACAAGTGACAAGGTCGAGCAAATGAAAAACTATCTCAAAATTGTCGAAGACGATATGAAGATAAAAAAGAAGAAGGTTGTCGAGCAGCAGGGGGCTGTAAAAACTGCTGAAGAGGCTGTCGAGCAGGCAAGAATGGATATGCTGAAAAAGCAGCAAGATGTAGAGAAGCTCGATATCCACAAGAAGCAATGGACCAAAGAGGCCCGCAAAGAAATTCAGAAAAAAGAGGCCAGTGATCAGGATGAAATTGGCTCTGCAGGGTATGTGAGGAAAAAAAGGGGGGGAAGATGAGCGGATCCGACAAGATTCGGGGTGATACCAGAGCATTTAGACCGGAGGATTACGAAAGTCCTTATGATGAGCCCACAGGAGATGTGCACAAGGTCGTTAATCCCAGCAACATAGATCCCACACGTACCGATCAGGAAAAAAAGCAAGATCCCATCGATCCCGATAAAGACCAGCAGCCGGGCCACTTTCCTGAATTTATGGAACACCCTAAAAAGAAAAAGAAGAAAAAAGCTCCTGAAGAGAAGGTGTGCGGAGAAATGGAGAAGCTGGTTCTCTTTGAAGATGCCTACTTAGAAGCACGCTTTGTGATGGAAAAGAGAAAGCAGACTTTACGTGAGGAAATGGGGCATGGCACATCGGGAAACATCTTACAACGCCTAGAGGAGCAATTTCTTCTCGCTGAGGACGATTTCAAGCTGAAGAGGGAGCAGGTCATCGCACAGCTTAAAGTTGTGTCTGCAAAGGAGGGTAAATCATGACTAAAGTTACCGGCGACACCAATAAGTTCCAACCTGACGAGTTTAAGAAAAAAGAGAAGATGGATAATCCTGACGAATTCAGCAAAGTCATGAAGCAAAAAGTAGAAGCGCAGGATGAAACTCAGAAAGAAGGAAAGAAACCGCAAGCTGCTGCCGCTGAAGAGGAAGAAGAAGAGGCTGCAGATGAAGCACAGGAAAATCCATCAGCTGGAGCATTCTCCTCCTTTATGGAAGAGCAGGACACCTCGCTCACTCCCGAAACACAGCAACAAAACGCTCCTGTCTACCAAGAAGAGCCCGAAAACATGGTGTCTCAGGAAGAGTTTGATAATATCAACACCTCAACACTCGATGAAAATGCTGAAGAGCTGAATCGCCCTACATTTAGCAATGAAGAGCAGCAGCCAGCGACCCAACAAGCGCCACAGCAACAAACACAGCAAAACCAACAGGCACAACCAAACCAGCCAAGCAGCACCGAGGTCTTTGGGGAAAAGCAAGCACAAGGACCTCATGACAAGGTCAAAAAGGAGCACACGCTCAAAAGTACAGATCCATCGGATCAAACAAAAAAAACAGCAGGGACAAGGGGGAAAGATGAAGGGAAGAAGCCCGGTTTCACTACCAAAAAAACCGAGAGTGAAAAACAGATCGCGGACACCCCGCAAAAAGGGGAAGACGGAGCAAAAAGTGACGACATAAAAGCCGATGTTCCACAAGAGAGCATGCAGGATGCTGGAGCTACTCTCGCAGATCCTCTCGCAAAAGCTGCTCATGGCACAGAAAAGGACGATGCCACAAAGGGACATGAGAAAAAGCTCTCTGTAGATGAGACCGCCATGAAAAAAGAGACGACAGACAAAGAGAGCCTTAAACAAGGCGCAAAAACGGCAGAGAACGAGACACCAGGGAAGCACGATGAAGAGGCTAAGGCTGCAGAGGCCTTTGGCATGCAAACGGGAGAGACAACCGCTGCAGTTGAAGATTCTTTGCCTGCAGCTCCCGTTGGAAAACTCTCTCAGACGGCCTCTCTAAGCCACGAAATCCTGAAAATTTTACAAAAAGCTGTTCTCACAATTCGGGTGATGAAGGAGCTTGGCATGGAAAAAACATCCGTTGAACTTCTTATGCCCGGCTCCCCTCTTAATGGAGCCACTCTCGAGCTGTCCAAGTATGCAGAAAACACATTCAATCTCCAGCTGCTTGGCTCGCCAGAGGCAGTCTCTATGTTTGAGGAAAACCGTGAAGGTTTGGAAAAAGCGCTCAAGGAACGAGGGCTTGATATCAACATGCAAGCATCCAGACTGAAAGAGAAGGAAAAGTCAAAAACCGTGCAACGAAATCGTAGTGCGTAAAAAATACGTCTTTGCTACCCTATTTGCATGGATACACAAACTGTAGCGAAAGCAAGGCCACGCGTCAAAGAAGATCATCTCGAGAAAAAAGATCCTGATGATTCGTTTCGCAAACTGATGGAAGAGGACAAAAAGGAAAGTGAGCATGCAACTCTCCCCTCTCCATTTGAGCTTATGCGCCCAGATACCCAGCAGACCCTGTGCGTTGAAAAACACGACTCCGCATTGCACCTTGAACTTGTCGATAAACTCATCGATCGGATGACATTCCAAGTAGATAACGGCATTGAAACAACCACAATATCACTCGGTGACGACTCCATTTGTGGGATCCCCGGGTACCGAGCTCGA
>JGI24915J38486_100561_pt1 | contig 40883 bp, 27 predicted proteins | sample LinPfosmplate3_FD_38486 | JGI IMG/M metagenome (IMG submission 38486)
AAAGGGCGTTCACTGATCCTCAACGGGCACATAGACGTGGTACCTACGGGGCCGCTGGGAATGTGGGCGAACCCTCCGTTTGAACCGCATATTGCCGGTGATTGGCTGTACGGACGTGGTGGGGCGGACATGAAGGCCGGACTCTGTGCGAACGTCTTTGCGCTTGATGCCCTGCGTCGTCTCGGATTCCAACCTGCTGCGAGAGTGCATGTGCAATCCGTAACTGAGGAGGAATGTACCGGAAACGGCGCGTTGTCCGCATTGGTACGGGGCTATCGTGCTGAGGCGGCACTGATTCCGGAACCGGAAGAGAACATGCTGGTGCGGGCCAATGCTGGAGTGATTTGGTTCCAGGTGCATGTGCGTGGACGCCCCTTTCATGTCCGTGAAGCCGGACGCGGTTCCAATGCGATTGAAGCAGCCTACACGTTGATGGGGGCGCTCAAGGAACTGGAAACGGAGTGGAATTCACGACAGGCCGACTATCCGTATTTCGAAGACCTTGACCATCCAATCAACATCAACGTTGGAAAAATCGCGGGTGGTGATTGGGCTTCGTCGGTTCCGTCGTGGTGTACGCTGGATGTGCGGGCTGCGATTTATCCGGGAGTTGATCCGCGTGATGCTGCTCAAGAAATTGAAGCCTGCCTAAAGGCAAAAAGCCGGGGTGATACTTTCCTCACTGAAAATCCTCCGGAGGTTGAGTACAACGGCTTCTTTGCGCAGGGTTATGTGCTGGAGGAAGGCAGCGATGCAGAACATGTGCTGGGGCAAGCCCATGCGTCGAGTTTCGGCTCCAGTCTGGAATCCTTCGTGACGCCGGGCTATCTCGACGGGCGTGTGTTTGTGCTGTATGACGACTGCCCCTGTCTTGTGTACGGACCAGTTTCCCACGACATCCATGCCTTTGACGAGCGCGTCAGCCTCGCATCTCTACAACGAGTGACGGGTACGATTGCCCTTTTCATTGCCAACTGGTGTGGACTGGAAACCATCAAACCTTGAAGGGATTCAGCTCAGGCACTTGTCCGCAAGGCGGTGCAGAGCATTACGCAATCCGAGTCGGCTGGAGGGCATCACCTGCGTAAAAAACAGCACGGCAGCATCGGTAACAGGATCGATCCAGAACACTGTGTTAGCAATTCCGCCCCAGCCGAATTCCCCCGGATTCGCATCCCAATCCAGCCGTTTCGCATCCTCCGCCACCCACACGCCGCATCCCATACCAAGCCCCTTAAACGGCATCCACTCGCGGAATCCCTCCGGACCTTCGGGTAGCAACGAGGCAATGTCACCCTCAAGTTGATTAGTGGACATGCGTCTCACAAGTTCCGGACTTGCCACGGCGGTTTCTTTTCCGTAGTGTGCTGCCCGCAGCATGTTCGCGAACTTCAGCCAATCCGCTGGAGTTGAAGCTAATCCGGAACCACCCCAGTGATCGACCTTGGTGCTGTCTTGAGAACCGCCAACACGAGGTCCAAGAGGTGGCTCTTGTGTGATTTCGGTGAGACGACTATTAGCATCCGTTTGGTAAATGCTTGCAAGGCGGTTTGTTTCAGAGTCGGAAATCGAAAACCCCGTGTCAGTCATTCCCAGAGGCTGAAACACCAACTCGTCGAACAATTCCCCCAAGCTTTTTCCGGTAGCCCGCATCATAGCTACCCCCAACACGTCCAGACTGTAACCGTAACGCCAGGCCGTTCCCGGAGAAAAAACTAGCGGCAATTCGGACAAGGTGTCAAGCAAGCCCCCAAGCGAACAATTCTGGAACATTTTCTGGGCAAGGGCTTGGTCCAGCTTCGAACCCTGCAGATCCCCGTAGGAAATCCCTGAGGTGTGTGTCAGCAGTTGCAAAAGAGTAGGTCCGGACTCCAACAGCGTGGAATCGTGCAACTCTGCTGCGGGATGGTTCAAGGCCCGCCATTTGGCCAACTCCGGAATTAGAGTTTCCACTGGAGCCTTCAGATCGAGCGAGCCTTGATCTTCCAGTAACAACGCTGTCAATGCCGTGACTGGTTTGGTCATCGAATACATCCGCAACAGTGTATCTGGGGCTGGCGGGATTCTTTGGGTTGGATTAGCAATGCCGCACCAGCGCCAGTAGCCAACACCATCGGAACGCACAATCATGGTCATTGCAAAAGGCAGTAACTCGCGCTCCACAAGTCCACACATCCACTGATCAAGAGCTTCCGCACCTTTAGCGTGGACGAGCTTGCTGGCTTCGTTTGGATGGGTAGTGATTGACTCAAGCATAGAAGAGGGTAATTGTAGCTTAGCCTTAATTAAGTTCCTCCACACCGGATACACCGAGCTGTCTAGAAACTAGCTGTCTATATAGCCCGCCCTTCTGCAACAACTCTTGATGTGAACCGGTTTCCACCATGCTGCCTTTATTGAGGACAATTATTTGGTCTGCGTTACTGGTGGTAGAAAGCCGATGCGCAATGATAATGGTGGTTCGGTTTGTCTTAAGTAGATCAAGGGCTTTGTGGACAGTGTTTTCGCTGAGAGCATCCAGGTGAGAAGTAGCTTCGTCTAAAATTAAAAATGGTGCATCCTTCAGGAATGCTCGTGCAATTGCAACACGCTGTCTCTGGCCTCCTGAGAGGCTCGCACCACGTTCTCCAACCATAGTATCCAGACCATTAGGGAGGATATCGATAACTTCAGACAGAGCAGAAAGTTTCACTGCCTCACTTAATTCCAGCTCAGTGGCAGCTGGTTTCGCAACGAGAATGTTTTCCCGCAGTGAATTATTGAAGAGATATGTGTCCTGAGCAACCAATGCGATACGGGAACGCAAATCTTCCAATTTAAAATCTCTGAGTTCAATTCCGTTCAATAAGATGGAACCCTTCTCTGGATCCCAGAAACGCATAAGCAGTTGAGCGAGACTCGTTTTACCGGCACCTGATGGACCGACTAACGCAAGTGTCTTGCCTACCGGTATATCAAAATTAAGGTTTTGTAAGACAGGGATGGATCTTCCCGAATATGAAAAATTTACATTCCGGAAGGAAAAACCCGAAGACAAATCCTCTGGATTCAAACCATTGCCATCCGCAATCAGCACCGGTTCGTTTTCCAATGCGTAAACCCTTCTCGTGGCACCCAGTGTGTCGGCCAATTGTCGTCCTATCTGAGCGATTTCTGAGACCGGTAAAAATGCTGACATAGCAAGTATAGTTAGTAGCGGAAGAAGCCCGGCATCGAAGGATCCATGGGTGGTGAGCAGTGCTCCTGAACAGACAACAGCAAGACCACCCCAGCCGGTTAGAACTTCTAGAATTGTTCTTTGCAATGTCAACTCTCTGAAGAACGGCAACCTGATTTGGATATGTCGGTTTGTAAGGCTGTCAAATTCATTACCTCGATGCCCTTCCTGCTGAAATGCAACTATTTCTGCCAGACCCTGGATTGTATCAATTCCGTGGGCAGAAAGCTCCCCTGCAGCTTCTCTGGCTTTTGAACCTAGTTGATCCACTTTTGCACGCATTAAAAACGGGCTGAGACATACAGCAAGGAGAAAGGGTAAAAGAGCTAATGCCATCCAGAAGTTTACTGTTGTGAGGACAGTGACTACTGCAACTGGAATTAGGATTGAAACAAAAACCGGAGCAACTGTATGGGCAAAGAAGTATTCTACCAGTTCAACATCCTGGGTAGCGATTCCCATCAAATCTCCAGTCCGGCGTCGAACGAGATATGCGGGAGCAAGCTGATCGAGTTTTCTAAAAACATTGATCCGCATCTCGGCCAGTAACCTGAAGGCCATGTCATGTGCCACCCAGGATTCAAGCCAATGAAGTATTCCAGAAAGCGGTGCCACGATCATAAGTCCTGTGAAGAGGAAAGTGAAATCTGAACCGTTTTTCAGAGCAAGCACAATCAACGCACTGAAGACTCCTACTCCGATAAAAGCCAGCACACGCAGTACACCGAAACAGAAGCTAAGAACCAGCCTGCCTTTCCAGGGCATGATGTGACGCATCAATTCAACAATTAGTTGCTTCCAATTGAGTCCCTCTGCTTTAATAATCCCCTCTGTTGGTAAGTTCAGCAAAGATTCTTCAAGCTGCTCCTCAGTTTCAGCATCAACAAACACTGCTTCTTCTTCGTCACTGAGCAATTCCTTTGTTTCTGCTTCGCGAACCTGCTCAGTCATCAACGCAGAATAGCTACCAGCTTTCTTCATCAGACTGGCATGAGGGCCAGATTCAACAATTTTTCCCTGATCGATTACCAGTATACGGTCACATTTTATTATACTTGAAAGTCGATGAGCTAAAACTATGGTGGTACGGTCTTTCATCAAACGATCAAGTGCCTGTTGGATGACGTATTCGTTTTCCGCATCAACTGCTGAAAGAGCCTCATCCAAAATCAAAATTGGAGTATCCCGCAAAAGGGCTCTTGCAATTGCAACTCGCTGACGTTGACCACCCGAAAGCTTGATGCCCTTTTCGCCAATTATCGTTTGATAACCTTTCGGAAGGGTTTTTACAAACTCATGGATGTTCGCATTTTTTGCCGCATCGCTAATCTCAATTTCACTTGCTTCCGGACGTCCCATGCGGATATTATCTTCTATTGTTCCGTGAAAGAGAAATGTGTCCTGATTTACAACTGAGATCTGACTTCGTAGCTTATCGAAAGAGATGTTTCTCAAGTCCTTTCCACCAATGCTGATGGAACCCTCCACAGGGTCATGGAAACGTAGCAGAAGCTTGACAATCGAAGACTTGCCACAACCACTTGAACCGACAATACCAACTCGTTCACCCTTGCTGATTTTGAAATTCAAGCAATCATGTACAATTTGTGTGTGTCCAGGGTAACTGAAGCTGACTGATTCAAACTCAATAGTAGGTTCAAGTCGAGTTGTTTCAATTTCCGAATGTTGATCCAAAACAACCGGTTCAGCATCAAGGATTTTGTAAACACCTTGAGCCGCAGAAAGTCCCACCATACCCTCATGCAGAACTGTTCGGAGGTCTCGCATAGGCCTGAAAATTTCAACTCCCATCATCAGAATTATCAGCAATGTGCTGAGTTCCATCTCACCATCAATCACACGGTAGGTGCCATAGCCCAAGCCGGTAGCAGCACCAACAGCGATGGAAATATCGGTAATCCCTCTTGAGAGGGAATTTGTAGCAAGAACCCACATGGTGCTCCTGAAAAGATCGTAAGCCCGTTTCTTTAGCAAGTCCATTCGGGATTCGCTTTGGCCAAATGATTTCAGTGTTGCAAGTCCTTGGATACCGTCTAAAAAATCTGAGGCAAATGCGGCATAAGCTTCTTGCCTTTCCATGGATCTTTTAGTGTCAAACTTGTGCCATGCCGTTGGTGCTACGAGAGAGACAAGTGCGGCTACCAGCAGTATAAGGGCAACCGGAAAGTCAAGAAATGCTACAAAAGCAAAGATCATCAGGGGTGTGAGTGCTGAGATCAACAACTGTGGAAGGTATTCTCCAAAATAAGTCTCCAGCTGTTCTACTCCGTCCACTAGCGTCAATACTAGTTCACCAGATCTTTGACGACCTGAATAGCCTGGGCCCAGTTTCACTATCTTCTCATAGAGACGTCTGCGTAGTTGCTGCTGAACAATTGCCGATGTTTCATGTGCGGTCATTGTTCGCCAATGCTCAAAAAATCCTCGCAACAGCATCACAAAAGCAGCAAGAACGATTGGCAGAATTAACTCTTCAAAAGACTGACCGAGAAAAATCAGACCGATAAGCCATCCGAGCAAAGCAAGACGAACCACACCCAGTGCTGTTGCTAGCATACCGATCAGGACAGAGAAGGCAATGCGTCCTCTAACACCCACGGTGAATGACCAAAGTCGTATATCAAATTGCATGAATTAACAGGTGTAGATTATTGAACTGATTCGCTTCAAGGAATTCAGGCAGGCAGTTTTAAACCAATTTTTTTCAAACAGCAATAGGTCTGAAAAAAGCGATTATCAATAAAAGGAAAATCTAAGGTAGTGTCAGAGGATAATGCCGTGAATGATGATTGCAATTGAGATGTACATGGATGCTTCAATCGCGCCTACTCCAACATTGCGTTCTAATTGAATTTCCTGATTCAAGTCAAAAGGAGTAACCCAGTCCAAGGAGCGGCGGCCAAGACTTAAACAGATCAAGCCGATCAGCAAATATAATGCTGTAGTGATCAACTCTGCACCAAGCAGTGCAAAACGACCTGGATCTTCAGGGTTGATGAAACTGAACATTTCGTAGTTAACAACACCTGATACTGAAGCGTGGACAATAATTGCCATGGCGATGAAGAATCCCGCTTCTGTTATTCCTGTTGCAAGATTCTTTTCCTCAGAAGTTTCTTTGCTTAAATCATAGGGTGTGATCCAATCCAGAACTTTTCTGCCGATGAATAAACAAACGATGCTGACAAGAAAGTAAATCAGAATTTCCAATGAAACGTTGATGAAATGATTGATGACCATGGTCTGCTCCTTTTGTTAACTAAGAAAGTTTAAAAATAATTATTTAACTGCCGTACTTATCTGCAAGCAATTCTAGCGTTCCGATACGTTCATACTACTTGATTGAGCAAACTCAACTGCTTATAGTACGACAAAGTTCATGCAGGATTTAACCATGAATTGTACACGACTAAACTCTATCCGCAAGTTACAGTTTTAAAAACATGATCGACCCTAGTCTTGATGTGTGCAAAATTTCTCTCTTCGTTCGAGATGACAACTATTTACTAAGCCATCAACGTTAAGCCTGAAATTATTTGTGCAATCTCTAAATTCGGCAAAATTAATTAAATGAAATTTGCAATGCTTTCTGACTCAAGAAAAGTCTATTCTCTTTGCTAATAGTGGTTTATACTTTTCAAAGGAGATAATAAATGTTGACTTGAATTGCATTTTTACGTATAAAAAATTGATTAAAGTCAATTTGCGAGACTTGGAGTCTCACTGACTGGAAAGGTTTTCCAAAATTGCAATGGATACGAGATTTATTTATATTTCTGTATGACTGTAACTCTACAGCATAATTTGCTGTAGAATGCTTTCTGTGCGGAATTATTTTGTGAAACTTGATTTTGGAAACAATACACTAGACTTATTTGGCGGAAAGTAGGATTTTTATGGGTTATAATTTGAAAACCGCAATATACCTAAAAACTGACAAGGAGTATAGCTTATGAAAATGACGACAGAAGAAGCTTTCATCAAAGTCCTGCAAAAACACGGTATCGAACACGCATTCGGCATCATTGGTTCGGCGTTTATGCCTATTTCCGACTACTTTCCTCAAGCAGGGATCACGTTTTGGGACGTGGCCCACGAGTGCAACGGAGGTTATATGGCGGATGGTTTTACACGTACAACCGGTAAGATGTCAATGATTATCGGCCAGAATGGTCCGGGTATCACAAATTTCGTGACATGTGTCAAAACAGCATACTGGAACCATACACCAATGCTGTTGATTACACCTCAGGCTGCCAACAAGTCGATCGGTCAAGGTGGTTTTCAGGAAGTTGAGCAAATGGCTGCTTTCAAAGATATGGTCGCTTATCAGGAAGAAGTTCGTGATCCATCGCGTATTGCGGAAGTGCTAAATCGCGTAATTACCAAAGCAAAACGTATGTCCGCACCGGCTCAAATAAATATTCCCCGTGATATCTGGACGCAGGTAGTTGACATTGATTTACCAGAAATTATTGAGTTTGAACTTCCTGCGGGCGGAACTGACGCGATATCAGCAGCAGCCAAACTCCTGTCTGAAGCAAAATTCCCTGTAATTCTTAACGGCGCCGGAGTTATTCTCGGTGGAGCGATTCCGGCATCACAAGCACTTGCTGAACGTTTAGATTCACCAGTTTGCTGCAACTATCAGCATAATGATGCATTCCCCGGTTCGCATCCTTTGTTTGCCGGGCCATTAGGTTACAACGGTTCAAAAGCCGGAATGGAGTTAATCAAACAGGCGGATGTTGTTTTGGCACTGGGCACCCGTTTGAATCCATTTTCAACCCTTCCGGGCTATAATTTGGATTACTGGCCGCATGAAGCAAAGCTGATTCAGGTTGATATTAATCCAGACAGGATTGGTCTGACAAAACCTGTTTCGGTCGGAATCGTTGGTGACGCAAAACAAGTGGCAGAGCAAATTCTAAGTCGGCTCACTGACTCTGCAGGAGATGCAGGTCGTGAGGAAAGACGTAAACAGATTGCGGACAAAAAGGCAGTTTGGGCGGAAACACTCGCCTCGATGGATTTCGAAGAGGACGATCCAGGCACAACCTGGAATGAACGTGTACGTAAACGTCAGCCGGATCACATGTCACCTAGAATGGCCTGGCGTGCGATTATGGAAGTTTTACCGAAAGAGGCGATTATTTCTTCTGATATTGGTAATAACTGTGCGATCGGCAATGCATATCCGACTTTTGAAAACGGACGAAAATATTTAGCTCCTGGACTTTTTGGTCCATGCGGTTACGGTTTCCCTTCAATCATCGGCGCAAAAATCGGCAATCCTGAAACTCCGGTAGTAGGATTTGCGGGTGACGGAGCATTCGGAATTTCAATGAACGAAATGACGGCAATTGGCCGTAGCGAATGGCCGGGAATTACGATGATTATTTTCAGGAATTACCAATGGGGTGCAGAGAAACGTAACTCAACACTCTGGTATAATGACAATTTTGTCGGTACCGAACTCGATCTTCAAGTTTCATATGCGGATATTGCTAAAGCTTGCGGTGTAAACGGTGTTCAGGTACGGACCATGGAGGCACTTACAAGTGAGTTGGAAAATGCGTTAAAGACGCAGATGGAGCAGGGAAAGACGACCTTCATAGAGGTAATCCTCAATCAGGAGTTAGGTGATCCTTTCCGTAGAGATGCGATGAAAACACCTGTACCTGTTGCGGGAGTCAGTAAAAATGACATGTGTCCGCAGTAAGTATTTTGTTTGCTCGCTATGCAGCTAACAACTTTGTCTGCATTAAAGGTGTGACAGGCTGAACAACTTGCTTCAGCCTGCTTAGCCTTTTTTCCAGTCAACAATTAAATGATTATCAAGGAGATTAAATGGAAGGACAAAAAATGAACGCGCCCGATGCGTTGTGGCGCCCGATGACCCAGCATAAATCGTTGTTGAACAATCGTCCGAAACACATAGTCAGGGCCGAAGGTTGTTTCATGATCAATGAAGACGGTGATCGTATACTAGATGCAACAGCAGGATTATGGTGTGTGAATGTCGGTCATGGTCGAAAAGAGCTGGCTGAAGTAGCAAAGACACAAATGGAAAAACTGGCTTATGTGATTCCGGTCATGACCAGTGATCCTGCAGTGGAATTATCCGCAAAAATGCTGGAAATGCTGGAGATGGATAAAGGCCATGTATATTTCACCAGCAGTGGTTCAGAGGCCAATGAAACGGCGTTCAAGATTGTACGTCAATATCATTTGCAGTCAGGGAATCCACGTAAGTCGAAGATTATTTCACGCCATCGTGCTTATCACGGCAACACTTTGGCTACAATGACTGCTACCGGTCAGGCAGAGCGTAAGATCGGCTATGAACCGCTTGCTCCAGGATTCCTGCACGTTCCTCCACCTTATCCTTACAGACGTCATGAAAAATTGACTGTTGAAGAACATGGACTGGAATGTGCCAAATTTTTGGAAGACACCATTATTCACGAAGGTGAAGAAACAGTGGCAGCTTTCATTATGGAACCGATGATTTCCGGAGGAGGAGTACTTGTACCTCCAGATAATTATTTAACTGAAATCCGGAGAGTCTGTGATCAATACAATGTTTTGCTGATTATGGACGAAGTCGTTTCCGGATTCGGTAGAACCGGCAAAATGTTCGGGCACGAACACTGGGGAGTCAAGGCTGACATATTTACCTTTGCTAAAGGTATGGCAAGTGGTTATATGCCTGTGGCTGCAACTGTAGTCAAGGAAAAGATCTTTGAAGCATTTTATGGAGAAGCAAACGAGCTCAAGCATTTCCGGCATGTAAACACCTACGGTGGACATCCGGTTGCAACAGCAGTCAGTTTGAAAAATATCGAAATTGTACAGCGTGAAAATCTAGCGGCCAATGCTGCAAAAATGGAAACTTACATCAAGGGACGCCTCAATGAATTTGCGGATCATCCTTATGTTGGAGAAATACGCGGAAAGGGGCTGTTGCTCGGTATAGAGCTTGTTTCAGACAAAGAAAAGAAAACACCGTTGGAGATGGCTAAAGCCAATGCGATTATTCAAAACTGTCTCAAACAAGGAGTTTCAATCATGCGTAACGGTAACACAGTTCCGGGTTTAGGGAACGTGCTTATCATGGCTCCGCCTTTGATACTTCAGGAAAATGAAGCGGATCAAATTGTGGATGCAATTGGAAATGCCTTAAAGCAGTCGTTAAATTAAACAACAACCAGGACTGTGTTTCCTCTTCATCTGTGATGTGGAGGAGCTCAGTTTCTTACAACAAAACTAACTAAAGAACAGGAGTAAAAAATGCGTATTGGTGTACCAACTGAAATAAAGGAAATGGAAAATCGAGTCGGGGCAACACCTGCAGGAGTAGCAGAACTCGTACGAAACGGTCATCATGTTTGTGTAGAAAAAGATGCCGGTGAAGGTAGTGGTTTCAGCAATGCAGAATATGAGCAGGCAGGCGCTAAGATGGTTGATACTGCAGCTGAGGTGTGGGCCAGTGAAATGGTTTACAAAGTTAAAGAGCCTCTTCCGGCTGAATATGGTTTTTTCCGGGAAGATCTGCTTTTGTTCACCTACCTGCATTTGGCCGCCGAAGAAGCATTGACTAATGCTCTGATGAAAAGTAAAACCACCTCTATTGCTTATGAAACCGTACAGCTTCCGGATCGTAGTTTACCTCTGCTCACACCGATGAGTGAAGTTGCCGGACGCATGGCGGTACAAGTCGGAGCACGTTTTCTTGAAAAACCACAGGGCGGACAGGGAGTTTTATTAGGCGGTGTACCGGGAGTAGAACCAGCACAAGTCGTGATTATCGGTGGTGGTGTCGTCGGCATCAACTCCGCTAAAATGGCAGTCGGTATGGGTGCCAAAGTAACCATCCTTGATGTAAGTGCAGATAGAATGCGTTATCTTGATGATGTGTTCAACGGACGTGTCCAACTCGTGATGTCAAACAGCTATAACATTGCAAAAGCAGTTGAAAACGCTGATCTGCTGGTTGGCGGTGTCTTGATTCCAGGAACAAAAGCACCACACCTGGTAACTGAAGCCATGGTCAAAACCATGAAACAGGGATCGGTGATTGTGGATGTAGCTATTGATCAAGGTGGTTGTATTGAAACCATCGATCGTGTTACTTATCACAGCGATCCGGTTTATTTGCAACATGGTGTAGTGCACTACTCAGTAGGCAACATGCCTGGCGCAGTAGCAAGAACCTCGACGATGGCCTTAACCAATGTGACCACACCCTATGCTGTTCAATTGGCCAATAAAGGCTGGAAAACGGCGTGTAAGGATGATCATGCTCTTGCTTTAGGTCTAAACACTCATGGTGGAAATGTGACCTGTAAAGGAGTTTCTGAGGCTTTTGGATATGACTTTGTTCCACCGGAACAAGTATATTAACTGTTAATTATCTAGACTTAGTTTGTAGTTTCAGTGGATTAAGCAGTCCGCTGAAACTAAAGCCCTTCCGCTTTTAAGCATTTTGTTTACGGAAATGAGCCAATATGTTGATGATCTCAAAAACTGTGGTTGCCGCGGCCAGTGAGGTCAACTCAGCGTGATCATAGGCTGGAGCAACTTCCACCACATCCGCAGAGATTATATTTAGTCCGGCCAAGCCTCTCAAAACCCCGAGCAATTCTCTTGAAGACATTCCGGCAATTTCCGGAGTTCCTGTTCCAGGAGCGTGCGCTGGATCCAGGACATCAATATCAATTGACAGATACATCGGATTATCCCCCACCCGATTTCGGATGCGTTTGATGACGTGCTCCACACCTTCATTTTGTAACTCGTCACAATGCACGACCTTGAAACCTAATTCTTCATCATTTGTGAGATCATCACGACTGTACAAAGGACCACGTATTCCGACATGAATTGAGGCGTGATCAAGGAATAGTTTCTCCTCCGCTGCACGTCTGAATGGAGTACCGTGTGTGTAGGGTGCGCCAAAGTAAGTATCCCAGGTGTCAAGATGTGCGTCGAAATGCACGAGGGCGACCGGACCATGATAGTGATTCACCGCGCGCAACAAGGGTAAAGCAATCGTATGATCACCTCCTAGACTAATAATACTGTCGACACTTCCCAAAAGATCGGTCGCGGCAGTCTGAATTTGCCCGACGGCTTCTTCAATATTGAAAGGGTTACAGGCTATGTCACCAGCGTCTGCTACTTGCAACTCCGCAAAAGGTTCCGTGTCATAGGCCGGATGATACTGAGTTCGGAGATGCCTCGAAGACTGCCTGATGGCTTGTGGACCAAATCTGGCACCGGGCCGGTAACTGGTTCCTGAATCAAACGGAATTCCTAAAATCGCGATGTCGCAACTCTTAACGTCACGGAGTTCCGGAAGTCTGGCAAAGGTGGAAGGCCCGGCATAACGTGGTACTATTTTTCCGCTGACTGGTTGAACAGGTGTGTTTTCTTCATTCTTCATTTTGCAAATCTCGATTTTATTTTTTCTTGAGCAACGGTTTATTAAATCTTTTTATTAAACATTTTTGACTCTCAGTTCAATCCATTCTCCACAAACGGATTAACGATACGAAGTTGATCCAATTTTAGATCATTCACAATTTGTGTAGAAAGAATTATTGGATCAGTTTGCTCAATCAAAAGGGTCGCTTTGCTGGCTCGTCCTTCATTTCCTTTCATAAACGCGTAAATCCATACATTGGAATCGATCATTATGTTATCGGACATATATATCATCCCTGCATAAAGGAATAAAACTTTCTACCTTTAATCCCTTTAATCTATCTATTCTTCTCTGCTTATTTTGTTTCACAAGAATGTTCTTATTATGGTGTTGTTGCTTGAGAAGTAAATATAATTCATAGATTTTATTTTGTGCCTGTTCAGGCAATACCGAAAAATCAATATTTTCTAATGTGTGCATTTTGTTCCTTTCAAAACATTTTGTTTTTACAGTATTTTTAAATTCTACGTTTTAATCGTACAGTTGACATTTTAAAATTTCAACCTGTAACAATATGACATGGGTGGACTATCTCATTATCAACTGTCAAAATTTCAGTATTTTTCACAATAGAAAAAAGCAAAGAATAATTTTAAGCATTATGCCGTGGGTCAAAGGCATCCCGCACAGCTTCACCGATAAATACAAGTAAACTAAGTTGCAGGGCAATCACTGCGAATCCTGAAATTCCGAGCCATGGAGCGTGCAGATTAGCCTTGCCTTGAGCCAGTAGTTCACCTAGTGAAGCCGAACCTGGAGGTAAACCGAAGCCTAGAAAATCAAGTGCAGTCAGGGTAGTAATTGAGCCGGAAAGGATGAAAGGCATAAAAGTCATGGTCGCCACCATCGCGTTCGGCAGGATATGGCGAAACATTATTCTTCCGTGACTCAAGCCGAGCGCACGGGCAGCACGAACATATTCCAGGTTTCGCCCTCTTAAAAATTCAGCGCGCACCACTCCAACCAGTCCCATCCAACTGAAAAGCAACATGATCAGTAGTAGCCACCAGAAATTTGGTTCAACAAAACTTGAAAGAATAATCAGCAAAAACAGGACCGGCAGTCCGGACCAGATTTCAATGAAGCGCTGACCGAGAATATCAACACGCCCGCCAAAATATCCCTGTACCGCACCTGCCGCAACTCCTACGATGGAACTCAGAATGGTCAGTACAAGTCCGAATAAAACGGAAATCCGGAATCCGTAAATTAAACGCGCTACTACATCCCGACCCTGGTCATCAGTCCCCAGCCAGTTTTCCGTAGTAGGACCAGAAGGTGCGGCAGAAGGCAAATCATAATTGATTGTATCGTAGCTGTAAGGAATAAGAGACCAGTAGATTTTACCTTTGTTTTCGATTAAATCACGTACAAATTCATCACGATATTCTGCTTCTGTGGCAAACTCACCGCCATATTCTGTCTCCGGAATGGTTTCAAAAATAGGAAAAATAACACGCTCCCCAAAAATTACCAGCAGCGGTTTGTCATTGGCGATTCCCTCTGCAAAGAGGCTGATGAAAAACAAAATCAGGAAAATCCACAAAGACCAAAAACCTCGGCGGTTAGCACTAAAATGCTGCAGGCGGCGGCGTGTTATTGGAGTCATCTGCTATGCTTCTCTGGTTTCAAAGTCAATTCTTGGATCAATCACTGTGTACATCAAATCACTGATAATACCGACGACTAGTCCCAGCAGGGTAAAAATGAAGAGTGTACCGAACATGACCGGATAATCGCGCTGGATTGCGGACTCAAATCCCAGCAGTCCCAAACCGTCCAGCGAGAAGATTATTTCTATCAACAATGATCCAGTGAAAAACATACCGATAAAGGCGGCAGGAAAACCGGCAATGATAATCAGCATGGCATTCCGGAAGACGTGTTTGTAGAGTACTCGCCTCTCCGTAATACCTTTCGCACGCGCAGTAATTACGTATTGTTTGTTAATTTCGTCGAGGAAAGAATTTTTGGTGAGCATAGTCAATGAGGCAAAACTACCGACTAAAATTGCACTGATAGGCAGTACCAGATGCCAGAAATAGTCGATGATCTGTTGCCACCACGGCAGAGAGGAAATATTGTCAGAAAGGAGTCCTCGCAAAGGAAACCAACTGAAATAGCTGCCTCCGGCGAAAAGAACAATCAACAGAATAGCAAAGAGAAAAGTTGGAATGGCATTTCCGAGAATGACTATGGTGCTGCTCCAGACATCAAAGCGTGAACCGTGCTTCAGAGCTTTGCGGATACCAAGCGGAATGCTGATCAAATAAACAGCGAGTGTACTCCAGATACCGAGAGAAATCGAAACCGGCATTTTTTCCAGTACCAGATCAATAACTTTCTGATCCCGGAAAAAACTTTCTCCGAAATTGAAGGTTGCGTAATCACGCATCATCTTGAAAAAACGTACATGCAGAGGTTTGTCAAAACCGTACATACGTTCTATCTCAACAACCAGTTCCGGAGCAAGACCCTGCGCACCCCGATATTTTGAGGTGGATTCGGATGTCGCACTTGTTTGACCTTTGATGTCTTCTCCACCTCCTGAGAGCCTCTCTGTCGCACTGACTGCGTCACCCTGCAGCTTTGCAATCATCTGCTCCACGGGACCGCCGGGAGCAATTTGGATGATCATGAAGTTGACAGTCATTATTCCAATCAGAGTTGGAACAACCAGCAGCAAACGACGGATAATGTAAGCGCTCATAAAATATAATTTAAATTGATATAATAGGATCGCTTAAAGTTGTCATGCTTTGCTGATCCAGTTTATTTTAAAGGTTTTGCAGCCAACCTTCTTAATTGTTTACTAACCGGATCGACGATAAACCCTAAATTCTCCAGTGCCACTACTCCCAAAATTGGTTCAATTTTCGGAGGACCAAAGATGATTTGGGCCACCGTTTCCTGTCCCATGAAAGAAACCCGCGCAAATCCTATTTCATATTCTTCAGTCTTTCCATTTGCTAATTCGTAGGAGGATTTTCCTTCTTTCTGAATTCCTGCTTTTTCAAGTTCATCTGCTGGTGCCATGCAGTCGATAGCTCCTGTATCCACTAAAAATTCTGCTTCATAAGGGGGCTTTGTTTTAATTAAATCTGTTATTTGAGTTGTTACGTGCGTTACACCCATTTTGACCAACTTATAAAATTCGAATTTAATTCAGATTCTGCTTTTTTTCAAGCATAGTCTTTTGTTTTTCCGCATCCACCCACCAGGTGAAAAATCCCAAACCGTATTTGGGCGTAATTTCCGGACGTGAAAATTTATTCCAATATGCGAGACGGTAGTAGTTGATATGCCAGTGCGGAATAACATAATGTCCCCACAACAAAGCGCGGTCCAGTGCCCTTGTGCTGGTGATCAGTTTTTCACGGTCAGGAGCTTCGATGACAAGGCGGATCAGCTTGTCAATGGCAGGATTACAGATTCCCATAAAGTTCCTCGTACCGCCGGTTTTTCCGGCTTTACAACTCCAGTAATTGTCCTGTTCATTGCCTGGAGAAAGCGACTGTCCTATGACCATCACAAACATGTCAAAATCAAAGGATCGGATGCGGTTAACATATTGTGATGTGTCAACCACCCTGACGCTTGCTTCAATTCCCATGAGTTCGAGGTTTTTCTTAAATGGCAAAACAATCCGCTCAAAGGCAGGTGAAATCAATAATATTTCAAATTTAAGAACTTCGCCGGCACTGTTGACTCGTTTGCCGTCCTTGATTTCCCAACCCGCTTCTTTGAGGAGTTTAGAGGCAACACGCCGTTGACTGCGGATATTTCCGGAACCGTCTGTGAGAGAAGGCCGGAACTTTTTGCTGAATACTTCTTCCGGAAGGTCTTTGCGAAGAGGTTCAAGAATCGCCAATTCTTCCGGAGAAGGCAAACCGCTTGATGCAAGTTCGGAATTTTCAAAAAAGCTATCGGTACGTCTATATTGGCCATAGAAGAGGTTTTTGTTACTCCATTCAAAATCAAATGCATAACCGATTGCTTCACGGACTTTCCGGTCTTTAAAGATCGGACGCCGCAAATTAAAGGCAAAACCCTGCATTCCGCGTGGTAGTTCATGCGGAATTTCTGCACGTACAGTCAACTCTTCCTCAAAGTTTTTTCCGGAATACATGGAAGCCCACATTTTGGAATTGTTTTCTTCGCGGAAATCGTATTCACCTGCTTTGAAGGCTTCGAGCGCGACCGTTGAGTCACGGTAATAATCATAACGCACGGTATCAAAATTGTTACTGCCTTTGTTGACAGGATGATCGGCAGCCCAATAATTTTTGACACGTTCGTAAGTGATGTATTTTCCTGCCTTAAAATCTAAGATACGGTAAGCACCGCTTCCCAGAGGTGGTTCAAGAGTGGATTTGGAAAAATCTTTTCCTTCCCAGTAATGTTTGGGCAGAACCGGAAGTTGTCCGGTAATCAAGACTAGTTCACGGTTGGTTGTCCCTTCACGGAACTGAAATTTCACTCTGCGGTCACCGAGATCTTTTACTTCAACAATGTCACCGTAATATGATTTGTAAAAAGGCGCACCTTTTTCTAACAGAACATTGAAGGTGAAAATAACATCTTCAACCTTGATTGGTTCTCCATCGTGAAATTTGGCTTTTGGATTGAGATGGTAAATGACCCATGTTCTGTCTTCCGGATACTCTATTTCATCCGCGATCAAGCCATATTCCGTAAAAGCCTCATCCGAAGAACCGGTTGTCAGTGTTTCGTAAATCATGCCCAGTCCATCCGCGGAAACGCCTTTGGCGATGAAACTGTTGAAACTGTCGTAAGTACCGATTGAGTTCAGACGTACAGAACCGCCTTTTGGTGCATCCGGATTTACATAGTCAAAATTGCTGAAACCATCCGGATATTTTGCGGATCCGTTCATCGCGATTGAGGCAGCTTTGATAAGATCAGTTCCTGCAAATACCGGAATGCTGCTGACTGTGATGAGACTGGCTGCGAAAAAAAGTGAAATTACTTGTCGGAAAATTTTCATTGTTGAGTTATCGGCAGAGGTTAGTCTTAATGGCTTCGTAAAAAATTCTAAACTAATTATTTGTCATCTCGAACGAAGAGAGAGATCTTAATAATATCAGTGCTTAACATAAAATAGATTTCTCGCTTCGTAAGCAAGGACACGATTTTATGACTTTTTACTGGTTCATCAGTCTTAAAATAAAGGCAGAATGCTATTTTTGCATAAAACTGAAAAACAGTTATATCTTCTACTGAGGAAATGTTTATCTCAAGACCAAAATAATAAAATCAGCATCTGTTATGGTTTTTAGCGTTTGAAACTGCTCAACCTCGTTCCGTGGCTCAGTTGCGGAATGAAATGATCCAGTAGTGAGGTGCTTAACCTATTCCCTTCGACTTCGCTTAGGGGGCATCTCCGTAGCCTGAGAGGAGTCAAAGGCGGTTAATCTCGTTCCGTGGCTCTGCCTCGTAACGAGAAGGAAGGCTGCTAAAAAACAATAATGTACTCAACCAGACATCTTAAAAACTTGTCATTCCTGCGAAAGCTGGAATCCAGTGAAACTTCTCAAACTCAGCTATTCATCATCAAATAAAAATGGATCACAGATCAAGTCTGGGATGATAAAAAAGTGTTTTAACTTCTTCCCTTTCCTTCGATTTGGATCATCCGAGTACGTCTTAAAGTTTCATCACCATAACTATCCCCTTGACATTAAATTTATTTGTGTAGCTAGGGTTTAATACCCCGCTGCTTGCAGCGTTTTTAAAAAGGTATTACGATAATGCTCATGGTAGAGCTAATTCGTAAAAGTCATAATGTATCGCTATTAATGTACCATTTTGTATTTGTTTCCAAATACAGAAGGCTTGTCATCACAGAAGAAGTGGATTCACTTCTTAAAGAAACGTGTTTAGAAATATCCAAACGCTATGACCTTCTCTTTTTGGAATTAGGTACGGAAGGGGACCATGTTCATCTATTAATCCAGTCTGTTCCGGCGTATAGCGTCACAAAAATTGTACAGACAGTTAAAAGTATCACGGCCCGAGAAATATTTACCAAAATTCCCTCGGTCAAGAAGAAATTGTGGGGCGGCGAATTTTGGTCTGATGGTTACTTTGTTTCTACAGTTGGTGAATACGCCAATGAAGAAGTCATTCGTCAATATATTAAGAATCAAGGCCGAGATGGTAAATACAAACAATTGCATAAATCTAAGATGTCAGACAATCAACTTGCCCTGTTATAAGTGTGCTTCATAGGCGATGCGATCCTTCATCCAAATACCCCGTATCTTGCTGCGGGGATATTTTTTATTTTATTTTAAAAAAATATTGATGATTTAAAAATGGCTGAAGGAAAGGGATATTTACATGGTGACAAAAAATTTGATTATTCCTTCAGACTTCACCTAAGTTGTAGATCAAGTTCATTGAGCTTGCCGCCTCTATTAACTTTTTGTCACGTGTCCAAAGGAGCGTTGATGGAGTCAGTACTGTGGAGGTCAAAAGATGACAATCAATGTAACCTAATCCTTGTCCCATCAAATGTTGCTGTTCCATAAAGTACAGAACTTCCTCTTCAGTCGCAGTCAATGCTTGCGGCAAAGATTTTAGCAATTGCAAAATTAGCTCTCTGTTTTGCAAATTACCGCAGGCCAGTTCTCCGGTCACAAAGTGATGATTCACTACTTGTCCACTCTCCAACAGCGACACTAACCCTTCATCCATGAATCGAAAATGATCAATCCAAACAGAAGTATCGACCAGAATCATTTCATTTCCGGATGACGGCGCAGAATTGCCTTTAATTTCGGTTCAGTTCCTCCGAGTAGTGCCAGTCTCCGTGCACTTTCTCGTTCAATCAAAGCCCGTAAGCCCTCACGAACAAGAGCAGTTTTTTCGGCCATGCCTGTCATGCTTTGTGCTTTCTCCATCAATTCGTCATCTATGTTTATGGTGGTTCTCATTTCGATTCTCGCTAAATGTGTGCATTATATGACATCGTTTGATGACATTATATATGTATTAAAAAACAATTCAAATTATTTATTTCCGTATAGAGAGCAAGGACATTATAGTGGATCTCAATAATGAGACAATGTATTCAGGTGTATTTTCAATTAATAAAGGAGATGCAGAATGGGGAGAAAAAAGTATCGTAGGGAATTGAATGCATGTATTGAAGTGGACCCCAAGTCGAGGACAGTTTTTCTTGTGAATTAAGGAATACTTTAGATTGTTTTTCCCCGCCACGTAGTGCGGGGCTACCGTTCAATTTCCTTCTCTTCCTTTCCGTTCATCCTAATTCCCTGCTACGTAGGCCGGGTTAGGCCACAGCCGTAACCCGGCAATAATATCAAAAAACCCATAATGTCGGGTTACGCTCCGCTAACCCGACCTACCTTAACCGCCATCTTTTTTATTTCCCCGTAATGGCCGTTCGACTCCCCTTCGACAAGCTCAGGGCGGCGGCTCAAGGACCGTGCGGGGCTAGCGTTCAATTTGCTTGAGGACGGTTGTCAGGTTTTTTTTCCAGTCAGTTGTTGTGTCCAAACAGATTAACGATAATTCTTCTGACGATGTGACAGGTTCAAAACTTTTTTGCTGAAAAGGGAGTAGATATTCAGTAGCGTCGGAAATATCATGTTCACGCTTACGTAATCGCTGAATCAAAACAGATTCCGGCGCTGTGCATTGCACAAATTTTAATGTAATCTTTCTCTGTGCTGACCAGTTGCGGAGTTTTCCGCGAAATTCCTGTTTGCCAAAAGTCGCGTCCAAAACCACAGATAATCCTTGAGAACTTAAGTCATCCAGCAGTTCCAGCATTCTGGCATAAGTACGCTCTGTGTTTTGCTGAGAATAGAGTAGATCATCTCCACGTTGATCAAGTGCAATTCCGGACATCTGCTTACGCAATGCATCGGAACGAAGATGAACAGCACCAATTTGTTGAGCGAGCCAGGAAGCGACAGTGCTTTTTCCTGAACCGGAAAATCCGCTGACCACCCAGCAAATAACAGGTTTGGGGCGGCTGTATTCCCAGGCTAATTGATAAAATCTTGCCGTTTGCTCCTGGAGACTAGCTTTTTTCTCTGGAGGCAGATGAGGGTCATTTAGTAAAAAAGATTTAACCTTGGCCCTTACAGAGGCTCTCAGACTGGCATAAAAAGCTAACATTGCGGCACCTTCGTAATCCCCGCTGTGTTCGATCCATGCGTTAAAAAAGCCAAAGGCGAGATCATGCCGGTTTCTAAATTCCAGATCCATCACCATGAAAGCTGCATCGTAAATAACGTCAATGCAGCGGAATTCCTGATTAAATTCAATGCAGTCAAATAATAGAGCTTTATCCGGAAACCAGCAGACGTTGTTCAAATGCAGATCACCGTGGCATTCCCGAATCCAGCCTGCGGATTGTCTTTTTCGGAAACGTTCACTTTGTTCGTCCAGAAATTTCAGTTGAAAATCACGTGTTTGTTCAAACTGTTCACTTGTCTGCACGCTGCCGATATATTTCTTGGTTGCACTGAAATTATCCTCAACAACTTCCCTGGTAGCTTCTACAGAACCATAGGCTTGGATTTCCGCACTTGTTGAGGCAGCCAAATGCCAATTTGCGAGTCTGCGTCCTAAATCCTGCAAGTGATGCAGTTCCAGAGTGTTTGCTTCAAACATGGCTCTAAACAGTGATTCCTGCGGAAATTCCTGCATCTTCAGCGTATATTCAACTGCCGCTTGACCCTGCCTGCCAAGCTTGAATTTTCCATTCTGATTGCAGATCGGCAGTACTTCACGGTACAATTCCGGTGCAAAGTGACGGTTACGTTTCAGCTCTTCTTCGCAGAAATACTTACGTTTCTGCAGGCTGCTGAAATTGAGGAAACCTAAATCAAGTGGTTTTTTTATTTTGTAAGCCCATTTTCCAGTGAGCAGCAGGTAGGAAATATGGGTTTGCTCCAGACGAACCGGTTCAGTCACTGGATGAGGATAAGCCTCTGCATGCAGCAGTTGCTTGATTATTTCAGGAATTTCTTGATCGTCAGGCATTTTTACTGAGAAAAATATTATCCGGATTATCCGCTGGCTTTAAAAGTTACTATTTTGAAATCACTGCGGTTTTAAAGCTTTTATTCTGGATTTGAATTCAGGTTAACTTTTATGTTTTCAGGTAATCGCAAGATTAAAATTTGTTCAAATTCTCTGTGGTAACCAACTATATTTTCATCAAAACGTAGTGTCATTGCAGACTCTGCGGTGACGGTTGTAAAATCCAGGTAATGAGTTGTCTGAGGAGGCGCAAAGCCTTGTATTGTCAACTTAAAATCTCCGCCAGCATGCTGTTCAAAAACAGATTGTGTGAGCTTCCACTTTTGCGGAAGATGGAGCTTGAGCTGCTTTATTTCTGCAGAAATCTTGAAACTGCCTGAGTGCTCTTTGTAAAAGGGTCGTCTCGTCCAGACAAAGAGAGCTAAAAGCGCCAGCACAATTACAGTTCCGCCGGTGATCTTCCATTTCTGTTGTTTAGAAAAAACTGAAACAGGATTGTCTTCTGTACGTGGCGGTTGAAAAACGAAATAATAAAGCCCGAGCAAAGTTAACCAAACCACGCCCAGCGACCACAAGGCATCACTCAAAAAATGGCCTCCCTGTACAATACGGGCAAGACTCATCAATATTCCATAGGCCAGGCCTAATGACAAAGAAGAGAGCGCGAATTTGCGTGAAAGACGCCAGAAAACAATTCCACTGGTTAAGGTAAAAGCAATCGAACAATGTCCACAGGGAAAGGAGTGTCCTTGTCCGGGTATGCCGGCTTTCAGCACCGGTTTGTATTCCCAGTTTCCGTTGAATTGCACAATTTCACGGGGACGCGGTCTGCCTGTATGATCTTTGAGAACAACATTTACCAGCAGAAGTGAGGCGATAAATGGGGTTAATGCGCAGATTAACAAATACGGTCTGAGTGCCGCCCGTGCAGGATCAGTGCGATAAAATATCCAAAGAAAAAAAGAAACAATTGAAAAAATAATTCCTGGTGCTTCTCCATAGTCGTAAAGCCAGTTCCAGGGAAAACTATCTGCTAAAAACCAGCCGTTTTCAGTGGAAAAAAACAGCGCCGAGAAACGACGGTCAAGATCAACTGCTTCGCCCCAGTGTGTAAAAACCACTAACACAAGGAGCAACACAACAATCAGAACAATTCCACGGACAATAAAAAAGCGCGGTTCTGCCTTTGTCTCTGCTTTAGTTGAAGATAAGTTCACGAAGGTATTACAGAAAAATGGAATTGATATAAAGTAGAAAAACCTAAAGTAATTCTTCCAGCAAGCCTAACAAACGGTGTCACAATGAGCCAGACAACTATTTACTAAGCCATCACTTTTTAAGCAGTTTTTAACTTTTCACAGGTATATCAGGGTTATCCGGAAAACTGCCAGCCGATCAAAAGGCTGATGTCTTCCGACGAATAATAGTAAATATCTTCAGTGAATCCCAAAGAGAAAGTGTGCGCACCAATAGAGTGACGCAATCCTATTACAAGTATTGTTTGCGGGTGGTTTAATCCACGTACTGAGTCAGGTACTTCATAGCGTGCAGAGGCGCCGAGAATTTGCACAGCGGCATTCCACGTGTCTGTAAGCTCAGCATTCATTCCGGTTCCGCCGCTAAAAAATGTCGATTTTTGCGGATAAACTTTGTGCTTTGTTTTTCCAGGTCGTACTGCACCGATGTTCAGCCAAAATGCTGAAGGATAGCCGCTGATATTAGCTGAAGTAGAAGCAAGTAAGCCGAGGCCGAAATCCGAGTTTCCGGAACTGATTGTGGGTAAATCGGAACGTGAAGGTTGTTTGAACTCAAAGCGCCAGCCCCACCTTATTTGATTTTCCCCTATTTTTGTGTTTTCCATCTCATGTCGAAAACTCAGCACCGTATCTCCTATTCCACGTTGAGGTGCAGTGATTTCCATTTTTTCCTGAGTCTCCGGATTATATTGCCAATAACGGAACTCAACGTTCTGCTGATATTTACGGGCAGCATAGGGCAAGCCGATTTTTTTGTGGTATTCCCGCAATATTTTGTCCCAGTTTCCAGGACCTTCTTCCACATAGCGGAAAGTCAGCCCTAGATCAGTTTTAAGTCCTGTTCCAATGCGGAAAGCAAGGGTCTGTTCCCAGCGTTCATGATCCAGAATCATGCGTGACGCAGAGAGTTCGCCTGGAGCATCGATAACTATGGTGTTGCTGGCTTGTAACATTGTCTCGATTTGGTAAAAACCAGTTTCGAGGCTACATGGCGTGAGTGGAGCTAATTCAAGAAAAATGGCTGACATCGGTTGCTGGTTACGATGCGGCAGTGGATTATCACATTCAGCAGCCTGTACTAATGCACCACAGAGGAACAGCGGGATTAAACATTCAAATAGTAAAATTCTTTTCATCAATTTATAAATTCAGTTTTAAAGTACCCCTAATTTACTAACAGAAGCGTCCACAGGAGAAAAGTCATTTTAGCTCAGAGTGGATTATAATTCTTTTGGTTTGCAGTAACATTATGTTGTGATAGAATGTCCTGAATCAGCGCAAGCGATGCACTCAAATTTTGATTTTAAGAACTATTTGTGGAAAGTATATTTGTTGATTTTACAAAATTTATTCACCAGTTGAAATAATGTCTGTTATGGAAAAACGAACTGTGTCACTTGAAGATAAGTACACACTGAGAAAAGGTCATGCATTTATGACCGGAATTCAGGCTCTGGTGCGTTTGCCGATGGTGCAGCGTGAACTTGATCTGAAGGCTGGACTTAACACAGCAGGTTACATCAGTGGTTATCGTGGTTCACCCCTCGGTGGATATGATCAGCAATTGGAACGTAACAAAAAACTGCTCGATGAATTTCACGTCAAATTTCAGCCAGGAGTGAATGAGGATCTGGCCGCAACCGCACTTTGGGGAACACAGCAGACGGAGCTGGGTGGTGAAGGCAAATATGATGGAGTTTTTGGAATTTGGTATGGTAAAGGTCCCGGGGTTGATCGTTCCGGCGATGTGCTACGACACGCTAATTATGCAGGCACATCCAAGTTTGGGGGTGTGTTGGCTTTGATGGGGGATGATCATACTGCGGAATCTTCCACTGTCTGTAATCAAAGTGAATTTGCCATGGTGGACGCACTGATTCCGGTGCTGAATCCGTCCGGTGTACAGGAGGTTTTTGATTTTGGAATTATCGGTTGGGCTCTTTCGCGATTTAGCGGATGTTGGGTTGGTTTAAAGTGTTTGCATGACACCGTGGAAGCAACCGCTTCAATCGATGTTGATGTTGAACGTCTCAAGGTAGTCATCCCAGACAATTACAATTTTCCTGAAGATGGATTAAATATCCGCTTTCCTGACACACCGCAAGCGCAGGACCTGAGAATGCACGAATACAAGATGGATGCAGTACGTGCGTTTTGCAGGGCAAACAAACTGGACCGTGCAATTTGGCAAGGTGGCAGCGCAAAAATAGGTGTTGTTACTGTTGGTAAATCATATCTTGATACTCGTCTTGCTTTTGAAGAACTGGGAATTGACGAAACTGAAGCAGAGCGTCTGGGTGTGCGTCTCTACAAGGTTGCCATGCCATGGCCGCTTGAACCTGAAGGCATTCTTGAGTTTGCTGAAGGACTTGATTTGATCATCGTAGTGGAAGAAAAGCGTGCCCTTATCGAACCACAAATCAAGGAAATGCTTTACGATGCTTCACACCGACCGCAGGTGATTGGAAAACTGGATGAAACAGGTGAGGCTTTGTTCCGTACAGCCGGAGCGCTTGATCCTAACCACATTGCCGCCACAATTGGTAGGCGGATTTTGACTTTTCAAGGTGACGCTAAGCTTAAAAAGAATTTGCACGATATGGAGTCCAGACTGGATTCCTCACTTTTGCCGCAGGAATCAATGGTACGCTTACCGTATTTTTGTTCCGGTTGTCCTCATAATACTTCCACGGTTGTTCCGGAAGGCAGCATTGCAATGGCAGGAATCGGTTGTCATTACATGGTGCAGTGGATGGACCGCAATACGCTTGGATTCACTCACATGGGCGCAGAAGGCGCAAACTGGGTGGGACAGTCGCCGTTTAGTAAACGCAAACATATATTCCAAAATATCGGCGACGGCACGTATTTTCATTCCGGCATTATGGCCATCCGTGCCGCCGTTTCTTCCGGAATAAACATTACTTACAAAATTTTATTCAATGACGCAGTTGCCATGACCGGTGGTCAGGGTTTTGACGGACCGATGTCTGTGCAGAGCATTATTCAGCAAATGTTCGCGGAAGGTGCAAAACAGGTGACTGTTGTCAGCGATGATCCGGACAAGTTTCCCCAAAGTTCCGGAATTCCTGCAAACGTGAAGGTTTACGATCGTAAGGATTTGGACATTGTGCAGCGTGAATTGCGTGAAATTGAGGGTGTGACTGTACTGATTTATGAACAGGTTTGCGCAGCTGAAAAACGAAGGCGTCGCAAACGTGGGATAATTCCGGATCCGCCACGTAGAGTTTTCATCAATGACGATGTCTGTGAAGGTTGCGGAGATTGCGGGGTTAAATCGAATTGTGTTTCTGTTTTACCGCTTGAAACTCAGTTTGGACGTAAACGTGTGATTGATCAGTCTGCCTGTAACAAAGATTACAGTTGTGTCAAAGGTTTGTGTCCTAGTTTTGTGAGTGTGGTCGGCGGAAAAATGCGTAAAAATTCGCCTTCAGTAAATATTAACGATACTTGGAGCTCTTTGCCTGATCCTGAACTTCCGCAAATAAACGGTACTTATAACATCGTTTTGACCGGTGTAGGCGGAACAGGGCTGGTCACGATCGGAGCATTGCTGGGCATGGCTGCACATCTTGAAAAAAGAGGTGTCGGTATTCTTGACATGATAGGACTGGCCCAGAAAGGCGGGGCGGTTTTATCTCATCTGCGCATCGGAAACAGTCCGGAAGATATACACTCTCCACGGATTGCATCTCAGGGTGCGGATTTGGTGATAGGCGGTGATCTGGTGGTGACAGGCGGTCAAAAAACTCTGTCGGTGATTAAACCCGGATATACAAAACTTGTGGTTAATAGCTATGAGTTAATTACCGGTGATTTTACTAAAAATGCGGATATGATTTTTCCAAGCCTGAAAATCAAACAATCCATTCAGCAAGTTGCCGGTACAGATCATACCGAATTCCTGGATGCCTCACGACTTGCAACTGCGTTGATTGGAGACACGATTGCAACCAATATTTTTATGTTGGGCTTTGCTTATCAACGTGGACTGATTCCGCTGGAACAAAGTTCTATTGAAAAAGCGATGGAAATCAATGGTATGGCAGTTGAAGGCAACAAACTGGCTTTTCTCTGGGGGCGTAGAACAGCCCAAGACGGCAAGCGGGTAAACGAGTTGACAGCGTCGATCGTAGCAGGATTTGGTCTTAAAGATCCGCCAGAAGGTTTGGATGAACTGATCCAGCACCGTGCAGATGTATTGAAGGATTATCAAAACAAAGCGTATGTTCAGCGCTATCTGCATTTAGTGGAACGGGTGCGGACACTTGAAATTGACCGTGTTCCAGGAAGTACAGAATTTACCGAAGCAGTTGCCGCTTATTATTTTAAATTACTGGCCTACAAAGACGAATATGAAGTTGCGCGGCTTTACACGAACGGTGATTTTATGAAGAAAATAAAGGGTCGTTTCGAAGGTGATTATAAACTGAAACTGCATTTGGCACCACCATTGTTTTCAAAACGGAATCCGCATACAGGGGAACCTATAAAAACCGCTTATGGAGCGTGGATTTTGTCTGCAATGAATTTGCTGGCGCATTTCAAGTTTTTGCGTGGAACTGCTTTTGATCCATTCGGCAAGACAGCGGAGAGGAAAATGGAGCGTCGTTTGATTGAGGAATATGAGCAAACAATTGAGGAACTGCTGCCTAGACTCTCCAAGAAAAATCATGCTCTGGCTGTTGAAATTGCAAGAATTCCGGAACAGATTCGCGGTTATGATCTGGTCAAACAAAAACACCTTGAATCCGCAAAGTCGCAGGAGAAAGAACTACTGAAGGAATTTAGCTCATCTGTGGGAATTACTGCTACCTTGAAAAGCGCTGAAACAGTCAGCTGATTCTGCTGCCGGGTTTGATTACAGAGAAGATTGCTACGGGACCTTCAAACTTGATGATCTCGTAAAAATACTTAAACTAATAATTTGTCATCTCGAACGAAGAGATAGATCTTAATAATATCAGTGCTTAAGATAAAATAGATTTTTCGCTATCTAAGCAATGAGACGTTTTTATGACTTTTTACGTAGCCATCAAACTTCAACTTTTTGATCCCTAGCGTATGTTTCAGTGAGTTGAACAATCCAATGTTGATTAAGATCCTTCATTTGCCACGCTCTACAGCGCCAGCCCCAGTTTTTTCCTCCTGAAGTTCCGGGAAGATTCATTCTGCAATCTCCTCCCAGACTTAGCAAATCCTGTAACGGAGCAAGAGCAAAGACTGCAGTTGAGCTCCAGGCGAGGCGCATTAATTCATAACAAACGCTGTCTTCCTGAACATTTTTGCTCAAGTAGACTTGCAATCGTTCTCTTTCCAACTCGCTAAGCTCTCTAAACCAGCCGAGACTAGTATTATTATCATGGGTTCCACTGTAGACAACGGTGTTTGTGTTTTCGTAGTTGTGAGGTAGATATGCGTTGTTTTCATCCGAAAAAGCAAACTGCAAAACTTTCATTCCGGGAAATCCGCATTTTTCACGCAGGAGATTCACATCCGGAGTAATCAAACCGAGATCTTCCGCAATTATCGGAAGTTCACCCAACTCTTTGAACATTTCTTCAAAAAATTCCAGTCCAGGCCCTTCTTTCCACTCGCCTTCAGCCGCAGTTTCAGCATCTGCAGGGATTTCCCAGTAATTTTCAAAACCACGAAAGTGGTCGATACGTACAAAATCAAATTGCTCAAGAGTATAACGCAGCCGCTTTTTCCACCAACTGTAAGCGTCTTTACGCATTTCTTCCCAGCGGTAAAGCGGATTTCCCCAATGCTGTCCCGTATTACTGAAATAATCCGGAGGAACTCCTGCAACTGCGTTAAGTTGCTGATTAGTATCAAGTTTAAACAATTCCGGATTTGACCAGACTTCTGCACTGTCGTATGCAACAAAAATTGGCAAATCACCAATTATTCTTATCCCCTGTTGATTCGCGTACTTACGGAGAGCTGTCCATTGTCTGAAAAATTGCCACTGTACAAATTTTTGAAAAGATATTGCGAATGCATACTTTTCCCTGAATTTCTGTATTTCAAAACTATCCCTGAATTTCCAAGCGTTCTCCCAGTCAGTCCAGCCCAAACCACCTGAAATTATTTTCATTGCGGCAAAGGTAGCATAGTCTTCCAGCCAGAAAGCGGCATCCGCACTCCATTGTTCGAAAAATATTCTTTGCTCTGCAGTTGAATTTTTTTCAAAATTCTTAAACGTCTGCTGCAGCTTTTCCATTTTCCAAATTTCAACATCTGCAAAATCTACAAAATCGAGGGAAAAATCCGGAACATCATCTAAATCCTCTGCAAGTAAAAATCCTTCCTCCTGCAATAATTCGAGGCTTAACAGTAATGGATTTCCCGCAAACGCGGAAGGAGACTGATAGGGGGAATAACCATCTGCTACAGGGCATAGAGGAAGCACCTGCCAGAGAGATTGCTTCAAGTTGCTGAGTAAATCAACAAACTTGTAAGCGGCTGTTCCTAAGTCACCAATACCGTGGTTTCCCGGCAAGGAGCTTGGATGAAGTAGAATTCCGGAGGATCGGTTGTTCATGGATGTTCTGGAGTTCAACGAACTTTCTTACCCGGCAGTTCAACAGTAACAGGTTTTAGTTTCCAAATGTCTCTGGCATATTCTGCAATGGTACGGTCACTCGAAAACTTTCCTGAAGCAGCGGTATTCAAAATTGACATTCTAGTCCATTTTTCCGGATCTTGCCAAGTTTTGATAACACGTTGTTGACATTCAACATAACTCGCAAAATCTTCCAGCAGCATGTATTTATCTTCAAAAACCAGTGAGTTATAAAGATCATTGTACAGATGAGGTTTGTCACGGTTAAAATATCCAGTGTTGATCATCGAAAGTACTTCTCTCAATTCAGGATTATTCTGGTATGAAACTCTGGGATTGTATCCGGATTTTGCCAAACTGCTGACTTCATCCGAACTCATACCGAAAGTGAAAATATTTTCTGCTCCTACTTCTTCTGCAATTTCAATGTTCGCGCCATCCATCGTGCCTAAAATCAAGGCTCCGTTGAGGATGAATTTCATGTTTCCGGTTCCTGAAGCTTCAGTTCCGGCAGTAGAAATGTGTTGTGAAATATCTGTTGCCGGAATCATTTTTTCCGCAACCGAAACATTATAATTAGGTACAAAGACAACTTTTAAACGGTCCTGCATCGCAGGATCATGATTGACAACACGGGCTACATCGTTCGCTAAATTGATAATTAGTTTTGCCATGAAATATCCAGGTGCCGCTTTTCCGCCAAATAAGAAGGTACGTGAAACGAAGGGTAGTTCCGGATGTTCGAGCATTTGGTTATAAAGATAGATGACGTGCAGAATGTTCAGCAACTGCCGTTTGTATTCGTGGATACGTTTAATTTGAACATCAAAAAGTGATTCCGGATCGATGCTGATACCGCTGTTTTGTTTCAGCCAGTTTGCTAACTGCTCTTTCTTCAGACGTTTTACTGAACGCCATGATTGCTGGAATTCCGGATCATCGGCAAATGCTTCCAGTTGCCGCAGTTGCTGTAATTCTGTAATCCAGCCATCGCCAATTTTTGCTGTAATTATTTTTGATAATTCCGGATTAACGTTACGCAGCCAAAGTCTGGGTGTAATTCCGTTTGTTTTGTTTTGGAAACGTTCAGGGAAAAGCTTATAAAAATCTTTAAAGACTGTGGTTTTTAGCAATTCTGTGTGAAGTTCAGCCACACCGTTAATCGTATGACTGCCTACGATTGAAAGATAAGGCATACGGATTTGCTTGTGATTATTTTCTTCAATGAAGGAAATTCGACGTAATAAATCAGTATCATCCGGGAATTGTTTTTTCACACTCTCCAAAAACAAATCATTAATTTGATAAATAATTTCCAGGTGACGCGGCAGCAAACGCCCCATTAAATCAACGGACCAGCGCTCCAATGCTTCCGGAAGTACGGTGTGGTTGGTGTAGGCAAAAACACGAGTGGTGATACTCCACGCTTCATCCCACTCCAGATCCTCCTCATCCACAAAAATCCGCATCAATTCCGGAATCGCAATCGAGGGATGAGTGTCATTGAGTTGAATCGCTACATGATCCGGAAATGACTCAAAATTTTCGGAATGTGTTTTGAAGCGCCGGAGAATATCCTGCAGCGATGCCGCCACGAAAAAATACTGTTGCTTGAGCCGTAATTCTTTTCCGGAAAATCCCTGATCGTTCGGATAAAGCACTTTTGAAATAGTCCCGCTGCGTTGCGTTTCCTCAACTGCCTGAATGTAGTCTCCACTGTTAAATAATTGAAAATCAAAACTTTTTGAAGGTTTTGCGGACCAGAGTCGTAAATTATTTACAGTATGATTTCCATATCCGGCAATTGGAACATCATAAGCCATTGCCACCACTTCTTCTGTTTCTACCCAGACACGTTTCGATTTCCCTTTTTTATTGATTATTTCTTTAACTTGACCAAAAAAGTGTACAGGATAAACAACTTCCCAACGCGGAATTTCCCAGGGATAGCCCTCCTCCAGCCAATTATCCGGAGCTTCCACCTGCGCACCATTTTCAAACTGTTGTTTAAAAATTCCGAATTCATAGCGAATTCCATATCCGTGCGCTGGCAGTTCCAAAGTCGCCATTGATTCCAGAAAACAAGCCGCCAGTCTGCCAAGACCTCCGTTGCCTAAACCAGCGTCATGTTCAAGTTCCTGAATTTCTTCGAGATCATAGCCAATTTTCTGGATAGCGTCTTCCCCCGCATCACTGATGCCGAGGTTAAGTAAATTGTTTTTTAGACTTCTACCGATCAAATATTCAAGCGAAAGGTAATAGACCTGTTTGCATTTTTTCTTGTGGTAAGTTTGCTGCGTATCATTCCAGAACTCCACCAGCCGGTCTCGGATGGATAAGGCAAAACTCCGGAAAATATCGAAATCCTCGGCGGTATAACGGTTTTTACATTGTGAAAACTCAATATGATTTGCCATCGATTCGAGCAAGCCATCGCGATCCATTGAACGGTAGGTGGCAATCAAGTCCCACATTATTTCCATTTCTTTACGTGTTTGTGGCATTTTATTTTTGTTTTTAAGTTGTTGATATTTTGTCTTTGTGTATTTCTTTTTAAAAGGCCGGCGTGTAATCCGGCCCTACCGTATAAGCAGTGATTCAACCTTTTACAAGGCCGGCATGTAATCCGGCCCTACCGTTTTATCCATGATTCAACCTTTTACAAGGCCGGCATGTAATCCGGCCCTAGCGTTTAAGCCGTGATTCAAATTTTTACAAGTTCAGCGTGTAATCCGGCCCTAGCGTTTAAGCCGTGATTCAAATTTTTACAAGTCCAGCGTGTAATCCGGGCCTACCGTTTCAGCTAGTGTTTAATTCTGCAGTAGTTTCTGGTTTGAGTTTGAGCGAATTTATATGTTTACGGTTACGCAGCATGCCAAACACAGAGAGAACTGTGATTGACGCAAGGATGATTCCGCCTCCAATGAGAGTCATTACAGATGCTTCCTCTCCTACTCCCAGCCAAACCCAGATTGGAGCAAGCACGACTTCTGTCAAGGACAGCAGCATCAGTTCTGCAGCCGGAACGAAGCGTGCGCCAAAGGTGAACAGAGTGAAACCTACTCCAAACTGCACAACTCCCATGACAAGACTCAGAGCTAAGTCATGATTACTGATGACGAGATCAGTGGCGATCACTCCACTTGTGATTAGCGTGAAGATACCTGCGAGGAATGCCGCAGACAACATGTCACTCATCTGACCTGCACGAAGTGCAACAGCATAACCTGCCACCATGAAGCCCGTTGTGAGCGCTAATAAATTTCCTGTTAAAGAATCGCTTTCAAAGCCTTCACCAACCATTACCACCACACCAATCAGCGCTACCGACATTGCGATCCAGCTTACCCGTGGAACTGTTTCCCTCAATACGAGCCAGCCAAGCACTGCCGCAAAAAATGTCTGGGTGCTTTGCATCAGCATTGTGTTCGCCACAGTTGTCTGCAGCATCGAGAAAATATTTGTTGTAAAAGCGGTTGTCAGACAAAGTGCACCTACAATCCCAGGAAGCCCCGCGGCACGCACGATTTTGAAAATGCCTGTACGGTGACGCACGAACATGATGATTGACATCATGAAAATCATGCCCACAGCTCGATAAAACAGTACCTGCCAGGCTGTTGCGGTTTCCATACTGCGCAGCATTATTCCACCAATGCTCCAACATACACCGGCAAAGATAACCAGCAGAATTCCGCGTGTATATGATGACATATTTTGTTTTGTCATTTGGCCTTGAAGCTTGAGGGGTTTTTAAGCCTGTGTTGTAAGTTGTCTTGTCCCTGCTTCACAGGAGCCATTTTGCTATTAGAAATGCAGCCAAACCGACTGTTACGATGATAAATAATCGGCGGCTGATTAACGCAGTTACAAATGCAGCCAGAACTGCGAGAAGATGGTGGTTAGCCAGATTAAGCGCCAGTTCACCGTCACGAATGAGACTGGACTGAGTTATAATTGAAGTCAAAACAGCAATTGGCACAAATGTCAAAGCGCGTTCAAGAATCGGCGGAATCTTCACTTTCCCGGCCATTCCAAAAGGGAGATAGCGTGGTGTAAAAGTTAAAACGGTCATTGTCCCAATCAGCAGCCACTCATTCATGATTCTGCTCCACGCTAACTTTTACACGCCGGTCCAGTAAAATCGCAACACTGATTGCCAGGAAGGACGAGAAAAGCAATCCGGTCTGGTTCGGCCAGTGGTAAGTCATCAAGGTGCTGAACATTGCGGTGGCCGCGCAAGCCCAATCAGCACGTAATTTTAGATTTGGTACGACAATTCCTATAAAGCCCACTAGCATCGCAACGTCCAAACCCCAACTTGCAATATCCGGAATTTGCTGTCCCATAATTATCCCGAGGACTGTACAAGTTGCCCAGACAGTATACATCGCCAGTGCAGATCCCAGGAAATACCAGTGCAGTCCAGTGGTGTCTTTCTTCCCAGCGACATGGTTACTGACAACCGCAAATGTTTCATCGGTTAGCCAGAATGCCATTGGGAACCGAAACTTTTGCGGCAGATTTTCAACCTGCGGCATCAAACTGGCGGCATAAAGCATGTGACGCAGATTGACTACAAAAACAGTCAGTAATATAACCGGAAGCGCAGTGGCGGAAGCAAGCAGGGTGACGGCGATAAATTGAGATGCACCTGCAAAGACAAACAGTGACATTGCCAATGTTGCCCAAGAGGATAAACCGGAGGTGATTGCCAACGCACCGAAAATCAATCCAAATGGAATTGCTGCCAGTATCAAGGGAGAAGAATCAAGCGCGCCTTGCAGAAACAAGCTGGATTTAGCTTTTGTACTCATCATCCTTTTTTCTGCTTTTTAGTACTGGAGCGAGTTTTTTGTGGTTTCTTTACAGCAGGAATTGATTTACTTTTCTTCTTTTTTTCAAAAACCAGACAAGCCAAAGGCGGCAAATTAACCGATCCACGATGCGTTTGACCCTGCCATTCTTCCGGAACGGTGTCGATTTGTTGTTGCTTGTTGTATCCGGAACCTCCAAAGTTAGTATCATCCGTGTCCAATATTTTACTGAAAGGTCCAGCTTCCGGAAAGCCCATCAAATAATTATCACGCGGCAGCGGAGTGAAATTGAAAATAAAAATCAAATCTGCTTCAGCCATGTTTTTCGCCGGTCTACGGATGAAAGACAAAATGCTGTTGTCCTGATCATGATGGTCGATCCATTGAAAACCAGTCCAATCAAAATCGTTCGTGAAAAGTGCAGGCTTGCCCAGATAAAAATGATTCAGTGTTTTGACGCATTTCTGTAATTTCTGATGTTCCGGATATTCGAGCAGCTTCCAGTCAAGGCTACTGGCCTCGTTCCATTCTTTCCACTGACCGAATTCTGTGCCCATGAATGTCAGTTGCTTTCCCGGATGAGCCATTTGAAAAGCGAGATAGAGCCTCAGTCCGGCAAATTTTTGCCAAACGTCACCGGGCATTTTATCGAGCAGTGAACGTTTACCATGTACCACTTCGTCGTGCGACAGTGAGAGCATGAAATTTTCCGTGAAGGCATAGATCAGCGAAAACGTAAGCAAATGATGTTCGTATTTACGATAGACAGGATCTTTTTGCATGTAACTCAAAGTATCGTTCATCCAGCCCATGTTCCACTTAAAATTGAAACCTAAACCACCGGCATAAGTCGGATGACTCACTCCGCCCCATGCAGTTGATTCTTCTGCAATCGAAAGAATTCCTGGGTGATAATGAAACAGTGTTTCGTGCAGCTGCCGGAAAAAATCAATCGCGCCGATATTTTCATTTCCACCGTATTTGTTCGGAATCCATTCGCCATCATCACGGTCATAATCCAAATAGAGCATGGACGCCACCGCGTCAACTCTGATACCATCGATGTGATATTCGTCAAACCAGAATAAAGCATTTGAAATTAGAAAGTTACGTACTTCATTTCGCTCAAAATTAAAGATCAGCGTGCCCCATTCTTTATGTTCACCCTGGCGCGGATCTTCGTGTTCATAAAGCGCTGTGCCGTCAAAACGTGCCAGTCCGTGCGCATCTTTTGGAAAGTGTCCTGGAACCCAGTCCAGAATCACACCCAGTCCGGCAGCATGGCAGCGGTCAATAAATTCCTTGAACTGCTGCGGTGTACCGAAACGTGAGGTAGGCGCGAAATAACCGGTCACTTGATAACCCCATGAACCGTCAAATGGATGTTCTGCAATAGGCATTAATTCAAGGTGGGTGTAGCCCATTTCCTTAACATACGGAATCAGACGGTCGGCGAGTTCCGGATAAGTCAGCGAGCGGTTTTCATCAGGCTTGTTTTCTTCAGGAATCCTTTGCCATGATCCCAAATGAACTTCGTAAACATTAACCGGTTGACTCAGAGGATTACTCTTTATCCGCTGCTCCAGCCAAGTTTCGTCGTTCCATTTGTAACCGCTCAATTCAGTGATAATCGAAGCAGTAGAGGGGCGCATTTCTGCTGAAAAGCCAAGAGGATCACTTTTCAATAATATTTGGTTTTCTAAGGTTTTAATTTCAAATTTATAGAGCGTGCCCACACTCACTTCCGGAATAAATACTTCCCAAATTCCGGAACCGCCGATGATTTGCATTGGATGCTTCAGACCGTCCCAGAGGTTGAAGTCACCTACCACACTCACCCGTTTGGCGTTAGGTGCCCAAACTGCAAAAAGAGTTCCGGAGACACCGTCCAGCGTTACTGGATGCGCACCTAGTTTGTGATAAAGCCGGTGGTGATTTCCCTGTCCAAAGAGGAATTGATCGAATTCCGTAAATTGCGGAGAAAAGTAAAATGGGTCATGACGTATGTGTTTGTTACCGTCTTTGTAAATGATTTTCAAACGGTAAGGTTTGAGTTCCGTGCGGGGTGGAATTTTCAACTCAAACAAACCACCTGCATGGATACTTTTCATCAACATCGATTCCGCCTCTGTCTGGTCATCCCAAAAGAGATAAACCTTGCTGGCTTCAGTTTCCAATACACGTACAATCCAAACCCGCTGACCGTTCTTTTTACGGACTTCGTGAAAACCTAAAACCGAGCGTGGTTCATGATAATTTCCATGCAAAAGATTCTCTATTGTAGCTATGGATAAAGTGAGTTCGGACATGCTGATGTATTGAGGAAAGCAAATATTTCTCTTACTTTATTATCATGGAAAATGCGCTTTGGAGCAAGTAATCTTTTGTTAATGAAAAGTACTGTTTCTTTTCAGCAGCAATTAAATGCAATGTGTCTTAAAGAAATTTCTGAAAATTTCAAAAAACTTGTACCATAGAAAATCAAATGTATGATAGCTACATAGTATTTATTGAAACTGAATAACATTTTGCAGCGTTGGTTGTCTGGATTCGCAAAAATAAATAAAAATCCCCCAAGAAAAACAGCATAAGCAATGAAAATTAATTCCCGTATTTATGTCGCAGGGCATCGCGGTTTGGTCGGTTCTGCAATCATCAGAGCACTTGAACAAAAAGGATTTGAAAATTTAATTACTCGTACACATGCGGAATTGGAATTGCTGGATGCGGTTGCTGTGCAGAAATTTTTTGCTGAGACAAAACCTGAATATGTTTTTCTGGCGGCGGCAAAAGTTGGGGGTATACATGCTAACAGCACATATCCTGCTGATTTTATGCGTGAAAATTTACTGGTACAAACGAATGTCATCCACGAAGCATGGAGTCACGGAGTTGAAAAATTAATGTTTCTCGGCAGTTCCTGCATATACCCGAAACTCTGCCCTCAGCCAATTAAAGAGGAATATTTGCTGACCGGCGAACTTGAGTCAACCAATGACGCATATGCGCTGGCTAAAATTGCAGGTATCAAAACCTGTCAAAGTTATAATAAACAGTACGGAACAAATTTTATTTCTGTAATGCCGACTAATCTTTACGGCATCAACGACAATTTCCATCCGGAAAACTCACATGTACTGCCTGCCCTGATCCGCAAGTTTCATGAAGCTAAAATCTCAAATGCAGAGTCAGTCAACATTTGGGGTAACGGCACAGCACGCCGTGAATTTCTACATACAGATGATCTTGCAGAAGCACTATTGTTTTTGATGGAAAATTATGCTGATTCAGCAATAGTCAATGTAGGCTGTGGTGAAGACCAGACGATCCGGGAATTAGCGGAAACTATTCAAAAAGTTGTCGGCTTCAGTGGACGTCTTGACTTTGACAGTTCATATCCAAACGGTACTCCCCAAAAAATTCTTGATATTTCCAAAATAAATTCATTGGGATGGAAGCCACGTATCCCCTTGAAGGAAGGCCTTCATCAAGTTTATCAGTGGTATGCAGCGCAGGATTAATCTGCACCAAAAAAGTCCATTTCTTCCTAATTCTTCCCTCCGGAAATTTTGCCAGCACCTTCTTCGGCATTTAACTCCGTAAATTTGCGTATAGTCACATTTAGATATATTTGAGATTCTGAATATCGAGGTTTTTTCCTGCCTTCTTCGGTGCTCTTGTCATAGAAGTAAAAGGAGTCTCGGCCTCTTCTGAGGCTTATATTAATGTTGAATCTAGATGTAGGAGTAGAACGATGTTGAGTGTTCTAGTGAAGGTCATGCGAATGGTAGTTGTTATGAGTGTGGCTCTTACAGTAGCGGGAGCAGCTTATGCGCAATCGCTGCAGGAAGTAATGAAGCAGCGCGGATTAAGCGAAAAAGACCTGTTGGCCGCAGCAAAAACTTTTAATCCTTCAGGAAAGAAAGATGAATATCTTGTTTTTTCTTCCGGAGGACAGTCAGGACAAGTGATTGTCTATGGAGTGCCTTCGATGCGCATTCTCAAGTATATCGCGGTTTTTACACCTGAACCGTGGCAGGGTTACGGTTATGGTGAAGTAGAAAGTATGAAAATCCTGGAAGAAGGAAAGATTGATGGAAGAGAAATCCGCTGGGGAGATACTCACCATCCTGCTCTTTCAGAAACGAACGGTGATTACGATGGAAAGTACCTTTTCATCAATGACAAAGCAAATCCACGGATTGCCGTGATCGACTTGTCAACTTTTGAAACAAAGCAGATAGTCGTAAATCCGATTTTCAAATCAGAACACGGCGGAACTTTTGTAACTCCAAACACTGATTATGTTTTGGAAGCAGCACAATATCCTGCTCCTTACGGAAAAGAATATGTTTCCCTGGACGAATACCAGCAAAAGTATCGTGGTGGAGTTACATATTGGAAGTTTGACAGAAATGCTTTGATGTCTCTTACCAGTAAAGCACTACGGCGCTTAAAGAAAAAGGGTGTTCCTACCAAAGGTTTGAAAGCCTTGATGAATCAAGAATTTCACGGAGAAGCCGCATTTTTGGCTGCTGTGTCTGAGAAACTTGGTGCAGGTGGTTTAAAAGAACACAGGAAAAACATTCTCAAGTATGCCAGTAAGCAGGGTCGGCTGTTGCCGGAGAATTCATTTACTGTGGAAATGCCGCCTTATATGCAGGACATCAGTGATGTAGGAAAAGGTATTAGTGAAGGTTGGTCTTTCACGAACTCCGTAAACACTGAACTCTATATCGGTGGTTTTGGTAAAGGCAACACTAAGTGGAAACACCGCCTGGCAAACGAAGCTGGCATGTCGTCTAAAGACACTGACTACATGCACATCGTAAACTGGAAAGCAGCGGAGAAACTTTTCAAGGCCGGCAAGTTCACTAAAGTAAATGGACATGCAGTACTTTCCATGAAAGACATGGTAGCTGCGAATGCGCTCTTCCTCCTGCCTGAAGCAAAAAGCCCTCACGGTGCAGATGTCAGTCCTGACGGACGTTACATCATTGTTTCCGGAAAACTTGATACTCACACAACTGTTTATGATTTCAAGAAAATCAAGGCATTGGTGGATAACAAAGATTTTGCCGGTAAAGACCCATGGGGAATTCCAATTCTAGATATGAAAAAATCAATGCATACTCAGGTAAACGTTGGTTTGGGACCATTGCATACTCAGTATGATAAAGAAAAAGGTGTGGTTTACACCTCTCTCTATGTCGATTCGATGGTTGTACGTTGGGATTATTTGAAAGGTAAAGTGCTCAATAAAATTCCAATTCACTACAATATCGGTCATCTGGTGACCGCAGAAGGTGATACTGTGGATCCAGACGGAAAGTATCTGATTGCATTAAACAAATTGGCGATTGACCGTTTTTCACCTGTAGGACCTCTGCATCCGCAGAACCATCAGTTGATTGATATCACAGCGGGCCGTCCGATGCAGTTGCTTTATGATATGCCTCTGCCTCTTGGGGAACCGCATTATGTACAAATGATCAAAGCTGACAAATTGAAGCCGTTGATTCGCTTCAGCAAAAAAGACTTTGAACATTATGTACGTGCCGGTAATGAGCGTGTAGAACGAAACGGCAACAAAGTCACCATTTACGCTACTGCAATCCGCAGTCACTTCAGTCCGGAAGTAATTGAGGTTAAAGTGGGTGACGAGATCACATGGCACATCACAAATGTGGAACGTGCGCAGGATCAGGTTCATGGTTTTGCAGTGGATAATTACAACGTTCACGGCAGTATTGAGCCAGGTGAAACTGCAACTTTCAAATTTGTTGCAGACAAAGAAGGCGTTTACCCCTTCTACTGTACTGAGTTCTGCTCAGCATTGCATCTGGAGATGACCGGTTATTTTCTGGTCAAACCCTAAACCACCAACCATGCTTCCGGAACTGCTGAAAAGTCTTCCGGTGAGCAGGGTGAGTTGTCTTTTGTTCAATACTTGTGTCGGATAACGACCAAAATAATAGAGGAATACTATGTACAAATTAATAAAAGGAATGTTAGTGACAGCATTCTCAGTCTTTTTGCTGACAGGCTTTTCGCAGTCTGCTTGGGCTGACGCGAAAAGTGATTATGAGAAAAAGGTGAAAGTCAACAATGACACAATCGGAGTCATTGCCGGTGTCATTAACTATGTCTGTCCAAAGTTAGTGGACTCATCACTGAATGTTTGTAATGCCAAAGATCCTGTTGGATCTGCAGTAGGTGTACAGAAAGTGATGGGTGAAATAGAGGAACTGGATGACATGGACCCCGATGAACTGATTGAGGAATTGACAGACAGAAAAGTTCTCCATGTAGATGCAGCAATGCAGTTTTATGATGCTGTAGAGCAGTTCAAACTGCATTATCCACTGCGTGCCAGTGCCAAAGAAGCTGCCGGTAAAGGCAACTGGGAAGATGCATCCAGAAGTGTGGGATCCTCTAGAGTCGACCTGCA
>JGI24915J38486_100570_pt1 | contig 40284 bp, 29 predicted proteins | sample LinPfosmplate3_FD_38486 | JGI IMG/M metagenome (IMG submission 38486)
CCCCGCAAAGGCTTCCCCGTACTCGTCAATGCTGTAGGTCTCGGGCCGCCCCCCATGTGTTCCATTGAAACTTATTTTGGTTAGAATGTCGCCCTCGCTTATGGAGACCGTCGCTTTTTGCAGCGGTGTGCCCGGGAAGATTTTTCTGACAATCCACCCCGTGGCGTGTGATGAGTTGTCTTGGTTTGGATTCATGTACGCGCCTGTGTTGGTGTTAAACATCGCCCCCATGAAAGGTTTCTCTATGACAGGATCCTTGGGTTTTTTCATGATGTCACGCATGACTGTCCGAACATAGTGCATGGGAATTGCGTATCCGATTCCATCCGAAACAAACTTCGCATAGGTCTTTGCGTTTATCCCGATGACCTGTTTTGTTTTTGCGTGCACGAGGGGCCCCCCACTGTTTCCGGGGTTGATGGGGGCATCCGTCTGGATACACTCATCTTGGCGCCCGCTGACGACACCCCTTGTGGTTTTGATTTTGTCTTCGCCCATGGGGAACCCGTACGTGATCACCCCGTCATCGCTGTCCACAAGATCTGAGTCTCCCAACACGAGATGTTGGATTTTTTTGCTGCCCAGTTTTGACTCAAGATATGAGAAATCATCAACCTGAATGACGGCCACATCAAGTTTGGGGCAGGCAGCCACAATGCTGCAGTCAAACAGTTCCTTTCCGATTGCGGTCACTGTGCATTTGATCACAGACGCGTCCTCGACAACATGGAAACATGTCAATATGTAATTTTTGGGAACACTCTCGTCGTCGGTCTGGAAAAAAAACCCGGTCCCTATCCCTCCGGTGGGTTGACTCGTCCTAAACGGCGCGGTCCAGTCGAACGCCACCCCGTCCGCAGAAATTTTGACAACAGACAACGACGGATCCAACGATGGGCCTGTGGACATAACCTGGATGGTTTAATGAACCATTCGAATAAATTTTGAAAAACGCAAAAAACACACGACAACCCAAATTCCAGGACAAATTGTCGCTTGGCTTGGTGCTTGCCATGTTGTGAATTCTCAATAACAAATTGTCAGATTTTCCAATTGTGGGTTTTTGCGACATTGAGGAAGACAGATCTTACCACCAAAAGACGCTACGAATACAATTACCGAGACCAAACAACTGGTCTTCCCATTGTAACAAACTACGAAACAGCAGAAGAATAATTGTTAATAGAAGACAGTAAAGATGCTGTCCAACCCTTTCCTGTCTAATTATGTTCTTTTGCTTCCAGGGGGGGGCCACACCTACTTCACACACCACCGCCTTCTACGATGTGCAAAGAGCACCCAAAGGGTCTATCACCTCTCTGTCGTCTACAGGAAAAGGGAGCGGCAAATACAAGAAAAAAGCCTGGCGTTTTCGTCAGAGAAGGGATACCTTGAGACTGTGAAATTTTTGGTGACAAGGAGGGGAGCAGACGTGCACACGAACAATGATGAAGCGCTGAGATGGGCGTCAAAGCATGGTCACTTGGAAGTAATTAAATTCCTAATTTTGAAAGGTGCAAATATGCACGCGATCAATGACGAAGCCCTGAGGTTGGCGTCAAAGTATGGTCACTTGGAGATCGTCAAGTTTCTGGTTTTGGAAGGTGCAGACGTGCACGCGAGGGGCGATGAAGCGCTGAGATGGGCGTCGTTGTATGGCCACTTGGGGGTGGTGAAGTACCTTGTGTGTGTGGGAGCAGACGTGCACGCGAGCAATGATGAAGCGCTGATATGGGCGTCAAAGTATGGTTATTCAGAGATAATCAAGTTCCTAATTTTTGAAGGTGCTGACGTGCACACAATGAATGACAGAGCCCTGAGATACGCTCAAATGAACAGTCACTTGGAAGCGGTTAAGAATCTTGTGGAAAAAGGGGCAGGCATTAGCAGAAACAATAAATGATTTAAAATAGGAACAGCCGAGTTTCCCCAAATTAACGGATACGTTGCTTTTAATGTTGTGGATTCTCGATGACAAATTTACGCAGTTTTTGTAGCCGGTTTGAGTCAGCCTAGCCGGTTTTCCAATGGTTCGTTGCTGCATCGAGGAAAATTCGTCCTGCCCAAACCCCGTCCAATTCCAAAGACACGAAGAATATGGTCAAATTGGTATTCCCATTGTGACGAGACGCGAGATGAGAGTGTTGGACGAATACTGTGGGTGCTACCTCCCATCTTCCTCGCTCCTAGAAAAAGAAAAGACAAGGTTGGAAAGGCTCCAAATGGAAGGAATTAACAAGAGTTTCAGACCCCAACCGACATGTACAGACATTTTTTGTGCCTGCTGCACGATACTGTAGATTATGATGGGGTGTTGTGGCGAAACAAACAAATGAATACGTTTGAAAATTTATTGGTATTAGATGGAATTGTACTTTACAAGCGTGGTAAGTGAAATGTGGTGCACTATCCTTGTCATGCTAGCATCAGACGTGTTCATTAAATTTTTCGAAACAGATAGATGCAATTGCTACACTTGGCTTTAAAGACACACAACCACATTCGGAAATTCCGGGACAAATTGGTTCTTTCTTTTTGGTGTCATGGATTCTCGATAACAATTTCGTGTGGTTTTTTTCCCTGAGCCAAACCGACATTTACAGTCATTTTTGCGCGACATAATAAACACAAAAAACCCCTTTGTAATGTGTGGGGACTTGGTAGAAGCGTCGAGGCATGGTCACTTGGATGTAGTCAAGTCCCTAATCTTGGAAGGAGCGGACATACGCGCGAACAATAATGAAGCGCTGATATGGGCATCAGATGAGGGTCACTTGGACGTGGTCAAGTACCTAATAGAGAGCGGGGCAGACGTGCACGCAGAAGATGAAGGGGCGCTGAGGTTGGCGTCTGGGGGTGGCCACTTGGAGGTCGTCGAGTTGTTAATTTCTAATGGGGCAGATGTGCACGCGCGCAATGACATAGCGTTGAGGTGGGCGTCTGGGGGTGGCCACTTGGAGGCCGTCAAGTATTTGGTGACCCATGGGGCAGACGTGCACGCGCGCAATGACATAGCGTTGAGGTTGGCGTCGATGAATGGTCACTTGGACGTAGTTAAATTCTTAATTTCGGAAGCACGCAACCAACGACAAAGCCCTGAGATACACGTCGTCAAATAGTGGTCACTTGGAAGTTGTAAAGTTACTAACTTGATAGTGGAGCAAACATCAACAGAAACAACACATGATTGTGGCACGGAATGGGAGCGGCCGAGTTTTATCAAATCTAATGAACACGTGAAGCAAACTTGCACGCTTGGACGCTTCCACATACACAATCATTTATTGTTTTCACTGACCCGCTCTGTTCAGGATCAGTAACTTTAGACCACTCCTTAGTGGTGACCATGCTTTTGACGCCCATCTCAGCGCGTAGTCATTCCTTGCATGTATGTTTGCACCGTTCAAAATTAGGAACTGGACTACCTCCAAGTGACCAAATAATGACGCCCTTCCCAGCGAGTCGTCATCACCTGCATGTATGTCTGCTCCGCTTTCCACCAGATACTTGGCCACTTCCAAGAAACCATTATTTGACGTCCATCTCAGTGCTTCATCATCGCGCGCGTGCACGTCTGCACCGCACCCCATTAGGAACTTGACCACTTCCAAGCGACCAAACATCGACGCCCATCTCAGTGCTTCATCATCGCACGAGTGTATGTCTGTGCCGCTCGAAATCAGGAACTTGACCACATCCAAGTGACCGTTCACCGATGCACATAACAGCGCTTCGCCGTTGTTTGTGTGTATGTCGACCCGCCTTCTCGTCACCAAAAATATCACTGTCTCGAGGTACCCCTTTTCTGACGCAAAAGCCAAACTTGTTTCTGCCTGGCCAATATTGTGTCCCCCATACACGACTGAGAGGTGATAAACTCTCTCTGCACTTTTCGTCTCCATCAAACTCCACGAAGGCGGGAGGTTCGGTGGCTTCTGGGAAAGTGGACCGATGCCAAGCCCAACGCTCTCACACACAAAAATGAGAACTGACAGAAGGTGTGTGTTTCCAGGATAAATATTCGGATAATTTCATTTCTTTGTCACCTGTGTGCATCACCGTGTGCAGGCATTCTCTCTCCACCCGTTCCACCCACCACTGGCTGGTCTGATGCTAGCATGACATTTATTCAGGATAGCGCATCATATTTTACGAGCGTGGTTACCGTGTTGTTTGGCAGTTCTGCGATTTTCTTAATGACCCCAGACTTGTCTTGAGGGCTCTGCAGCAGCATCATGTAGACCCACCTTGCTTTTGTGTTTGACTGTGGCCCTGTGGGGATGTCCTCGAGAACCGGGTTTGTGAACGTCGTTGGTTTCCCCTTGACGAACACCAGGGCCAGAGCCTGCGAGAGATCTTCTGTGATGTGGTCCATCTTTTGTGTCGAGTCAAGGCATGTGGTGGTGATGTCTCCCTGTGTGTCACTGCGTTGAGACTTTGTGGACGACAATGAGATGGTCACGGCATACATTCCCGGCGCCCGAGGTGCGATGAAATCCACATGACCAAACCCGTCCCTCGCAGTCCCATCGATGTGCGATGAAAACACGTTCCTAATGCCCACGATCCCCTCTAGGGGTGTTGTTTCGTCTCCAGACCACGCCCACTTGAATCTCAGCCTAGATTTTTCCTTGGGTTCCAAGAATGCTATGTTCTTGGCCCCCTTGACAGCGGCGTCAAAAGAGGCCCCCATGATTTTCAGCATCACGCCGTTTGTGTCACCCAGGGACGCCACTTTAACCGGTGAAGGGGTCACAACGACGGTCGCGATTGCGGAAAGTGGGTCTTTTTTGATTTTCACGGGGGCTTTGCTGTCTGTGTCAAACGAAGCATGTTGAACGTGGTACGTCCCGGGCGTTTTTGGGGCAGTGAATGAAACAGAAAACTCACCATTGGTGTTGGACCCACTCTTCCCCAACTCCACAGACTGCCACTCGTCTGGGATCGCCAGAACATATCTCCTTTGGGGATCCTTGTGTTCCCCGGTCATGGCGAACCTCAAATCTATGGTCAATTTCCTCCCAGACGGGACAAAGGCCAGAGTTTTCCCGGTCTTCTGGACATCGACGTCTGTGAACGTGATCTCATCCCCGTCTGTATACTGTGCGGTGTGGGGCATCGAGGGTTCCAATATCCTGCCGGGCACATGAGACTTGACGGCGCTCCACCCCGAAAGTTTTCCCGGTTTTCCAGACGAATCCACAAAAGCGGTAGCAAAACGGGCGTGGAACCCGTTGGGAAGTTTGGTGGAAGCCCCCGTCCACTGGTCTGTGGGGGCGATGGTGTTGTCTGGACGGTCTGTGGAGGCCTGAACTTCCACAGTGAGGGGGTTCCAAGGAGAAGACTTTGAGTTCTCTGTCAATGTCACCTTGGTCCCGTTATCGTTCGTGAGGATCGCCCTGTAGCCAGGTTTCACATAGATGCTCCGGGCAGTATTTGAACCCACGCTGTGTGGCGTGTCGCTCTCTTCAAGACTCATGCGACTTCCCTGAAATCCCTGCATGGAAAACACCATCACCGGAGGCAGTGGACCGTCCACTTGGATCGCCTTGTCGCCCCCGACGGTGTCTTCAATGTCTGTGACCCGTTCACCGGGGCCCACACGGCGCGTCCCCAGGGTTCCTTGGATCACCATGGCATGGTGACCGCTCGTGGCGGCCATCTGGATCGCGGTGGACATGTCCTGTCTGTCGTAAACCCCCCCAGATGTCAGGGCTTGAACATTCCCGTTCGTGTACTGAACGACCGCATGTGCGTCTGCACGGTCCCACGCGTGTACCGACATGGATGCCCCGGCAGGACATTTTATGAGGTTTGCGTCTTCAAAACATGCGTGACCCGGTCCAGACTTGGGGAAGACCCCCACCACAAAACCGTGCTTCACTTTGCAAGACTGCACACAACCCTCTCGTAGAACAGGCCCCACGTTGTGTTTTCCAACATAGATGACCTGCGAGACCCCCTCGTATCCTGGCAGCAGGTACGCGTGTCCCGCCGTCTGGGGGAAATACAACTTCCCGTAGCCCCTGGAGAGGTAACTACTGGACACGACAGACGGCATCGAATCAAAAGGAATCGAGGTGGGTTCTCCAGACTCAAACCACCCGTAGACAGCCCTGAAAAGGCCGCCGCCGCCGTGAGCAGCCCCCCACACAATTGGAGACCCTCCCTTCATCGTTTGGATTTGTTCCCACTGCACACGGACGGCGTCCCCTTCCGCTGCCACCGCTGTACCGTTAGCCAGAACCATTCCTTGGCCCAAGGATGGATCCTTTGACCGGAATGACATCGACACTGAATATTCTTTGAACGCGGGTCCATCTTTTGGGAGCACTGAGGCGGCAGCATTTGATGACAGCGCCCCCTCATTGCCCCCCAGCAACATTCTCTCTGCGAGCGGGGGTGTTGTCGTGTTTTCCATTGCCGTGTTTTCCGTTGCCGTCGCGCCCCCAATCATCATGTCTTCCACCACTGGGGGGAGAACCGAAATATCATTGTGTCTGGGGGTGATGATGTCTGGGGTGGCGGTTGCCGCTTCTTGGGGGGCGTTGATCATGAATTTCAAGGACGGGCAACACGTCTGTTCGCTGCCAGGTTCGCATGCCGAACACGCGCCGGGAGGCAGACGGAGAGTGGTGTTGAACGAGAATTCTTGGGGAGAGCACTCGTCTTGGGCAAAGGAGGAACCGCCCCCAAAAGACTGTTCTAGGAGCCTTTTGGTTTCCGAATGCTGTTGAAACTGGCCCCGGAGTTGAGCAAATTTATCGTGGAGAACACGTGTCTGCTCGCGGAGTTTCGCTTCTAGTGCTTTTGTTTCACGGAGGTGTTTCGCGGCGGATTCTTGGGAGTAAGCCAGGGACTCTTGCGCGTACTGCAATTTTGTGATCCCGCAGTTCCCCTCCCTGTCACACCGGTCTGCCGCCTGCCGTATGGAGGGTATGATGGCCGCAATCCGCCTGGACTCAGACATGTGTTCATCAGCAATATTTTTGCACGCGCCACACTCTGAAGCGGCGTTGCTGAGCCCCTCAGACAGACGCCTGATGTTTTCGCGGTTTTGTTTGAGCACAAAATGTTCGTCAAAATACTGACGTGTAAGACCATTCTGCGCCCTGCCCAAGGTTTGAATCTCAGTCATGGTAAACTCTTGGACAATGTCTTAATGGTGGAAGAGAATAATATCGGGCAGACAAATGTAAGGGATAAATAATTGGGGTTGCTGGTTGGGGTGGGAGCAGACATACATGCAGAGAAGCACTGAGATGGGCGTCTGGGAGCGTGGCCACTCGGGGGGTGGTCAAGTGTTTGAAATCGTGGATGTACTGCGCGTGATTTTGTTGTGGTCCGCTGCATGGTCTGGGTTTGTCATCAGTGTGTGGTTTTTTTCAAGCGGTCTAAACAAAACATAGTGTTATCTTCTCAATGAGTGACAATCACCATCAGAGTTGTGAAAGATTTCCGTGCCAGGGGGCGTTTGCATATCGCCCGCCTGTGGCAATGTCTGCGTACAACGCAAAAACCCCAGACATCACCACACAAAACTTTGTGTATGATAGCCCCAGTTTTGACGTTATGACCGGCACAAAAGCGCTGTGCATGTACGTTCCCAAACACCCCGTGAACTGCTTGAGTGTGTGTGCCCAGCGCGGGTGTGGGGGGGGCAAACCCTGTGGAAACACCACGACCACATGTGGGACTAACAACACTCACCAATGTTGCGACTGCAAGTTTTGTTAATAAAAATGTGTTTCATCGTTAGCGACTTTCGAGAGCCATGTCAGACACACACACTACCACCCCCAGCGAACTTGTTGAAAACATCGGCCACGTCATTGCCTCGGGGTTTCCACAGGCCATAAAGATGCGTGGAGAGGTGTTTTCCGTGAGCGTGTCTCAGACCGGCCATGCTTACATGCAGATAACGAACGGCGGTGACACCTCATCGTCGTCGGACGGTTCGGGCGGGCGCGACGGCCCTGCGACAAAGAAGAGAAAATCGTCAGACCATGGAAACGTCAAGGTGACGGCGGTTGTGTGGAAAAGCAAACTCACGACAATTCCACAAAAGCCGCGCAGTGGGGACATCGTCGAGGTGTGCGGAAGGGTTGAAATGTATGGGGAGCGTGTTCAGTTTATTTCAAACAGTGTGAGGGTCCTGCATGCCCAGGGGGGAAAGGTCAAACAAACTGAAAAAGATGTCGAGGAACAGTTGTACGCGGAAGGGCTGTTTTCAAGAGAAAGCATTTCATTGCCGTCCTTCCCAACAACGGTGGGGGTTGTCACATCGAGCAAAGGGGCGGTGATCCATGACATTCAACAGACTTTTGCCAGACGGGCCCCATGGGTCCAGTTGGTCCTTCGGCCCACGTCTGTGCAGGGTGACGACGCCCCCAGAGATTTGGCCCAAGCGTTGGAAGATTTGGCAACAATATCAACCAGACTGGACGCGGTCGTCATCGGCAGGGGTGGGGGGAGCAAAGAGGATTTGGAGGCTTTTAACTCTCCCTTGGTTGTCCAAGCCATCTTCAAGTTTGCATCCACCACGGGGATACCGGTTGTGTCTGCCGTGGGGCACGAAAGCGATTTTTCATTATCAGACAGGGCAAGCGACGTGCGCGCAGCCACGCCCACGGCTGCGGCAGAACTTTTGAGTTTCCACACCATCGCGTTCCTGTTCTCCCACATCAAGACATGTCATGGAAAAATGGTGGAGGCCCTGGAGGATAAAATGGGGGCTCTCGACACCCGGTTGGATTCTTCCTGGCGGGGGTTGGTTTCTTGCACAAAAAACAAAATCTCGCACGAAACCCAGTGTGCCGGCATGTTGAACGAGAGCCTGAGGGCCGGGGCATTCAGGAAGTTATCCATGGCGGAAGATGGCGTAAAAACCCTGAACAACGAACTTAAAAGGGAGGACCCACAGACGCTGGTCCAACGACGCAAGGTGTGGATCCCGTCTGGGAACAAAATGGTGCGAGAACCCCGCAACAAAGACATGTTGTGTTTTGAGACGCCGTGGGGGACCGTCTGGGCACAGGTCGTGAAGGTCGACCCAGACGAGTCCGTTTTCGAACACACGGCAGTTTAAGGCATTCATTTAGGTTTGGGACCCCCACGCGGTCCACGTCCCCGATTGTGACGCCTGCGAGAACGGGAAGTGTGTCGTCTGCGGGAACGGGAAGTTTGTCTGCCCTCCAAGGGGGCGGTCCCAAGATACTGCCACGACCACAGGTCTGTTCCTTTCTTTTTGGATCCAAGGGCCGGCACACGGTAGGTGTCAATGACCTGACCCCCTGTCCCAACGACACGGGATCTAAAGTGTGTGTCCCCAATGTACTCCATGAGGACCTCAGGGTCTGCGGATCTCAGCACGACAGGGTCTTTTTCGTTTTTCGGCTGGCCCAAGTCCATGAACCTCCACTCAAGTTCTCCCAGACCATCTTTGCCCCGCCTCAACTGCCTGTTGACCTCGTCCAATGCTTCGTCGAGTATATTTTTGAACACATCGTCCTCTTCGTTCTCCCCGCCAAGGACCTTGTAGAAAAATTCTTCAATTTCTTTTGGGATGTTGTTGTTGTGTCCCTCGTTAACATAAACCCACGAGAGGAGTTTTACCATGTCGTAGTCATTTCGGGCCATGAGGTGGCGTTTTTGGCGTTTGGACACACCGTCCATCGCCCATTTGTTGTACGCACCTACACTTTCTCTGGCGTACGAAAAACCAAAATCGTAGGCCATGAATAAACTTCCATAGGTTGGGACATAGTATTCCTTGGTGTCCCCGTCCGTGAATTCAACCTTGTATCTGAGCACAGAGTTTTGTGGCACTTTGAGCACCAGCACGTTTTCGTCGTGGAAATCTCCATGCATCATTTTGGCTCTTTTCATGACGGTGCCCGCCATTGTGATTTGAAATAGGGCGCTCCACCACGCCTTCACGCTGTGCTTGGAGGACTGCATCCAGTTCGTCAGTGTTCCCCCTGTGGCGAATTCGTACATACTGACCGTTTGGTTTGCTGTTTGTCTTGCTCCCAGTGTGGTGTGTTTTCCAGACTTTGCGTCTTCGAGGTTCGCTTTGCATGGGCTCTTGAACTCTCTTTTTGTGTTGGTCCCCGTGCAGTCGCACGGCGTGGACACGACCGGGGCAATCGTGAAATGTGGGGAGATCCCTTTGTCCAAGATGTTGTGCTTGATCCACGAAACCATCCTGTTCTCGGTGTGTGCAATATCCATGTGCACCTCGAGTTCTTTGGCGCCGAGGTTCCTCCCGTACATGCTTGGGCTGTGAATGTCGTGGGACACGCCGCGCGTTTTTTTGGCCTGCTCTAGCCGCATCATTTTGAACATGATCGGTATTTCTTCCCCGCCCCTGTCTGTCACAGACATCTTCGCAAGACGCCCCGCCTGTTCGCCCCCCGCAAAATCCCTCTTGTACGTGAATCCGGGTGTTTTCGCCAGTTCTTCGATGTTGCAGCGGACGTGCATGTTCATGCCTTTCCCGTATTTTTCTTCGCCCGCCTTGACCCACTTTTCGCCGGCATAATCAAGACGCCTCAGGCGGTTTTCCAAAGAAAAGTGTCGGACCCCCCCCTGGGCAGTTTGTTCAAAACTCATGACTGGACTTTTATTTATTTATTTGATTTTATCTCAGATCGTAAAATGTGGTATTTAACCGAACTCATGTCAAGTATGATGGTGGAGCGGGCATCAGCAGAAAAAACAAATGATTGTGTGTGGGGTGGGAATGGCCGAGTTTCCCCAAGTTAATGAAAAAAAATAAACACGTCTGATGCCAACAAATTATTCGTGGAAAGATGGTGGTGGTTCGGATTGGGGTTGTGACCACCCCATTTGACAAGCGTGAACGTACGCATCATCTTCAGTCTTGCCAAACCCATGGGCCATGGATCCGTCCACGAATTGTACCATGACAGACACAGTTTTCTGGACCCGAACCACCTGTTGACCAGGAAACACGGGTGTGGGCCATGTAATGGATTGTGTGAGGGACTGTGTGGAGGGTTGTGTAGGGGGTCTGGAGGGTGGTATGTTGCCCATCCCAAGCGCCTCCAAAAAATGCATTGCTGCCTCGTTTTGTGCAGACCGTTTCTTGGTTCCATATCCCCGTTTGGGTCCCACTTGGGGGATTTCTACTTCGCAAAAAAACATCCCGCCCTCATGGTCGTCCAGTCTTCCTTCAGAACACCATGGCGGCCATTGCAGATGGTTTGCTTGAAAGTATTTGTGAAGGGTTTGGATGGCGTTCCTGTCCACAGACATGGCAATGTAATTACTGGGATGGCAAATATTTTGGGGGGTGCCTGTGTGCTTTTGAGTTGTGTGCGCAAATTTCTTCCAGTTTGTTGTTTTTAACTTGGGTCTGACATGTTGTATGTATGTTTTGTTCATTGGGGCTTTTCCAGGAATTCAACACAGATGTATGTGATGGGTGTGTCTGTGGTGACGGGTATTTGTGGGGGGGAAGCGTCGTTGGGGCGTTTGTATTGTATTGTATGTTGTTGAGCGTTTGTATTGTATTGTATGTTGTTGAGCGTTTGTATTGTATTGTATGTTGTTGAGCGTTTGTATTGTATGTTGTTGAGCGTTGTTGAGCCCGATCAATGATGCTGGTGTCTGAACGGGGACGAATGGCCAGAAAATTGCTCATGGAGCATGATGGGGGGAAAAATATCAGAATGTCGCTGTTGTTCATGATCTCCAGAATTCTGTTGGCAATCCTGACATACGGCAGGTGTGGTACACACACGCCTGAAGAGGGTGGTGCAGTTGATTTGTTTTTAACAGTTTATTTCGTTTTAACATTTGTGTATCTCAAAATTACATCCATTAAAAATAATTTTAACAATTTTGCAAGTCTGTCGGTCATATATTTAGATCATATTCGTCCTACACATATTTATTGATAACTTGTGTCGTGTTGTGTAACTTGTGTCGTGTTGTGTAACTTGTGTCGTGTTGTGTAACTTGTGTCGTGTTGTGTAACTTGTGTCGTGTAACCTGTAACCCTAACAGAATGGGTGGATCCTACATTTGGGCTACACCACTACTCATCACCAACAAGCACCCCAAAGCGACGTCCAGATAAATGGAAGCCCCAAAGACATTATCAATCGACACTGTGAGGGGTGTTCAACCCTTTTGGGCCCCTGCATTAACAACTGTGTCTGACCAATTGTGGTTGCCTACCTTGACCGCACCTGTCGGATCGCTCTCTCCTTGCTTATCTGCTGGCCAACCCCAAGAGGTTCCTTCTTGGTTCTCTATCCAGACAAAAAGCATTCACCAAGACAAGGACCCATCAACATCGTTCACATATTCAGTCGCGGGCTCAACAGAAAATGTGGAGCGTCCACCCCCAAAAAAACAAAAAACCGACAAACCTCCAGACAAACCTCCAGACCAAAACAAACCACCCACCCATGACATGAGCACATGCATGCATCAAGACAAAAACTTGGACACAGACCGATACCCAAACGTGGGCAACTACACACCCCAAGAAGAATGCCCAAGCATCAAACCACAAAAGGGCACCAAGAATGTCGAAATTGAGGCTCAGTCGGACGACATCCCATCAGAAATTGAGATCCTTTTGAAACGGAAAGCCACGTTCTTGAAAGGCGAAGAAACCAAAAAACGGAAAAGATCAGAAAGGGAGGAAAAGACAAAGGAGGGGGCCCGAGTCCGCACCTTTAAGGTGCGGCTTTACCCAACAAGTGCTCAAAAGAAAACGTTGCGCGTGTTCTTTGGCCACGCGCGCTACACATACAACACCGTCGTCAACGCCGTTAAAAAACTCAAAGAAGAGGGTATGGCCGTCAGGAGAGCAAAGTTAAAAGACACTCTTGTCACACATCCCTCCGAATCGTGGCTTAAGGACGTGCCTGTGTACCCAAGAGAGGGGGCCTTTGACGACTTCTTCATCGCTCAAAAAAGCGCAAACACCAACAAGCAAAGAGGGAACATCAAAGAGTACAACTTCAAGTACCGCTCAAAGCGGGACCCAAGAGAAAGTATCCGCATCCGTGGGGACGGTGGTCCTTCGTTCAAATACGGGGTACACGAGGATGATGAGAAAGGAAACAAAAGAAGTAGGAGCAACAATGGCTCAAGTTATGCGGTGTTCAATCAAAACGAACTGGGCAAGCAGGGCATCCTGATGAAAACCACTTCTCATGTGAGACGGCTGGGGGATAAGCCCACCTCAGACATGCGTCTGGTGCGCACCCGGGATGACAAGTACTGGCTTTGTGTGACGGTTCAGAGAGACGAAATCATGTCAAAGGACTTTTTGGGCGATGCCAGGGCCCCCATCGTGGCATTGGATCCTGGCGTGCGCACTTTTCTGACCGCTTATGACACAGAGGGCAACGTCCATGACATTGGCATTACTGAAGACATAACCCGTCTGTGCAGGCTTGGGTACGCCATTGACAAGAACAAAAGAAAAATTCAAGCCATCCAAAAAGTTCAAGACGCTCAAAAGATGAAAAAAGAAAGACGACCCAAGACACCAGGGTCAAAATCTGTCTCTTCAAAACATGCGCAACCGACAGCCAAGGAGCGCAAATTGGAGAACAAAAACCTATGTTTATTTCGGCGCATGAAGAACATGACTGACGACGTCCATTGGAAAGTCATCAGGTTCTTGTGCAACCGGTACAAAACTATCCTGCTCCCAAAGTTCAATGCCAAGAACTGCATGGTGAAAATCATGTCAAAAAAGAATTCAAGAACCGCCATGCAGTGGAGCCACTGTCGGTTCATGGACAGACTCAAGTGGAAAGCAGGCCATTTGGACACCACGGTGCTGGTTAATGGTGAGGCGTACACCTCCGTAACGTGTGGCCGCTGTGGAGAGGAGCACGAAAAGTTGGGCAGAAAAAAGACTTTTGTGTGTCCCAAATGCAGGTGGACAGCAGACCGTGATGCAAATGGGGCCCGAAATATCTTGTTGAGGAGCGTTGGAAACGCAACAGTTTCAAAAGACGGCCTAGATGCCTTGGTCATGGAAGTGGACGAAGTGCACGAAAGGGTTGAGTTTGAAACGAAGAACTGTATGCTAGTGCATGCGGTGTAGGGTGCTACTCCATTTCGCATGTGTGGGGATAGATTTATCCATTTCAACACTATTAGCCGATAAAAGTAGCGGCCATGGAAAATCTCGCCAAACAAGAACATCCAGAAGAGTTCCTCAAAAACGCCAGACGTTTCTACCACAGGATGACCAAGGTAGCGTCAGACCTGTCTGTCTTTTGCAAAGTCAGGATGGACAGTCCATGGTTTCGCCGTCTGTGCAAAATGCGGTTTGCAAAGAAAATCGCGAGCCGGGTCAAGCACGATTTTGACCTCAAAACTGTGACCAAAGAACTCGAACGGACGAGGGGCGCGGCATTTGATGCGCCTCTTGGTGACCTTGGGGATGCGCTCGCATTGTGGGACAACGGCCCTAGATGTGTGGGACTTCAAGTGCTGCGAACTTCCGCGTCTGAAATCGAGCCATGGCAAATTATCGTCCTTGGAATTGACACCTCTGACAACACGTACACGCCTGACCAACTGTACAACGCCGTTGAGTACCAGACGGGGACGCTCCCACATGGGGTCAACGCGGTCCTCCCAGACGAACAAGACCAAGGCATGTTGTGCAAACTTTTGTATGGCTACGTGTTCACCCAAACCCCTCACCTGTACATGGGGTCTCAGCGGCGTGCTTTGTTGGTCACTATGTGGGTTTTTTCATTGGAGTGCGTGTTTCGAGAATGCAATTCGGTTGGCGTCATCAAAGGAAAAAAACGGCCAGATGTGGATTACGTGGAGCGTCACATGAACATCTGTTACCGGCTCGGGGAGCGGATCGCTAAAGGGGGGGGGTCCATCCTCCCCTTGGGTGAAACACGCCAGCGTCTGGAAGACTCGCTGGACCGTGGTGGGCCCCTGACCCACCTGGTGTCCGAGGCCCACGGAGTCCTGAGCATGTGCATGTTTTTGGTGGCCCTGTGTGACCCAAGCATGAAAACCGTCGTCAACCACCCAAAGTTTTCCCGTTTGATGTTTGTCATGATGTCTGAAACCATCAGGCGTGCGTGCCGTGCTCATCTGAGAGCAACCAAAACGGAGGCCAGCCAGTTAATTCGGCAGATCGTTCAGGTGGGAGAGACATCGCACCGTTCGCATGTGTTTGACTTGGGCCGTGCCACACTTGTGACTGGCCGGTTCTACAACAAACGCTACACAAACTGCACCCCGTTCGCTCTTGTGGCGTGCCTTGGGTTCATAGAGCACCACCAGAGGGGGGCAACATCCCAAGATATCGCTGCGTGCTTTACGGGGAGAAAGATTGCCATGCGGGGATTTTTGGAGAAACTCTTCAGCGGAAGGGAAACCACAGGCACGCTTGGAAGAGAAACACAGGTCGCCCTCTTTTTGGAGGGTTGCAGGCACATCAAAGCGTCTCAAACCCCCCCAGACGATCTTGAAAAAATGTGTACAACTGAGCCCAAGTGCATCATCGACGAACACATCTCCGACGCAAAGAAATGGTTCCAGACCAAAGAAAAACTCTCCAAACGGCTCGAAGGAAAACGCCAGATACGCAGGCAAAGACTCATTGAAGCGGCGATCCCATGGCGTGACTACCACAGCGGCCAACCCGTCTTGTTTTCGTACAAGGAAACGGACAGGCTCAATCAAGCACGCCCCCCAAACGACCAGTTGGAGGTGCGCCCCCACAGCCATCTTCTGCTTCGCCACTGTTGTTTCCCCAACTGCCCAATGTTCCTAAAAAACTTGGGAAAGGAGAAAAAACAGGTGTGGTCTCATTTTGACCATGACCAAAACCCCTTGGACAACTACATTCCCGCGTTTCACAAAGTGTGTATCCCGCTTGCCAGGCGGTGCACATCAAGGAACGATTTTTTAGAAAAAGCGCGTTCAGTCTTGGAAAGCGATCCAAAACTGTCAGTGTGGACTCGCAAGGCAGACAAGATGTCGCCAGTCCGCGCAGACCTTGAGTCCATGTGGGATCAATATCACGAAAAAATTGCAAACTAGGGACTTGGGTGTGTTTATTTAACTGCGGTAGCCAGACAAATCACGTCTGCTCAAGACGTTGGGGGCAGCGGTGTCGTAAAGAGGATTCTTGGGGTCAGACGCCGATTTCAGACCATCAACAAAACCCAAAATCTTGGAGATCTCTGACATGTTCTGGAAGGTGTTGCCGGGGCCAGCGCGAGGGCAGGGGGCACCGTTGCAGCGGGCCATCTGAAGTTCGACAGGGAGGTCGGTGCTGGTACCGGGAGCCCGGAGGGACTCGGAGGCGGTGACCTGGTGGTTGTTGGGGAAGTTGTAGCCGTCTGAGCATCCAGCAGGGATGGGCTGAGCGCCCACCGAATCGCTGGCGGGTCGTCCCTCCCCGTGGATGCCGTTCATTCCATCGAGGTGAGCCTGCTCGTACGCCTGATCCTTCAGCGCCAGACACACGGTGTCGTTGCACGCACATGGCACAGCGTCTTGGGAAAAAGAAGCGTTGGGCATGACGATGGGTTTGGCTCTGCGAGCCTTGTACTTGGGGTTGCTGACGTGAGCAGCAACCAACTCCTCTACAAAGTGGCGAGTTGAGTCCATTATGTGGATTGCTGTCGAGAAATCCTTCGTTTTATTATTTGTAGACGAAAAAAGTCTGAGTGAACTTGCTCGCATCGTGTTTTAACATTTTGATTTGTGAATTTTTTAACACCACAAATCACGTGTAACCCACAAATCACAAACGGGTAACCACATCACAACAAATCACAAACGGGTAACCACATCACAACAAACCATGGGTCCACGTTCTTTTCAGTTGGTGTCAGATCTCCATTTGGAGTTTGTGAATGGCCTGAGGTTTTCAGATTATGTAGTGCCGTCCGCCCCAAACCTTGTTGTGTGTGGCGATTTGGGAAACCCTTTCAAGGCCAACATGAAAGATTTTTTCAAACATGCGTCTGAGAACTTTGACAAAGTGTTTTACATCCCCGGAAATCACGAGTACTACTCTTTGAAGTGGATCGGAAAAACACAAGAAATGGAAGTTGGCCCCCCAAAAGACCGCACAGAGTTTGATGATGAAATAGCGTCTCTCGTGTCTGAATTTCCAAACATACATCTTTTGGACAACCAAACATATGATTTCGATTCGACCACGCGTTTGATCGGGTCCACGATGTGGTCGCCCATCGAACAGAGTTCAGAGTCTTTGGTGGCGTCAAGGGTTGCCTGCTACCGCTACATTTGGGAAAAGCGTGATGGAAAGATCAGGCGGATTGTCCCCAGCACAGTAAACGAGTGGTTTAAGACCAACAGAGAGTTCCTTATTGAACAACTCGAAAAATGCAAAAACGAAGGCAAAAAGGCCATTGTCCTCACACATCACATGCCGTCTGAAGAATATATTGAAAAACGGTTCCTCAGGCCAGAATCCAAGTCTATTAATTGTGCATTTTTTGCTCCGATGCAAGATGTTTTATGTGGGTATGTCAACACTATTTCTGTGTGGATGTTTGGGCACACCCATTGCAGCATCGACCACAAACACCCCCTTGGTTGCCGATGTGTGTGCAACCCGGCGGGATACGACCACGAACGCAATTCACGATACAAGAGGAATTTTGTAATAAATCTGTAGAATTTTTTATTCAATAGCACGTTTTTTTTTGCCTAGTTCCGCTTGGACGCGAGACGGCTTGATCTACGAACACCGACAGGAGACTTTGTTTTAGGGGCTTTGCGTGCCGGAGATTTTCCCTTGGGGGACTTTGTTTTGGGAGACTTTGTTTTGGGGGCTTTGCGTGCCGGAGATTTTCCCCTGGGGGACTTTGTTTTGGGAGACTTTGTTTTGGGGGCTTTGCGTGCTGGAGATTTTCCCTTGGGGGACTTTGTTTTGGGAGACTTTGTTTTGGGGGCTTTGCGTGAGGGGGCCTTTTTGGTGGCTGGGCGTTTTGGAGATGGAGAACGGGTTCTCTTGGCGGCGGGCATTTTGTGGTCAGATTCAAAAGCGTGTTTCGAACATGTATGAGAAAAAAATTGCCAAAGTGTTTATTGGGTTAGGGGTTTGTTTGTTTTTCTCAAACCCCAAAAGTGTTTTCTCCTGAATATTCCATGTAAAGAAATCCATCTTTAGATTTGTGTTCAGAGTAGAGGGTTTTCATCACCGTGGAGGTCGGAGGGAGGGTTCCGCCGACATATGCAAAAATAGCCTCATTTGTTTTCAGTTTCGGTATGTTCTTTCTCACGGCATAGACCAGTTGGCCAACAGTCAATTCTTCAGGAACATGGTACTTGTTTTGAGAAATAGGGAGAAACTGGTCCCCTCTGTCAGACGGTTCTATAATCACGGGGACGCACTCGGGGTGTTTTGACTTCATTCTCGCTGATTCCCCGACACGCCCCTCAAAAGTGGTTCTAATGACATAGTTCACATAATTATCAGACCCAGACATCAAAAACAGGGTCGTTTGTCTGCCCACACAAACCTGAGGTGGTGAACTGTGCTCGCTTGAGATTGGTGGGCTGAGAGACTCGTTTATCTGTGAGAGAAAATTTGCAGTGAAAAATATTTCTGGGCAGACATCCTTGGAATCACCATCCCGTATCCACATTATTCATTTCTTTTCCTTCTCTTGTGTTGTGGTGGTGTATCGTATCCGTCTTTCCTTTTTTCTAAAAACCCCGCCACATCCGGGTGGCCGTGCACGGATGCGTTCCTTAGGGCTTCGTCATTGTTCGCGCGCGTGTCTGCCCCTTCCCCCACAAGGAACTTGACCACTCCCAAGTGACCATTTTTTGACGCCCATCTTAGGGCTTTGTCGTTGTTCGTGTGAACGTTTGCCCCCTCCCCAGTTAGGAATTTAACCACTCCCAAGTGACCATACCATGATGCCCATATCAGCGCTTCGTCATTGCTCGCGTGCACGTCTGCTCCCACCCCAATCAGGAACTGGGTTACCTCCAAGTGACCATTCTCAGACGCGCATCTCAGTGCTTTGTCACCCCCCGCGTGCACGTCTGCTCCTTCCCCTATTAGGTATTTGACTACCCCCAAGCGACCAAATTTTGACGCCCACTCAAGCGCTGAGTCCTCACCCGCATGCACGTCTGCTCCTGCCCCTATTAGATATTTGACTACCCCCAAGTGACCATGTATTGACGCCGCCATCAATGCGTGGTCATGATCTGCATGCACGTTTGCCCCTTCCCCCACAAGGAACTTGACCACCTCCAAATGACCATTATATGACGCCAACAGCAGTGTTTTGTCACGTTCCGCATGCATGTCTGCCCCTTCCCGCACAAGGAACTGAACCACTCCCAAGTGACCATACTTTGATGCATTCACCAGCGCTTCGTCATTCTTCGCGTGTATGTTTGCCCCACTCAGGACCAAAAATTTGACTACTCCCAAGCGACCATGGTCTGACGCTTCTCTCAACGCTTTATCACTCCCTGCGTGTATGTCTGCCCCACTCAGGACCAAAAATTTGACTACCTCCAAGCAGCCACTCCTTGACGCGTGTATCAGCGCGTTGTCACCTCCCGCGTGCACGTCTGCCCCTACCCCAATTAGGAACTGAACCACACCCAAGTGATTACACCTTGACGCGCATCTCAGCGCTGCGCCACCCCTCGCATGTATGTTTACGCCCCGTTTCACCAACCATCTCACAGTCTTGATGTATCCCTTCCTTGAGGCCAATGTCAAACTCTTTTCTGCTCGGCGGCCGTTATCATGGTCCTCGTCATACACTACTGAGAGGTAAAACGCTCTTTTGTCGCTCTTTGCGGATCTAAGGTGCGAGAAGCGGGGGTGTTTTGATTCAAAAACAACAAAAATGGACAGAAAAGAATTGGAAAGCATATCAAGAAAATATCACAATAAAACATCACACATCTTTCACTGGATTGAAATTCTCTTTTATCATCGTCACTGAGTGGTTTTCCAGGTAAAATCGTCACGAAATTTTACTCATCCCCAATCGGGATATTGCGCGCTGTGCGGCGCTGTCAAAGCGCAGAATGTACCGTGGGTAGCAGGGATGCGAACAAGAACCCCCTTGGCGTTGAACGAGGAATGTGGCTTCCAGACTTTTTTCCCAATCCTAGACTCCACACCCCCCCCCCTCAACCAATATCTCTACTCAAGCCCACTAGGAACTCAACCACATCCGCTTGACGGTCCTTATCCGGCGCCCACCTCATCGCTTTGTTTGCCCACCTCAGCGCTTCGCTTGCCTTCACGTCTGCTCCGATCGAAATCAAAAATTTCACCACATCCAAGTGACCATTCTCAGACGCGCGTCTCAGCGCGTGGTCATTGCTTGCGTGCACATCTGCCCCGCTCAATATTAGCAACTTGACTATTTCCAAGAGACCATACGCCGATGCTTGTCTCAGCGCGTCGTCATGGTTTGCGTGTACGTTTGCTCCTTCCATAATTAGCAACTTGACTACATCCAAATGACCATTCATCGATGCTCGTCTCAGTGCAATTTCATCGCTCGCGTGTATGTCTGCTCCCTCCCCTATTAGGAACTTCACCACCTCGAACCGGTCATCCCCCGAGGCCCACACCAACGCTCCTTCATTTTTCGCGTGCACGTCTGCTCCCTGGGATACCAAAAACCTGACCACCTCCAAGTGACCACACCCCGATGCTCGTCTCAGGGCTTCTCCGTCTTCCGCGTGCACGTTCGCTCCGCTTGAAATTAGCAACTTGACTACATCCAAATGACCATTCATCGATGCTCGTCTCAGTGCTTCGTCATCGTTTGCGTGCACATCTGCACCATTCAGGATTAGGAAATTGAGTACACCCAAGTAACCACCCCATGATGCGCGTTTCAGCGCTTCGTCGTCGTTTGCGTGTACGTCCGCTCCTTCCCCCACAAGTAACTTGACTACTTCCAAGTGACCATTCATCGACGTGTACATCAGGGCCCTTTCTTTATTGCCTGCTCCTTTCATGATTAGGTACTGAACTACTCCCAAGTGACCATTCATCGACGCTCTTCTCAGCGCTTCATCTTCCTCAGCGTGTACGTCTGCGCCCTTTCCCACCAAAAATTTCGCCGTCTCGAGGTATCCCTTCTTCGACGCAAACGTCAAACACATCAGGTCCCCACACGTTTGGCCATATACCACCACGTGGCTTTCACACACCTGGCCCCCAAGCACCAGTCCACACATATGGCCCCCATACACCACTGACAGGTGATATTCCCTCTCCTCGCGCTTTGCGCATCTTAGATGGTGGTGTCTGATGTGGGTGGTGTGGTGTTTCAAAAGCACATAATTTGTTGAAAATGGGCTAGACAGCATCTCCACAACAACAACGTACTGCACACCTGCTGCCACAACCACAATCCTCCCAAGCAACACACAGTTTCTCTAAGTGTCCTGCACTTTAGGCTAAATATACTTGGTTTCGCCCTTCCTGGCGTGTTTCGTTGACCACCAAGGTTACGCCAGGACATCAATGGGTTCCCCCACCCCCTTGGGGGGTCTGGCAAGTCTAGCAGTCGGGTCTCTAACGGTGCGTGGGTGGATATTGTTTTCTTGGAATAAATTATTATGGGGGGGTTTGATAAAAACCCCCCCAACAAAGATGGCCTCGGTGCCCAATGCCACGGACCTCTTGTATTCAGGTCGTGATATTGTGTTGAGTGATGGAGACAAGGACAAACAAATCGAAAACTGGTATGACACACACGCGTCTGACGGTCCTGCATTTGACCCTTTCAGAAAAATCATAGTGGGTTACAGGGTTAAACAAGGTGGTGTGTGTTCTCCCAAGGACCTGGTCGAAAAAAAATGCATGCTGGACAACGTGTCAGGGTCGTCAGGAAGCGTAATCAGTGGTGTCATTATATTGTTTTTTGTGTTGGTTCTTTTGGGAGCAACAATGACAAAATAAATTCGATTCATTTGTGTCTTTGAAGGCAAACACGCACGTTTATCACGCTATACTCGGTCATCATCTTCCTCCATCGCCGTCATTTGTGTGGTTGTTGCCGGGTCGTCGTCGTCCGTAGACTGGGTGAACGGAGTTGCAGGTGAATCGGGGTCGTCATACGCGGTTTCTGTTCCTAGGGTGGTCGGCACAAAAAAAGTCTTGCCCGTACCCCCTTTGCCTTTTCCGCCATAGTAAGCGGCTCGTAGATCCCTGATTTTTTGCTCGTGCCATGTTGTTCCCAGCATCTCAGAGATTCCAACAAAGCGGTCCTCTGGAAATGCATCGTGGTACTCTGCAGAAATTTCCCCCATCGCTGATGACCACCCTCGTGGTGCAAAAGACCGTTCTACCGCACATCCACTGCTGAGGCAAACGGACCAGTACACAGAACCAGGAGGGATCAGGACTGCAGACCCTTTTGTTTGAGAAATGTGGTGGATCTTGGGGAGTTCTGGTTCGTCGTCATCGTTGACGCTTTGAAGAAGATCATCGAGTTCTTTGGGGGACATAAAAATGTTGGAGTTCCCCCCATGAAACACATCGGCGTCCCCAAATGCGCATCTGGTGAGTCGTAGCAGACGGGACACGTCTTCTTCGCACACAATATACCATTCAATTCTACACTCATTAGGACACTCGAGTCCGTACTGAAGGGATGGAACTGTGGGCGGGATGTGCACGAACTTCCCCAGACAGTTTGGTTCCATTTGCATGGAGGTACAGTGAAGAACATCCCGAATAACGACACATGCTGTTGCAAGTTCTGGGACTTGGTCTGCCGAGACCCCCATGCATGGTTCGGCCGGTGTCGGCTCTCTCCCCAAAACACCGTTGTTCAGAGGAACCATAAAATCGTTGTCCCATTCGTTTCCTTCATGGTTCAACACGCTTGATGGACAACTCACAGACAGCGCCCCGGACCACACATCCCCATATGTGGCCATGTTCCAAAACGCGTCGCTCCTGGTTGTTGTTCCTCGTCCTTGGCACAAAGAGAACAAGGCATCAAACCTCGAACATCCCTCCGCGAACTCTGCGAATTTTTGCCGCATGGAAAGGCCCACTGGGATTTTCTTGGAGTCTTCTATGTGGAATAATCTCTGGGTGTACGCAGGGAGATCCATGCACGTCACCTTGTCGTGTTTTTCAATAGAGGAGACCTCGAACGTTCCATGCTCCCCTGACACAGTTTTTCCGTCCACATACACTTTGCCGCGTATTTTTGTCCTGTGTATTTTCATGGTACAACTCGGAAAAACAGTGTCTGAGAAAACGCCCGATAGGTCGAATAGACTGTCATCATCGTTCCCCCTAATGGAGACAACGGCTGGTTTCGATGGGAGACTTTCTGCCAGACTTTCAAACTGCCTCCATGACGACACGTTGTACGTTACAACATCAGAATCAACATCGCTGTGATGGGAGGGCAGGTGGATGTTCCCACCAATCGTTTTTCCACCAATCATTTTTCCACCAATCATTTTCCCCCCAGTGGACGACGACCCCCTGTAATACTCATCATATGACCGTTTTCCCCCAACCGTTTTCCTTGGTGTCTTACCCCCCACAACAGTTTTGTGTGAATAAGCACTCTCTTGGGAGGTGGGCTCTTCTCTGTCGTCGTCACCAGAATATTCGTCTGACAAGCCTCCTGACTCACTGCTGCTGTCTGTGACTGGGGGACTGGACCCTCCTTTCTGGGCTGTGTTGGCTGTCTCCTCCTCCTCCTCGCGTGAATCACCGCCTCCTTCAGAGGGCTCCCTTGAACGATACCCTTGTCTTTCCCTCCGGGAGAAATACTCTTCCCGTGCTTGTGCAGCCATGCGCCCAGCAACCCTGCGGTTTGGGATGTTACCAAAGCCTGCTCTTCTTTGGGGAATCTCTCTCCCCCGCCCCCCTCGCATGGACCTTGTGGTTCTTCTCGTGGCTCCCGATACTGACACACGGCGACGTTCCCTTCTTAGTTGTCTTGGACCGGGAAGGTCAGCCAGGGTGATGTCACTGTAATTCCGTGGGAGCCTCTGAAGCCCCTCCTCATTGGAAGAAATTCTGAGAAACTGAACAAGACTGGACAAGATGTCGTTTTCCTTTTCCTTGGCTACCCCGTATGCATAAGTGTTTCCATATCTTCGCTCCCTCGCAATCCATTTTTTTTGGACTCCCGGTAACCCAACAACGTTGGTTTTCACGTTGTTAGTGAGAGAGTTGGAAGATGTGCCAGCGGGAAGAACATGATATCCGGCGTCGCTGCGATCAAAATCCAGCGCATCTTGAATTCTCACAAAGATTCCCTTGCCCTCAAAAACCCCCATTGTCAACAGCACGTAGGCGATCTTGTCGGGGAGGCTCGCTTTTGTGACGGCGTGCCTGGGTGCTGGGGGTTTTGTTGTTGGCATGGTTGTTTTCCCTTCTCCAAACGCTCCCCAAAAAACATTCACAACCAAAGGCCAACGACGGGCCGCTTTTTGCGGCACTGGGCTGGGAAGGAGTGGGGGGAGTCGTTGGTTAAAAAAACCCCATAACCCTGGAAAATGATCTTGAATTCCAGGGGTGGCGTGTTTCCATCATGCACACACACACCACACACCACGATGGGGCACTTAAGCCGACCCCTCGTTTGTCACATATTACCACCATTGATCACATCATCAAGTTTAGCAGTCATGGAGTGTTCAATATGTATGAACAAATTTGAAGACGACGGCGGGAGCATGGTCCCGCGCATATTACCGTGCAACCACACGTTCTGCACAGGATGTGCGGGCAAGGTGTCAGATTGTCCGCGGTGTCGGGTGCCTTTCCTAGGACAGCCAGGGGTTAACTATGCAATTTTAGACGTAATCCGCGAGAATGTTCAAGCGAACCCAGGCGGGGCGGAAACACACGGAACACCGATGCCTGTGGATGATCCAACATTTTCGAGCCCATTGAATGTCAGGGTTTTCAAGTGTAATAACGACAGAAAACAGTTTGCTGTCGAAGTATCCCCCACTTCTCTACCACAAAGAACCCCCGTGTGCATTATTGGAAACTTGGACATATCTTCTTCCATGAACAGCATCGCCGAAGTTCCCGAGTCCCAAGAGAAATCCAACATCATGATGTACCAAGTGGCGGTCCATGCCCTCAAAACCGTCGTTGCTTACATGGGTCCTGAGGATACGTTCGGGCTGGTGACGTTTGGGCAGAGCGCCACAAAAGTTATCGAACCCACAAGAGTCACCAGTCAAACAAGGGCATCCATTAACGCCAAACTTGATTCCATCACCGCATGTGGGAGAACAAATCTGTGGGGTGGCCTGCGGAGTTCCCACGAAATGATCAGGAAATGGGGTCAATCCAATGTTGTTCCCACAACAGTGATCACATTAACCGATGGCCAACCCAACGAGCAGAGACCAGGTCGCGGAGAAGCGAACGCCCTCGGAAATCTCGTGAACAGTGACCAGCGGTGCGCAAATGTACTTTTTCATATGATTGGTCTGGGATACGGCCAGAGCATCGACAGCACTCTTTTGAAGGAACTTTCCGAAGCCGGAACCTCCTGTTTTACGTATGTTTCTGACGGAACGCTAATCGGTACGGCCATCACGTCTGCTTTGGCGAATGCGTCGTGCACCGCCAAACCTGATGCCTGCATGAAACTCTGTTTTTCTTCCGCTCCGGGCTCTGTATCGGTCCACGGGTTCGCCAATGCCAACAGAGGGGGGGTCCAACAAAACACTGCGGAAATCAAAATTGGGCGCATTCTCAGGGGGCAACCCAAAGTGTTTATGGTTGAGTGTTCATCTCCCGCGGATTTGACAAATGTAGAGTTTGTCGGTTCGCCTTCAGCATGTGTTGTCACGCAGGACTCTCCATGGTCGTCACCCGGATATGTGGCGGCATGGACTTCAGGTGAATTGTTTGGGGCTCTCAACATTGGAGAAACACAAGGACGTCCCTATGGTCTTAAAAAAATCGGGGAAATTGTTCAAACCCTGAAAACCAACGGGGGAGCGTTGCCCATCATAAAAGACCTTGTGGACGATCTCCAAGGGGAAGTCTCGATGGCATTCAACCGGGAAGATTATTGGTCGAAATGGGGAAAACATTATGTGTGTTCCATGGTTCGGGTGTTGGCTCTCCAAGAATGCGGTAACTTCAAAGACAAGGGCATGCAACATTTTTGCCCAGACGGGAGTGTCGTTTGCGATCTTCGTGACCACGCAGACAGTATTTTCACAGACAAGGTGCCCGCTCCCAAAGTGGTACAATCAATGATGTCTTCTTCTTTTTCTTACAAGGGTGGGAACTACGGGGGTGGGAACTACGGGGGTTCTTACACGGCAGCACCACCGTCTGCTGTCAGCATGGGCAATTTCATGGACCGAGGTGGCGTTTGTTGGGGGGAGAACACCAAAATCACCATGCTGGGTGGGTCAGAAAAACCCGTGAAAGAACTCAAGAAACACGACCAAGTTCTATGCATGGATTTTACCCCAGCATCAGTGGTGTGTGTGGTCGAGACGACTGTGCCTGAGGAAGACCCGTCATTGGTCGAACTTGTCGAAATCCCCACATACAGGGGGGGTGCCCTTTTTGTGACACCGTGGCACCCCATGCTGGTGGAAAACAACAAGTGGGCATTCCCAAAAAACATGGCTGGGACCGCTCATACCAACGCACAGGACGCCAAAATCAGAAGCGTGTACAGCGTTGTACTAGATACGGGCCACACCGTGGTTCTGAATGGCGATGGTGTGTCAACGACGCTGGGGCACGGTGTGGTGGACGGGGATCCGGTGCGCGCTCACGAGTTTTGGGGTCGCGATGTGGTGGAACACCTCAAGAAACTCAATGGTTGGGACGGTGGGCACATTGTCATGCCGTGGGGGAGCGTTTCTCGAAACGAACAGGGGGTGGTTAATGGTTTTATTGTGTGACAGACGTAAATAAATAATTTTTATGCTGTATTTTACACTGCAACTACATGTGAGGATATATGTGTCTCCCCACGGCCATGAGGTCGTTCTCTTTTTGCATGTTGAATTTCATGATCTGCACAAACACATTTGACCGTTCTTTGATAACCTCCCCCGTGGCGCGACAAAAGAACGCGTTGTCGCTGGCCTCGAACCCAGAGACATAGTGGGGTGGGACATAAATGTTTAAACGCCCGGCACGAGCAAAGAATCCCATGTTTGAGGCGCTTGTGACGGTGGCCTCAACAATTTCCTGGGGGACAGGCATGAACATTCTCGCCTCAATTTTGGTGTCAGAAACAACATCTCCGCTCCCCCTTCGAACTACAGCGTTGTTTATGGAAATGATGTTTTCCAATTTGGTGATGTACTGGGACGAATTTACACACTCGCCCTCCAATTCTTGTAGGGCTTCCACAACGTGGTGTTCGTGCGGTGTTTCCCAGTCCAATTTAGAGGGCGGGACACAAATTTCCCTGTGGATGATGCTGGACACGTACATGGTGTGGTCACACTGACACTCGTGATTGTTTCAAACAAACAGACAAATTCACTTTTGGCCCCACATAAACGTTATTTTTATTTTTATGGACATTGCACGCACAGTTAAAATTCGTTTTTGCACTTTCCGCCTGAAAACATGCTCTTTGGTTGTTGGGGATTTGTGTCTGGAGGGGGATTTGTGTCTGGTTCGTCGTCAATAGCACGCAACAACTCCCATTTTTTTTCTGCTTCACCCATGGGGTCTTGCGCTTCTAGAAATTTTGTCAAGTATGTGAACGTAAAAGCGGCCAAGTTTCTGGAATCCATCGGGCTCATTAATTTGGAGCCGTCCGAAAATGTCCACAAGATATTGTGTTTCTTGAGTTGGAGTTGTACATGCGATAACTTTGATGTATTGATGATGTAAGGGCTGGCCTTGATCCACACGTCTCTGAGTCTGGTTGCCATGTTGCTTGGTGTGGTGGTGGGGTGTCACCAACAGAACAGGGAAACAAACCATGCGATTCAGGACCGTCTTTTTGTTGTTTCGATGAATTTTCCAGGTGGGTATTTGGTGTCTTGATGAATTTTCCAGGGTTAGATCCCTGGTCTTGAATGAATTGGCGTGGCCATAAAAGGACGCATCTTGGAAATGAGGTGGGACATAAACTTAACAGGGTTAACACCACACATAAGGGTGTCGCCCCCTCCCAACAACCCCATTTTTGTGTTGTGAAGCGAAACTTGGTTCTGCCACCACCATGGCGACAAACAAGCGATCTGGCCCATGGAATATATCAGAAGAGCACCGCGTAATCGCCGAGAAAAACTTTGGGGATACAGAGAGGGCGCTGAGTTATTTGGGGGATGTCATGCATTCAAACATGTTTTTTGGAACCTCCAAGAAATTTCCGTCTGAACTCTACTCAAAAATATATGAGCGCATCCATCGCACCCATGAGACAACATGTTGGAACGATTCGTTCTGGTTTTGGTTTTCTGAAGGGGTCAGCGACATGTGCAAAACAATATTCAAAAAATACATTTCAGATTTCGTTGTGCCAAGAATCGAGAGCCAAATGACTCTGGAAGATGTTGTGAGCAAATTCGTGGAAGAATGGAAGTTCTACCGCAGGTTTGCAAAACTGATCTCACAATGTACGCGTCCTGTCATCTTCGTGGATCCCAAGGAAAACAAGAACAAAGCAAACTCGCACAAGAAGGACGTTGTGCCCAGCGAGGTCTCGGCATGCGAAACCTTTTTTGACAGCGTTGTTGCGGGCGATTCAAGGGTGTTTGAGGCCTTGATAGACATCAGGAACAGCGATGATGTGGCTGACCATGAGTGCTTGTTGACAGAGGCCGAAAACTGCATTCTTGAGATGAAAGAACCGTCATCATGCAACGAGTGGGAGAGGAGAGGAGATATAACAACAAACCAAACGAAGAAAATTTGCGAAAAAATTGTTTTGTTTTCACATGTGTATCACGAGAAGTACATGGAGAATGTCAAACTGATCCTCCGTGCCCGTGTCTTGTCTGAGTGGAAACGCGGGGTGGGGCCATTAGTGACATTTATGCGCGAGACGCTGCGCATCCAAACCGGGCGACCCACATCAAACCCACAGACGGATATGGACATTCTGTCCATGTTTATGGACATGGGCCTAGAGGAAGTGATGTCCACCGACGCATTCATGGAAGACCCAAACACCTTCATGGAGGTCTATGGTCTTGTGACCCTGTATGAACTGAGTTCCAAAAAAAATCAGGGTAAATGTGCCGTGCGTCCCGCCAACTCAAGAAACCCGGACGACATTATGACAGAACTATCCAGAAAGGTGTTTTTTAGGTGGAAAGATGTGTTCAAACAAATCGTTCACGGTCACTCGGCAGACCAAGAAGATTGTGCGGTTCACATCCTCACCAAGATTTCTGAATGGCTCGGGATGTGTGCAAAGGGCAATTTCAACACCTGTGTCAAGGATGAGTTTGTCAAAGCGATAAAAGTGACTTTCAAAGAATGGGAGGACATATCCACAGTTTTGGCATTTTACTGCGACACGACTTCCAAGAAAAATGGCTCCAATCTTCCGTCCACCATAGGAGATCTGACTGGATTTTACGAGGCGCTGGGATTTGTTTATCAGCACCTCCCCAACAAGGATGTGTTTCTTGAATACTACAGACGACTCATGGCCAACCGTTTACTTCAGAAAGAGGAATCAAAAGATGTTGAGCAGGGAATGCTGGGGGTCATCAAACAGCGGTCCTTGCTGGAGACCGTGGCATGCAGCCGTTTGGAGGGGATGAACCAAGACATTATCATGTCTGAGGCGCTTTCTGAGCAGTTCACACAATGGCAAAAAAAAAAAGCAGAGCCGTCCGGACCAAACCCCACCATCAAAGTGGGCAAGGTGTTTATGCTCACCCAGAACAGGTGGCCTGCACAGAAAACAGCGAGTGTCTATGCCGGACAAGCGGCTGACACAGTGATGAAGCAATTTGAGACATTCTTTGGGACGCGCTACGAACACCACACGATCTCGTGGGTCCCGAGCATGACAAGTGTGCGTCTGGAGTGCAAGGAATTTCCCAAAAGGGTCAACGTTCTGGCAACCATGTACCACGCCGCCATTCTGGATGTGTTTAACCTTCGGGGGTGCGCATCAATTGACGAGATTGTGGACATCACAGGAATTTCACGGGGGGAAATTGTCACAGACGGTTGGGAAATGGGTAGGTGGATGAAGCCCCTGGTTCGGTTCAAATTTTTGGTCCCATATACTTTCCCAGACGGAAGGCGGGGGTTTACGGTCAACACAGGAATGAGGTCCAAACACACGAACATCAAACTCACCGGGGTCCCTAAAGTCGTCGCACAGAATGTGCAAGAATCTCAAACAGTGGTCAACGAAGACCGGAGCGACCTCATAGACTCTGCGATTGTGAGGGCCATGAAGACCAGAAACCGCATGACGCACGGTGATCTTGTCAGCGAAGTGACCAATTTGTGCATCGGTGTTTTCAGCCCCCAACCCATGCACATCAAACGTCGTATTGAGTGCCTTATTGATAAAGATTTCATCGAAAGAGACACAAATGACATGCATGTGTACGTGTATGTCGCGTGATTTTTACACGTGCTCATGAGTGAAAATACCAACGCCAGCCCAGTAAATTCTTGATTGATTGTTTCATTGGGTGCATGTGTCTGTAATTTTTGTTTCATTGGGTGCATGTGTCTGTAAATTGGCACTCGGAGGTGGTCAAGTTCCTAATTGGAACGGACAACTCCAGACTGCAGGAACTCCCAGACAACAACTAACCTGACAACCACCCAGACCCGAAACTAATTTAAATATGCACCCGTTTTCTGGCAGACCAAACCTTTCATTTGCGCACAATAAATCATAAAACAGGCAGTAAATTATCATCTTCAAAATCCCCGAGAACAAACTGTGTGGGTCTCTGTGTGGGTCTCTGTGGCAGTAAAATAGCAGTCCCCAAAGAGTCGTTTTCCTGGCCGTTTTCGGACCGCTGTTGTCGCAGACCTACAAAAAACGCCAAGATCTCGACAAAATCTCCATTGAGTGTCGACAATTCCATCAAAGATGGCGGCAGCATGTAAATATCATCATCACGGAGATAGCAGGAAGAACTTGGTAATTTTTCTGGTGGTTGTGGGTACAGGATGCTGAATAACTCTGGTTCCAACCAATACACCTTAATGTTGCTCAGTTGGGGGTGGTTTTTGGATGAAAGTTCCAAGTAGGTTCCATACAGTTCATCTCCGGTCAGCACAAGTTTGGGGTTGTTGTCGTTTCCAAGACTTGTGAGTCGTTTGATGATGCATGAATGATTTGGAACATCAAAATTTTCTGGGTGAATAGCCCCGCGACACAGTGGACACGTTGTTGTTGTGATGATAATGTCGCCAGAAAACAATTTCCATAAACATTTGTCATGAAGCATATGACCACATTCCAATTGACAGACTTGGCTGTTGGGAGAAAAGTCGTCCATGCACACGGGACATTCTGTGCAGTCTGGAAGAATCCGGTTCACAATGGTGTCATACTGCTCCTTGATTTTCTCGATAAATGTGGGGATTCTGTGTTGAACTTGCGGAATTTGATGGGGATGGGGATGCGGACGTAACACCACCCTATCGGGATATTGCATGAAGTCTTGGTTCATGTTAATTTCATGCATGTCACGCGCTTGGGAGACGGCATTGAGAACAGACGACTCATAGAGATATCTGTCTCTGTGGGCGTTCACATAATCTTCGTACCCTTGGCCAGTGTTCAGAGACCACCACGCCATTGGAAACAAAAAAACTCCGATTTCCCACATCTGGATATCTGGGCGCAAACTCATGGCCAAAAGCAAAACAACAACAACCACAGTTTTAACTGCCCAGGGAACCAAGGGCCAGTAGTTGGGAGACATCTTGGGGTCCCCAGAGACCAACCATTTGACTACCTGCTTGGTGTGCTCGTTGTTAAAGTCCAAAGGGGGCGTTATGGCAGGATGGTGGATCCCACTTCTTCTGACAGGTGTGGGCATGAAAGGCATGGTGGTGATGTGGACAGAAAACTGAACAATGAAAAACAAACTTCTTTTCTAAAATATGCTTGTGTGGTCACAAAATTTTGTTTATTTTTAAAAACGCAGGGCATTTTCGTTTCCACTTTTGAACAATTTAAACACCAGATCTAGCAAGATCAACACAAACAGGCCTATCATGACTTGGATGACAAAATCTTGATTTGTGTCGTCCGAGTGTGTTTCCTGTGAGGCATTCTTTGAGCCCCTCACAGCAGAACGCGCCTTTCTGCGACGACGGAATGGTCTGGCATCATTTTTGTGAAGCACCAGTTCATCATCGTCCGAAAAACCGAGCAGGTCCTCGCAGTCTGTGATATCCTCGTCGCCACTCCCTCCCCCAGCCATGCTCCCCATGAACGCACGCTTGTCCCTGTAGGGAATGATCACATCTTCGTATTCTGACCGTGAATATTCTTCGTCGTCGTCATGGTCCCTCCCAAGCACAGAGGGGGTACGTTTCTGTGCCAATAATTCTTGATCACGAAGATGTTTTTGAATCATCGCTTGGCGAAATTCCTTGTCTGACATCCGGGATGTTTTGGACCCCCTGCTTGATACAGACCTACGGCGGCCCAACGATTGCACGGACCTCAGGGAGCGCCTCCTGTGGGGCCGCCTTGACAGGTTGCTAGAAAGACCGCTGCTCCGTCTGCTGGTGATACTCACAGTGTCCGTAAATTCGTCGTCATCTGAGAGCGTTTCATCATCGTCGTAATCGTCCCCGCGAATTCTGCGTCGACGTCTGTGAAGAAGCACCGGGGCGGCCCTTGATGATGATAAATGATACTCGGGATGGCGCACAGAACTTATGGTCCGCCTCCGTGTCACACCCTTTGGTTGGCGTGGGGGGGGCCCCGGTTGGTAATAGTCGTCGTCATCAGAATAAACATCGTGCCTTAGTTGGGCTGCCGTGTTGTTGTGCTGGTGGCCGCCACCGTAGGCGTTGAGGGCGGGGGGTGGGGGCGCTCGGTGGGTGTTTGTGTATATTCTCTGCTGCAGTTGAGGGGGTCCTTGGTAATTCCTGCCGTTGGACGGCTTTTCCACGTATTGGGGGTGAACGTTTGTGTACATCGGGGGATGTTGCCCATGTGCATCGGTCGCTTGTTGCTGTTGGTGCATGACGTCTGTGAAACCCCCTCCCCGTGAACGGAGGCCACCCGCGTTTTTACCGAAAGCGTCACATATAGAAGACCCTTCGATTGTCATATTCACAACTTTTCAATCACAAAGTTGTTTTTGAAGCAAACAAAAGAACCAACAAACAAAAACGTTTGCTCCCCTCTCTCTATTTGGTGACAAGAAGTTTTAGATTAAAATCTAGTTTCGCCAAAAATAGAATTAGCAATCAGTTTACTTGGCTGAAATCCGGGGTTGGTGTTACCCGTGAACAATATTTGAAAATTTTTTCCACTCACCCCTGAACCCTTAGATCATCAAAATCTATGGTGTTCGAGCCGCTTCCACCACGCTGTTTCGATGCCTTTCTGGTGCTGTCCACCTTGTACCCAGACACAGCCACAGATTTACGTTGCCTGGGCTGAGCGGAAGTGTCTTGGTCTTCTTCATCCCCACCGTCCTCTCCTCTGCGAGAGGTGTTTCTGCGGTGGTTGTGACGGTCTGGGGATTGTACAGACGCCCCTGGGGGAGGGGTGCGGTCGCGCAAAACATGGTCCAAACGGTCCCGCTCTTCTTCGGCCTCTCTCAGACGGGCCTTGGACTGCGAGTGTCTGTCGCGGCGGGTGTCAATCGGCTCTTCAGGTTCCTCTTGTCGGTTGTTTCTGTGGTGGCGGATTTTGGCGTGGGCGTCCTCCGTGTCAAACGAAATAAAGTCTTGGCCGTCCTGTAGGGCGGCCGACGAGGAGGACTTGGATGCGGCTGCGTTGCCCGCCGATTGCGCCGCCGAACTTCTGGGGGCGTTTGTTTGGCGCCTCATGTCCCCTGGCGCAAACGCCGGTTGGTTTGAGTTTGCCGCCCCAAGGCCGTTGGCGTCGTTGCGACGGGAGGGGCGTATCGGGGCCGGGGGCTGTCGAGAGGCGCGCACGTCAATCACGTCAGTGTTTGCGTCGTCATAATCTGGGAATTCTTGAGTCATGCGGGGGGGCGGTCTCGCCAGGTGTTGGCTGGCCGCGGCAGAAGGAGCAGCCATGCCGCCGTTGCCCCCCATTGCACCACCCATTGCCCCACCACCCATTGCGCCACCCATTGCACCACCCATTGCACCACCCATTGCCCCACCACCCATTGCGCCACCCATTGCCCCCCCTTCACCCCCGAGCAATCCGGGAGCCATTTTAGAAAGTTGTTCGACCAGTTGAGGGTTATCATCAAACTGTTTTTGGATCTGTGGGATCATTTGCGCAAAACTGCTGTTAAACCCCTCAGTGCCCCCGCTGCCCATGCCACCCAGCAAACTGCCCAAGGTAGCAGGGTTGAGCATACCCCCAAGAGCACCCAACGGATTAGGAGCCGGGGCGGCCGCGGAAGAGCCTGCCGCGGATATATTCACGTTGGCGGCCATGTTGGGCCCCCCCCCCCCTCTGGATCCAGACAAATTCACGTTGGGTGCATGGACATTTTGCTGTTGTGGCAGAGGTTGCTGAAACTGTGGTGGGGGCGGGGGTGCGGCCTGACTAGGGGGCTGCTGCTGATGATGTTGTTGTTGTTGTTGTTGTTGTGATGGCATGTGATGGTGCTGTGATGCTGGTTGTTGTTGTTGTTGTTGGGGAGGTGCTTGTGTCTGGGGGGGTGCTTGTGTCTGGGGAGGCGCCGCCTGCGATTGTACCTGCCCAAACATGGTTTTGCTGAGGTGGAAGAAGAAAGCGGACCCTGCCAAAGCAAGGACCAACTCAAACAGTGGATGTTTGACCAAAGCGCCCCCATGGCGGTCATTCAGACGGCAGAAAATGGAGTCATACTGGCCATTTTCCATGGTGACCATGGTTTCTTTGCTCCACCCATCCAAGTCGAAGTCCAGATATTCTTGGAAGCGGTGGATGATTGTCTCGACGAGAGTGACGAAAATCATGACTATCCGTCTGTATACAACCACGGCGATGATGGTGTTCACCTCTTGGCGCATTCGTTTAAGTTCCCTGCGGACGTCCTTCAGATGTGTGGTGTGGTCATACACAGTGCGAGGCATGGTGGCGCCGCGCTGGGAGAGTTTGGCCATCTCGTTCAGAGATTGCTCCCGCTCCCTGTCGATCTCTTCTTCTGTCATTTCATGCATGGGGACGGTCACAGCAGTTGTGGTGACAGACGGTTGGGCCTGCTGTTTCTTTGGGGATTTGGGGGCGGCGGCGGTGTCCCCACCCCCAGAAGAACTCCCAAAATAATTGGACCGACTTGATTCGCGTCTCTCATCAGACTCGCGGATCGGACTTACGGTTGAACGGTGTTGCAGTTTGGGACTGACATGCTGTTGCTGGAAGCCCCCCCAGGCGTTCGACTCGCTGCCACCACGTGATCTGGTGCGGGCGTCATTGATGTCCCCCGCGCCAGAAACAAAACCACCGGCGGTTGACATTCCCGACGAAACCCGGAAATGCGCGCTCCCCAGCGCTGGAGAAGCGGCCGCACTGGGAGTGGTGAGCACGTGGGGAGATGCGGCCACCTTAGAATCGCTTGCCCTGTTGTTTGACGATGCTTGCGGCGAGGGCCTTTTTTCCCCTCCTTCGCGAGAGCGGTTGGGTGAGGACCGTTTTTCATCTTGTTTGCGGTTGGCGGCAGAGTCGTCCTCTTCTTCTCTGATTTTGAAGTTGCTTGCGGTGGCAACAGGTGGTTCCGGCTTCTTCAACTTGGAGGGGTTGGCGATTTTTCCAAGGTCAAAGATGTGGACACCATCTTCTTTCGAAGGGATCCGTTCAGACGTTGTTGGGGATGATGGCATGTGATCTAAATCAACAAACGTTGAGATTCAATTGGGCGCAAGAAAAATAAATTCAACCACGGAAATAAATTTCGAAAAATCAAATTTTTATTCAGAATACAACAAGACACAAAAGGGTCGCCTATTTATTTGGTGGTGGCAGACACCCTTTTCCTCACCCCCCCACCGGTGGTTTTGACGGTGCCACCGCTCTTGATACCTCGCACCCCCTTGGCACCCTTCTTGCGTTTGGCAAGACGCGCCTTTTTGGCCTTCTCCGCCTCTCTGAGACGTTTCTTTTCTTCGCGTTCTTTCTTTTTCTCTGCTTGGACACGTTTCTTTTCTTCCTTTTCCTTCTCTTTGGCGCCGTCTCTGAGTTTGATTCTGTATTTTGTCTCAGACGTCCGAGAACCGACATAAAGATCCTCAACAACGAGTTCGGCCTTGGCATCGTCATCGTTGTTGTGAAAAAGCATCCTTTCTTTGATATATTTGCGATTCACGGCGTTCTTCTTTTCGTACGCCTCACATTCGATGTAGTGGCCCCCGTGCAGATTGATGCTCTCAACTTCTGAGCGCACCATGTAGTCTGTGATAGAATTAGAGTGGGCATCATACTCCTTCTTCACTAGTTTGGCTCTTTCCATTTCTTCGGTTTTTCGTTTCCGTGCCGTCAAATATGCCCCAACTTCAACCTTGAGGTCCTGCTCCGTTTCAATGACGAAGCCTTCTTCTTCTTCGTCATCTTCGTATGATCCAGACTCTTGCTCATAAGAGTCCTCGTAAGAACCAGACGATTCTTGCTTTTGTTCGTCGTCTGACATTGGCCTGTTGTGTTTCGTGTTTCGTTACGATCGAAGTGTGTGTTGCACAAAAAAAATATTCGTGACACTTTGGTCCTTTATGCTCGTAGTTTTGGAAACTTAAAAAAAAGCCACCGCTCCACAAATTGAGTTTTGTGAGCCCAATCTAAATATATCGCCGCATGACCACACTCCAATCCCACCCACAACACTTAACCAGCAGCACGCACACACCATACATTGCACCGCACACCATCACACACACACCATACATTGCACCGCACACCATCACACACACACACACACATTAACCAAATGGCAAAAACATTTGACAGGAAAACAATTGTGTTCGCGCCAGTCGACGGGGATGGTCAGCAAATTTCCATGATGGTCATCAAGGGGGAAAACACAGGGGCCAGTTGTGTCCGAAAACTGGCCCAAGACCTGACACACACCAGGGGGATTAACATCAAACCAGACCATTTGGATATTTTGTGGTCTGTGCAGAACGGGGACATGGTGTATGACAAAATGGACACCAAAGACACACAGTGGACAGTCCAGTACGAACTTAAACCACAGCCGCCCCCTCCACCCCCACAGGAAGACACCGCCACAGACAATAATCCCCCCACAGACGCTTCCCCCACAGACAACAAAACTGACGATGATCCATGGAAAAAGATTGAAACTAAACTGAAACGGATGCGAGATGACTTTGACCAACTCTCTCAAGAGTTGGTATCCATGCGACAACCCAAGAGAACAAAAACAAATTAATAAAGAAGTTGAATGTCAAAAAAACGGGTGTGACTTTCAGTTAAAAGAAAAAATGAGTGAGAGTCTGTGGGGGGATTGTCTGTGGTGCGCCGCCGTCTGGGTCCAAGGGCAATGAGAGTGTTGCAAAACAATTTACGCCATTTTAGTGTCACTGAAATTATGAGAAGGTTTTCAAGCCATGGGCAAACCACCAAGGGGATGCGGTGAGGACTGTCTCCCCCCCCCCAGTGGAGTTCAAAACAAAAAATACGGGCATCCGGCAGCAGCAACGGCACAAGAAAAACGCATTGTCGTCGATTTCAAAAATTTGGACGTTGAACCCATTTTTTGTTCGATTTGTCAGACCAACAAAAAGATGATAAGTGTGGACGCAGTATGGTGCCCAAATGACCATTCTTTTCACAATGCATGCATGTACATGTGGATGAGAAGTTCGAGGGCTGGAAAATATAGGGACATTTCCTGTCCTGTGTGTAAAGCGGGGATAAGCGTGTCCAAGGTGTCAATCCTGGGGGGTGGAGACACACAAAGACCCCACAAAAAACGAAAAAAACTGTTCGTTTAGAATAAATTGTGGAATGCATGCGGACGAGTTCATGGGGTCTTGGGTGGGAAACCACAGGGGGTTTTCCAGGGCTGAATCCACAAAAAATCCAAGATTTCCCTGACCCCATAAACGAACATAAAAGAGAATTCCAGGTGAAAACCGTGGTTCTGCGCTTTTCTTGGCGAACCCACTCACAACCAAACCAACAACAGGGGGAAAGATGGTGATAGCGGCGAAAGATAATCATGACACCCCACATTCCCCTGGGTTTACTGTTGACCCCAACTTCCCCCATGAAAGTGGTGTGGTAATTAACCAAACCTCCAAGACCCCTCCTCATGAGAGTCTTATTGCAGATCCGTCGGTGAGCGGCGCAGCAAACTTGGTGTTTGTACCTTCTTTACCTGGCGAGACTGAGGATGATGATAATTATTTGGATTGGGTCGCCAAGCAGATTGGTTTAGATGACGGCAACGGCAGAGCAGAGGGTGGAGATAGCGCCAGACATTTGGAACAAGCGTTGGACTCACTCCCAATGTTTCATGATATCGAATACAGACAACAGGTGGAAGGGCAGTATAATCAACCGCAGCAAGAAGTCGCGCTTCCCACAATGATGATGTCATTTCAGCAACACTCGGATCAACCACAAACGGTGGTTAAGGAACAGACGGTTAATAAACAGACGGTTAAAAAACAGACGGTTAAGAAACGGAAGAAACAGACAGTTGAGAAACAAATGGTACAGACGGTCCAACAACATCTGACTCAATCACAAACAGTTCAACGACGAGCCGCTGTGCCGGCAGACGATGCAGATGGTGTTGTGTTCGCTTTCGATCTCGCGAGCCTCGGGTTTGGGACATGGGCACCCTCTGTGCCTCGCCTTCGATTAACCAATGGTACCATTCCTCCAAGAAAAACAACCGTGTGTTCCCAAATCCATTGGTACTCTCTTGGCGCTCTTAGAGTGTTGGAAAATAACCCTGAAAGAATTCTCAGGTCTGGAAAAATCCCCGAGTCTCATGTCATGGTTGTCAACATTGGTGAAGAAGGAACCCCCATCCTGATTTACCTCGTGATGAACGAGGTGATTGTGCAAGGGTTGCTCAACAATTCTTTCGGCTTCACAGTCCAGACAGAGGGGTGGGGAATAAACAATGGCACAAACAGGGTGATTTCTTCAGGGACCATGTGTAAAAATGTAAAGGAACAGTACTCCCAAAAATACCAAAATAAGACGTGTGTTGACCTAGATCCTGCCAAAAATCCAATGATAACAAAGGCTGGGTCAAAACGAAAATCAAACGAAATGGAGTCGCCTTCATTTTTGGTCGAGGTGGTGAAAAGGGTGGCTGGTGCAGGAAGCCAACGTTATCCCACAACGTGGGAACAGCACGCACACGGGTGTTTGTCCACAGCAACACAGTGCCTCGTCAGGTGTCTCCGTGATTCTGCGGTCACGTCCGACCCCGGTTGTGTTCACGTCCGCCCCATGCCAAGGCGTTCGAGGCCTAATGCTGGAGAGAGTTTGCAGTTTTTGTTTAACCCTGACGATGTGCCTCTACCAGGATCGTGCACCATATACGCTGTCCACAACTGGTGCGGAAGATTCGTCGGATCCACAAACAGTATTTTTCTCAAGGACAGCGCAGCAAGTTGTTCTGAAAGGGTCTTGGTTGGGAATGACCAAGGTGCCGCTGCTTGGATGACCATGGATGTTGCCAATAAAGATCCCACCATCGAAAGACTGTACAGACAAGTCACAAAGATATTAACAATGATTGACATTGAAGTCAAGCACCGCTTGGACTCCAAGCAAAAGTTTGGGTCTCACACTCATGAGCCTGGTGGCGAATTCAAAGTCCGCTCTGCGTGGAACATTGGGGACACTCCCACTTTATGGACTGTACACATTGGAACAGGATGTCAAAAAGACACCAAGGCGTACTTCCTTTTACCCTTGAGTGTTTATTCAACGTACGATCAACAAATTGTCAGTGCAGTGGAGGAAGATGACGACAGTGCCGATACTAATATCGACAACAAATCTTTTCATCCTCATGAGGTTCCTGTTTCTTCTCCTGTTTCTTCTCCTGTTTTTTCTCCTATTTCTTCTCCTGTTTTTTCTCCTATTTCTTCTCCTGTTTTTTCTCCCTTCTTCTCTCAAAATGGTGGTGTGATTAGTTCGTGGGATCCTCTAGAGTCGACCTGCA
>JGI24915J38486_100149_pt1 | contig 39808 bp, 44 predicted proteins | sample LinPfosmplate3_FD_38486 | JGI IMG/M metagenome (IMG submission 38486)
TCGAGCTCGGTACCCGGGGATCCCACCCACGCCCGCGGATCGAAAGGGCGCTTGCCCATCTCGATCAAGCAGTGATTGAAAGTCGATTTCGCGGTGCGATTTCGGACGTCGTGATTGGCCAGGCCTTGTCGCTTGTCGCAACTGTCGCGGCGAGCCTGCGGCGCAGCCGCGCGGCCTGAATTTTATCCGCCTTGCAGGCGTCGACAAATCGCATCCAGTTGCTCAAGCGTCTTATAGGCAATGTGAACCTTGCCGCCATCCGCGCGATTGTCGATCGATACCGTCAGTCCAAGGTTATCGGATAGCGACTTTTCAAGCGCGATCGTGTCGGCATCCTTGGGGTCTTTTGGCGAACCGGTTTTGCCCTTGCCGCCTTGCGTCCGACGTAGGGTCTCGGCCTCTCTGACGCTCATGCCGGATTCGACGATCCGTTTGGCGGTTCCTTCAGGATCGTCGCTATTGACGAGCGCGCGGGCATGGCCGGCGGTTAGTTTTCCTTCCCATAGATAGGTCTGGACTACGGGCGGAAGCTTCAACAGGTTCAGCGTATTGGCGACATGAGAGCGGCTCTTGCCGATAACATTGGCAAGCGCGGCCGCATCATAACCGTGTTCGTCGACCAATTGCTGATAGCCTTCTGCTTCTTCCAGCGCATTGAGGTCAGCGCGCTGAACATTTTCGATGATGGCTAGTTCCAGCGCTTCCTTGTCGGACGCCTCCCGCACCACGACCGGCACGTCGTGGAGCCCGGCTTTTTGAGCGGCGCGCCAACGTCTTTCACCGGCAATAATCTCAAACGACTCGGCGGAGCCAGGCACCGGCCGCACGAGAATCGGCTGCACAACGCCTTTCTCGCGCACGGAATTCGTCAGATCGTCAAGATCGGCGCTATCGAATGAGCGGCGCGGATTGCTCGGATTGGCGCGCAGGAATTCAATCGGCAGCCGCCTTTGCGGTCGCGACCGATCGACGTTCGCCGATTCGGCCCCCAACTCGTTGATCAGTGTGGCAAGACCTCGCCCAAGCCGGTTTCGTGCAGGATCCTCAGCCATTACCATCTCCAGTTCTTCCCGCGCCCCGGCGCGACGCTGTTGTTACGGGGTCGAATCGACTAAGCGCCACGAAGGCGGCGCTCGCGTTGGATTATCTCAGCGGCAAGCCGCAAATAGGCCTGGCTGCCCGTGGACTTAAAGTCATAAAGAAGGACCGGCTTGCCATGTGAAGGCGCCTCCGACACGCGCACATTGCGCGGTATCACGGTTTCATAGACCGCTTTTCCCATATGGGCACGCACATCGTCGGCAACCTGCTCAGACAGTTTGTTGCGGCTGTCATACATGGTGAGCACGATGCCATGGATACTAAGATCGGGATTAAGTGACTGCTTTACTTGTTCAACAGTGTGAAGAAGTTGGCTCAGTCCCTCGAGGGCAAAAAACTCGCATTGCAGGGGAACCAGGATCGAATGCGCGGCGACCAAAGCGTTGATGGTCAGGAGATTGAGTGAGGGTGGACAGTCAATCAAAACATAATCGTAATTCTGAGCTTGGCTCGAATCCTCGCCAATCGCAGCCAGTGCATTTCGTAGCCGATGGGCGCGATCTGCTTCGTCGGCGATCTCAAGTTCGGCTCCCAAAAGGTCGAGCGTTGAGGGGATCACTGAAACGCGGGGCACCGCGGTCGCAATTGCACTATCGGCGACCGACGTCTCGCCTATCATGATATCGTAAGTAGAGGGGCCGCGGCTTCTGTGATCGATTCCAAGACCGGTCGAAGCATTGCCCTGAGGATCAAGGTCAACGACAAGCACTTCCTCGCCAATTGCGGCGAGTGCAGTTCCGAGATTTATCGTCGTCGTTGTCTTGCCGACGCCACCTTTTTGATTGGCAAGCGCTATGACGCGCGGAGAGGAAGGCAGTTTCATTGGCGGTCTCGAATGCCGTTGGCGTCGCGCGCCTTACGGGTAAGGTTTTGAATCTCTAGAATAGCGCTGTTTCGATCAGTGAGACTTTGATGTCTTATCAGATCGAAGCTCCAAGATTTAGTGGATTCTTCGATTTCCCGCTCAAAATCTTGCCCCCTGTGAAAGGCACCCCGAGCCCCCGACAAAAACACCGGCTCCGTCATTGAAAACAGCCGGTCGAGCGGCGCCAGGGCCCGTGCGCTGATCATGTCGACGGGCTCGGTCCACCCTGCAATAACCGCTTCAATTCGACCCTGATGAACGATCGCGGGTGCGCCGGTTTCGCGAATAACGTGGCGCAGAAAGGAGCATTTGCGCTGATTGCTTTCAACCAAATGAACGCATTTTCCCGGCGATTGGCCGTTTAAAATTGCGACCACCAGCCCTGGGAACCCGGCGCCACTACCAAGATCAAGCCAATTTCGCGCCTGCGGAAAGTAGTGCGCAAGCTGCGCGCTATCGGCAATATGGCGTCGCCAAACATGGGGAAGCGTGCTTGAGGCGACAAGATTGTCGCTCGCCTGCCATTTATTCAGAAGCGCGACATAGCGTTCGAGACGCATCCGTGTTTCACGTGAAACAGAAATTATACCCTCAAGCGCCGAAATGTCGTCGGCGTCGACGCGATCGACGCTCACGCCACCTCCCGGCCTGTGCTTGACAGACGCTTCGCCTCAGCCAGGATCAGCGTCAAGGCTGCCGGTGTCATGCCATCGATCCGCCCAGCCTGCCCAAGCGTTGTCGGGCGCGCCGTTTCCAGCTTTTCGCAAACTTCATTCGATAGACCCGCCAGCCCTCGATAATTGAGCAATGTGGGCAGAGCGATGTCCTCGTCCCGCCTGAACGCCGCGATATCGGCGTCTTGTCGCTCGAGATAGACAGCATAGCGCGCATCTATCTCGATCTGGTCAGCCACCCTCCGATCGATACGATTTAACTGCGGCCAGACATCGCCAAGCCGCTTAAGATCGATATCCGGATAGGCCAACAGTTCAAATGCGCTACGGCGTACGCCATCGCGATTTATATGGATCCCATGCCGATTTGCCTCGTTCGGCGTCAGCGTCAGGCTATTGGCAAGTGCCATCGCTTCTTCGAGCAGCGCCGACTTCGACCGGAATACCGATTCCCGCTCTGTCCCGACAAGACCCAGCGATATCCCGAGATCGGTCAGCCGCCGATCGGCATTGTCGGCGCGCAGCGACAGGCGATATTCCGCCCGCGAGGTAAACATCCTGTATGGCTCGTCGACGCCCCGCGTCACGAGATCGTCAATCATGACTCCGAGATAAGCGTCTGCGCGGCCAATCGTGACGCCCTCGGCACCCGACACCGATCGCGCGGCGTTCAGGCCGGCAAGAAGGCCTTGCGCCGCCGCCTCCTCATACCCCGTCGTACCGTTTATCTGGCCGGCCAGGAACAATCCGCCAAGCCGCACGGTCTCAAGCGTCGAGTTCAGCTCACGTGGATCGATATGGTCATATTCAATCGCGTATCCTGGCTGCACAATTCGTGCTTTCTCGAGCCCGGGGATGCTTGTCACCACTTCGTTCTGGACATCCTCGGGCAATGAAGTCGAGATACCGTTCGGATAGACCGTGTCATCGTCGAGGCCTTCAGGTTCAAGAAATATCTGATGGCCGTCGCGCTCGCCGAAACGCACGATTTTGTCTTCAATCGAGGGACAATATCGTGGGCCGCTACTTTCGATCTGCCCGGAATAGATTGGCGAGCGGTGAATATTGGCCTTGATGATCGCGTGGGTCGACGGTGTCGTGCGGGTAATATGGCAGTCTACCTGAGGCGTTGTTATTCGTTCGGTCAGCATCGAAAACGGTACGGGCGGTTCATCACCCTTCTGTCTCACGAGACTGGCCCAATCGATGGTCTTTCCGTCAAGCCGTGGCGGTGTCCCGGTCTTCAAGCGTCCCAACCGAAATCCCGACGAAGCAAGTGTATTTGCCAATCCCACTGCCGGCCCCTCGCCGACGCGGCCAGCGGGAATCTTGGTCTCGCCGATATGGATCAATCCGCGCAGAAACGTGCCCGTCGTCAAGACGACAGCGCCAGCCGACAGGACACGCCCGTCACCAAGGCGAACACCAACGACGCGGCCCGATTCAAGCTCGAGGTCGTCAACTTCGCCCTCAACAATTGAAAGGCTGTCGGTATTGACCAGGAATTCCTGGATTGCCTGCCTGTATAGCTTCCGATCGGCCTGCGCCCGTGGGCCACGAACCGCTGGGCCCTTGCGTCTGTTGAGCACTCTGAACTGAATTCCGGCCGCGTCGGCGGCCCGCCCCATCAAACCATCAAGCGCGTCAATCTCACGAACGAGATGACCTTTGCCCAACCCGCCTATCGCCGGATTGCACGACATCGCCCCAACCGTCGCAAATTTATGCGTTACCAGCGCCGTGCGCGCGCCGAGCCTAGCCGAGGCCGCTGCGGCCTCGGTCCCGGCATGGCCGCCACCGACGACAATCACATCAAACGCATCCGTCATGGATCAAACTCATCTGTTTCACGTGAAACACTATCAAAAGTCTACTTGCCGATACAGAACTCTCGGAAGATAACATCCAGGAGATCCTCGACATCAACCCGTCCAGTAATCCGTCCAAGCGCATCTGTTGCCCGGCGGAGCTCCTCCGCCCGCAGCTCCAACCCAGCAGACATGGCGCGGGCTCCGACAATAGCCTCCCGGCAGGACTCGAGAGCACCACGGTATCTTGCCCGCGTGATCAGCGGCGATTCTCCCTGGACGAATTCCGAGCCAATAAACCGCCCGAGCCTATCGACAAGCTCGCCGATACCTTCGCCGCTGACGGTTGAGATTAGAAGGTCGAAATCCTGACCACGCCTATATCGTTCTTCATCCGAATCGATCAAGTCGCTCTTGGTGCCAATCCGCAAGATCGGCGCTGAGATACCCTTCGCCGGCTCGAAAGCTTCCGCAGAGACATCCGTTAGCACCAGGACAAGATCGGCGCTTTCGGCCCGCGCACCGGCTCTCCTGACCCCCTCAGCTTCGACCTTTCCAACAGCCTCGCGCAATCCGGCCGTGTCGATGACCGTCGCCGGGAAGCCGTCAAGATCGAGATGGAGTTCGACCAAATCCCGTGTCGTTCCGGGCTCGGAATCGACAATCGCGACATCGCGACCAGCCAAAGCGTTGATCAGGCTCGATTTTCCGGCATTTGGCGGTCCGAGGATAACGATCTCGGCGCCATCGCGCAGCCGCTCACCGCGCCCAAAGTCATTCAGATGATCGCCAATCTCGCTCTCCAACCCCTCCAGATCGCGCCAGGCATTCTCGGCGACCGAGCCAGGCACATCGTCTTCATCGGGAAAATCGAGATCGGCCTCGATCAGCGCCCGCGCCCGCACCAATCTCGCCCGCCAGCCATCGTAAAGATCGCGGAGCGCACCGCCAGCCTGTCTCAGCGCCTGAACGCGCTGTGCCTCGGTCTCGGCAGCGACTAGATCGGCGAGACCTTCGACCTGGGTTAGATCGAGGCGCCTGTTAGTAAATGCTCTCCTGGTAAATTCTCCGGCTTCCGCCGCCCGAAAACCTTTGATCCGTGCCAATCTATCGAGCACCGCGCCAACAACGGCCCGTCCACCATGAACATGCAGTTCAACAACGTCTTCTCCGGTAAAGCTCGCCGGCCCCGGAAAGAACAGAACAAGTCCATGATCGAGACGCTCGCCCTGTTCACCCCTTATGAACCTTAACGCAGCATTACGTGGTTCCGGAATCGATCCAATGATAGTTTCGAGTCCGAATCGAACATCGGGCCCGCTGATCCGTATCACCGCGACGCCTGCTGGCGGCGATCCGCTGGACAGGGCAAAAATAGTATCCGCGATCGTCACCTGTTCCTCCGGCCTCCCAAGACCTACGTTACACTACCAACGGCTTATTTTCCGGGCGCCTCAGCTTATGACCCAGAACCTTCTTAAACACGAAGCAAGTCCCTATTTGCTCCAACACCGGGACAATCCCGTCCATTGGCGCCCCTGGGGCCTTCCCGCCCTGGAAGAGGCCAAGCGGGACAATAAACCAATCCTTCTGTCGGTCGGCTACGCCGCCTGTCATTGGTGCCACGTTATGGCCCATGAAAGCTTTGAGGATCAGAAAACTGCCGCGGTCATGAACCGCCTCTTCGTCAACATCAAGGTCGATCGCGAAGAACGGCCCGAAATCGACCAGATCTACATGGCTGCCCTTCACCAACTCGGCGAACAGGGCGGCTGGCCATTAACCATGTTTCTTACCCCCGACGCAGCGCCAATCTGGGGCGGGACCTACTTTCCACCCACCGCTGGCTACGGCCGTCCAGCCTTTGTCGATGTTCTCAATGAAGTCTCGCGAATTTTTCGTGAAGAGCCCGACAAAGTCGACGCCAGCCGCAATGCTATCCTTGAGCGCCTGTCTCGCTCCCAAACTAAAAATTCCACCACGCTCGACGTTAATTTTCTCGACCGGGCGGCAAAACGTCTTCTCGAGCTCATGGATAGGACCAATGGGGGCATCAACGGTACGCCAAAGTTTCCCCAAACAAGCCTCCTCGAGCTCCTATGGCGGGCCGGCGAACGCACAAAAAACCGAACCTTTCAGGAGGTCGTCCTGACCACCCTGCGCAACATTTCCGCCGGCGGTATCTATGATCATATTGGCGGTGGCTTCGCCCGATATTCGACCGACGCCAAATGGCTCGTCCCCCATTTCGAGAAGATGCTTTACGACAATGCCCAACTTATTGAGCTTCTCGCGCTCGCCAGTATCAAGACAAATGAACCGCTATTTCGTATCCGAATCGAACAAACGATCGCCTGGCTCGAAAGGGAAATGGCCGTCGAGGATGGCGCGTATGCCGCCAGTCTCGATGCCGATTCCGAGGGTCGCGAGGGAAAAACATATGTCTGGACGCACTCCGAAATTGTCGACATCCTTGGACCCCTAGACGGTGCTTTTCTTGCTTCGATCTATGACATTACCCCGGGTGGAAACTGGGAAGGCGCCTCTATTCCCAACCGCCTATCCAATCTCCACCTTAAAGACGCCGAAACCGAACAGCGTCTTGAGCAACTCCGCCACAAACTTCTCGAAAAGCGCGACACCCGAGGACAGCCGGGCCGCGATGACAAGATTCTCACCGATTGGAACGGCCTGGCTATTGCCGCCATTGCCACCGCCGGCGCCCTCCTCAAACGACCCGACTGGATCGCCATATCGCGGAGAACTTATCAACGCGCGCTCGATCTCATGTCGACCGACGACCGTCTGGCGCACTCCTATCGCGCCGGCAAACGTATCTTTCCGGGCTTTGCCACCGACTATGCCGCAATAATCAAGGCCGCATTGTCTCTTCACGCCGCAACCCAGGAAAGACCTTATCTCGCCGATGCCGAGCGCTTCGCCGCAAGCCTCCGTGCTCATCACTGGGACGAACGCAATCCAGGCTACTTTCTCACAGCCATTGACGCCGACCACCTAATATTGCGCCCACGCGCCAACATCGATGAGGCGACACCAAGCGCCAATTCTCAAATGGGCGCCAATCTCGCTCGGCTATGGCGGCTTACCGGAAATGACGACTACCGCCGAGACCTTGACGATATACTCCAGGAATCGGCGGGAGCGGCCTCCGACAATCTGTTCGCCGCGACTGGAACGCTCAACGCCCTCGATCTGCGCCTAAATGCTGTCGAAATCATAATCGCCAAACCGCCCGGCACCGACGCCGATGTCATGCTCGACGAAATTCACCGTCTATGGTCACCAAATCTCGTTCTATCCGTCCACGACGATCTGAGCGAACTCCACGAGGCGCACCCCGCCTCAGGCAAGTTGGCGGTCGACGGCAACGTTACCGCCTATGTCTGCCGTGGCGAGACCTGTTCCCTGCCAGTCACCAACCCAAGCGAACTCGCCGATCTCCTTTGAGTGCGCCGAGACGCTCAATTCTCGCACTAATCGAGAATCGCGGGTCGGAAAATCGTCCCCGTCGCCCCGCCCTGAATGTTAAATATGGCCAAGGATCCTGCGGAAATTTATGGTTTACACTTCGTAAACCAATGAAACTCTACAATTCATTTGTCACCATTGATTGGATTCGTAGAACTTCATGACATGAGTTTAGAACAGGCGCTAATATTTCCTGTCTCATGTCTTGTGCCTAACCAACATACTTACATGTCTCATCAAGACAGGTCCCGGTCCATGACACGAACCCGCAAAAAATCGACTTATGAGAAATACCGTTTCACCTATCGATTCAACGGCGCCGACTGGAATATTGAAATTCCCGCGCAATCGCTCGACGAGGCGAAAGATCGTGTAAAAGTCCTGACCTTCGCCCGTTATGAAAGCGAGGCACCTGCCGCCTTAACCCGAGCGGTCGACTCTCAGCGCTATACGCCAGGCTGGCTCCAAAACGCCCTGCGCTCAGCCTGAAGATGGATTGCCGCGACCTTTCCCGTCTTTCTTCGTAGTATTCGCTTCAGGTATTCATCTGATCGAAGAAATCGGAATTGGTCTTGGTCTGCTTGAGTTTGTCGATCAAGAACTCGATCGCGTCAACCGTACCCATCGGTGTAAGAATGCGGCGTAGCACATAGATCTTCTTGAGAACGTCCGGAGCGACCAGCAATTCCTCTTTGCGCGTACCCGACCGGGTAATGTCGATCGCCGGGAACACCCGTTTGTCGGCGACTTTCCTATCAAGGATAATTTCGGAGTTACCGGTACCCTTGAACTCCTCAAAGATTACCTCATCCATCCGGCTGCCTGTATCGATCAACGCCGTTGAGATAATCGTCAGTGAGCCGCCCTCCTCGATATTTCGCGCCGCGCCGAAGAAGCGCTTGGGCCGCTGCAGGGCGTTGGCGTCAACGCCACCGGTCAGTACTTTGCCGGAAGAGGGAACCACAGTGTTGTAGGCGCGACCGAGCCGCGTGATCGAATCGAGCAGAATTACGACGTCACGACCATGCTCGACGAGACGCTTTGCCTTTTCGATCACCATCTCAGCAACCTGAACATGGCGGGTCGCAGGCTCGTCGAAGGTTGATGACACAACCTCACCCTTGACCGAGCGCTGCATGTCGGTGACTTCTTCCGGCCGCTCATCGATCAATAAGACAATCAGATAACACTCTGGATGATTGTGGGTGATCGAGCGTGCGATGTTCTGAAGAATCACGGTCTTGCCGGTACGCGGCTGAGCAGTGATCAGCGCCCGCTGTCCCTTGCCAAGTGGGGCGACGAGATCGATGACCCGCGACGTCAGATCCTTAATCGTCGGATCTTCAATTTCCATCTTGAATGCCGCTTCAGGATAAAGCGGCGTTAAATTGTCGAAATGAACCTTGTGACGCGCTTTTTCGGGATCTTCAAAATTGATCAAATTGACTTTGAGCAGGGCGAAATACCGCTCGCCATCCTTGGGGCCCCTGATTTCACCCTCGACCGTATCTCCGGTTCTCAGTGAGAAACGCCTGATCTGGGCGGGTGAGACATAGATATCGTCGGGACCGGCGAGGTAATTGGCGTCGGGCGAGCGCAAAAAGCCGAAGCCGTCTTGCAGCACTTCGACAACACCTTCACCGATAATATCGGTATCGCGGGCGGCAAGCTGCTTCAAAATAGCAAACATCAGCTCCTGCTTACGCAGTGTACTGGCATTTTCGACCTCAACTTCTTCGGCAAAAGTCAGAAGCTCAACAGGCGTTTTCGCCTTGAGGTCTTTAAGTTTCATTTCGGGCATAGAAAGGGAATCTCTTTTCGTGGGAAGACCGGCAGATATAAGAAGGGACGTTGCAGAACTTTTGACGAATCCGGGCAATTGCCGGTGTCGCAGCCTATCGGCGCCTTAAAACTCGCCGTAGCCTGTCTGCTTCTGTGCGGTTGAGGCAAGATAGTCGTTCGCGGTGATCACCGCAAGCATCAATATCAAGGATTAAAACGGCTTGACCACGGCAAGGATGACAATCGCGATCACCAAGAGGGTCGGCAATTCATTGACGATCCGATAAAGCCGCGCCGAGCGTTGATTATTGTCCGCCGCGAATTCCCGGCATTGCCAGCCAAGCCAAAAATGAAACCCGGTCATTGCACCAAGTAGGCCGAGTTTAGTCAGGAACCACGGCGCGTCCCACCAATCGCCAATCCAGGCAAGGGTGAGACCCAGGGCCCAGCTCAAGACCATTGCCGGGTTCATGATGACACCAAAGAGGCGCCGTTCCATGACTTTGAAGGTTTCCGACTGGACCGAGCGCGGCTCCGCGTCAACATGATAGACAAATAGGCGCGGCAGATAGAATAGCCCCGCCATCCACGCAATGACCGCGATGATATGACCGGCTTTTAGCCAGAAATAAGCCCACTCCATCAGCCCTTCCTCACGCGCTCAACCAATCGTTCGACATGGGCGATGGGCGTATCCGGCAAGATTCCGTGACCGAGATTGAATATAAAGCGGCTTCCTCCAAGGCATTCGAGAATATGGTCGATAGCTCTGTCGAGCGCCGTGCCCCCGCTATGGAGAATAAGAGGATCAAGATTGCCCTGGATCGCGATCTCTTCCGGCAATCGTTGGCGAGCAAGATTGAGCGGCACGGTCCAATCAATCCCAACCGCATCGACCCCGGTTTCTTCGGCGTAGCGCTCAAGCATAAACCCGACGCCTTTTGGAAAACCGATAATTTTTGCGTGCGGTACCGCCGCGCGAACTTTGCGTACGATCTCTGCGGTTGGGGCTATGGACCATCGCTCGAACTCGTTTTCACCGAGAACCCCCGCCCAGCTGTCGAATATCTGCACGACATCGGCGCCGGCACGAAATTGTCCTATGAGATAGTCGGCTGAAATATTAACTAACCGATTGATTAATAACTGAAAGTGTTCCGGTTCCCTTGCTGCCATTGAGCGTGCTGGTGCCTGGGCCGGAGTTCCCCGGCCGGCAACCATATAAGTCGCAACAGTCCATGGAGCGCCGCAAAAACCAATCAATGTTTTTGTCGTGTCCAATTGTCTTCTCACCAACGAAACAGTCTCAAGAATCGGATTCAATTTCTCCAAACCGTCACCCTGATCGAGTGCGGTGATGCCATCCTTATCGATCGGTTCTAGCCGTGGGCCTTCTCCTTCGACAAATTTAACCGATCGGCCAAGCGCATATGGAATCACAAGGATGTCGGCAAATAAAATCGCGGCATCGAAATCGAACCGAGCGATCGGCTGTAAAGTCACCTTGCTAGCAAGGTCTGGATTAAAACAAAGATCGAGAAAACCATTCACATCTTCTCGGACAGCCCGATATTCGGGAAGATACCGACCGGCTTGCCGCATGAGCCAGATTGGCGGCGCCTTGAGGAGCTCTCCATCAAGAACCTGAACGATTTTTCCACTGCGCTTGAGTGATGCGTTCTTACTCACAGATAATCCTATAAAATCTGATTTCTTCTCTTTTGTTTATTCTTGACTGTGGATTGGCGTTAATCAAAATTGCCCACAGCTGCCCCAAATCATTGCCACTCACGGCGTCACTGGGGAGCGTTAATCAAAAATTAACAGGGATAGCCGGGATAAATGTCCAATCGCTTTTGTTCATTTCTCATTTACCATAATCGCAAACAGCAGATACTGTGTAGTAGCTGTTGAAAGCCTGTTGAGGACATTTAGTATCGGGAATGCTCCCCGATTCAACCAGTCCATACGAAATAGGTACGCGGACGGCTACGCCTGTTGATCGATTTCTGCCTACCGGGGATGATTTCACTCGACCGGCTGCAAGTCGCGACTTATCCAACATGCGTCAACAGGGAATGGGATGATAGCGTGAAGAACCGCGAGAGTTTTTTTCATCTTCATATGATTTCCGATGCGACCGGCGAAACGCTGATCGCTGTGGCGCGTGCCGCGGCTGCTCAGTATGAAGAAGTTCAGTCAATCGAGCATGTGCACTCGATGGTAAGGACGGCCAAACGTCTCGACCGGATTATTGCCGAACTGGAGGAAGCGCCCGGCATTGTCCTTTACACCCTGGTAAACCGGGAGCTTGGTGAAAAACTAGAGGCGGCCTGTCGTGATTTTGGTATCCCTTGCGCCTCGGTCCTCGAGCCTGTGCTGCAGCTCCTGCAGAGTTATCTTGGTGCCACGAGTGGCCGCCGCATCGGCGCCCAGCACGTTCTTGATGCCGAATATTTTCGACGGATCGACGCCCTCAACTTCACGCTGGTCCATGATGATGGCCAACTTGCCAGCTCGCTGGAGCATGCCGATGTGGTTCTTGTCGGCATCAGCCGCACATCGAAGACGCCAACTTCGATCTATCTCGCCAATCGCGGTATCAAGACCGCCAATATCCCGATCGTGCCGGACATTCAGTTGCCGACACAACTCGAAACGCTGGATGGTCCGCTGGTTGTTGGCTTGATCGCCAGCCCCGAGAGAATCGTACAATTGCGTGAGAATAGGATTCTGAGCCTCAATGCGGCGAGCCCAGATCTCGCTTATGTCGACAAGGCGTCGGTTGCCCAAGAGATAGCTTTTACGCGAAAACTCTGCGCCCGGCTTTCATGGCCGATCATCGATGTTACCCGCCGCTCGATTGAGGAGACCGCTGCGGCGATCCTGGCGTTGCGCCAGGAGGCCAAGGAGCGAAAAGAGGCGGGCGGCTAAATCCATGGTGAAGATTGTTCTTGCCTCAGGCAGCCAGGCGCGAATTGCCATCCTTAGAAACGCCGGCATTGATTTCACCATCAAGCCCGCCAATATCGATGAGCGCGCAATCGAGGCGCCGCTTGCCGCCGCCGGCGAATTGCCGAAAAAAATCGCGGCGGCACTCGCCGAAGAAAAGGCGCTAGCCACAGCCAATAGCGAGCCGGACGCGCTGGTTATTGGCGGCGATCAGATTTTGTTGGCGGATGGGCGGCGTTGGAACAAGCCCGCAAACCTTGCCGAGGCGCGCGACCAATTGATGACGCTGTCCGGACGGTCTCACGAGCTTTTTTCAGCGATTGCGGTAGTCCGCGCCGGGGCTGTGATATGGCGCTATGGCGATATGGCAACAATGACCATGCGACGCCTGACGAAGAACGCTGTCGATTCCTATCTTGCCGAAATTGGCGAGACGGCGCTGTCGAGCGTTGGCGCCTATCAAATCGAGGGGCCGGGTATCAAATTGTTTGATCGGATCGAGGGGGATTATTTTACCATTCTGGGTCTGCCTCTTCTGCCCCTGCTTGCCCATCTTCGCGAAGTCGGTGCGATTGAATGAGTGAAAACCCCAAAGCATGCGTAATTGGTTGGCCAATTGCCCATTCGCGCTCGCCGACGATTCATAAATTCTGGCTCAAGGAATACGGGATCGCCGGAGATTATTTACCTGTTGCGATCGAGCCGGATCGAATTGCAGCTTTTCTTAAGGATTTCGGCGGCAGTGGCTATGTTGGCGGCAATGTCACCGTGCCCCACAAGGAGGCAGCATTCGCCGCCGTCGATGATATGGGGCCGGCAGCCCGCGCCATTGGAGCTGTGAATACCTTGTGGATAAGCAGTGGAAAACTAATCGGTGACAATACGGATTCCATAGGTTTTTTAGCAAATCTCGATGACGCTGTGGATAACTGGGATAACTTTCCTGGGGCAGCACTTGTCCTCGGCGCCGGCGGTGCGGCACGTGCCATCCTTTTCGCACTTCTTGAGCGCGGTCTTGCGCCGATCTATCTGGTTAATCGTACCCTTGAGCGAGCTGAAATACTGGCCCAACGATTCGGTGCGACGGTGAAACCATTGGGTTGGGATATGATGGGGCGGGTTCTTGGCGAGGCGAGGCTCCTCGTCAACACAACGACGCTTGGTATGACGGGTAGTGAAGCGCTCAATATCGATCTCGGCCCAATGCGCGACGACGCAATCGTTACCGACCTTGTCTATGCTCCACTGGAAACGCCGCTTCTTGCCGCGGCACGGGCGCGCGGGCTTGCCACCGTCGATGGGCTTGGCATGCTTCTCCATCAGGCGGTTCCTGGATTTGAGCACTGGTTCGGTCATCGGCCGACAGTCACGGCGGAACTTCGCGCCACAATCCTCAAGACTTTCGAGGTCTGAGATGCTGGTCCTCGGCCTTACCGGCTCGCTCGGCATGGGAAAATCGACATGCGCGGCAATGTTCGCCGAAAAGGGCGTTGCCATCTTCGATGCCGACGCAACCGTTCACGCGCTTTATCGCAGCGACGCTGTGCCGTTGGTTGAGGCGGCATTTCCCGGCACGATGGTGGACGGCGTCATCGATCGGAACCTGCTCGCAAAAAAAGTTGTCGGGGATTCCGCGGCAATTGCTCGGTTGGAAAAGATTGTTCATCCGCTGGTGCGCGATGCCGAGAACTTATTCCGCGCCAAAGCAAAAGAAGCCGGGACCGATATCATCCTGCTCGACATCCCGCTTTTGTTTGAGAACCATATCGATGACCGCGTTGACGTTGTCATCCTGGTGAGCACGACGCCGGAAATCCAGAAAGAGCGCGTTCTTGGCCGCCCCGGTATGAGTGAAGAGCGTTTTACCGCGCTTCTGGCCAAGCAAATGCCCGATCAGGAAAAACGCCGGCACGCCCATTTCATCATCGATACCAGTGGTGAATTGACCGATACGCGCCGCCAGGTCGACGACGTATTTCGAGCGGTCGCCGGAATGGCGGCAGGGCGATGATTGGAGAAGACATCGCCGCGGAAAAGATTAGACTGATGGCGTTGCCTCGTATGGCCCTCTAACCGATTCTGGAAGAAATGCGCGAGATCGTCTTCGACACCGAGACCACCGGCCTCGACCCGAAAACCGGAGATCGATTGGTCGAGATCGGTCTGATCGAACTGGTCAATCATATCCCGACCGCCGATACCTTCCACCGCTACGTAAATCCAGAGCGGTCAATGCCGGCGGAAGCGCAACGTATTCACGGCCTTGACGATGCATTTCTCGCTGACAAACCATTATTCGCGGCAGTGGCGGATGAACTTATCGAGTTTATTGGTGACGCGACGCTGATCGCACACAACTCGAATTTCGATATGGGGTTTCTCAATTTTGAACTTGCTCGCGTCGGTCATTCGGCAATTCCAAATGAGCGGGTCATCGATACGCTGATGCTTGCCCGCCGTCGCCATCCGGCCGGCCCGAATTCACTCGACGCTCTTTGCAATCGCTACCAGGTCGATACTAGCCGTCGTACCTTCCATGGTGCGTTGCTCGACGCGGAGCTTCTCGCCGAAATTTATATCGAGCTCATCGGCGGGCGTCAGGCGGCCCTCGTCCTGGGCGAGGAGCCGGAAGCCCCGACGCTTAGTGTTGCTCGCCAAACGGTTGAGCTCGGCGAGCGACCCGAGCCAAGGCGGTATAATCTTGGAGCCGAAGAGCTTGCCGCGCATCGCGCCTTTGTCGAAACATTGGGCGAGGATGCTATCTGGGCAGACTATCCAACAAGCAAGGACGATTAGTCCTGCGCGGCGCGTTACCCGATAAACCGGCTTACGACTTTTGCGGTGAAATCGACCATGGGTACGATGCGCGCATAGTTGAGACGGGTCGGCCCGATGACGCCGAGCACGCCGACAATGCGCTGGTCGGAATCGCGATAGGGCGATACGACAAGCGAGGATCCCGACAGTGAGAAGAGTTGATTCTCGGAGCCGATGAAAATGCGCACGCCATCGCCCTTTTCGGCGTCACCGAGAAGGCGGATCAATTCCTGCTGAGTCTCCATGTCGTCGAATAGGAGGCGGATGCGTTCAAGATCTTCAGCCGCGGTTATGTCTTCCAGAAGATTGGCACGCCCGCGCACGATCAGTGTTTCCGGTCGGCCTTCGCGGGCTTCTTCCCAGGTCGCCAGCCCGGTATCGACGAGTTTGTGAGTGAGCTTGTCGAGTTCGGTGCGCAGATCGTCTCGCCGCCGGCCGATTTCAGCGCGCGCCTCCGATAATGTTCTGCCGTGTAGACGGCTATTGAGATAGTTCGTCGCTTCGGTCAACGCCGAAGGGGTGGTGCCCGGATCGATATCGACCAGGCGATTTTCGACCGACCCGTCTTCGCCGACAAGGACGACCAGTGCTTTTGCCGGTTCGATCTGGATGAACTCGACATGTTTGAGACGAATGTCGGCCTTGTTGGCAAGCACGACGCTGGCGCTGCGTGATAGGCCCGAAAGTGCCTGACTGGCCTCGGCCAGCACGCCGTCAACGGTACGGCCGGGATCGCCCGCCTTGATCTGCACTTCGATCTTTTGGCGCTCGTCGGCCGATAAATCGCCGATCTCGAGGAGTGCGTCGACGAAAAAACGAAGCCCGAAATCGGTGGGTAGCCGGCCAGCGGATGTGTGAGGCGCGTAAATGAGGCCGAGTTGTTCAAGATCGGCCATGACATTTCTGACCGAAGCCGGCGACAATGCGGTCGGCAAGAGGCGGCTGATATTGCGTGAACCGACCGGCTCGCCGCTCTCAAGATAAGAATCGACGATGCGGCGGAAAATCTCCCGCGATCGCCGATCGAGGCTCTGCAGCGCCGATAGCGACGATTCATTGGCACTTGCGGCCTTGTTGATTGGCGGGCTGCTCATGGCGCTCTGTCCGTTACCGCAATAATTGTCGATCTTTTTATCCTGTTGCAAGTGGGGCTTTACGTTGAGCCGCACCGGCGGCTACAAGCAGATATGAACGAGATTTCAAAGCCGGTGGCAAGACCATCGAAGCGAACACCGCACGATATGCGCCCGGTGACGCTTGAGCGCGGCGTTTCAAAACACGCCGAGGGGTCCTGCCTGGTACGCTTCGGCGACACCCATGTGCTGTGTACGGCAAGCCTTGACGAGAAGGTCCCGCCATGGCTGCGGGGTGGCGGCAAGGGCTGGGTGACGGCCGAATACGGAATGCTGCCGCGCGCCACCAATGAACGAAATCGTCGCGAGGCCTCGAACGGCAAGCAAGGCGGTCGCACGTTAGAGATCCAGCGTCTGATCGGCCGATCACTGCGCGCGATCGTCGATCTTCAGGCGTTGGGCGAGCGTCAGATCATGGTCGATTGCGATGTTATTCAGGCCGATGGCGGGACCCGAACTGCGTCGATTACCGGCGCATGGGTGGCGCTTCGCGATTGCGTCGAATGGATGCGTGCCCGCGATATGCTGCGTAAGCCGGTGATTATCGATCATGTTGCCGCTATCTCCTGCGGGATTTACCGCGGCACGCCGGTTCTCGACCTCGATTATCCGGAAGATGTCGAAGCCCATACCGACGCCAATTTTGTCATGACCGGTTCGGGCGGCATCGTCGAGATTCAGGGGACCGCCGAGCGTGAGCCCTTCAGCGAGGCGGAGTTCAACGAACTTCTGGCGCTCGCCCGCGGCGGCATCGTCAAGCTCGTCGAATTGCAGAAGCTCGCTATTCTCTGAGGTGCACGGTTTGGTACGCCCCCTCGACAAAGGCGAAAGCTTGGTGATCGCCAGTCACAATGCCGGCAAGGTCCGTGAATTCGACGAGCTGTTAAGGCCCTTCGAGTTCAAGGCACTTTCGGCGACCTCACTTGGGCTGGCGGAACCGGAGGAAACTGGAAAGACCTTCGAAGAGAACGCCCGCATCAAGTCGGTGGCGGCGGCGGTCGGTTCCGGCCTGTCAGCGCTTTCCGATGATTCTGGTATCGTCGTCGATGCCCTTGGTGGCGAACCAGGAATTTACTCGGCGCGCTGGGCGGGGCCGGATAAGGATTTCGCGCGGGCCATGCGATTAATCGAGGAACGCCTCCACGAAGTAAATGCGGCAAGTCCTGAAAAGCGGACAGCGCGTTTTGTTGCCGTTCTTTCGCTGGCGTTTCCCGATGGCACTTCGCAAGAATTTCGTGGTGAGGTCGAAGGCGTTCTCGTTTGGCCGCCGCGCGGCGATAATGGCTTTGGTTACGATCCGGTGTTTCTGCCACTGGGCCATGATCGCACTTTCGGTGAAATGAGTGCCGAAGAAAAACACGGTTGGGACGGGAAAGGTGAGGGGCTTTCGCATCGTGCGCGCGCTTTCGCCCGCTTTGCCCGCGCCCGCCTTGGTGCTCCATGAGTGCGACGAGCGATCCGGGCTTCGGCGTCTATATTCACTGGCCCTTCTGCGCCGCCAAGTGCCCCTATTGCGATTTTAACTCCCATGTCCGCCATAAAAAACCCGACGAAGCGCGCTATGCTGCGGCATACGTCCGGGAGATTGAGACGATTGCGGCGCGCGCGCCCGGACGAACCGTATCCAGTATTTTTTTCGGCGGCGGCACGCCCTCGCTGATGGAGCCGGCCACGGTCGGCGCGATCCTTGAAGCGATTTCCGCGCATTGGTCGGTTGCCGACGATGTCGAGATATCGCTTGAGGCAAATCCATCGAGCGTCGAAGCCAAGCGCTTTCGCGGCTATCGTGCGGCTGGGGTCAACCGCGTCTCGCTCGGTGTCCAGGCGCTGAACGATCGCGATCTGCGATCTCTCGGCCGATTGCACAACGTCGAAGAGGCATTGCAAGCGGTTGAAATTGCCCGTGCCACTTTCCCACGACTGTCCTTTGATCTCATCTATGCCCGTCCGGAGCAGACGCCGGAACAATGGGCTGGCGAGTTGTCGTCGGCGATCAAGCGTGCCGCCGATCACCTTTCGCTTTATCAGCTGACGATCGAGCCGGAGACGCCGTTTCACGCTCTCCATGAAGCCGGCAAACTGAAGGTACCGGACGACGAAACCGCCGCGGCTTTTTACCAGGTGACGCAAGAGGTCTGCGATGCGGCCGGTCTTCCGGCCTACGAGATTTCAAATCACGCTGCGTCTGGCACCGAGTGCCAGCACAATCTCCTCTATTGGCGCTATGGCGAATATGCCGGAATCGGGCCGGGCGCCCATGGACGGCTGATCGGTCGCGACGGCCGCTTTGCGACGAGCGAGGAACGAAATCCGGAAAGCTGGCTTGAAAAAGTTGAATCGTGGGGCGACGGAATAATTGTCGACGATCAGCTGACCAGCGAAGAAGAAGGCGATGAGATGCTTCTCATGGGGCTTCGCCTAACAGAGGGGATCGACCTTACCCGCTATCAGGCGATTGCCGGACGATCTCTCGATCCGGATCGGCTTTCCGATCTGATTGCCCATGGTATGGTCGAAAGAATGGAAAGTAATCGCGTCCGCGCCACGCGCGCCGGGTTTTTCGTTCTTGATGCCGTGGTTGCCGATCTTGCTGCATGAACTGAAGAAAGCGATTGTAAAATCGCCGATTGAGCGAAAATTCGCCCGCGTTTTCTATTACTTCCGCAACATTGTCAGAGACGGCGCGCCGCAGATCATTTTCAGGAAACGCCTTGGCGCGATTCTCAATAGCGCCGATAGCTACGATGCCGCCTATCTTTCCTGGCGGCTGCACTACTACAACAAACTATCGGAACACACGCCCGCCGAGCCATATATGTCGACAATCGGCACAATTCCGATGCGCAAGAGCATTTACTATTACGACCTGAAAGAGCATGCGCGCTATTTCCCGCGCGAAACCCGATTGAATTATGTTTTTGGTGACGTACGAAGAGTTCCCGATCGGCCAAGCTTGCTCAAGAGCCGGCCCATTGCCGGCGACAATCGAAACTCGATCGTGATGAAACTGGAGAAATTTCGGCACTTCTATCTTCCCGCCGACAAGATTGCGTTCGTGGATAAAAAGCCGAAGGTCATCTGGCGAGGCGGAGAGCGCAAGTCCAATCGCGCTGCGCTCGTTCGAGATTATCGAGGACATAAGTTATGCGATGTCGGTTTTACCGATGTTGGGCCAGCAGATTCTCGCCACGCTAAGTTCATGCTGCCCACCGAACAGATGGGGTTCAAATACATTATTTCGATTGAAGGGAACGATGTAGCGTCGAACTTGAAGTGGATATTGGCCTCCAATTCACTGTGCCTGATGCCCGCTCCGCGCTTCGAAATATGGTTCATGGAGGGTCGCCTGGAGGCGGGAAAGCATTATGTGCAAGTGCGCGACGACTTTGCCGATCTCGAAGAAAAAATCCATTATTACGAGCGGCATGCGGACGAGGCGTTGGAGATCATTCGCAACGCCAACGACTATGTCGCCCAGTTTTTCAATGAAGATCGTGAGCGGCTTATTTCGCTGCTTGTTCTGGCCAAATATTTTGCCCTGACCGGACAATATGATCCCGACCGCAAGGTTGCCGATCTCATCTTTCCTGCAAATCCAGAAGCGAGCTTGGATTCTATATCGCCGGCCGGGTGAAGGTTCTTGGCGCCGGATCGATGATTGTCACCTGTCCGCGGTCGATACGATAAATGGCCAGACCACGTTCATTCAAACCGTTGGAGAGGAGCCGGAAGGCGCCGTCTAGGCCGATAAAACCGCTTGAGCTTGTCAGCACGTCGGCGGAGAAACGGCGATCGCCGAAACGAGCGGCGAGTCCCGAGGCGAGACTGGTCGCATCATAGGCGAGCGTCGCGGCGCGAAATGGCGTGGCTCCGAAAGCCGCCTGATATCGGCGCGAAAAGGCTTCGAAACCCCCATTTTCAGGAGCTGGATACCAACCACCATTCAAATTCGATTCCTGGGCGATTCGTGCATCGGCCCATTGGCCGGAGCCGAGATACTGTATGAGCGATGGGCTGACGCCACTGGCCGCGAGAATCTGGCCGAGGAAGGGCGCCGCATCGCCGGCGTCGGGCAGAAGAATCGCGTCGACAGTGCCTGATTTGACGAGATTTGCGACGACTGACGCTCTTTCCTGCATAGAGGTCCGGTCGAGTTGGTAGCGTTCCAGCGCCATGACCCGTCCGCCAACATTGGCGACGGACTTCTGCAAGGAAGCTTCGACGACCGTACCGTAGGCATTGGCCGGCAAGAGTGCCGCATAGGAGCGTTTGCCCTGTGAGGCGGCGTAGCGGACGATCCGGTCGACATCGGTTTGGGGCAGGAAGGAAAGAAGGTAAACGCCGCTCGCCGCGCTTGAAGTATCGGTTGAAAAGGCAATGATGGGTACATTGGCTGGCTTGGCGATCGCCGCCGCGGCAGAGACCGATTGGGCGAAGAGGGGTCCGATAATCAGTTCGGCGCCTTGCTGGATAGCTTCACTGGTTGCGGCCCGGGCGCCGGAGGGAGTCCCGCGGTCGTCCTTGACGAGAAGCTGAATCGCGGGCGTCTGGAACTCGCGAAGTGCAAGATCGGCGGCGTTTTTCAGGTTCAGGGCAATCTGGCCGGCATTGCCGGTTGCCGACAAGGGAAGAAGGAGCGCCACTTTGACGGGACCAGTCCCGAGCACTTCGCCGGTAACCGGGGCATTGCCGACAATCGGCTGCCGGGGTGCTGCATTGGGAAGGCCTATCCGCGAACCGACGCATGCCGAAAGTAACAGAAGAGCGCTAACGACGACCATAAACGCCGCCGCGGTCGACCCTATACCGCGCCGTGGCCTATATGAACTCAACACAAAACTCTCCCCCTTGTTGTCCCGGAAATCCGGTAACAATCTGTAAATCATAAAAGGAATCCCGGCGCTGTCAAAATTACCGAAAATTCCAGTGTTGTTCTTTCGCGGCCTCAGGCTCCCGCAGCCTCGCCTCGTCAAGGGTATTCTATGAGCCAGCAATCTCGGCAAACCGCCATTTCGCCGCCCGATAGCCCGCCCGGCTTCGCCATTGATGGGCGGTTGATACCGGCGCGCCCGCTTTCGCCGGGTCTTTATGTTGTAGCCACCCCGATCGGCAATCTCGGCGATATCACGGTGCGGGCACTCGCAACGCTGGCCGCCGCCGATCTGATCGCCTGCGAGGATACCCGCGTTTCTCGTATTCTTACAAACCGATACGGGATTTCGACCAAGCTGATTGCCTATCACGACCACAATGCGCAGCGCCAGCGGCCGAGGCTTCTGGCGGAATTGGCTGAGGGCAAGGCAATTGCCCTGATCAGCGACGCCGGCACGCCGCTGGTCTCCGATCCAGGCTTCCGGCTGGTCAGCGAGGCGCTCACGGCCGGTCACGCCGTCGTGCCGGTTCCCGGCGCTTCCTCCGTGCTTGCGGCGCTGGTCGCCTCGGGTCTGCCGAGCGATACTTTTATGTTTGCCGGATTTCTCCCCACCAAACTCGTGGCCCGGCAAAAGCGACTTACCGCGCTGGCGGCAATGCCGGCAACGCTGATCTTCTTTGAGTCGCCGCGTCGACTTGCCGCAAGCCTTGCCGATATGGCGGCGGTTCTCGGCGGCGATCGCCAATCCGCCGTCGCCCGCGAATTGACCAAGACGTTCGAGACCGTGCGTCGGGATTCGCTTGCCGCGCTAGCCACCCAATATGAAAACGAGGCGCCACCAAAGGGCGAGATTGTTGTTCTCGTCGGCCCACCGAACGACGCGCCGCCGGACGCTGAGGAAATCGATGCGCTGCTTATTGAGCTTCTGGCATCGCGCCCGGTTCGCGAAGCGGCGGCCGAGGCGGCGGCGCAAACCGGATTGGGGCGTCGCGATCTTTATCAGCGAGCGCTGGCCCTGAAAAAAGACGCCGACAATGGCGAGGCGTGAGGGCGCCGATCCGGCTCGGCTCGCCGCCTATCGTCGCGGCCTTTTTGGCGAGGGCCTGGCGGCGCTGCTCCTGCGCATAAAATTTTATCGGATTCTGGCGCGACGCTACCGAACGCCGGCCGGCGAGATCGACATCATCGCACGGCGTGGGCGCGTCATCGTCTTTGTCGAGGTCAAGCGCCGCCCGACCGTGGCCGAGGGGCTCGATGCAATCGGGGCCTCGTCGCGCCGGCGCATTACACGGGCCGCCGAATTATGGCTCGGGGCTCATCCCGACGCGGCAAGTTTCAATCTTCGCTTCGATCTTGTCATTGTTGTACCGGGTCGGCTGCCGCGCCACATACATTCGATATTCGACGCCGAGGGCCGCAGTTAATGAGACTTGCGCTTGAGCCCTCCCTCGCGGGATAAGTCTGGACCGTTTTCAGGGGAAGCCAATGCCACTCGATGTCGCCTTCCAGATGGACCACATTTCCGGATTGAGTATTGCCGGCGATACGACCTTTGCTTTGATGCTCGAAGGCCAACGCCGCGGTCACCGATTGTTCCACTACACACCCGACCGCCTCGCCATGCTTGATGGGCGCGTTTCGGCCCGCGTTGAGAAAGTGGCGGTACGCGACACGCAAGGTGACCACTACACGCTCGAACCGGCCGAGATGGTCGACCTGGCGAATTTCGATGTCGTGCATCTCCGCCAGGATCCGCCCTTCGATATGGGCTATATCAGCACCACCCATTTGCTTGAGCGCATCCACCCGAAAACCCTGGTCGTCAACGACCCGGCCCATGTCCGCAACGCGCCCGAAAAAGTCTTTGTCACGGAATTTGGCGATCTGACGCCGCCGACTTTAGTCACGCGCGATCGTCAGGAGATCATCGCCTTCCGCGAGGAGCATGGCGATATCATCGTCAAGCCGCTTTATGGCAATGGCGGCGCCGGCGTCTTCCGGCTCGCCGGCGGTGATGAGAATCTGGCGTCGCTTCTCGAAATATTCGAGGACGCCTTTCCCGAACCCTTCGTTATCCAGCGCTATCTGCCGGCGGTTCGCCAGGGCGACAAACGTATCATTCTGGTCGAAGGCGAGGCGGTCGGCGCCATCAACCGGATTCCGGCACCCGGTGAAGCGCGCTCCAACATGCATGTCGGCGGAAGGCCGGAATCGATCGAACTGACGCCGCGCGACCGCGAGATCTGCGAGGCGATCGGCCCGACGCTGAAGGAACGCGGCCTGATCCTGGTCGGTATCGACGTGATTGGCGATTATCTCACCGAAATCAACGTCACCTCGCCCACCGGCATCCGCGAAGTGAAGAATTTCGGCGGCGCCGATATCGCCGCGCTGGTATGGGATGCGGTGGAATTAAGAGTTGGTTAACCATAACCTGCCGCCATGTTCATGAAATGTTCTTGATTTCCGGTTGAAATCTGTTTTATGATCAACCGATCGTAAGACAGGTCAGGGCGGAATGGTTTCCCACGTCACCACGGTTTCCTTTCAGGGCATTGAGGCGATGCCCGTCGATGTTCAGGTGCAGATCGCGCCTGGCGGGCCAATTTTTGCCATTGTCGGTCTGCCCGACAAGGCGGTCGCCGAGAGCCGTGAGCGCATTCGCTGCGCTCTCCACGCCTCGGGTCTCGCCCTTCCCGCCAAACGCGTCATCGTCAACCTGGCTCCGGCCGACCTTCCCAAGGAGGGAAGTCACTATGATTTGCCGATTGCGCTGGCCATCATGGCGGCAATCGGGGCGCTGCCTGGCGATCAGCTTGGCGAATATGTGGCGCTGGGCGAACTCTCGCTCGATGGCACCATCGCCCCGGTCGCCGGCGTTCTGCCCGCCGCAATTGCCGCCAACACACTTGATCGCGGTCTGATTTGCCCGGCCGCCGGCGGGCCGGAAGCGGCCTGGGCGAGCCGCGAGATGGCGATCCTGGCGCCACGAAGCCTGATTGCCATGGCCAATCATTTTCGCGGCAACCAGGTTCTCACCCGCCCGGAACCAGGCGTTGCGTCCGCCTCCGATACATTGCCCGACCTTGCCGACATCAAGGGTCAGGAGACGGCAAAGCGGGCTCTGGAAGTCGCCGCCGCCGGCGGCCATCATCTCCTCATGGTTGGCCCGCCCGGTGCCGGAAAGTCTATGCTGGCAAGCCGATTGCCGTCGATCCTGCCGCCGCTATCGCCGAGCGAACTGCTCGAGGTCTCGATGATAGCCTCGATTGCCGGCGAATTGTCGAATGGCCAGTTGACCTCACGCCGGCCATTTCGCGCGCCGCATCATTCGGCCTCGATGGCGGCCATGGTCGGCGGCGGCCTTCGCGCCCGGCCGGGCGAAGCCTCGCTCGCCCATAACGGGGTTCTTTTCCTGGACGAACTGCCCGAATTCACGCCGCAGGTGCTCGATTCCCTGCGTCAGCCGCTTGAGAGCGGCGAAACCATGATTGCCCGGGTCAATTACCGGGTCTCCTATCCCTCGCGTATCCAGCTTGTCGCGGCGATGAACCCGTGCCGCTGTGGTCTTGCCGGCGAACCGGGCCATATCTGCCGGCGTGGCGCCCGCTGCGTGACGGATTATCAGGCGCGGCTATCGGGACCGCTTCTCGACCGTATCGATATCCGCATGGATATTCCGGCGGTCTCGGCCACCGATCTCATTGCCCCGGCCGCGGCCGAGCCAAGTGCCGAGGTGGCAAAACGGGTCGCTGCGGCGCGCGAGATTCAACGCGAACGTTTTTCGGCATTGGAATCTTCTAATGTGACGACCAACGCCCAATGTGCTCCCTCGCTCATTGAGGAGATTGCCGCCCCCGACGATGCGGCGATGGTGCTCTTAAAAAGTGCCGCCGAGGCCATGCGGCTCTCGGCGCGCGGCTACCACAGAGTGCTGAAAGTCGCCCGCACGCTTGCCGATCTCGATGGCGCCGAGACGGTAGGCCGCATCCACCTCGCCGAAGCGCTCTCCTATCGCGCCCTCGGCGAGCGCATGGCGGCGGCGGCGTGAACTTGCGGTTACGCCGGGAAAGCCGGTGGCCACCATCCCCTAACAAAATTGACATGAGACCGGAAATGGCACGACCATTGCTTCATGAGGAAAACCGCGAATGGCAACTAATTGGATAAACCAAGGCAATATAAACGTAAGGAGCTTCCGCTGCGGCTACTGCGAACGTGAGGTCGCTTCGGACAAAGGCTTTTATTCAGATAACGCCATCCCGAAACATGGCGTTAGAGGTTGGGCCTACTTGTGCCCTATGTGCTCGCAGCCGAACTACTTCTGCGGCGAGTTCCGTTCTCCTGCTCCGGTACCAGGCCAAAACGTTGAGGACGTACCAGCCGATGTTCATGATCTATACGTTGAGGCCCGACGATGTGTCGGTATCTCAGCCTTTACCGCTTCGGTTCTCGCGTCGCGCAAGCTGCTCATGAATATTGCAGTATCCCAGGGGGCCAGCGAAGGTGAAAGCTTTATTGCGTATGTCGAGTACTTGGCTAACAACGGTTATGTTCCTCCAAACGGCAAGGGCTGGGTGGACCATATCCGTAAGCGCGGTAACGAGGCGACGCATGAAATAGCGCCAAAGAGTGAAGATGACGCGAAGGAGCTAATCAGCTTTAGCGAGATGCTGTTGAAGTTTATCTACGAGTTCCCAGCGAAGGTACCCGCCGCTCCATCCGCAGTCTCATGAGGGCTTCAACAAGGGCGCTCGCGTTTTCTTATCTCCCGTTCCCCACGCTGAGTAACGGCACGGTGACGCTGCTTAAGAGTGCCGCCGAAGTGCTCTCCTATCGCGCCGTCGGCGAGCGCATGGCGGCGGCGGCGTGACGCTGGCGCTCCGTCAGTCGATTATTTTGGCGCGACCGGTGCGTCGGCTTTGTCGCCTTCGGCAGCGGCGGGCTGTTTGGGGCCGCCTTTGGCAACGCCAACGAAGGCCGGTCGAAGGACCCTTTCGCCGATGATATATCCGGTCTGGACGACCTCGGCGACGGTGCCGGCCGGTAGGTCGGGAGCGTCGATTTCGAACATTGCCTGATGACGCGTCGGGTCGAATTTCTGGCCCATGGCTTCAATCGATTGAACGCCGAATTTCTCAAGCGTCTGGACGAGACCGCGCTCGGTCACTTCGACGCCTTCAATCAGTGCCGCGAGCGCCGGGTCGGCGTCGTCTTTCGGCTTTTCGGGAACGGCCTCGATTGCCCGGCGAAGATTGTCGCCAACATTGAGCATGTCGCGGGCGAAACTCGCCACTGAATATTGTCTTGTATCGGCCATCTCGCGCTCACCGCGGCGGCGAAGATTTTCCATCTCGGCGAGCGTCCGCAATATGCGATCTTTGAGATCCGCTACTTCGGCCTCAAGGGCAACGATTTGCTCGGCCTCGGATAGGGGCGCGGCTTCGGCCGCACTCTCGGTTTCGGGCATGTCTGTCTCTGGCGTGGTTTCTTCGACCATGGTTTTCCTGGATATGACGATTGAAGGTTTGGGCCGGATATCAGGTCTCCGGCGGCAAAAATCAAGCTGTTGAGTAATTCTAGTAGCGCATTACAAGCGACGAAGCGCGACGCCTTCAACGCTGTGGTCTTCTTCTTTTGACAGGATAAGGTCGGCGCGTGGCCTGGTCGGCAGAATGTTTTCGCGCAGATTGACGAGGTTGATACGATTCCAAAGACCCTCGGCAATCGACACCGCCTCAGTGTCGTCGATCGCCGCATAGCGATGAAAATAGGAACTTGGATCGCGGAAGGCTGTCTTTCTGAGGCTCAAAAATCGTTCAACATACCAACGCTGGATCACCGTATCGTCGGCGTCGATATAGACGGAAAAATCGAAGAAGTCGGACACGAATGGCACCGCCTCTGTGTCGCGCGCCGGCCTTGATGTCTGCAAGACGTTTAGACCTTCGACGATGAGAATATCCGGCCGATCGATCGTCGTCGTCTTGCCGGGGACGATGTCGTAAGTGAGATGGGAATAAACCGGTGCGGCGACGTTTCGCTCGCCCGCCTTGATCGCCGAAAGAAAAGCCAGAAGTGCCGGCAGATCGTAGCTCTCCGGAAAACCTTTTCTCTCCATTAGCTCTTCGCGTTTGAGAACGGCGTTGGGCAGGAGAAAACCATCGGTGGCGATGAGATCGACTTTGGGTGTGTTCGGCCAGCGGCGTAGAAGCGCGCGAAGGATCCGTGCCGTCGTTGATTTTCCGACCGCGACGGAACCGGCGACACCGATGATGTAAGGCGTCTTACTGCCATTGGCGCCAAGGAAAGTCCGTGTCGCATCGTAGAGACCTTGCGTTGCCGCGACGTAGAGGCTGAGAAGGCGCGACAGCGGCAGATAGATCGCCACCACCTCGTCAAGCGAGATTGGATCGTTGAGGCTATGCAGCCGCTCGAGATCCTCCGCGGTCAGGGTCAGCGGCGTGTCGGCGCGCAGCGAAGCCCATTCCTCTCGTGAGAAGATCCGGTGCGGAGAAACCGCGGGCGGCGAAGTCTTGTCCATATTATTCACTGGCTGGGCTCGATCCCCGCGCGGCCTTTTCAGCAAGGCCGCTTTGCGCGGTGCGGCGCTCGAGCTCGTTCATAACGTCGGCAAGGCTCACCCCACCGGCTTCAAGCATAACGAGGAGGTGGTAAAGCACATCAGCGGCTTCGGCCGTCAATGCCTTGCTGTCGCCCGAAACCGATGCGAGCGCCGCTTCAATCGCTTCCTCGCCAAATTTCTTCGCGCATCGCTCGACGCCTTCGCCGAGAAGTTTGGCTGTGTAGGATCCCGGATCGCTGGAGCGGCCGCGCTCGGTAACGATCTTTGCCAAATCGGCAAGAGTGAAATCGGTCATCGACCTAAAATCCTCATCAACTATCGAGCCGCACCGGCACACCGAAGGCGGACATATGTTCCTTGGCGCCCTTAATCGTGAAAGTGCCAAAATGAAAGATCGAAGCGGCAAGCACCGCCGAAGCGCGTCCCATTGTAACGCCTTCGACGAGATGATCGAGGGTGCCGACACCGCCTGAAGCGACAACCGGTATATTCACCGCGTCGGCCACCGCCCTTGTCAAGGCGAGATCGAATCCGTCGCCAGTGCCGTCGCGATCCATTGAGGTCAAAAGAATTTCGCCGGCGCCAAGATCGGCGACCTCTTTTGCGTATTCGATCGCGTCAATGCCGGTGGGTTTACGACCGCCATGGGTGAAAAGCTCCCAGCGCGGAGCGTCGCCGTCGCGGCTTGTCATCTTTGCGTCCATGGCAACGACGATTGCCTGGGCGCCAAATTTTTCAGCCGCCGCTGCGACGATCCGCCGGTCGTTGATCGCCGCCGTATTGATCGCCACCTTGTCGGCGCCGGCAAGCATCAGCTGGCGGACATTTTCGACGGTTCTAACACCGCCGCCGACCGTCACTGGAATGAAGCATTGCTCGACGGTGCGCGCGACGACATCGAAGATGGTGTCGCGATTTTCATGACTGGCGGTGATGTCGAGGAAACAAAGCTCGTCGGCGCCGGCTATATCATAGGCCTTCGCCGCCTCAACCGGATCGCCGGCATCGGTCAAATCGACGAAGCGAACGCCCTTGACGACGCGGCCGTCCTTTACATCGAGACAGGGAATGACGCGGACTTTGAGCATCACACAGCCTCGCGCGCGGTCTCGATGAGGGAAAGCGCTTGCCTGCCGTCAAGCCGCCCATCATAGAGCGCGCGACCCGAGATGGCGCCCTCCAGGATTGCGCAGTCGGGTTCGAGAAGCCGCTCGATATCGGCGAGCGAGGCGAGGCCGCCCGATGCGATGACCGGGATAGACAAGGCTTGGGCAAGCTCCAATGTGGCATCGATATTCAGACCCTTGAGGATGCCGTCGCGGTCGATATCGGTATAGATAATGGCAGCGACGCCGGCATCTTCAAAGCGCAAACCAAGCTCGATTGATTTCATCTCGGTCACATCCGCCCATCCCTGCACGGCAACCCTTCCGCCTTTCGCGTCGATTCCCACAGCGATGCGACCAGGATATTTCTTTGCCGCTTCGCGGACGAGATCAGGATTGTTGACTGCCACGGTGCCGAGAATGACACGCGCGATGCCTTTGTCGAGCCAATCTTCAATCGCCGCGAGGTCGCGTATTCCGCCGCCAAGCTGCACCGGAATATCGATCGCGGCGAGGATCGCGGTGACCGCATCGCCATTCTCAGAGCGGCCGGCAAAGGCACCGTTCAAATCGACAACATGCAACCATTCAAAACCGGTATCGGCAAAGTCGCGCGCTTGATTGGCCGGTTCGGTATTGAACAGGGTGGCGCGGTCCATGTCGCCCAGTTCCAGGCGCACGCATTGTCCGTCCTTCAGGTCGATGGCGGGAAACAGAATCATTACGGTGACCAATCGAGGAAGTTGGCGATTAAAGCGAGCCCCAGTCTCTGGCTCTTCTCGGGATGGAATTGCGTGCCGACAATATTGTCGCGGGCAACGATCGCGGTGATCTCGCCGCCATAATTGGCAATGGCAATGACGTCCTCGTCGTGCTCGGCGACAAGATGAAAGCCGTGCAGAAAATAAGCGTGCCAGCCTTCCGGACCAAGTGCTATTCCATTGAGAAGAGGATGATCGCGACGTGCCGCGAGATTGTTCCATCCCATATGCGGCACTTTCAGTGATGGATCGGTCGGCACGACAACGCGGACCTCGCCGGGGATACGGTCGAGACCAGGCGTTACGCCGTGCTCAATACCCCGTGTGGCGAGGAGCTGCATGCCGACGCAAATGCCAAGAAAAGGCCTGGCACGTTTATCGATTGTTTCGACGATTGCCTCACTCATGCCGGAGATCGCATCGAGATTGTTACGACAATCGGCAAAGGCGCCGTCTCCCGGCAGCACGATCCGATCGGCGCGCGCGACAATGTCAGGGTCGGCAGTGACCACCACATCTTCAGACGATCCGCTAGCGGCAATGGCATGCTCGAATGCCTTGGAGGCGGAGCGAAGATTGCCGGCGCCATAATCTATCAGCGCAATGGTCATCGCCCACCTCCCGGCATCGGAAAAAGGCCGACCACTTCACTTGCCTCTATCGGCCCGGGCGTTACCGGTTTTGCCGGCGCGGGCATCGGTTGTTGAGCCGGCGGTTTGACCCAGCTGGCGAAGAAACGAAATTCGGCCTCGCTTAGATTGGTACCGGATACGACGCCCAAGAAACGATAGCCGCGCCGCTCCAGCGTCCAGCGTCGAAGATTATTTGCTTCAAGGGCAACAAGGAATCCGAACAGCGCATGGATCAACCAGGCAACCGGCAAATCCACCTGTTCGAACAGTGCGAAAATCGCAAGCGTGGCCGCGATATAGAAAAAGAAAACCAGCCACATCCGCCGCCACAAAAGCCATGGCGCTGTCAGATAGAAGGCCGGCCAGCAAAAGCCCTCCTTGACGAAGACGAACCCATCCGGGTCCGATCCCTCCGGACCGGGCTCGGCGGGCGGCGCGAGGACTGTGTAAATAGTCATCTTCTCTGTTTTATCCGGCGAGGCTGCCCTTGGTCGAGGGGACACGCCCCTTCTGACGCGGATCGATCGCGACTGCGGCGCGCAGCGCCCGGGCCAGCGCCTTGAAGCAACTCTCGGCTATGTGGTGGTTGTTACGACCGTAAAGGGTTTCGACATGCAGCGTTATCTGCGCGTTCTGGGCAAAGGCCTGGAAGAACTCCCGGAATAATTCGCTATCGAACCCGCCAATCTTGCCACGCGTGAAGGCGACTTTCCAGACCAGGTATGGACGGCCGGAAATATCAATCGCGCAACGCGTCAAGGCTTCGTCCATTGGCAAATGGACATCGGCGTAGCGTGTAATACCCTTGAGATCGCCAAGCGCCTGGCGCAACGCGGTCCCGAGTGCGATGCCGACATCCTCGACCGTGTGGTGTTGGTCGATATGCAGGTCGCCCTTCGCCTTGACGGTGATATCAATCAAGCTGTGGCGCGCTATCTGCTCGATCATGTGATCGAAGAAACCGATACTGGTGGCAATATTAGCCTTGCCGGTGCCGTCGAGAGCGACGCTCAGCGATATGTCGGTTTCTTTGGTTTTGCGCTTGACGGTGGCGTTGCGCATGGCGGCGATCCTTTCTGAGGCCGCCTTTTATCAGGGGCGGTCTCCGATTGCCACAATAGAGGGTAGGGGTTTCAGGAGTGTTTCCATTGAATTGTCTATTGCGATTTGCGAAGTGACCGCCAATGCCTACATAAGGCACCTGCCGATGTCATTTGGCGGCTTATGGTGCCAAGACTTGGCTGCCACTGCTTTGGTTTGATTTAAGGAAGATCGTTCGTATGTCCCAATCCGAGAGTATCTGGCACGGCACCACGATTTTAACCGTGCGCAAGGGCGGCAAGGTCGTTATCGCCGGCGATGGCCAGGTTTCCGTCGGTCAGACGGTCATGAAGCACAACGCCAAGAAGGTCCGCCCGCTTGGCAAAAGCGGCGTTATCGCTGGATTTGCCGGGGCAACCGCCGACGCTTTCACGCTTTTTGAGCGCCTCGAGGCAAAGCTCGAACAGTACCCGAGGCAACTAACCCGCGCCTGTGTCGAGCTTGCCAAGGACTGGCGGACCGATCGTTATCTCCGTCGTCTGGAAGCCATGATGCTCGTCGCCGACAAGACGACCAGTCTGGTCTTGACCGGCGTTGGCGACGTGCTCGAACCCGAACACGGGGTTGCCGGCATCGGTTCGGGCGGCAATTATGCCTACGCTGCGGCTCGCGCCCTGGCTGACACGGACCTGTCCGCCGAGGAAATTGCCCAGAAAGCCATGGCCATTGCCGCCGATATTTGCGTTTACACCAATACGAGCGTGACAATAGAAACGCTCGATTCCGATACGTGAGTTAGAACAAGAAAATCATGACAAATTTCTCTCCCCGCGAAATCGTCTCCGAGCTCGACCGCTATATTATTGGTCAGGGCGAGGCCAAGCGCTCCGTCGCAATCGCGTTGCGTAACCGTTGGCGTCGTCAGCAGATAACAGGACCTATGCGCGAGGAGGTTCTGCCCAAAAATATCCTGATGATCGGTCCAACCGGTGTTGGCAAGACGGAGATATCCCGTCGTTTGGCGAAACTCGCCGGCGCGCCATTCTTGAAAATTGAGGCAACCAAATTCACCGAAGTTGGATATGTCGGTCGCGATGTTGAACAAATCATTCGCGATCTGGTCGAAATCGGCATTGGCATTGTCCGCGAAAAGAAACGAAAAGAAGTTGTCGCCAAGGCTGAGATTGCCGCCGAAGAGCGTGTTTTGACCGCACTTGTTGGCGAATCGGCAAGCCCGGCGACGCGCGAGTCGTTTAGAAAGAAACTCCGCGAAGGCCAGATCGACGACAAGGAAATCGAGATCGAAGTTCGCGACGCCGGTGGCGGCATGCCGCAATTCGATATCCCGGGTATGCCTGGCGCCAGCGTTGGCGTCATGAATATTGGCGAAATGTTTGGCAAGGCCTTCGGCAATCGCACCAAACCACGCAAGGTTACGGTCAAGGATTCATACGAAATTCTGATCAACGAAGAATCGGACCGCTTGCTGGACGATGACCACATTGTCCAGGACGCGATCGAATCGGTGGAAAATGACGGCATCGTCTTTCTCGATGAGCTCGACAAGATCTGTGCCCGCGATGGCCGCGTCGGTGGCGATGTCAGCCGCGAGGGCGTTCAGCGCGACCTCCTTCCGCTTATCGAGGGTACGACCGTCGCCACCAAACATGGAGCCGTTAAAACGGACCACATTCTGTTTATTGCGTCGGGAGCATTTCATGTGGCCAAGCCTTCCGATCTGTTGCCGGAGCTTCAGGGACGCCTGCCAATCAGGGTCGAGTTACGCCCGCTGACAAAGGAGGATTTCCGCAGAATCCTCACCGAGACAGAGGCCTGTCTGACCAAGCAATATGTGGCGCTGATGAAGACCGAGGAGCTGACGCTCGAAATTACCGACGACGCGATTGATGCAATCTCAACGATCGCGGTGGCGATCAACGATAGTGTCGAGAATATCGGGGCGCGTCGTCTGCAGACGGTCTTGGAGCGGGTTCTCGATGAGATCAGTTTCGCCGCCTCCGATCGCGCCGGCGATACGGTGACGGTCGATGCAAAATATGTCGAGGATCACATCGGCGATCTTGCCCGCAACACGGATCTGTCGCGCTTCATATTGTAGCTGCAGTTTTTTTGCGACCGCCGCCTATTTATAGCCGAAGGCTAATGTGCCGGAAAGTTAGTTTTGTTTCGTCCGGCCAGCGTTACGAACTTTTCTTCCGCCTGCTTCTCACTCTGACATAGAGCGCGCCCTCGCCACCATGGTTGCGGCCGGCGGTCTCAAAGCCGATGACAAAGGGCCTAAGTTCCGCCGAGCTGAGCCATCTCGGCATTGATCGCCTGAGGACGCCGCGTTCCTCGCCCATTGGCCGCGTATCGTCTTGGCGACCTTTTCCGGTGATGACCAGAACGAGCTTCGCGCCGGCCGCTTGGGATTCATCCAAGAAATGATGAAGGCGGCGGTGGGCCGAGGCTTGCGTGAGACCATGGAGATCAATGCGCGCGTCTATCGTGATCGATCCCTTTACGACCCGTGTTCGCGTGCGCCGGTCTAGTGGCGCGAGCCTCGGCGGGTCAGGTTGGGGTGGACGATAATGCGGCACCACCGGTCGCGCGGGGCGCGTCGCGGTCTTGGCGGAGGGCTCGGAAGGCTGCTGTGGCGCCTCATTTCGGGAGATGACGGGTTTCGACCGGCGCTTGAGAGGCGTGATGTCTCTGGAGACTGTCTCCCATAGCTCATGGTCCTCCGGTGTCGGGCCGCGCTTTTTCATTGTACCGGTGCTCCAGGCGGCGGGCCGCCGCGTGGCGCCAGCACGACAAACCGACCCGCACTCGCCATTTCGCCGGCAATAGCTCCGGCGCGGTCGCCTGAGCCAAAAAAGATATCGCCACGGGCCGGGCCGACAATCGCCGTACCGGTGTCCTGTGAAATCATCAGCCGACGGAACGCGTCGCCATCCGGTAGTGTCGTTTCCACCCAGATCGGTGTGTGGAATGAATGGACAAGGCGGTCGACGGCAAGACTGCGTTCCGCCGAAAGCGGTACCTTGGCGGCGGCTATCGGTCCACAGCCGGGATTGTCGACAGGCGCCTCGCGAAAAAAAATAAAGGATCGATTCCGCGCCATAATCGAGCCTGCCTGTTCCCGATTGGCGGCCAGCCAGGCGCGGATCGTGGCCATCGTCGCTTTGCCCTTGGCGAGTTCGCCAAGCTCAATCAGCACGCGGCCGATAGGCGTATAGGGATGGCCGGACTTGGCCGCATAAGTGACCCGCATTGTGTCTCCATCGGCGAGTTCTATCCGGGCAGCCCCCTGAATGTGAATAAAGAAAGCGTCGACGGGGTCCTCGACATAAACGAATTCAAGACCGCGCCCCTTAAGCGCGCCGGCTTCGATTTCCGCCCGGTCGAAATAGGGTGTGAGTGCACCCGTGTTGTTTCGGGCGAACCTATATGACGGATCTATGTTTGCCGGTATCGAAGCGGGGTCGAGCTCAACGAGGTCGTCGGGGGCGCGATAGAGCGGCGTCTTGAATCGGTCCGTCTTGATACGCGATCCCATGACGATCGGCTCATAATAGCCGGTAAAAAACCCCGCGCCGGTCTCGGGCATGATTTCAAATGCCTCGAATTCCGCTTCGAAAAAGGCGCGCGCCTGATTGTCGGAGACATCGGCGGGAAGGGTTGAAGCACGCGAAAGTGCTTCGGCAAGCGCCACTGTATCGACGCTGAGCTGACGGGATTTGGGTGGATGATCCGATAGAACCAATGCGCTTTGTCGGAATGCCCGAAATGCCGCACGATGATCGTCGGCTAGCCATCCGGGAAGGGTACTGAAGTCGCGAGCTACAGTACGAATCCGCGTTGGTGCAAGAGTTTCGATCATCGGCGTCGTCATCCTCAACGATATGGCCCGGCTCAACGAAAAGGCCCCGCCCGACGTAACGGTCTGGCCCGACAAATAGGCCTGGCAACCTATTCGACCGATTCGGTCGCGACCAGTTTCCAGTTAGGATCACGTGAGGAGATGTCGCGGACGAAGGTCCATATATCGGTGACGTCACCAACATGAACCGGATCGCCATCAATAACATCGCCGCCCTCATTATAGGTGGCGGAGATCAGCTTTGACTGGAACCTCACGGTGATCTGCTCGGCTCCTGACTTCAGCGCGGCATCTGTAATTTCGGCCTTGTCGATGCCGACGAATTTAAACTCCATCACCTCTCCGCGCGATTCGCGATCGCCAATCGCCGAAACGAAACCGTCATAGACCTCGCGGGACAATAGCTGCTTGAGGGTCTGGCGCTCGCCTTCAGCGTAAGCGGTGACGATCATTTCGTAAGCCGATTTGGCACCGGCCAGGAACTCCTCGACGTCGAAGGACATGTCGGTCTTGGCGATGGAAACAAGCGCCGCGCTGAGTGCCGAACCAGCCGGAGCGCCTGATTTGACGCGTTCCTCTGCCGCTGCCACGGCGTTGGATGGGGCTGTGTCATGCTCAGGCACATGCCCAGGAAGACTGATGACATTATCGTCATTGGCCTTGGATTGGGGGGCTTCCCGCTGCGAGTAGGGATCGAATGGTGGCCGCTCGCTGCCCGTGCGACGCCCCAATACGCTTCGCAATCGTAGAAAAACAACAATTGCAAAAAACAGGAAGATAATTGTCGTTAAGTCGATGAAACCGTTCATTCCGCAGCGTCCTGTCCCCGAGGAGGGTACTGTGCACGAAAAACAATCATAAATCGATTGCCTTCTATGCCCCCCCTATCTAGGCGAGGTCGAGGGAACTTGCGAGTCCACATAGGCCGAAGAGCCTGAAATTCGAGCGTTAGCTGTACCTTGTAACGCCCTGCCTGCCATGTTAGCCAGCCGCAATCAGGAGACGGAGCCCCACAAGGCTCGATACTGGAAAGGGCGAGTATCCATGGCGATGGCCGAAAATGGCAATGAAGGTGGCCCGGCCGAAGGCGCCATTCCGCAGAGTCTTGGCGTTATTACGCAATATGTGAAGGATTTATCCTTCGAAAATCCGGGTTCTCCGCAAACTGTGCGGGCTCGCGCCTCGGCTCCGACGATCAATATCGGCGTCAATGTTCAGTCGAAAACGCTCGAAGAGGGCGAATTGGAAGTCGAACTCAAGATTGAGGCCAGGGCAACCGAAGGCGACACTGTGATATTCGCCATCGAACTCGTCTATGGCGGTCTCTTTCGGCTGACCAATATTCCGCCCGAGAGTGTCACGGCGATTGCCATGATCGAATGCCCCCGGCTTCTCTTTCCTTTCGCCCGGCAGATCATTTCCGATGCCAGTCGGAATGGTGGTTTTCCACCGCTTCTGATCGATCCTATCGATTTTGTGCAGCTCTACCGACAGCGCGTGGCGCAAATGAGCGCAAACCAGCCGCCGGCTGAGGAGCAAAACTAACCGCCAACATTCGGGCGGATTAATTTAGATTTTGAAGCCCACCTGCCGGGCAGCGTCGGCGAGCGATACAGCCGGCCTTGCGCCGATATGGCCGATCACTTCAGCGGCGGCGATAGTTCCAAGGCGTGCGGCATCGGCCAATGGCATGTCGCGGGCCAGGCCGAACAGAAAGCCCGAGGCGAAAAGATCGCCGGCGCCTGTCGTGTCGACAACGGCGTCGACAGGCGTCGCCGAGACCCGCTCTATCCCATCCTTCGATACGACCATCGCGCCCTCGGCACCCATGGTCACGGCGGCGATACGGCAATCGCTCTGCAGGGCACGTATACCGGTTTCAAAGTCGGACGATTGGTAAAGCGCACGGATTTCGGATTCGTTGGCGAGCAGGATGTCGATCGTACCGTCGCGGATTAGCCCCAGAAACTCATCGCGGAATCGATCCACACAGAAAGAGTCCGACAGCGTCAGGGAAACCCGGCGACCGGCGCCGTGGGCAATCTCGGCGGCGCGCCGGAAGGCGTCCTTGGCCTGCGGCGGATCCCACAGATAACCCTCAAGATAGGTGATCGCCGCCCCTTCGACGGTTTTCACGTCGATATCGGCGGTGGTGAGTTCCTGGCAGGCGCCGAGATAGGTGTTCATGGTCCGCTCGCCATCCGGGGTGACGAGGATCATCGAACAGGCGGTTGGCGCGCCGTCAGCAAGCGGCGCGGTGTCGAAATCGACGCCGATGGCGCTCATATCGTGGCTATAAAGCTTGCCGAACTGATCCTCCGCGACCTTGCCAATAAACGCTGCTTTTCCACCGAAGGAGGCGATGCCGGCGGCGGTGTTACCGGCGCAGCCGCCCGACGTTTCGATTGCCGGACCCATGAGATCGTAGAGCCGGTCCGCTTCGTTCGCATCGATCAGGCGCATCGAGCCCTTGATCAGGTTCTGGCCGACCAGCAAATCGTCGTCGGCATGGGCCATGATGTCGACAATGGCATTGCCGATATTGAGTACGTCGTGGGTGGTTTGCGGCATTCTCTTCTCTTGGTTTTAGGAAAATATTGGCGGGTGAGGCGCGACTATTGCGGCGCGGAATAAGCGTGAAACCGCATGAATTTTCAAGCGGTCTTTTCTGGATAGAGACAGATATCGGCGATGGGGCAGTCCGGACAATCGGGTTTCCGCGCCTTGCAGATATAGCGTCCATGCAAGATTAGCCAGTGATGGGCATGGCGCATGTAAAGCTCGGGGATGATTTTCTCGAGCCCATCCTCGACGGCGCGGGGGGGCTTTCCAGGCGCCAGACCGGTGCGATTGGCAAGGCGGAAGAGATGCGTATCGACGGCGATCGTCGGCTCACCGAAAGCGATATTGAGGACAACATTCGCGGTCTTTCGACCAACGCCTGGAAGCGTCTCAAGCGCTTCGCGCGAGCGCGGGACCTCTCCACCATATTCTTCGCAGAGCTTTTTCGCGAGCGCGACAACGTTCTTCGCCTTGTTACGATAAAGACCGATCGTGCGGATCAGATCGGCGACGCGTTCTTCGTTAAGTGCGGCCATCTTTTCGGGCGTGTCGGCCAGAGCAAATAGCGCCGGAGTGGCCTTGTTGACGCCGATATCGGTTGCCTGAGCCGAGAGCACCACCGCGACCAGAAGTGTGAATGGGCTAGTGTAGTCGAGTTCACCCTTCGGTTCGGGATTAACTTCGGCGAACCGGTGGAAGATTTTCTCAGCCGCGGTTTTTGACAAGCGCTTACCTTTCTGTGCGCGCGGGGCGGGCGATGCCTTTGCCATATCAATGCCGATTTACCGACGCGGCGATCGCACAGACGAGAGCAATACGGAAACTCCCATTGCTCTTTGAGGATTCCACAAATGGATCTTTCATGGGTCGCCTGAAAGCGAGTGGGGGCGTGGCCGGGTTGGATGGATTCGTTGTGGGCTCCTCTATACTGTTGTGCGATGACAAGGTCCAACGCCATGCCCCAATCGGACGATACTCTGCTGTTTACAGCGCGCCTGTCGCCGCACCGCTCGCTGAGCGCGGCCGGATTCAATCTTCTGATGATGACGGTCGTTGCGGTCTCTTTTACCGCAGGCATTGCTTTCTGGTTGATTGGCGCATGGCCGGTGGTTGGATTTTTCGGTCTCGATGTCCTGCTGATTCAGCAGGCGTTTCGATTGAACTATCGGGCCGCAAGGGCGTTCGAGGAGGTGACGGTAATGCGTGAATCCTTGACCGTCAGGAAAGTCTCGGCCTCGGGTCGGGTAGAGGAGTTCGGCTTCAATCCCTATTGGGCGCGCCTTGAGATCGACCGGCGACCCGACCGGCTGATTTCGCGGCTTCGCATCGCCTCGCATGGGCGGCGGCTGGACATTGGAAGTTTTCTCGGACCCAATGAGCGCGAGAGTTTTTCGAACGCGTTCTCGGTAGCACTTGGCAAGGCGCGAGCGGTACCGGGCTGATTGCTGCAAGAAACGGGTGGCGGGTGGCGACGCGATTGCCTAGATCGGCGTATTGTTGAAATCGTCGAGGCCGCCATGCTTCTCACAACCGCCATAGATGCCGTGGAAAAAGATCCAGTCAGAATCTCGCCAAGCACCGATTACGCCGCGATCCAGCGCGCCATCGAATATCTTTCCGGGAATTGGCGCGATCAGCCATCGCTTGAAGAGATTGCCGGTGTTGTCGGCATGCGGCCCCTTTCCCTGCAACGCCTGTTCACGCGCTGGGCCGGTTTGTGGGATCCTCTAGAGTCGACCTGCA
>JGI24915J38486_100611_pt1 | contig 39778 bp, 31 predicted proteins | sample LinPfosmplate3_FD_38486 | JGI IMG/M metagenome (IMG submission 38486)
TGCAGGTCGACTCTAGAGGATCCCACCGTCGAGCTGTCACCAGTGTTGATGTCTGAAAACGCCATGGGTTCCTTCTCAGCACCGGTAGCGATGCGTGCAGCACGCTCCGCTTCGGCGGCCAACCTTCGACCCACCTCTGGTCCTAGGTATACATGCTTGTCGCGAATATCCAGCAGGGCTGGGACAGACTTCACTCCATCAGGAATGAGCACCCGGCTGCCATTGTCCAGCACAGCCAACAGTTGTGTCCCACGCTGCTCACGTTGATCCACCGGGACGAAGCGCAGCTTGTCAGAAATGCCTTGCTTTGCAATGTTTCGCAGCAGTTCCTGAGAGTGAGTACAGGTTTTGCCGTAGTACAAGACTCCGATAATCGATGTCATGAGAGTTCTAGCTGGGACTGACAAGCCATCAAATTGACCTGGACGCATTCTATTCGCAGCAGACAGCACACGATGGCCGCCCCCGATAGCGACCCGATGATTCCGACTGAGCGCCCAGCATCGCCGCCTGGATTCGCGCCCCGTTCGCCCAGTCCGCCACCACCGCCACCACCAGCGGCCGAGGCAGTGGCAGAGCCACACTCACCGTCGTACTCACCGAATTCGCCCACATATCTTCCGCCTGAACCTGCGGACGCGGCTCCAGCAGTGCCGGCAGCTGATGAGCCCACCATCGGCGAGTTCACACGCGACAAGGGCGTCACACGATTCGTGATCTCGCATGTGGATACGAGCATTGTCAACGGGTTGCGGCGCACAATCCTAGGCCAGCTGCCGCTGTTGGCCATTGTGCCGTTTCCCGAGTCCGACACAACAGTGCGTATCACGGCTAACACGACACCGATGCACAACGAGCTGATCAAGCAGCGACTGGCAGCGATCAACTTCCACCTGGATCCAGACGATCCGCTGGCGGGTCGACTTCAGGTCAAGCTGAAGGTGGGCAACACCAGCGATACGGTTAGGATCGTCACAGTCGGTGATATCGAGTTGTGGGACACCGTCGCTGACAAATCACTCGCACCCGAGGCCACGCGGGCAATCCTGCCCCCCGACCCCATCACTGGAGACCATGCTATGTTGATCGTTCTCAGGCCGCCGATAGGCACGATGCCCGGTGATGTGTTGGAGCTTACAGCTACGATGCGAAAGATGACATCTACTGCGAACGGCATGTACACATTGGCGTCGGTGTGTGCCATGGGCAACGTGGCGGACAAGACAGCGCGCGACAGGGCATGGAAGACCGAGCAAGCTGGAGATTCAGCGCGAGACCGTGCTCTTTGGGAAGAGACCGCCAAGGGGCGCTTCGACATCCCCGATACCTTCAGCTTCAGTTTGCGTGCGGTTCGATGGCTCGATGACCGCCAGTTGCTTGTGCGCGGACTGGAACATATGCAACGAGAGCTGACAGCGTTGGCGGATAAGGGCGAAAGTGGAGCTCTGAACGTTACCAAGGTGAAGGATGTGCTGGCAAAGCACACGTTCGATGTTGAAATCCCAGGTGACACCTACTCTCTAGGGCATTGCCTGAGGCATCAGCTTTATCTGAGTGTTACCGCCAGTCCGCAGTCTATGCTGTCAATCGTGGGGTTCGACAAGCATCATGCGCACGACAAGCATGGCTCGTTGCGAATGGTGTTCAGGAATGATGCTTCGGCGGTGAATGCTAGTCATATCACGGCACGTGCAGCCAGGGAAGTGGCATCTATCTACAGCATTCTCATTCGTCAGCTGGCTTCCCGGAAGGGAGGAAAGCGCACAAGCAAATAAGACAGAAAAAGCTGAGCAACAGTAGGAGATGGATCCCGCAATCGCCCTCGAAGTAGGGAATGTCGTTCAGCTTATGCGAGACGACATGACAACCGACGGGCCTTTTCTGGTGCAATACGTGTCGCCTGAGATGCTGGAGCTGACGGATCCGGAAGGACGCCGACGAATCCCGATCAAGGACGGTGAAATCACCCCACCGCCTGGGGTCGTGGCGATGCGGGTAATCTACACACCGCCACAGCCCGGATACGTAGCACTGATCGGCGCTAAGACAGGTGACACGGTTAGCATTGAACTTGACAATCTGGATGTGGTGCGGGGGACAGTGGCATCTGTTGAGCATGACATGCTCGAAATCAAGGTGGGTGAGAAGGCTCTGTTCCTCGACTTCGCTTACCGAGGCATCGATCCTAGCTGGGGTATCCGAGCGGTACGGGTGGCAGCCGGCGCCCCACCTCCCGCAGCCAGTGTTGCTGGCCCGGCCGCCAAGACCCCTGTGCCCCCGCCTCCCCCCGGCGTCCCTCCCCCTCCACCCGGCGTCCCTCCCCCTCCACCCGGCGTCCCTCCCCCTCCACCCAGCGTCCCTCCCCCTCCGCCTGAGGCAGGTGAAGCCGACGATGGAGCAACCGCTCCCCTCGAAGAGGACCTCGATGCCTTTGAGCGTGCCCTTGAGGACGGAACCCTTGTTGGTGACACACGCGGAGCCCCGCCGGTCCAGGTCACGGATGTCCAGCAAGACATCATCCGCGCCAACAAAATCCGGTTCATTGGTCAGCTCGGCGATGTGAGCCAGAAAGTCGCGGTTAGCGAGGAGCAGCAGCGGTACACGCTGCCACATCAGATCCAAGACTTACTCGATTCGATGCTGTCCGAGCATTCCACCAACCCTGATCCACGAGTCCTGCGCGGCATCCAGCAGTCGCTGAACCGTTTCCGAGTGTTATACCGTGATCACACGAAGATGGGTGGCAATGGCATTGCTCTTGGCCCAGACCCAGTCCCCACGACCTCTCACCCTCTTGCATCTGCCCTGACCGATCCCATGTTCTCTACGTTCTGGCTTCTGCCAACCACCATGGTGACCAAGAAGTTCTACGACACAGATGGTGCTGAAGAACTGGGCGGTATCGAACTCCAAACATTGCAGGCGGTGGAAGCACAGAGGGATGCGGAGGAGAATGCTGCCCGTGATCAACCACCGTACAGCAAGGGACGGGTAGCCGGTGGTATCATGGCAATGACACCATATCTGAGACCATACGCTTCCGACCCTAACGCCGCTAGTGAAGGTATCACCATTCCATTGCCACGCCCAGCTGAAGACGTCATCGTTGATCAGGGGGCGAACGAGTCATACGCCGTGTCCCAGGGAGCGCTGGAGTTGATCGCGGGTCGTATGCGGCGGGCCGTCCCCACCGGGGAGTACTCCAAGCAAGTGCCTGCACCGCTAGGCGAAACCCTTGTCCAGAGCGAACTTGCTGGACCCGAGCGACAAGTGCTTCGAACCGGCTACATCACTCTGGGTGCCGCTGGGGTCAGCAAAGCCGAAGCCATCGAAGGTTCAGTCTATGACCGCGCCTCCGCCATGCGCTATGACCTCCAGTTCCAGAATCGTCATCACGCCGTGAAAAAACAAGGGAAGCGTCGGACAGATGCCGCCCTTCCGGATCCTGGTGCCGTGCCGTATGTGCCCTCGGCTGAGAGCTACGGCACCTACCTGAAGCGCACAACTCTGTCAGCTGGCGAAATGATCGAGGCCTTGTACTGGCAGCGGCCAGGGCGTTTCGGCTGTCCAAACCTCACCTGCGTCCGCCAGCGTCTTGTTCCCTATGGCGCACACGTTGAACAGTTACCATTCGACACCACACTAGTTCTGCGACTGCGAATGCAAGAGGTGACGAATGAGATTAAGGCGATGGATGCACGGCGCACCGCAGCCTTTCAACGCTATGCTGGCATTCGTGCCCAGGCATTTCGTCGATACTCCCTCGACCAGTTCCTTCCTCAGCAAGTGCCCCGGCTCTATCGCCTTCCCTCCAAGACATTACCGCTGCAAGGGTTGGCCCGCGTGCTTGAGATCGATCAGGGAACGGTGATGTACTACGAAATCGGTCGACAGTTCGCCACAGCTCCGATTGCGACCACTCTTTCCGGTATGGCCGTGTCCTCCATTGGGGATACCTCGCCGGGGGGATCCGATCCGAGTTCCCCAGTATATGATCCAAGCGGATTCAGCTACAATCCTTACCCCGAATCCCCTCCCTCCCAGCCTCCTCTTGCAGGCGACGCAGATCCGGACGATCCCGGGCCGACAGAATGCCGGGTTGGGCAGGTGGCCAAACACTACACCCTGAAGTCTGAAATGGATAGCGACCTTCAAAAGGCGCTGACAGGAATGCTGCGGTTTGACCCTGACATGGATCCAACGCGGAAGGAGGCACTGGAGGCAGTTCCCAGACCGCCAGGCATGGAGGATGATGAGTACTCGACAATGTTGCGGGATCATCTAGTTCAGGAGAATGGCCTCCGACCTACTGAAGCAGACGCCGAAGCCGATGCATTGGTTCGCGGAGGACGCCAGGTTCGGGTGGGTGACTACGTAACCGTTGGGCCGCTAAACAGTGTGTTCCAGTTGGGTCAGGCGGAATGGATAGGCACCGAGAAAGAAACGACAACCGGCGATGGCAAGACTGTGTGTGCTGACAAGTTGGAGTGCGTGGCCGGGGAGAGTGAATGCGCTGGCAATGGGCAACCCGTCGACAGGGCTATGACCGTTCGGCTGACAGCGGCCGCAGCCGCCATCATGGCCCAATCTGGCACTCGTGATGCCTACGGGCAAGAAGCGGTTCAACGGCTTGAACGATTGCGTGAGCTCAACCGAGAGATGCGTGTCCGAGGCGCGGCCGATTTGGCCAGCGTGGGACGAAGTGATGAGGAAGCTGTTCGCTCCCCCCATATGCCACTCTTGCAGGCCATCATTGGTCAGGGCGATTTTGCAACTAAGCAACTGGATCTGATCCGCTTTGAGCGGGAGTTCACCGTGCCAGGGCCAACGGAGTGGGTGCGGGCGTGTAAGGACACTCAGATTCCCATTTTCCCCACCTTTCTCTCTGAGCTAGCTGAGGCATTTCAGCGAGGCGAGTACACCAATGCCATTGAGAAGATCTGTGCTACCCGGGGGCGGCTGTCCGAGATGGGTGACATGTGGGTTGACGTTCACAGCGGAATGCCGATCAAGCCGATCGCTGATGTGGCTGATCCTGAAGCCGGAGCAGGCGGAGAGCTGCCCACCGTAACCGCCGTATCGATTGCGGAGCTGCTTGCCGCCGACGCGCCGGACGTGTCATCCGAAGAGATGAACATTGTTCAGCAGGTGACCAAGGCCATCGTGGCGGCATTGGGTGTCCAGCTGACGCCCGAGCAAAGCGAAGTCATTCACAGCTTGGTGTCGAGCTCGCTAGCCGCGCGGCTGCCCCCCCGGACGGAGTATGAGGCGCGACGTGAACGGGCCAAGGGAAAGGGTGGGAAACTCCCCAGTTACGATTTCATATCCGAGAACATGGCGGTGCTATTGTCGATGTGCGCATTCATTGTGGCGGTCCAGACAGGCGACCGTGCGCCCCGGGTGAAGCGGGTCATCGCGGGATGTCCTCGCTCGCTCATGGGGTACCCACTCAATCCGGACGTGAAGGAAGATACAGCCATTCGCACTGTCGCATGTGTTGTGAATCGGATCAAGACCGACAATCCCCCGTGGCGTACGCTGGCCAAGATGGGTGAGCCCGTACTGATGAAGCAAATGATGAAGTTTTTGGCGCTGATGATCGATACACCCACAGTGGCTGGGATGTTGGAGATGCGACGGGCTGCGCCGGTGGAAGATCCTGAACCAGAGCTTGGTTGGGTATCGTCCGGGGCTTGGCCCGGGTACTTGCCTCCAGCCGATCCTCCCAAGCGCGGGTCACAAACGGCGAAGCCACCAAAGGGGGTTACCTACACCGACTATCTGGCCAGCCAGCGCACTGCGTTGCTTCCAGGATTCACGTTGCAAGCCGAGCAGATTGAACAAGTGTCCCGGTCAAAGCCGCAACTGCTCACCGTGGCCGGCGCTCCGTATAGCAACAATGCTTGCTGTGCAGCTCACACTCTGCGCCCGAAGGACATGGATCACCTTGTGGATGTGGCCATCGAAGCGGAACGGCATGGAATGACATGGCGGCGTTGCGCGCGCCCACCGGCGGCGTTGCTTACTCGAAACACACGTCCCCTGTTTCCGGCCATCCCTCAGGACGATGCGGAAACCACCCAAGAGGCGATCATGCACCGGTACTGCGGCGGCGACCCTGCACAGTCTGCTTCGGCTCTTGCAGAATGCCCGGGTGCTGGGAACGTGACAGCGGTTAGTTCGCGTGATGTGCTGGCGACCGTGTTTGAAGCTGCCACCGTGGCCCGACCGACACCAGCACGCGCCGAACCTCCTGACCCTCGCGGGTTCTTGGATCGTGCCGAGGCTTTGGCGCAGCTATGCGTCACAGTGTCCGGCCGTGGGGCACCGCAGCAAACCACGATGACGGCGGCGGTGACATTGAACGATTCAATAAGGGTGTCGCTGCATGCTGTACTTCGGCGCAGCCGACTCAGTGCACAAATGCGAGAGGATGCGATTGGCCAGATTGATTTGCTTTCGAGGATCAGCAACATCGATGCGATGATAGACATTGTGGAATGGGTTGGACGCGTGTGGCCGGCAATGATCGCCAACAACGTAACCCCCAAGCCACCTCCCACGCCCAGGCATTGGGGATTGTCACAACGTCATGCGAAGGACATTGAGAAACTGTGGACGAAGCAGGTGTCAGCGCTTGTTCCCTTCTACGCGGCTGCCCCCCTGATCCCGCTCCTCCGTGCATCTTCCACCGCCCCCTCTCTTGCATACCTCATCACTCGCACGGTGCAACTGGTGCAGCTCCATCATCGTGACAAGCCCTTAGCCAACGAGATCGCGATGTTACTGGCTCAGAACGCAGTGCTGTTGTCGTTCGATTTCACGCGGTTCTTGTCGGATGGAGCTGTGACACCAAAGCAGCTCGGGCCAATGATAGCGGCATTCGCACGGCTTGCCAATGCACAGGCCATCTCAACACCCGAAGCATTGCAGCATATGCGTCATCGTTTGCTTGTGGCGAAGGAGAAGGAGAAGGACAGCATCACTGATTATTTGAAGGACATGAGTGACGAACAGCGCGAGATTGAGAATCTAATGAAGAATAGCAAGTTGGGAAAGTGGTCAAAGGGGCAAAGCAAGGAGCTGTACTCGTATACTCGGGACGCTTACGATACCGAGATGGCAGAACTGGAGCAGCGGGAAGCGGCGGATGTACAGTTGCAGGATGCGATCGGTCGCGTGCGGGTAGGGGATGAGATGAGCGCGATGTATGAGGACCCAGACGTCAGAGAGGCGTTGGATATGTCAGGGATGGCGAACGACGATGACTATGGCGACGGCGATGGCGATGAAGATTTCTAAGCCGATCATAGCGTATCCCCAGCATGAATTCTCTTACAGGTCGCGACGGTATCATGCTAACCGCAGCTGTGATCTTCTTGGTGTTTTATGGGTTGCTGGTGTATTGGCGACCGGTGGCGGTGTTTGACAATCAGGGAAACATGCGTCCTTTCGGTATTGGACGGACCGAAACGACGGTGATACCGTTGTGGATGTGCGTGATGATGCTAGCGGTGCTGTCGTATGCAGCTGCCAAGCGGATGGCCTAGGCCGCTAGTTTGAGTGATGATAGGTTGGCGAGGCAGCCGCCGGTGTGTCGAGCGGTTTCAGGCTTTCAGCCATGGCGATCGCCTGAACGGCGCTGGGACGTTCGCATGGATGTTGCAACACCATTAGTGCAGCGGCGGCACTGCACGCAAGTAGATAACCGAAGACGAACAGAGGATTGGCGACGATTTCAATCAGTGCGGATAGTGTTTTTCCGATCTTCTCGGGCCTGAAGGACATTACGCCGAATGATTGAATCCAAAAGAATGCCATCACGAGTCCCCAGAGGGCCATTGCGCCCATCGGAATGGTGGCGGCTGTGAGCATCATTCGCCAGTTAAGACTGGAGGTGCAAGCAAGCTTCGCCGGGAAGTATCCAGCACCGAACTGCGCCCCGAACATTCCAAGCATCGGAAGTAGCAGGGTGTAACCAATGATAGTGATCACGAGAGAGTTGGCGGTGGGGCATTCGCCGCCACTTGTGGTTGCCGGTCCATCATAGGTGGGGTTCTGCCGTGATGCATTAGCACCGCACGTCATCATGTTTGCGATCCACTTGACAACGTCATGATGCAAAATTCCGTTGGTCTTGTCAGCGATGAGAAAGCCTAAGGCGGGCGGGCCAGTGATGGCAACACCAAGAAAGTTGGGACTTGTTCCGAAGATAGCGACGGCTGTAATGATTGCAATGATTACGTACGAAGCGGTGGATGCCGCCGGAATTTGGAACTTCCCTAGGTGGCGCTTGACCCCCTGAAGCTGTGCAGCGTTAGCCCCGGCGCTGGCGGGTGGCGCGGACATAGTTCTACAGTAGGCAGCCGATGTTATTGGCTATAGATTATGCAGTCATATGTATTCAACACCTTTGTCATTGGGTCAGGCTGCTAGCACGAGCAGTGTGACACGTCCAGCACTGATTGAAGCGGGGGCAGCGGAAACACTCCGCAATGCCCTGAAGGAGTGCCGCACCCGGCGTTATCAGATTGTTTCCTTTGCAGTGAATGTGGCACTTGTGTTGATTCTAGGCTTTTTGATTTGGACGGTGCTGTCCTACCGCAAGCGTCATCGATTGGACCCTGATACGAAACGGTATCGGTCGCAGATTGCACAAAGTAATCTGTATGCAGTGCTGGGTAGGATTGATCGACGGATGAACAATATGCCGACATGGTAGAATGTATGATACTCCTCGTGTGGCGCTCGCCCGTGCAGTGGAGGAGGGTAAGATGATTGCTGAGCAGATTCTTCAGCTTCAGCTGCGCGTCGCGGCCAAGCATATAACGGAAGACGTAGCGGTGGAAGAGTACGAGAAACTGCTACGCCGTGTTGAGACGGTCAAGGGACTAGCTGAGAGGGCACAGGCGGCAATGCTGGAGCTTGCGCCGCCGATTCTTTCGCCCCGGCCGCCCGAGATGACACGTGGGATGGCGGAGCTGCGGGTGCTTGCCGCTGAACAGAAGCGTGATCCAATGAACCGAGAGATTTCGAAAGAGATTGCCCGGATTAATGGCACACTGATAATGCCCGCCGCGCAGGCGTGGTACTCTCAGGCAACCGGGCTCATGGGCGTACTAGTTGCTGACACGAAATCAACGGAATGTTTGAGTGCTAAGCGCGTCGTCACCATGGGTGCTGCACACCAGGGTGTGCAGGCGGCTGGTATTGAGATGTCAGTTCTCGATTAATGCGAGCACACACTAGAACTGATGTTTGACCTTGCGGCAGCGTTTGTGGGAGGCCTGTTGGTGGGAGTGATGGTGAACATAGTGGTGCCAGTTGGCGTGCGCACCACTACAGTGTTCCCAACTCCTGCCAACTCCAACTTTATCGTCTACCAGGACCCCAGCGGCGTCTGTCATTCCCCCCATGTCGAGGATACCGACTGTGTGCCGGGTGCTCAGCCTATTCCGGCACAGGCCTAGGTGCATGTCGCTTGCAGCGGGTCTCCCCACACAGAGTAGCCGCATCACACACCCCCCCCTGATTTTTCCCTCTTGCAAACACATGTTGGCAGGTCGACGTGGCCAAAGCCCATTTCAACGGTGAGTTCACACGCGGAGTGCGGTCGTATCCGCGACATGGAGGAAGTAGCCCGTCGTGCACCGCGTTGCAATACGGACATCGGAGTTGGTTGTCCCCCAGTCGTGGACGTTCACGATAGTTGCGCCTGTATTTCTGTCGTTCTACTTCCTTGTAGATTGCATCATAGTTGAAAGCGTGTCCACATGGCAATCGGATGTGCTGAGTCAATAATGGCTCGCGGGTGATCAGGCATTGGTCCTCATCGGTGGCAGCAGGCGCTCCATCGAGAACGAATGAAGCCAACAAGGTCTGAAATGTTGAATAGTCTGAGCCACTGCCTGTGGTTACCCCCTTATCCGCGATGTTCATCCCAATTGATGTACATCGGCATGTGTCTCTAGGCGCGCTTTGTGTTCCTCAATGTTCTTGCTCATATAATGACAGTAATGGGTTGTCACAAATGTGCACAGCGGCGACGCACAGAGAATCGTGCGCAGCTGCACGTTCAGACAGCACGAAAGAAGGCAGAACGTGTGACGGCCCAGCGGACCTACGACCTTGCTTCTGCGTGGCATCGTTGGGGCTGGAATTTCATTCACCGCTTCACTATGGCTATTCCGCCCGGCGGCCTGGACAACAAGACGCTTCGTCACGTGCGACGTGTTGTGCAACTGTTTGTCGAGGTGTTGCCATGCAAAGACTGCCGAGGCCATGCGACCAAGTTTTTGGCGGGAGGACCACGGCCACGACTGGGCCGCATCAAGACTGGGCAGGCTCTGGTGCTGTTGGTGTTCGAGCTTCACAACGATGTTAACCGGCGAACGCATAAGCCGCAGGCGAGTCTCGGTGTGCTTCAGGCATACCAACAAGTGAAATTGCGAGAAAATTACAACAACTATTTGGATGCTGTTAAGCGTGAGCCGCCTGTGCCCGTTGCTGCCCTTGCGGCATTTGAACGGCATATGTCTGCGCTTGGACTCTAACTGGTGGGTGGCGGAGCTGCATCATCGCCGATTGTGCACGAAAACACCTGTTGCCTCAATGTGTTGCAGCGAATGTTGTCGGACGAAAGAGGGGCAAAGTAGAGAGTAGTGGGGGAAATAGCACCGATCATGGCACCGTAGGACAGGCCGAGCACAGTGCCGACAAGAGCGGTCACGATGCCGGTGGGCCAGATAGGGCCACACGTCTCACCTCCGCGACCGTAAGGGGTGTTCCAGGTGTACCCGATGAGCACCCACGACAGTGCAATGCCGGCCCATACGTAGGGATTGGTAGGAGCGGCCCCCTTCACATTTGACCATTGGCTCTGGGCCCAGGCCAGATACGAAGTCACCCAAGCCAAGAAAAACACATTTCCCCGCGGAATCAATCCCGAGGAAATGAATGGCATGATCAAGGTATCACAACCACCTTCGCCGGCGTTGCTTAGTGCTGCCAGATTGTCGAAGAGTTGTTGGCCCACCCCACCCGCAGCCAGACCTCCGGCATCGACCCGACGGCGTAGAAGTGCCATCATTGCCCACATGAAGCTGCTGTAGAGCAACCCACTGATGATAATGCCGGCAAACATGACCGGAGCTCGCAGATCACGCAGTATGACGGACACCGCGATCGCCGCAACCACGATCGTGAACGGCATGAAGGATGCCGAGAACCCGATGAACTCCGCCACGGACATTTGTTAGCTGGTGTACATGAGCATTATACCTCGTCATCCACCGCAGGCATGAGAACAAGATTGGTCGCCTCGGAGGCAGTGTCTACCAGGTGAATGCTGATTTCGTCAAGCGCCTTCCAATCCTTGTAGTGCTCGTAGAAACGATCCACCTCACGCTTGTTGCGCGCGGGTAGAACAAAGTGGCGGCATCCAGACTCGAATCCGCCCGTGATTTTCATATCAATACCACCAATCTCCATGGCCCGACCCTGAAGCGACACCTCGCCGGTGACAGCCCAATCGACTCGTGCCGGACGTTTGGTCAGCAGGCTGGTGACCGATAGATAGGTGGCAATGCCCGCCGATGGCCCGTCCTTGGGTGTGGCCCCATCCGGGAAATGCACATGGATCGCCTTTTGCCCACAGGCATCTTGATTCTTTTCGATTTTCTGGCGCTCTTCGTTATCGAGCGCGCTCCAAGCCAGATTTATCGCAACCGACACGCTCTCTCGCATGGTATCACCTGGAAGGCCTGTGATTTTAGGTTCAAGCAGTGTTGTGCCGAATGCCCAGGTTGCTTCGATTGGTAGCATTCCTCCACGTCCCAGACTGCTGGCCCAGAGGCCGGCAACGACCCCGATTGTTCCTTCACATGCAAGAAGGGGGTGTTGGATCTTGGAGACCTCGGTCAGCAGCTCATCCGCGTCCTCGATCGTCAGCTCATCTGGTGTCGATTTCCCTTCCAGTGCGCGGAGATTGATTTCGCCTACACAGGTGCGGAGATGCTCGGACAGTCGCCGCATACCTGCCTCGTAGGTGTAACTCGTTGCGATATGTTCGATGGTTCGGGTTGGAATCGTCGGTACCTTGCCAAGTTTGTGTTCGACCTGTAGTTCTGGCATCACGAACCGAGTGCTGATCGCCACCTTGTCCCCCAACGACAACGGATCGAACTTGATGCGGTGGATTCGATCCAAAAGAATCCGATCAATGCTGCTTGGATCGTTATACGAGAACACAAACAGCACCTTCGACAGATCAATAGGAATGCCAGAGAAGTATTTGTCGTTGAATGCCTCGTTCTGTGTCGCGTCGGTAATGTGAGTGAGGATGCCGATGATTTCCTTCCCATGTTCGGTGCGGCTGACCTTGTCAAGTTCGTCAATGTATATGATCGGATTCATGCATTGCGCGTTCATCAGACAATCCACAATCCGACCCCAGGTCGAGCCAACATAGGTGTAGCTGTGACCATCCAGATAACTGCCGTTTGTCGCACCCCCCAACGCGATGAAACAAAATGGCCGCGGAGTCCCAGATGCGTCCTGCAAGCAGCTGGCCAGGCCGCGCTTAGCAAGGCTTGTTTTTCCCACTCCCGGGGGTCCCTCAAAACCAAAGCAGTACCCATTCTGCTCACCTGCCATCCATTGTCCCACCACTCGCGCCAACGCCCGCTTGGCTTGGGCATGCCCATGTGTCGCCTCATCCAGTTGCCGCATCACGTTCGCCGCCGCCCCTTCCGCATCCTTGTGGGCCTCCATCGCACGGTTCAACGTTCGCTGAGCAAGAGCAATGTCGGGGGGCACGCCTGGTACTCCTGATGGCAGCGGTTGTGCCCGCATCTGGCACTGCACGATCGCATCCGTGATGCTTCTTGCCACCATATCCTTTGTAGCAGTCTTGGGAGGCGCCGGGGACAAACTCAGTTCTTGCACTGTGTTGGCCAATGAATCATGGGTGCGCCGTTTGAGACGAGCCAATAGACTGCGCCGCGCAACCCGCATCCCTTTGTCAACTTCCTCTTTCAGCTCGGCTACCGCCTGGAACACATGCTTGTCGTGGCCAGCCAGCGACGGCTGATCCAGCGTGAGGGCGGTGGCTTCGATCGCCTTCCGCATGTCTTGCAGCAATCGGAGGCATGGTTCTTCGCGGATGTCGCCAAATGGGATCTTGACCAACCCCTCCAGGTACTGCCTTGCCTTGGCTCCAGTATCATCCGACTTTGCACGGACTTCGCGCAACTTTTGCTGAGCCTTGTCCTTGACCCATTGCTGTACCTTCATCAGAGTGATACGATGCTCCAGCGGAATGTGGGACTCGCCTTGGTTCGTATCGCCCGGTTGAAGCGCGAGAACCTTTCGCACCATTCTACGGGCAGCCCAAGGGAGTGAACCGTAGATTGTGGCTTGGTCGTTGATGCCCACTCCAGCGCCGTTCGAATCGCTTGCTAGCAGATCATGCAAGAGCTGGGCCAGGCATAGATAATCGGGCTTGCTGCTGAGTGCGAGCAGAGACAGCAGTATCCGACGCCGTCCGAACAGGTCCGCGCCCATGAAATCCTGTCCGATGCTGCCCAGCTGTTGCTTGCGAAGTGCTTCGCTTGTGGAAATGGCCGTCTCCAGCTGGACGGTTAGCTCACGCACGTTGTACACTAGACAATCCTTGACTGTAAGAATGTCGACAAACTCGGTTGCGTGTCCGGTGTTGTCTTCAGACCGGAGCTCCGATCGGATTGATCGCAACAGTGGAGATTCCACCGCTTCCCACGGCGGTGAGGCGCACATCCCAGTCACCACCAATGTTCTCTGGTTCTCCACAAGCTGGAACACGACACGGATGCCGTACACGCGATTCTGGAAGGCCCGCGCCGTGCGACCGCAATCGAAACATTGCAGTGTGGCTGCATGCTCGACAATCATGAAATCATCAACGATACGATCCTTGGCTAGCCGTTTTCCAGGCGGATGGAAATGGTTGTCGCGCTTCCAGGGCAAGTACCGATAGCTGGTCGGTGAAAAGAACAGCTTAAGCAATGTCCAGATGTCGTTGGCCTGTCCATCGAGTTGCTCTGCGAGCCCCGGACCCTCGCAAATGTTGAGCAGATCAACAACGGAGCGCGTGCCGGCGGTTCGAAAGGCCGCTCCAAGATTGTCGTTCGCCACTTGCAGAGCGGCTGCGGTTTCCTCAATGTCTTTCAGCATGTCGCTGGTGATCGAAGTAATGGCCTCGCGGGCCTTGCCTAGATTACCCGTTGCTATGCTCGTATCGGCGTGTGAAATGTTGTTGCTGACACCCCGGTCCGCATAGTACGCTCCAGTAGTCGCTACAAGCTGGAGATAATAGTTCGCTTTTTGGCGACAACGACGGCGGACCTCGGGAGATGCCGTTGTCGCCGGGCGCGCGGCTGCGGCAGTGCCGGAAGAAGGGGTCGAGGACATGCTGGTATGCTTTTGGACTATAATTGGGCTAGAAGCACCCACCGCAGCAATATGAGCAATACGCACAAATGGGTGTGCCTGGCTACTTTGTTGACCTCTTACGACGGAACAGGCAGGTGCTTATTCTCGCCAAAGACGCCGGCACTGTGCAAATCGTTTGCATCGATGCCAATGGAATGATCTACGATGCGGTGCGCGACATTGAACAGCATGAACGTGACACATTCAAGATCACCCACATTTGGCCTGACCGGCTTGCGGCAATGTCTCCCGAGCAAGCAGCCAGACGGATCGCACCAGTGGTGGTGGCTTCATTGGCGCGCCTGCCTTCATTGGTTGGTGCGACTGAGTTGTTGGCCGTTGCCTTCGACGGCGTGGCACCGGCTGCGAAGCTGAATCAGCAACGGCAGCGTCGGTTCGGCCGCCTAATGTTGGCTGCTGCAATGCAAGAGGTGGCGGGAGGGAATGCTGTGTCGGGGGGATTCGATACCACCCAAATCACCCCTGCCACTCCCTTCATGGAGGCATTGATGCCCATGGTGCGCAGACAGCTCGCAGCCGTTACACATGTACCTACTCGCTTCTCTGGCTCGGATGAGCCGGGGGAGGGTGAGCATAAGCTGATGAACTGGATTCGCAGCGGAGAGTGGAGTGACAAGCATGTGATAGTGCATGGGCTCGATGCCGACCTGATCCTGCTGGCGATGGCAAACGGTCGGCATTGTACCAGTCTGCGGCTCGCTCGGGAAGCACCATCGTTCGTGCGACACATCGATGAGACGTTATCGCCATCAGCAACCTATGTGGTTGAGATCCCGTTGCTAGCCAAGACGTTGGGCAAGAGTATGGGCGGCGGAGTGGAGTTGGCCACCCAGGACTATGTCTTCCTGATGTCAATGTTGGGCAACGATTTCATGCCACATCAGCCCGCGATTTCGATCCGGGACAGCGGGATCGAACGGCTTTGCAAGGCCTACAATCTGATGCGTGCGGAAGACCCAGAGTTTCGGGTGTTGCGGCATAATCTTGAGTCTGGTGTGTGGGAGCCTGATTGGTCACAGGTGCAGACACTGCTATCCGAGCTGGCCTCCCGGGAGGACAAGGTAATGACAACGCTGGCTAAGCGGCGTCGGGCCTTTGGTTCGCACGTGATGATTCCGGGCGAAGTGCCGGCCGGCAAGCCGGAAGAGCTTGAGGCGATTTGGAATCGGTTGCCAGCAGCGCAGAATGGAGTGGAGAACTGGATCGATGCGGGGTCTCCGGGGTGGCGGGCCAGGTACTACGAGCATGGGCTTGGGGACATTGTGGACGATGCTGAAAGCCCGTGGAGTCCGTGGTTGGAGCAGGCGACAGAGCATTGGTTGGCGGGGTTGCAATGGGTGTGGGAGTACTACACTGGACCGGTGCCGAGTTGGACCTGGCAGTACCAGGGCACTCACCCCCCTCCCCTCTTGCAAGAGTTGGCACGGCTGGGGAACTTCGAGGAAGGAGATAAGCTGGCTGCATGGCGTGGAGCATCCGAGCCGGTGTCGAATGCTGAGCAACTGAGCCGGGTGTTGCCGGAGAGGACGGGGGATGGGGAGTGGAAGTTGGATGGGTTGGAGATAGGGTTGAGCTGGGAGTACTGCCGGCATGCGTGGGAGGCGGAAATGCTGGCCTGAGTGCCTGAGCGCAGGCATCACGCAACTAGTATTGATTCCTCCGAGTATTCTCAGAGTCCCAGATAAGATGCCGCCGTTGCCACTCGCTCCAAGTATGACCAGGGCTGGAATTCTCCGAGGTATGTCCGGCTGGAACAACTCGTCGTTGTCCCGGCGGAACAACACAACGCGTGGGCTGCTGAGCACGCGGGTGCCCACGGTAGGGTGGGGCGCAACCAGGCGGGGCAAGACGGGCGGCAGCTGGGGGAGCGGCGAGAGCCGGCGGGGCGGACGACCCACCGGTACTCGCTGCTAAACTGGATCGAACCTGCTCCCGCGCCTGCTACCTGAGCCATTCCCCTTCCCCTCTTGCTGGTGTCGTGCCCGTCGCCTTCCTTATTTTGGCATTGCCCTGGATGAGAGAAAAGCGGGAGTACATAGTAGAACAGAGATGCCGCGAACGCGCAGACAGTCATGGTTGGACGTCAGCAGACAGACCAAGACCCGCAAGGTACGGCTCGGGGCGAAGAAGAAGCAGCGCGAGCACGCTGTAATCCGCGAGTTCAAGGAGATGATCCACAGGCGCCCGATTGAGCGCCAGTACATGGAGACCATGATCTCCTCCATCACTCCCGCCAGGGACGGCACCCCGCGCCACCCCAAAACCCTCAAGGAACTGTTCGACAAACTCGACCGTGTGCTCACGCACGCACCAGAGTTCAACGACACCGCGCTGGTCGGGACCCCACTATCTGGAATCCTGATCTGGACGATGGGGAGCCCGCAGGGCCTCGCCGCCTACCGGCGCATCCGCATCAACGCCATGTTCGGCAAGGTCCTGGCGGCCTACAAGAAGTTCCTTGACAGCCCGAAGTCGCGCTACGTCCTGAACACGTCGCCCTCGGGTTGGTTTGGTCCTGGTGCGTCCAAAAAGATCAACATGGCCGACTACCAGCACGACCCGAGCAAGCCGTATGACGGGTTCAAGTCCTGGAACGACTTCTTCGCGCGCAAGCTTCGTCCCGGCGCACGCCCAGTCGTCGCACCGGACGACAACAAGCTCGTCAACTCGGCGTGCGACTCCACGGTGTACCGAATATCGTTCAACCTGAAAGAGAAGAGCAGGTTCTGGATCAAGTCTGAGCCCTACTCCCTCAACGCGATGCTCAACGCTGAGGAGAAGTACGTGAAGAAGTTCACGGGCGGCAGCGTGTACCAGGCCTTCCTGAACCCGTTCAACTACCACCGCTGGCACAGCCCGATCAACGGCACAATCGAAAAGGCCTACGTCCAGCCCGGTATGTTTTTCACGCAGACCGATGCGATGAAAGAAGACCCTACGGACCAAGACCTGTCCGAGGGCTACCTGACGAATGTCGAGACGCGCGCCATCATCTACATCAAGGCCGACGATCCGAGCATCGGCACAGTCTGCGTGATGCCCGTAGGCATGGTGGAGATCTCCAGCTGTAACCTCAACAAGCACATCAAGGCGGGCGCCAAGGTCAGGAAGGGCGACGAACTCGGGTACTTCGCTTACGGGGGATCGACGCACTGTGTCCTGTTCCAGCCCGGGGTGGTCAAGCGCTTCACGCGGTCCAAAGGCGAGTTTGTCGAGACAGGCCAGATCATCGCCGAGGTCAACTGAGTTCGCTCGCCCCCCACGTCTTCCCCCCTTTCTTCTCTTGCTAGACCAATGACCACCCACATACTAAGGGACATCGCCCAGAACTTTCTCATAGGCGGCAGCGCGGTAGCAATCACGAGCTACCTCGGCACCTTCATGAGCCCTCTAGCTGGCGCCATCTTCTGGGCGTACCCGATCACCATCTTGCCCAGTATCTTCTTCATGCGCCAGCAAGGCAAAAATAACACGTTCATCGCCAAGTTCCTGTTCAGCACCACGTTCGCACTTATCCTCCTGATGGGTGTAACCTTGCTTCTTAGCCACACTGTCAAAACCTCGCCAGACACGCAAACACTCTGGATACCCGTTCTCGAATCCACAGGCGGCTTCCTCGCCGGAGCCCTGGCGTACTTCCTAATTATCAAGGGATTCGGGCTGGAGCACTACTTCATGTAGGCACCCCTCGCTCAGTCCAAGCCGCTCAGTCCAGTCCCGCCAGTCGCCGTTGCAGCGCCGTCAGCGCCGGCATCTCGCCCGTCGGCACTTTGCTCCACGACTCCGGCTTCGGGCCGTACGACTGCGGGAACGCCCCAAACAGTCGTGTCGCCCGTGGCCAGTGCGTCGTCATCCGGAGGAAGCGCTGCTCGTTCGTTGGGTCGAAGATCATCTGCCGCTTCTTGAGGGTCGTCGCGAGCGCCTTCATTTCGGAGTCCCTCAGCCGCCGCTTCTCGGTTCCCTGGTCCATCCCCCGGACCGTGACGTGTCGCGGCTGCATACACACATACACCACGTTCCGCGGCTTCTGCCTGATCGCCTCCCGCAGGCGGCCGCAGCTGGCGCAGACCCTCCGATCAACGTGGGCGCTGGACCCCAGGCGCTCGCGATCGACAGCAACGACAACGTGTACGTCGCGAACACTGGTGGCAACACGGTTACTAAGATCACAGTATGTTGAGTGTGATAGTTATTGCATCTGGCGTCATGGTGTGGCACGCAAACCCACACAAACATCCATTCCAAGAACATAACAAGACAGATATGGCCGATGCCGGCGGTGCTGATGAGTACTCCCATCTCGATCTCGACGTTCGGAACTACACCCTCCGCGAGCTTCTCAACCTCTTGCAGCTCCCCGAGGGGTTCACGGATCGCGATCTCCGACGTGCTATGCGGCATGTGGCTCAGCTTCATCCCGACAAATCAAACGCTCCCCCCGAGGTGTACCGTCTGTTCTACCAGGCCCACATGATCTGCCGGCAGCTTCTTTCGGCCCGCACGCAGGGCTCGTTGTCGGCATTGGTGCGCGAGGACTACGACACACCCGAGGGTCGGACCATCGCAGCCGACATGAGCCAGCGCGAAGACTTTCAGACGTGGTTCAATGAGTCGTTCGAGGAGTTCCACAATACATTGCCAGAGCAAACACAAGGGCATTCAGAGTGGCTATCTGAAGAGGTGGCGGAAGGGCCAAGGGTTCGAAGCCAAGCGCAGATGGCCGCCGAGATGGCAAAGCGGCGGAAAGAGGCGGCGAAACGGGAGGTGGTGCTGGCGGGAGGACCGATGGCGGCTAACCACGGCGGGGGCACGATGCTGATTGCCTCGGAAGAAGCCCCGCTCACGATGACTGGGGGGATGGTCGATGACATTGCCTTCGGTGATTTGAAGCAGTCGTACGAGAACAGTATTATCCCAGTGGCCGAGATCGATGGCATGGGGGTCGATGGAGGCACTTGGGCCCCGCCTCGGGCTCAGACGCTTGCAGAGATGCAGCGCGAACGGGCGGCAATGGACGCGGAGAGCGCTTCGGGTTGGAGAAGTTATGAAGAGGAGATAGCGGCGCACGATGAGGCGCAGCGCAAGTTGTTAAGGGAATCTACGGATGCGCGGATGTTTTCTCTACAGCAAGAGGACCAGGGGCATTTGGATGCGCACCAGCGGTGGCGAGCGGCTACGCTCGGGCTCACTTACGGAAGACGCTGAGCTTCGTGCATAGAAATTGAGTGCAGTCATCGCAAATATTCTGTGCAACACACGGTGGCCACAATGACATTACCCGACGTAGAGACACGACACGATGGTGCATGCGGAAAGCGGCGGCGAAGGGGCGTAGAGGGCTGGCCATCAACACCCCAGCCCTACCCTACCTCTTGCATGGCGATGGTGCGATCAACGACGGCGGCTACAAAAGAGACTGAAGCGGTGGCGGAGATCGCACCAGATGTGCTAATGGAACACATCTGGGCGCTGGCAGATGCGTGCGATAGGTTGACGGGGGTGCGACTGCCGGATGAGCTGGGGCGATTGGTGATGCACAAGCACCGGGGGATGCAGGCGCCGTCGGCACGGATCTTCTGGATGGATCCAGTGCTGAGCAGTATGCGCCGTTCGAACAGTGCTGAGTATCGATGCAGATGTGGATCATGGGACATGGGTCATCCAGGACAACACGTGGTGGTCACGAAGAAAATGGCATCACATTCGACCCCCCGACGATGGGCGGGTGTGCACTCGTATGTGCAATGCGGTTCATGGGCGTGCAACTTGCCCAGGTTCTCCAATCGGTGCGGTCTCGCGTCTCTCTACGGGAGTGTGGTGCGGAACTCGGCGTTACCGCCCCCTGAGGGTCAATGTATACATGACAAGTGGTTCAATGCAGGAATGGGGGAGCCAATGTTCCTGTTGTTCGCCGACCGTTCTCAGGTACGGGCGTTGATCGCCAAGGTAAATGGCACGAAGCGTATCCATATTGATGGGTGCGACTACAACAGCAAGGCGGATTGGGTCAGGGTGTACTACAACAGCTTGAGGGAGACGCCGTTGGAAGATTGGCCGCGCGCTCCTACACCTTGACCAAGTTTGGATGCAAGAGGGTGGGGGCCAGGTGTTGGGTTACTGCTAACTATTTTTTTGACGATGGTAGGTAGGACATCGATGGCAGCAGCGGCTCCCCAACCTCCACCCATCAATGACGGCGAAACACTCAATGATTACGCTGCACGGGTGAAGATGGAGCATATGCAAGCGAATGGGTTTGATTGTTTCCAGGCTTTTGTGAATACCGTGCGACAGAATGAGTTATTGCCATATCTTGTGAGCGAGGGGGGTAAAGGAGTGTGGGATAATTACCAGGGGGGGTCAACCCAGAGTCTTGGGTCCCTCTATGAAATGGGGAGGATGGGGGGGAGGGAGGGAGGCATCACGGTTGTCAACGCGCTAGATGCCGCGCTGATAAAGATCAATGAACGGTATGGAGCCACAATGAGTGCTGGAAATGAAGATGCGAATCCTCAGTGTCGGGATGTGTGGAAAACATTAACTGACAATCTTAGTTCAGTTTACGAGGGGGTTAATGAGGCATTGACTGGCACAGTGAACAACCGTAAACGCAAGCCAGGAGCAGCGCTCAAGTATTTGCACCAAGTATTGAGTAAAATCCCTCCTATATATGTTCAACTGACCCCACGCACCCGAGTAACCGTGGCCGAGCGCATGGATATGCTAGAGGTAGATGCCGAAAAGTATGCGAATCGTGCCAAACGGGCAGCGGCCCGAGAGCTAAAGGGCACTGATATCTCGCCGGAACAGTTACAACGGAACAAGCTGTGTGTGGCATCGATTTCGTACAGTGCGCTTCAGACGGCATCCATTGCTGCACCAACACTGTTCCGCAACTCGGTGTTGTGGGATTCAGAGGGACTGCCTGGTACAGATGTGAACACTCGCATCAACCTTATTCTTGCATCGCACCCGGAACACACCCGGGCTAAGCCGTATGAAGACGACGTGTATACGGATGATCCCTGGCTGTACAGTGGGTTGCTAATCCGTTTGCTATCAGAGTGGACAGCGAAGTACGTTGGCGGCGCACGGGGAGGGTTCTCGGGGTACATGCCTGGGTACTTGGCCTACATGAAACCCACTATCAAGGAGATAGGAGCTCAGCGTATGTATGGGTTGGCTAATTTTTTGGATGTTTTCCAAGCGCGGCCAGGTATTAGAACTGGGGTTGGGGTAGCCGCGCGGGGTGGGCAGGTGCCATCCGAGGAAGGGATAAATTTCATGGAAAACATGCTACGCAAGGGCACATCCCTCGAAACCCAGTGCTTGCTGGCAGCTATGTACTCCATGCCGACGCCGAATGTAGTGTCAGTGGATGACACAACGATTGTTCGGCGTCCTCCCGATCGATGGTTTAACAATGCGATGACAAAGGGTCGTTTTCAAGCATTGTCTAGCGCGCCAGGAGGTGGAGAACCCGTACCCGAATGCAATACATTGGCTCGGCTGCTAGATATGGGCGGGGACTCGTGTCCAACCACAAAACAACTGGTGGCGGCCGGCGATGCCCGTTTGAACCAGGAGCAGAGCTATCCGATTCTTATTCGGTCAAGAGAAGCCCAGAGTAAGGTTGATATAATTTTCAGTGGTGGCAGAGTGACGGTGGAAATCGATCTTGGACAGCGGGTTGGTGGTGGTGTCGGGGACGCGCCGTGGCCGGTGCCGACCGACGAATTCGAGCGAACACTCATTCCACATAAACTTAACCTGACTGCGGACATGACCAACCAGAACCTGGTTGATATTAACGCTAGTATTTTTGCAAAATCGGGTGCGGCTGGGAACATAGCGGCAAAACTGGTGGGAGGCCTGGTGACCGCAAAGCAAGTTCCCAAATTCAACACCCAAAGCACACCCAGCAACCGATATGGTTTGTATCTGAACAATGCTGACTGGGTGGGGGCTGTTGTAGGTGCGTCATTGGCGAAATGGGTTGGGGACTATGCACGCTTGCTCGAAGGTTTTACCCGATACACGGTGGCTGGGGTTCCAGTTGATAGTTCGGCATTGCTCGCCAACAACGACCGGCCGGCGCAAGCTGCTGCAATTCTCATGACAACTGCGTTGGGTTCGGATGCCCTCACGCCGAGCGCATGCTATTATGCGTCCGATCTCAACAATATCAAAAAAGATCCAGATATTGATAAGGCAACGAAAGATTACGATAATGCGAAACAGACGCTCAAAGCGGTCAAGGGACAGGGTGCGGCGAGTGTGGCGGCAGCAAAGGCGGAAGTCGAGCGCCTAAGGGTAGTACGCGACGATCTCCTTGCTACACACATTATGGCGATATGGACACTGGCTCCAGACGCTGTCAGGAGTGGGGTGTATACTGACAGGGGGGCTAATATCGGACGCCTTACTGGACCTCTTAATGGGCGTCATATTGACCCGGTGCGTGGAGCGAATGCGATTCCGGGATCGGGCCTGGCGACGTGTTTGTTATCGGGGGTTGACACCTTGCACGACATGACCCCCGGAGCCGAACACATGACGGATATGGTTTCGAAGCTGGGCAAAGCAACCGAGATGCTGTCGGGTGGAGCAAAACAGAAGGGGGGCGCCATTATCCAGCGTGGTGGAGTGGGTGAGCACCCTGCCGATCGGCTTCGTGCCGAGATTAAGGAGCTTATCGCCACCGAAGCGATGATGACGCTGGCTGACAGTGTGTTGATGGCCAACGGTCCGGCCTCTGGTATCATGGAATGTTTTCGTTTTCCTGTTCCAGGCTATGACGATGACAATTTGGTTTTCGTTTCGGTTGACGAATGGGACATTGTCTCTAATTTGATCGCAGAAGGGACTGAGGTTGGCCCGGATTATGGAATGCGAATTGTTGTTTGCGATATGCTTAAGGATAAGCTGTATGTCATGCGACGAAGCACGATGCAAGTAGGAGAGTTGAGCGATGTGATCCAGGGGTACACAAACGGAAGTGAACACTGGATGGAATGGGAAGACGCAGCAGATATTATGGGGGAAGATGGTGGGGTTATTGTCGTGCCGGCTTGTGATCTTGCCGAAGACGGAAGCTGTGATATGCGCGAGTTTGATCGCCTGCAAGCACTGAGTGATCCGAAAACGCTTATTGAGCTCATTCGTGGTCGCCTAAAGGCCAATGTGTCAAACAGTGAAGAAGCAGAGGAGAACGATGAAGTGTATGCGCGTCAGGATGCGGACGAAAGCAGGGCTGAGGAGCCAAATGATTACCGTTTTCCTGAACGCTATCACGACATCGAATCCCATGACACAAATGTGGATACCATCATTAATCTGTTCAGCGACGATAAAAAACTGCAGGAGTGGTTCATAACTCTAACTGCACACATTGAAAGCTATTCTGAGGTGATTCGTTATGCACTCACCGAAGAAGAACTGTATGTTGACGCGCCAGGTGAGCTGACCGCAGAGATTCTCAGAAACTGGCTGGATTTCGTTGATACATTCTCGGCTGAAGGGCCGCCGATTGAACCCGATGTGGAACCAGCCGCTGCGGTGGCGCATGAGCGAGCGGTTGTGCCTAAGGTATCAGACATGGAACTGGAGGAATCGAGTGCGGGCGGTGACACTGGGCATGTGCCGCCCAAGAAAGAGGACCTTCCCTATATTAATATTGAGGCCTTAGACGCGCGCACCGCAAGGGGATATGGTGAGCTCACACCAGCCGAAATGCGCGCAGGACCTGGTGCGGCAGCGGCATCAGTATTGGATGCACACGAGGCCGCATGGCGGTATGTAGAGCAGCAGCGGAAAGGACCTTTTCCGAGATGGGGGAATCCAGCAGGGGGTGAGGAGAATCCAGCAGGGGGTGACATGGACGTCGAATCTAGTTCCGGAGGCCGACGCCGTCACCGCACGATGCGCAAGCGCCGGAAGCACACCGCATCCAAGGGCCGCACCCACAGGGCCAAGCGCGCTGGCAAGCCTTCCAAGCCCCGTGCCCAGCGCCGCAAGCCCCGCAAGGCCTACAAGTCCCGCACACGCACCAAGTCAAAGTCCAAGGCGGTCCCCCGACGCCGGCGCGCCATCAATCGCCGCTCACGCCCCGCAAAAAAGTAATCGACCAGTACTGGTAACCAATGGCACGCCGCTTCGGAAAGACCTTCTGTGCCGTGGGCATCGTCATCGCCACCATTGTCATCATCTGCATCAGCATGTACCAAGGACATCGCGAAGGAGTGCACACCAGCGACGGCAGGGGACACAGCGACTCGAGCTGTTCGGCGTGTCCGCCCTCTCCCATCGATATCTGTCTGTCTAACAACACCGATCGCAAAATGCAACGCCTCAATCCCAACTGCAAGCAAAACCACGGCAGTGACACCCACTGCCCAAACTCCATCTTACCTGCCGGGCTCGGCGGATGTGCCTCTCATGGTTGCGCAAGGACATGGATTCGGGCCGCGCTCGGCAAGACCATTGGCCGATGCTTCCAAGCCAAGAGCAAGCTTCGCATCGGAATCAGCCCAAAATGCAAGCGATGCATGGGTGCCGCGCGTCAAGCATCTAACGATCATCTGATGCACGCCGATGGCGCTCCTCTGGCCAGCTAGACCTCCTGCGGTAGTGCGATCAGCACCGTCCGCCCGTCCACCGTCTTGGCCTTCCGATGCCGCACCGCAGCATCTCCAGCAGCATGCAGCTGGGTGTGGCATGATTCACACACATTGATTAGGTTGGCTGCTGCGTTCACCCGCATATGATCCACCATGCGTTCATCATCAGCATCGGCCTGATGCATGAGATGATGCACGTGTTCACCCGGAGCACCGCACATTTCACATTCTCCTCTGACCTTTTTGCCAGAGTACCGGGATGTCTTGGCACCCAGCACGCTGCGGCCCGCTGGCAACAGCTGTGATCGTACCGAATACGCATGATCCAAAAATGACTGCGGCATCTTGAGCGACTTGCACACTTCCAGGCCATATATACTGTCTCCCGGACCGTCCATCAGCTTCCGGTCGTACACCAGAGCGTCCGCCTCTGCATCGTACCGTACTTCAAGATGCTTTGAGACCAGCCGCCGCAGCTCCTGGACACATTCCAATCGCGCCACCTCATGAAAATGCGTGGCAAACAAATGAGTGCAAGAGGTGGTGGCAAGGGCTACGAGACCGCTGGCGAAGATCGAAATGGCTGACACCGTTTCCGTGCCTGAACACAGCTCGTCGCCGAGCACCAGCGTCCGTGCATTGGCATTGCGTAGAATGGCATTGAACTCGGTCATCTCAACTGCGAATGTGGATAGCCCTCGAAAGAGATCGTCGTTGCCCAAGATCCGCGTGTAAATGGCTGAGTAAGGCCGGAGTGCGAACGAGGCCGCCGGCACATAGAACCCTGCCTGTGCCAATACCACCGCGATTCCCACACTCTTGATGAGCGTCGACTTACCGGAGGCATTAGTGCCAAACAGTAGCATCCCGTCGGCATCAGCCTCCGCACCCCCAAACTCAAGATCATTCGGGACAAACAGTTCGTTGCTATCGATGCGTTCGGCCAACATGTGCCGAAGCTCGGTGGTGCGAAACCATGATACGTCCCCATCCTGACAGATTTCGGGTCGACAGTATCGGTTAGCGACCGCGAGCGCTGCGCCGGTCGAAGCCACATCCACAGCGCTTACAAACTCGATTGTGTCTCGGACCACCTGTTCACGGACGGAGTACCACTCCAGCACACGCGAGTACTCATCTCGGGCAATATTTGTGAAAGCCACACGTGCCGTCTCCAGCCTAGCGATGCATTCTTTGATAATCGTGTTCTCCATTCGCACGTAGTTCCCAGTGGCCGTGACCGCAGTCACCCCCTCTTGCAGAACTGGCGGCATGTCGGTAGTACCGGCCGTGCTCTTGCGTCGGCTCAACCACCCCTGGAGCTGCTTGGCTCGGTGCTGTGTCATGCGAACAATGATTGCGCCCTTACACTCTTCTATCGTCGCCGCCTTTTGGGGGTCAGACTTTGCTCCTCGCCCGCTAGTTCGGCTGGGTCCACTCTGGTTGAAGGTGTGAGCAAGAACAGTGCGCACTTCCTCGAGATCCGCAAGCGCATGAGAGTACTCGGTCCAAGCCTTCGAGTACAAACTGCTCGGATCGGCCTCCGGCCGCAACCATCGTGCCGCGCAGCTTCCATCCTCTGGCTTATCCCCCAACAATGGGGCTTCGATCGCTTCATCGAGGAATAGCCTCTTCGTTTCGGTCAGTAGCGCCTGCCCACTTTGCTGGGCCTCTCGTGCCTTGCGTGCCAGTCCTCCAGCCTTGTCAATGCCGTCTTTCGCCAGAACCAGTTCAGCACTGATAAGCATCTGTTCCAGGTACTGCCGTAGGTTGCAGGCAATCATGTCGGGTTTGGCGACCCTATGAACGATCGCACGGAACTCTGACTCGGCGTCAGGAATGCCCCGCATTGCCTTCCGAAGCTCGGTCAGAAAGTCGGCATCGTTCACAAATACCTCCACCTCTTGCAAACGCTGATCAATCGCGATGCTATCGACTAGCGGTGTCCGAATACGCCGCCGCACTTCACGGCGACCGATGTTGCAGAGGCATCCTTCGGTGATGGCTCGCATAACGCTGGAGTACCGAATATTGGGGGCGTGCTCACCGGCCTGGACAATGTTGAGCTGACGAAGCGAGTGGTTGGCCATCAGAAGTCGGGGGACAGCGGTGGCTACGACGGGACGCGACAACCGCCGGGTGAGGCTAGGATCGCTCGCATTGGCCTCCGCCAGCAAGAGGGTGAAGGCGCTGGTTGCAAGAGGGTGGTGGAGGAGTGTGAGACTTTCGGGGGTTTGGTTGCTGCCGTAGCATTTCCGCACCACCTCCGATTGGTACACCTGTCTCTGGGCCTTGACCACGTTTGGTTGTTCGTGCGTGTGCCGTCGGACGGTGCATTGCGGAAGGGTGGAGCTAGCGAGCTGTTCGATGGCGGCTGCGAATGGGGCAGAGTGTTCGTTACCGGGGATGATGCGGAGTTCACGGGGATTGTAGGCCACACACACCTCTTGCACCCAGTCATAGTCCGATGCGTCGTGACGGATCGGCGAACACGTGGCCTCGTCGACGGTGACAGTGCCGCTCATGTTGTCGAGACAGGCTGCGCCGTAGAAGAGACAGTCGGTGGGACGCGCTGCTGAAATGGGGCGGTACTCAACCCAGATTACCAGGAGATGGTTGGAGACGCCGCTGGTCTGGCTGAAGAACGTGCCTGGAGTGAAAAGATGGGCGAGGCTGCGATCGGTGCGTCCAGGGACAGTAGATTGCAGGTACACCGCCACCGTCCAGCCTGCATGGAGAAGCAGCTCGACGTACTTGTCCATGCTCTGCATTGGCACACCGGCCATGCGGAGATTCGGGTCTTCGTTGGTGCGTTTGGCGACGTTGAAGGCGCACACACCTACTACACTGCGAAGAGGACTGTATAGCTCCTCGTCGTCGTGGATGTACCCATAGATTTCGAGGAAGGACCCAATCTGCATGAGCACGACAGTTTTGGGACCGGTGTCTGCTCGGTGTTGCTTGGTGAGCTCGAAGTACTGCCGTATGAGGGCCATGAGCACGCGGTGCTGGAGTACTCCAACGACCTTTCTAGGTTGGTATGACAGGGTATGCCATCGACACCAATGAAGACGACGGACCGTCCGGCACGTCGGCAATCTGGGTCGCCACCGTTGACGATTTCCGACAGACTGAAGGCTTTGAGCAGGAAGCAGAGGCATGGGCATCGACAAAGTAACCCAGATTTGCGGGAGCTGCCGTATGGTCTCAAAAAGGCAATCAAGGAGGCTGGGTTTGACGATGCACTCAACATGGCCAACACGCGACGGCTGTTGGCGGCCAATGTAGTGAAGAAGGTGATGAAGGTGGTGGATGAGTTGCCACCGGATCGGCAGGGGAAATTTCCAGCTGAGCTGGGAATCGAGCATGTTCCAGATCTGGAGTACCTGGTGCATACTCGGGGTGGGCGGGAGGCGTTGGCACAGGCCTTCCGGGAGGAGCTAGACACGCCGGCCAAACTGAAGCGGTTCGAGCAGGCGAGCTTTATGTTGCAGGCGGATGCATATCCAGACTGCGATGACACACATCCGTTGTGCGCAATGTGGCATGCGGGAGGACTGCATATGGCATTGTTTGCGGGGACGAAGTACAATGATGCGGCGGTGGAGCATGCGTGGAGGAGAGTGCCGGGTGGGGGCACGCGACGGCGGGGTCGACGGCGCAAGAGCGGGAAACGGAAGCGCTCGTGGCGGACGCGGCGGACACGGCGTGGCTAAGCCACCAGCTCGGTCAAATACTTAAGGATGACACCCGAGAACAATGCCAGCTCCGCACCGTCCACCAGATACCACAGCTTGCTCGTCGACGATAGCCCAGTCACGTCGCCGATCAGCACCACCACCAGCATCGCCATCAGCATCACCCCAACTGCCGCATCCATTGTGTTCTGCCCTGACACCGCGATCCCGTACGGGATCAAATCCGACGCTAGCTTGATGCTGATCACTTGCGCCATCAGGTCGATCGCAAACCATCGCCACCGCGTGTGCCGGCTGTTGCGCCCCAGCGCCGCCACTCCGTAGACGATCATCACGATCGCACCGAGCGACAAGAAGGCATTGAAAGCATCCTGATACGGGCGATAGGCCGCATTGGAATGCTTAGTCCCACTCCCCCCCCTCTTGCTACCCGTCCGGAACTGTGCAGCGGCCGCATCAACTGCTTGCATTGTAGTGGACATGGCTCTGTCTTAGTACACAGAAACCCCCAACTTTCCCATCGGTGTTGCCTGCGGCCGCAGGCATTAAAACGCGGCCGTCAGATCAAATCTCGACGTCGATTTGACATCCGTGTTCTTCGCATACTCCCCCACGCGGCGCTCGAAGAAGTTGGTCTTACCATCCATCGAAATCATCTCCATCCACATGAACGGGTTCTTGGTCTTGTAGATTTTTGGGAATCCGAGCGAGGTCAGCAATCTGTCGCTCACAAACTCGATGTACTGACTCATCATGTTGGAGTTCATTCCAACCAGGCGGCACGGCAGCGATTCAATGATGAACTCCTTCTCAACCCTCACTGCGTCTTGAATAATCTCGTATACACGGCTCTTCGATGGCTTGTCCCTCGTCAGCATCTTGAACATCATACAACCGAAATCCGTGTGCATTCCCTCATCCCGGGAAATCAGCTCGTTCGAGAACGTCAGCCCGGGCATGAGTCCTCGTTTCTTGAGCCAGAAGATGGAGCAGAACGATCCGCTGAAGAAGATACCCTCCACCGCGGCGAACGCAACGACGCGTTCACCGAACGACGCCTCTTGGTTGGCGCTCCATTTGAGGGCCCAGTCGGCCTTCTTCTTGATTGCTGGAAAGTACTCGATTGCCTTCAGGCACTTGTTGAGTTCGACCGGGTCCGTGATGAAGGTGTCGAGCAACCGGCTGTACATCTCGGAATGCACGTTCTCAATCATTACCTGAAACCCCAGGAAGCAGCGGGCCTCTGTCATTTGCACCTCGGCCATGAAGCGTTCAACCAGGTTCTCGTTCACAATCCCGTCGCTCGCAGCAAAAAACGCTAGCACATGCTTGATGAAGTATCGCTCATTGTCCGTGAGTTTTGGCCATTGCAGCACATCGTTTGACAGGTCAACCTCGTCTACTGTCCAAAAAGACGCCATCGCCTTTTTGTACATACTCCACACTTCGGGGTGTTTGATGGGGAACACGACGAACCGGTCAGGATTCTCGTTGAGAAGCGGGTCTGCGATCTGAGTGCCTGTTGCCATTTCGCCGTAGATGTTGTGTAGATATTCCTGCCTAGGTTGGTTCGGTCCATGACTATTCCAGACCAACTCTGGGATTATCTCACGCAAAAGCAGAGCATCAATGGGCTCAACGCGCCGCCATCCCCGCCGTTCCACCCGAGGCGGATCCTCAAACAAACGCACCGAGCACCATCATCTCCGCACCTTGCGCGCAGCGGGCGACGTCATCAAGCGTCTCGACCGTGAGCTATCCAGCAGCCTAGGGCGATCACAACTGCTTCAGCGCGCCGTGAAGGAATGTGCAGATGCTAACACCACAGTCAGTAATCAACTGCGTAGTCTATCGCGGCGCTTGACGGCAAAGCAGAGCGCCACCCCAGCGGTGAAGGCAGCAATGACCAGTTCAACCAAGGTTCAAAAGCTAGCCGCACAGCTGAGTAAGACACTCGAGCAGACTCAGGGGTTGCGTGAGCAACTGCGCAGCGTGCACAACGAGTTGGGGCTGGAACGCGATTCTGCGAAACGTGCACAGACGGAAACAGCAGATTTGCGAGAGGAGCTGAAGAGGGCTGGCGCTGCGCGGGCAGAAGCGGTCCTCCGACCATTGGTAGACCAAATAGATGCGTTGGAACCGCACATCCAAACGGTGGCCACCGCAATTACCGATTTCCGCGCCGGTCCGAACTGGCAAAACTGGCAGCCCCAGCGCGGCGCTCTCGGCACTGCCCTACAACCCCTGTATGCCGCGCTGCACGAGCCGTTCGACCCCACAAGCACCACACCCACCACTGCCGCCCCAGCAGAGATCCAGGCGGCCATCGCGGCCATCGCCGACCGATTCCAGGCCGCGTTACCACCCACGCTGACACCAGCCCTGGATGTATTGCAACGCGAACTCCGAGTGTTACACGATACAGTCACCGCCAGCCTCCGAGCTGTCGAGCGAATCCCGGCTGCCCGGGGTGGCCGCACTCGCCGCCGCAAGCACTAACCCTTTCTCACTCCACCCCCTCTTGCATTTCACACATTCCGTGCAGGATATCTCGGCCACAGATCTAGACGATACTCTCGTGCCACAGTAATGCCATCTACAATGTCCCACGGTTCAACAGATTCATCAACACCTTCAGTTGTTGACGATGCCGCACCCGAGGCCAAGCCAGCCCACGTAGCACTGAATGAGAGGCTCACGGAATACGACGCGCACACCATTGGCTTGACGACCTGTGAACAGGGTTCAAAGATTGCAAAGTGCGGCTCGCACTACTCATACCAAGCGCCCGGATTCAGCCAGAGCCTGTACCGATGGTTTGTGGGGGAGAGCCAGGAAACGACCAAACAGTACATTGAGGAGCTCGTCACAGGATTGGTTGCGCTGATGGATGAAGGTGAGACTATGCTTGAAAAGCTAGCGGTTGAACGACACAACTACCAGCAAACCTTGTTCGGACGCCGCCGTCCACGCTTTGTGTCGAAGAACGAGGGTCTGCGGGGCATCATATCGACGCCGCCAACAGCACCACCGGCACCGATCTCGGCAGAACGCATCCAAGAAGTGGCCGGTGTGCTAAAGCATGTTGACGAACTGAACCGACGGATTGCGCAGGTCATCGCGCACGTCCAGACGACGTACGCCGACGTTTCCGTGAAGACACCGCCAGCCGAGGCCGTTGAGGGAGACGACGACGTGTCTGTCTCCGAGTCTGAGGAGGACGGCGACATCGTGCAGACCGACGTGTACGACAAGTGGCAGGCACGCCTCGCCGCCGCACACTCCGCTTTGTGCACCGCTTCGGCTTCGTTCCGATCCTAGGTCGACGACCTCCGCCTTCTGCCTCGGACTCTTCTCCATCAGTCGCAGCAGCAGCAGCACGGCCCATGGCCGCTCGTGCTCGTACCTCCCGAGGCGCATCGCCGGGCGGCTCAAACAGTGGGTTCATCGCCACATGTTCATCAGCCCGTGGCTCTTCGGGCTCAGCGGCGACTTCTGGGTCCGCCATACGTCGTAGTTCTGTCAGCTTGGTTTGCACGATGCTAGGATCGCGGGTAATGTACAGTGGGGGTTGGGTGGGGCGGGTAACAATGTGACGTTGCATCCGGGCCAGCCCGAAGCGAGGATTCGAAGGACCGCCGCGACGAGGGGTGAGCCGGTACTGCCCGGCCAGCTCCCGAGCGTAGGTGACGGGATTGATTCTACCGGCCTGAGCGGCGACTAGTGCCGCCTCACGATCAACTCGTGCCTCGGCAACTAGGTGGTCGGCTGCGGCAGTTTCTGCGTCAATGGCTGCTGCGGCGATGGCTTCTGCGGGATCGACGGGAGCAGGCGCATACCCAAGCGCATCATCGTCATTTTCATCATCTGCCATGTCCTCGTACGAAAGGGCTGGGACCGGGTCTTCCTCATCGTCGGATGGCGCCGCAGGATTCGCTGCTGGGGGTAGTCTGTGGAACTCAGCCTCGAGTTCGTCATCGCCTGCGATAGATTCGTCATCATCGTCAACGTCCAGAGGCGGGTCGTGGGCGGGTGGCTGATCGGCAGGGGGAGCAGCAGGTGGAGCAGCGGCAGCGGCAGCGGCAGCGGCGGCAAAAGGTGGAGGGGCTGGTTCGGGGTCCGGTGGAGGGTTACAGTCGTGCTCAAGATACGGACTTAGTGGATAGTGGGTCGAGCCTGCATCGCAAAGCCGTTCTCGGAGCACATGAGGGAGATCGGCCATGGTGAATGCGAATGTAGGGTCATGGCCACGGCGGTGGAGGTACAGAGGCTCGTAATGTCGCCCCGAAGCCACCATGGGCAGGTACAGAAGTGGCGGAGGTGTGTCCCCGTCCCATCCAGTGTCTGGAACAATACCCGCGTCGTCCAAGCGAAGAGTGCGAACCTGAAGGTGTTGCTCAATGATCTGAATTGCGACACTGCTGGCCCAGAAGATGGTGTCGCCGCGGCTCGTTGCGATCGCACGACGAGCATCGGTCATGAGCTGCCGGTGTTCAGGTGATCCGGCAGGAGGATTAATCGGCACCGGATTTGCACGTCTGGTGGCCTTTGTGAATATGCGCCTCAACGCTTGTCCAAACCCGGGGGCTTCAGCCCCACCGTGCCTAACTGAGTACTGCTGCCATTCATCAAACTCATCGAGCAACATGGCATGAGTGAAACGGTCTGCCACAACGGTGCGCAACTCATCGATCAGCACACGAATAGGGACTAAATCGTTACGCACGATATTTCGAGCTGTTGGGATCGGGGGTGGCAACCGCCCCAATAGTCTTGCAAGATGGGGGTTAGTGGGAGCTACGACCGGATGGTTAGCATGATAGTTTTGCAAGGAGGTGAGCAACGAGACGTAGAAACAGTTGCCGTCGTCAGGCACCGACTGGACGCGGAAGTTTGCTGCACGAAGCCATCGCGGATTGTTGATGACGGCATGGGCTCGGGCGGCAGCCATGATCGAGTGGGCTAGTCAAGGTTGACATTTTGTCGCAGCCAACAACAGCTCCGTATGAATGCGCTGTCACTACCCGAACAGCGTTGCTCGGCCATGGGTTTGTCAGAGTCCGACTGCGACGCATTGGGCGAAGAATGCGAATGGGCCGAAGCCCTAGGGCGCTGCAACCCAGCGTGTGCGTCGATGGCGGAGGATCGGTGTGGTGCCCATCTGTCTTGTGAATGGAATGGCGAAAAGTGCGCCAAGCGGTCTGGACAGAAGCAGGACGAGGAAGAGGGTGATGGAAAGCCAAAGACATTCACCATCACGGCGAACCCCGATGCGTCCAAGGGGGCTGCCGACTGGCAGGGGGCGCTCAGTTCGAAAGCTGCCATCTGGGGCGCTGCTGCGCCGGTGATTGCTATTATTGTGATCATTGGGATTGTGGTTTTGTGGTTTCACCGGGACGGGATCTATGGAGCTATTGTGGGTGGGGCCGTTGGACTTGGGCGATGGGTATCGGGAGGAGTCGGTGGTGTGGCGCAAGGACTCCGCAACCGGCGGGATGCCTGGCGGGCGGCACGGGAGCAGCGGGCGCAGGAGCGAGCGGATGCACGAGCTGCCGAGGCGGCAGCGGCGGCAGCAGAGGATGCAAGAGGGGAGGAGTCGGAGTATGATCCGATGCCGGGACTGTTGAGTGACAGCGAGCCTGAGGATGCGGGCGACGATGGGGCGGCAGTCGCTGCTCCGGCTCCGGCTGCACCAGCTCCGGCGCACCCCCGCGATCTGACGGGGGAGGTGGCGAACCCGCTGTTTGGCGCTGATTCCGAGCCGGAGGATGCGGGCGACGATGGGGCGGCAGTCGCTGCTCCGGCTCCGGCTGCACCAGCTCCGGCGCACCCGCGCGATCTGACGGGGGAGGTGGCGAACCCGGCCTTCGGCATCGAGCCGGAACCCGAGCCGGCCGCCGCACCCGCACCCATACCTCCTCTTGCAGACCCAGTGCCTCTGCCAGTGGCCTCGGATGATGATTCGTCAGGGAGCGAAAACGAATACGGTCCTCCACCCCCACCAGCCCGGACGCTCCGGTTGGACGAGCAGTTCGGGGCAATCCAAGACCATGTGAAGGCGGCAGCCTTCGCAGACAGCGATCCAGAGGATGCTGCGGGAGATGCCGCCCGGGAAGCGCGGGAACGCATACGGCATGACGCCGACACCGAGTCAGCGGCTGCGGCTGCGGCTGCGGCTGCGACTGCCGTTAGAACGCCGGTGCGCCGCACTCGACGTGCCCGACGGAGAGCAGCCAGTCCTGTTCACACGCCACTGCCGCCACCACCCAAGGCAGATTTCAATCCACTGACGGCGTTGCGTGAGGTTCACAAGCCTGACGACGACCAGTTCGCCGCAGCAGCAGCAGAACGCAAAGCTCGGCGTGACCGTAAACGGGCAGCGGCCCAGCGGCAGGTTCGGGCAACGGTCGCCAGATCGGAAGCAGCACAGCAAGAGCATGAAGAGCAGGCGCGGCGGGCGGAGTTGGTACGTCAGGCTGCGATTGTCAGAGGCAAGGATGAGGTCAGAGACGCGAGTGAGGCGGCCAGGCATGTGCAGGACCGTGCCAAACGGGAGGCGGATCAGGAGAGTGCGGGTAGGGTGAGGATGGGTATGCGACGCACAGGTGTGCCAGTGCGGTCCACGCCATGGTTGCCCAAGCGACGTCCGAATATCCGTCCAACCTCGGCGGAGGGTGATAGCCGGGGCTTTGCTCGAGGCGCCCACATGCCGGGATTCACAATGTCGCACGTAGTGCCGCCAGAGACGGCTTTGGGGGGCGGAGGAGGTGGAATCCGCGATGCGCGGGATCCCGAGGCAGTCAGGGCGTTCTTGCAAGAGTTGTTGGGTGGAAAAACCCCGGGCAAGAGTAGGAACTATGTCCGGTCTGTTAGACGCCATCGAGGCGGGGGGCGTCGCCAACCGGTGCAAATCCGGCGACGGTGAGTACAGCTGTGAGAACCTGGAAGGGTGCGAGTGGTACGCGGCACGGAAGGCGTGTGGTCCGAAATGCGAGACGTTGGGGGCTGGTCCATGTAAGGACCCGGCATTTGGGTGTGGGTGGTCGTCATCTGAATCCAAATGCATGGTTAAGGCCAAGCTGCCCGATGAGGAGAAGCAGACGGGTCGCACCGGAGGCTGTTCAGCCTACACTACCCCCTCCTCTTGCAATGCTGGTTCGGGCTGTGGTTGGGATGCAGCGGACGGGACATGTTATGCATCGTGCGGTCGACAGACGACCGAGACTGGGTGTGACGGATTGCGTGGGGAGGACGGAGCACAGCGATGTTTGTGGGCAGACGGCAAGTGTTCGAAGAAGGTGATTGCGCAGTGCACGCCGTTGTGGGCGGATCCGGACGGGGGATCGGTGGGGGTGGTTGCTGGGAGTGGGTATCAGAAGATGACTCCAGGACAGGTGGTCATCATCATCATTGTATCGATCGCAGTGTTGATTATTCTGCTGATGTCGTTCTTTGGCACGGAGATGGGGCAGCGGTTGGCGGGGCGCTTGACCGGAGGGGGTGGAGGAGGTGCGGCAGCGGCGGCGGGTGCACCGTGACGGGCCGGTGGTCAATAGCTAATGCATCGAGCCACCAGACGCTTGGGATTGGGCTACCCCGATGTTGTGAATGGCAACGATTTCTTCCTCCAGACTGAGCGGTTTCTTCGTCGCGGCTTCGACACTGCTTCGGGCAAGCTCTATAGCTTGGCGTCGTTCTAGGTCGTCCTCGACAGCCTCGCTGAGCTGCATTCGCCTTCTGATTGTAGGTGATCCCGAAGATGAGCGCATCGAATCGCTCCACCACATACCCCAGGCCATCAAGAATGCGACCACAATGATAATGATTATGCGCCATTCAGCAAGCCATTCCATAGGGCCGTCTAGCACAGCAAGTGGCAGAGCGTGCATCGGGTGTGATCTGTCGATTACACACGAAAAACGGATCGACCTCAGGAACGAAATCCGTCTAAGCATATTGCTAGCAGGTTGGATATGGCTTACCTCGGCACCCGCGGGTACACCATACCCAAAGCTCAGCTAGGGGTGGCGGAACAGGATCGAATCCGCCGCGAACTGAGTGTCGCTCCTGCTGCTCCTGCCCTCAGTTACAGCCGACCGCCTCCGTACCCCGTGTACCGCGAAGCTGCATCACGATTCTATCTCCCCCGCTTCTATGCCCTGAAGACCTTCGGGCCTCCCACCAAACCAACAAAGCTGAAACCACCCTTGGCGCTGGAGTCATCGTTCGAGGGAGCATTGCGGAAAGACCAACAGGTAGTGGCCGATTTGGCACTAAAAGCCCTTCGTGGACGGGGCGGCGGGTTACTCGAACTTCACTGTGGTTACGGCAAAACCGTCGTGGCACTGTACATCGCTGCGATGCTGGGAGTCAAAACCGTGGTGCTGGTGCACAAGGAGTTCCTGATGACACAGTGGGCGGAGCGCATCGAGATGTTCTTGCCTGGCGCGCGTATAGGAAAGATCCAAGCCCAAACGGTGGACATCGACGACAAGGATATTGTGATGGTCATGATTCAGTCTCTCGCAATCAAGGACTATCCGATCGATCTGTTCTCAGGTATAGGCTTGGTCATCGTGGACGAATGCCATCACATGTCGGCTGAGGTATTCAGCAATGCATTGTTCAAGGCTGTAGCACCACACATGCTGGGGTTGTCGGCAACGATGACTCGAAAGGATGGTCTGAGCCGGGTCTTCAAGATGTTCTTGGGAGACGTGGTGGCGAAGCGAGTGCAGGCGACCCATACAAAGGTGCACGTGCAGCATTATCGCAACACTGACGAAGAGTTTAATGAGACGGTGATGGGCTTTCAAGGCACAGTCAACTTCTCTTCAATGCTGTCCAAGATAAGTAAGTGCGACCATCGCCTAGATTACACAGCCGACACTGTGCGTGGGCTGATTGAGAAGGATGGACGCGAACAGATCCTCGTGCTGACCCATTTCCGGGTGATGATCGATGCGCTATCGGATCGGTTTGTGGCAATGGGGATTGACCACGGGTATTACGTGGGGGGTATGAAGCAGGTGGACCTGGACAAATCGGCAACTCGTCGAGTGGTGTTGGGGACGTACGCAATGGCAGCCGAAGGCCTCGACATCAAGACGCTGGATACGTTAGTGCTGGCATCGCCAAAGTCTGACGTGGTTCAGTCGGTCGGTCGTGTCCAACGATCTCCTACCGCTGTGCCATTGGTGGTGGACATTGTGGATCCCCATCCATGCTTCCGGCGGCAGTACGAGAAACGAGCGCGTTTCTATCGCAAGAACCAGTTCGAAATCACAGAGATTGGTGCAAAGCGGACACTTACAGCCGCTCAGAAGGCTCAAGATAAGATGTGCTTGGCGCAGGAGAACGAACGAAAAGCGGCAGATGAGTTGCAGCAGGCGCGGGATGAAGCGAAGGAGGTGGAGAACACGCTGGCGAAACTGGAATGCAAAACGGACAGTGCAAAGGATGCGAAGAAAGCAGCAGAGGTCCGCATCGTTGAGCTCGAAAAAGTGCAGAAACGCGCGGTTGCGGCGCGAAGAGTGGCGGAAAAGATACGGTTGGTGCGAACAGAGGAACAAGAGGCGAAGGACGCTCTCGCAGAACTGAAACGCAAGACGAATGACGCGAAGAGTGCCAAGAAAGCGGCAAAGGATCGCGTTGTCGAGCTTGTGAAAGCGCACAAGCGCGCGGTTGCGGCGCGGACGACGACCGAGAAGGCGGGGGTGCGGACACCGGCAAAGACCGCTACGAAATCATCGTCTGGGAAGAGCACAGTCAAGGCCAAATCGCTTATTGTATCGGATGATGGCGACTGGGCGTGAGGAGTTGGAGTAAGGCTGAGCCGTCCGGGGCAGCACCCTCCGACTTCTGCACCTCTTGCATTGCCCGTCCCTCCTCGCGGTACTCGAGCCCCGCTTGCTTAGCCAAGCGCTCATAGATCTTTGGCAGGCCGCGCGCCACGTTGGGCATCAGGCTCGCGTTCGACACAGGCAGGGTTGGGATTAGTGTGCTTCGATTGCAGACGGCGTACACAGCGGCCAGCAGCAACATCGCACGACAGCCGTTCACTCGACCTGAGTACCGAACCATAAACAACTCTTCCCAGGCACTCACTGTAATATCTAGCGTATTGTTGCCATGTACGACCCCCCGCAGCACTTGCCAGAGCAAGAGGGCGGGGGTGGTACGGTGCTTCTCCGACACCCCTATTGCCGATCTCGCACCGCACGCGCAACTAGTCTTTTGCTTGATACATCGCCTCTGCCAAGCTAACAGCCATTCCGCCCAAAACTGTGCGTCACTCAGCCTTGAAGACTGGAGTGCGTGTGCGAACTCATTGGCACACATTGCAGCTTCGGGTGGATCGGCGTCCAGAATGTACGGTCTACCGATGTCCCGTGACGGTGCTTTCATGTGTGGACGCAGATGGTCCAAGGAAAACATCTCGTCTGCCACTGTGGTTCGAGTGGCCTTGAAACGGCGATCGCCGGCGGCAATCACCGCTGCCGTTTCAGCGACGATCGATCGCACCATCTCAACGTTGCGCAGCTCGATGTCTGCCTTGCCAGCGGCCACTTGTTTGAATCTTCGATAGCGGTCCGTCAGGTACACCGACATCTTACGATGGTTGTAGTAGTACTGTGCTGCTGCTCCGAACAACCCCTCCCATATAGGCCACACTGTGCCCGAGATTACCAGTTCGCCTGACCAATGCACTGCTTCTTCGATCTTTCCGTGAGCCAATGCGTCACGGAATGCCTTGCATACCTTGGTGGTGCGATGACCCACCAGGGTTTCTTTGGTCGCGCATTGGCGATGCGAAGGATCTACGAGTCGGAACTTTGCAGGAGGATGCGGCGCGGGTGATGGCATACTAGTCACTGTTCGGGTTCTTTGTTCGTGTTATCGACGATACGGGGCGGGTGGTGTCAGGGCGTGCACCGCGAGCATGGTGGGATCCCCGGGTACCGAGCTCGA